>UMBE01019946.1_pt1 | contig 52706 bp, 40 predicted proteins | sample 1963881 | NCBI WGS metagenome assembly UMBE01 (sample SAMEA4835933, study PRJEB28245) | human gut metagenome | biome: gut microbiome; material: fecal sample | place: Denmark | collected 2008 | reverse complement strand
TCCTGCTTGGCCAAAAGGGTCAAAGTCGCGTGGCTTTTCCAGCCTTTCCAGCGGTGTCCACATTCCGAACAAGTGATAGTTCCGCCTTTTGTGCGGTAGGCATGATGCTTGAAGCAATGTTCAAAAGCGTATGCTTTCTGCTTGTCTGTCAGTTCGGGCAGTCCGCTTGACAAACGGACTACCTCTTTCTGTATGCGTGTTCTCGGTTTCATATCAAAAATCAAATAATGAGGGTTGGACTTGTGTTTCTTTTTTCGCTGTCGGCTTGTTGCGGTTCTGTAGCTTTTGGAGTTCCATCTGCTGATATTGGGCAACCGCCTTTCTTCTTGCTTCCTGCTTTTCCTCTTCTGTTAGTTCCACCACATGGTTTACAACTACTTGACATTGTATAGGCTTGCCTACTTCAATCTCGTTTTCATCGTAATAGTGAATGGCTTGTCCGTAAATCTCTCCGTCTGAAAAGCCGTTGCAACCGCTTTTCTGCACATAGTTCAGAACGTATGTGACACAATCGTCTATGTTCTTGGCTGGGTTGCGGTAGCTTTTGGCGAATAGTTCATCTTCCGCTGCTCTCTGCTCCAAAAACATCTGTATGGTTCGTTTGAAATGGTCTGTTCCTTTCATAATCTCAAATTTTAGTCGGGTTGTCGTTCAAATAAAGTATCTCGCAATCTTCCACTTCTGTGGGAAGTCCGAAAAGGGGGTAATGGGTGAAATAAGGCTGTGCGTTCCCTTCTTCATCTGTGAGGGGTGAAACATCTTGTACTTGCCATTGCTTCATCCATCTGTCTATTGTCTGAACTTCATCGTCTGTGAGTGCGGTTGCATCGCCATTGATGATATAGGCTAAACTCCATGTGGGTATCTTTTCCGTTGTCCTGTTCATATCCGTTCCTTTATGTGGTCAGACAATCTCTTGTAAAATCTCCGTGTGGTATTGTGGGGGGCATTCCACCAAAAGAAAACCGATAAAGTCCTTTCTCGCTTCCTTGTTGAGTTCGTGGTATAGCCTTCTTAGGGTTGAATGGTTGCCGTTGATGTAGGTTTCCACCATATACTCAAAGATGTTGTCCACCTCGTAAAACCTGCATTGCTGCGCTGCTGTCTTGCTGTATCTTCTTGCCATATCCTTATTTGTTAGATTGTTAATAACCAAATGAAAAAGCCGATTGCCGCCATTACTGAAAATAGGGAGATTAGGATGCCGAACATGATGCTCAACATGCCGAATAGGATTTCTCCTATGATACCTACTACCAAACTGCCAGCACAAAAGGCTATGTTTGATGTTGTCGTTACTGCTGCGGATAATGCTTTCCACAATACCTTTCCGATGTCACTCAATATCATTCTCATATTTTCCGATTTTAGATTGTTGATTACCTTGTTCGGATTTGGAGTGGGCGGTTTCTTTTTCTTTTCGCCTCTCTGTATGTCCGATGTTTTCTTGTGACGTCTTCCGACCGCATTGGTCGTTTTCGTTTCGGGGGCTTCTCAAAGGTTAGGGAGTAGGATTAGCAAATTTTTTAGACAAAATACTACCCCTGAAAGGGCGTGGAGATTTTTCGACAAAAAATTTGAGTTCCTAATCCCGTCTTTACCTTTGCCCCATGCAACGAAAATGACACCTGATGCCGTCCTGGATGGCGGCATGGAAACAGAGGCATACGCATAGAGAGGCGGAAAGGAAAAGGGAACAGAGGTATTGGCGTGCAGCGCCATGTGGATGGATTAAGGGCGGTGCTACAACTAAGGGGAAAGTTGGCTTTCCGACCGCCGTGTGGAAATCCTGTAACCGTCATTGTCATGCGTGCATGGCTTGCGGTTACTGGTGTTCTTCCGGTGGTACATTGTCGTAAAACGGGATTGTCTGCCGTTGCTTTGTCTGCAATGGAAGGCAAACTGGTTTGAAGACACGGGGCATTGTAGCCGAAAATGTTCACAAGAACAGATCCACGCTTGGCGTGTCCTGTAGAAGTGGCATTTTCGGCTACTTGTATATGAATGAAATAATGGCTGTAAGAACGGTTTTGACCGTTTTTAGTACAAGCATATAAAAAGAAGTACCCACAGCGATGGCAGTGTCATTTATGACATTGTGGTCGCTGTGGGCTTTTCTTTTGCTTGTACTGTTTCTGAAATCGGCTTTTGTGTGTCAAGCGAAAGCGGTTTTCAGAAGGGAACATAGAACAATTTGCTAAACTTATTTAGTTATGCGGTTGAAATATGAAGTATGTCACTTTTCATTTACGGGATGTTTGGTTAGCTATGAGTTCTGTTTTCGATTAAATAAAGCTGAAAAGAGAATGTCGATACGAAACAGATGTAGACTGCTTGTAGTATAAAAAAAAGAAAAGAACCTTGCATTATCAGTCCGAACATTGTTCAAGCGTGATGCAGGTTCTTTTCTATACTTATGCAATAGTAGGAATCTATTGATGATGTTCTTAAGGATTCAGATAGATCTTTCCGGTTTAGCATTGAAAAATGCTAATGTCTATTTATGGCTTACGAAAAAGAGAAAATTGAGGCTTCTCAAAAATAACAAGAAGTCATTATAAAAACAATTTAATATTTAATTCGTAAGATGTCTTGTAAGAAGAATATTATATGTATGCCTTAAATTCTTCAATAAACTCTCGTTCTATGTTTGAGAAATTTCGTTGAGAAGGAATAAAATTGCGCAGCTGCTTTAATGCTATGTCTATATCGGAAGAAATATCCATTATTCGTCCAATCTTATTTGATATTTGTATTGGTAAGCCATACTCATCCATGGGTATTACATAAGGAGCCATAAAATAGCATTCAACCAAATTGGCAAAGTAAGAGTAATCACACAAAGGAAGGCTATTCTTTCTAAAAATATCATTTGCAATATCTCCTAAACTCATTAGATAACGAGGAAATTGGTAGTTTATCCAATGCCTTTGAATGTCAAAAGCCAGCTCTATTGCATTGTTAATAGAGTCTGGAGTTTGAGCTTTCTCTGCTTTTATAATTGTAGAAATAAAATTTTTAATACTTCGTGCTTCTCTAAATTGATTAAGTCTAAAATGCAATTGTTTTCCAGAACTCACTCCATATATTCGTTTATTTGATGATACAAAATAATCCCAAATTAACATGCATGATACCTTTAGTTGATCGTTAGTTGGATATTGCTCCCATTTCATGAACCTTGAAATATCTTTCAATTTATTCTGAATGAAATTGGCTAATTTCAATTGTTTTTCTAAATCGATATATGAATTTTTCTTTAGTGTCTCTTGCGACAAAATATTTTGTTCAAAATATTTTTTAAGTTTCAGCTTAGAAGATTCATTTAAATCTTCAATATCAACATTAATCAGTAATTTCTCCGGAGCATCATCAGTTTGCGAGAAAATTGGGAAATCCACTAAAGGTAATTCGGCGGCAGGAGGTTCGTGAAAAAGATAAATATGTCCGATAAAATGGGAAAACATTCTACCAGAGCGACCGCATATATTGTTAAATGTGAAATAATCAAATTTATTTTTTGCAATTTTGTTGTCATATACGATTACATTCTTTGCTTTTGTATTTACACCTTCTATTAAAGTGGACGTACAAATAAGGTATCTGATTTTACCTTCATTAAACAATTTGATACATTTTTGGGCTATTGCTCGTGGAATTTTCCCGTGATGTATGCCTACCCCATATTCCAAACAATCAGGTAAGATCCATTGAGGATGATAGTTACTTCTTAACCAATCAACCAAATCCCTATTTTCGTCTGTCCTTTCAAACTTATTACTATTAAAAAATGCTTTAGCTACCTTATTTGCACTTGCTGGAGATTGACAAAAAATCAAAGTAGGATCTTCTAAAGAAGAACTCAGTTCTATCAATCGTTCAATAGAGTCTTCTCCTTTTTTCAGATTTACTCTATGGCGCTCTGAAACAACGGTCTTATAATCAGTTTTTATAAATTTAAATTTGATATTATCCAACAAGGACGTTGTTACTTGTTCTATATTTGGTCCTAAAAGATAAAATTGAGCATTTTTCTTTACCAACATATAGAACACTTGATTTAAAACGTGGCATCTTTCTTCATCAGTATTTTGAGGACTTAGCTTGTAGAACTCATCTATTACAAAGAAGTCTACATCTACATTTGGGACTATTTCTATTGCTCTTTCTTGAGTTAAGATAAATATATTACGATGAGACAAAGATTGACTTGGATGAGTAATTATTTTATATGAGTCTTTAAATTTAGACAGGCGTTTTCGAGTTTCATCAATTAATGCAATTGTTGGAACTATAATGATGATATTTGAATGCTTTTGTGAAGCAATTATGGAATCAATAATAAGGCTTTTCCCAAAACTCGTAGGAGCACTTAGAATAACATTTTCTCCCCTTAAAAGAGTATAATAGACTTCTGCTTGTGCATGATGAAAGACAATATTCTCTTTGAATCCTGATGGCCTATGTACTTCATAGGCTATGGTATCTTTTAAAGATAAATTCTCTTCTTCCAAATAGGGGAAAAGCCCTACTTGACGAACCAAACTATAAATCATTGATTCCATCCCTTGGAAGTCATTAATTCTTGCTAGTAATCGCAGAACAAATTCCTGCCCAACAGTTTGCTCAGTAGCAATGAGAATTGCAACTTCTTTTATAATTTGAAATTTATCTGTTTCAGCAGAAAATTCTCTTCTTAATATATATCGTAACTCTTCTATTTTCATAAACTTTGCCAAATTTTAAGTTTGGATTCTAATGAGTTTATTAATTCTGCCTTTGTGTTTAGTGGGAATAAAAATAGATGTATTGTCAAAGGAAAATCCCCTAACTTTTCACAAAAGTTTTTATGAATTCTCTGAAACTCTTCGCTTATTTCTCGGATATATTCTTCGCATTTATTGTTATATTTTGCAAGTGTTTGAGAATCATATGTTAATAGTACTGGAATGCATGTATTTGAAAATACATCATCTAATGAGATGTTAGGATGAAGTAAAGTTTTTAATCTATCTGCATGCGGCCATTTATTATCTATTTTATTTGTAATAGCGATAAATTCATTTCTTATATACCTAACTTTTATATGTTCATTCAATTCTTTTATTATATCAGAAACAGCATTGTATATATCACTGTAGAATTTGACTTCACCTAACCATAATTCTAATGTTTTGTCTGTAACTACAACATGTACAGCATCGAAGCCTTTTACAGTTTCATTAGGCCCATCTTTATAATAGATTTTGCTGATAGCAGGAATCGTATTATACATTTCACGTATTATAGCATGTAGTAACAATTCTCCAAACTCACCTCTATTTTTGAATTTTTCTGATTGATAGATACTTGCGGCCACTTGTCGTATCTTAGCAACCATATTTTCTCCTGTAAGGTCGTCTAATTCTGAATATGTTAAAGCAAATTCAGGTAAATATTCAAAAAGATAATCTACCAATTGGTCTTTTCTCCATTGACGACTCTCAAATCCTGCACATACTCCATGTAAATCAGGGAAAGTGTCGTCTTTATGAATTATGATATTGAAGAATGGAGGTCTCATAAATTTAAGTTACAATATTTTCTACAAAGTTACTTATTATAGTGAGAATGGCGAATGATGCAATAAAAAAATGAACTTTATATTTGATAATCAGGATGTATTGGACAAGAAAAATCCACATTTCATTGTTTGACAAGACTTCGAAAGAGTTCATCCTTGTATCTTCAAGAAGAGATAAATTTTCGGTAGAAACTTCTTTTGCCTGACATAATTCTACGAAGCCTGCAGGAAACTCCACAAGGACGAGTAAGATGCTGAGTATATGTTTCAGAACTGGGGGAGAACGTACCGGAAAACCTAATCGACGAAAGTTGGATTTCCGAGAACTTCTTCTCCTTGCGGGATTCAGTGGAAAAGTTAGGCGACACCAAGAAGGAAACCTTTTCGTGTGGTCAACAACAAAAGCTATGATTTAAGCGAGGAAGATACAGACGAACTTGTACGGGATTTTCAGGACGAATATCAGGGACAATATGACGATGAAGAAGATTTCGCCTACTAAATAGTACAACCTATCGGAATTTGCAAAAAACTATTTCGACAACAAACAATTTGCCTGTGATTTGTTTCTGTGTGACTATTAGTTTGATGACGGCTTTGTGTTTCGGGCGGCTTGAGAGTAACCTAGACAGGGTGTTAAAACCCTGCCCACTAAAATAACGAAATCCGTAACCAACACAGACAGAAATTTATGCAATCATTGAACAGAAACGGGGTGTATTCGGTAAACTTAAAAGTGCGTTTCGACCATCAGCACCAGTGGAGCAATGAATTATATACGCAGGATTAGACATGAGGGCACAAAATTGACGAGTTCGGAGCGCTGCACCACCTCTAGATTATTGCCCTATCCATGAGAGGAACGGCGACGAAATACCGCTATTTCCTTTCATGAGTACCGAGAAATAATGTAGCAAAGAAGCTATATTTTTTCTCTAAATAGATACAAAATCATTAACTAAAAGAGTTTTATCGGCGAACACTTCGATATAAAAAAAAAGTCCCTTAACTTAGTTGAAAATTTTATGATATGGCATTATTTGATATTGATATACTTGAAGGTAGAGTTAGTAAATATGAAACCAACCATATACACATGGTTGTTGACGGTGATATAGCATATCCTATAACCAATATGGATAACCAACAATACGGCACTTTCTTTCATGAATACATACACTATATGCAACACATGACAACCTTGTTTGGGGTAAAAATTTGTGCAATGTATAATAAAATGTTTATTTTATACCGTGATTACATTATTAACAATAAAACTATAAAATTGCCATTAGAACTTTGGAAAGACCATGAAGGGCTTATGAAGTTCATTGATTTCTTTAATAGGGTAAAAGGTAGTAGAACTTGTAATTACAATATAGATGCGATAGAAATCTCAAGTAATGAGATTTTAGATGCAAAAAAGAATAAAAAGGCAGTCAAAATAGGAATATATGATTTTGAAAATGGTTTGGCCATAGAAAATGGATTTTATTTTGGCTATATGTGTATAATAGAAAGTATGGCACATTTAATTCAATCTTTCATTAATGATGAGTTGTATCATGCTACTATTCCTTATCGTAGTGTTGAATTAATCTGTAAATCCATTTATAGTGAAATCTCAAATGATAAAAAAATGATGATTTCACTTTGTTTTTGTTCGTTGATGTTCGATAATCCTGGTGTTGCTTTTTTTGATTTGGTAGAGTTGTCAAAAAAAATCAATCACTTAATGGCTATCAACTATATCAAAAAATCCTAAAAGACAAATCTGTTACATATATGGGTAAGGAAATGCCTATGTATAGAGCATTATGTTTATTTCTTGATGATTTAAAAGAAAGTATAAGTTCGGCTATTGGCTGTAAGTTATATTACTACGAAGAAGTTATAGAAAACTGTAAAAACGAAATAAAAAGTGGAAACTGTGTACTATTAGATGTATTGTATCATGCAGATATAAGTGATAAAAGTATGTTTTCAAGTGTTTTTGAGAAAGTATATGGTTATCCATTTATAGAAGCTAATAATCTAACAATAATGCCAATGAATAACTCAGAAGAGCCTCCAAAACCTTATATAGAAACGGCATCTATGATAGGCTTAGAATTAATATTTAAGCGAATGAAATCATATAGTAATAATACAAAATGTGAATGGTTTAAAATTTGTTCCAAAGCACAATATACTCCCGATGATAAAACCACCGAAGAATGTTTGTGCAATCAATGGCAGAAAAATGAAAGGTGTATAATGACAGAAGCACTTAGATACTTTAAAATTAAAGATAAAGAATATATCCAAGAAAAATGATTAGTGACAAATGACTCCATTTATAATCGTCTTTTACAGTTATTGTTCTTGTAGATGCTCTGCATTATCAGTTTCACCAGCAGCAGGTTTTCATTTTCCTGAAATAGATATTCATGCAGATATACGAAAGTTTGCTAACATCTTAATCTTCTATGAAGCTAGGAAGAAACGGCTTTCAGAAGAGAATATAGAATAATGTAAAAACATAAAAAGGAGACAATGATTTGGAACTATGAGCAGGAAAATGTACCTTTGTATTGTAATGATAAGGCATAGACAAGAGAAAGTCTATGAGTGACATAAAAAGACAGTTTTCAGTTACTAAATCGTTACACTTGAAAAATTGAACTGAATTAAAACGATGATTTACATAGACTTAAGAGAGAAAGGTTCATAATCCTCTCTCTCCGCCAAGTAAATAAGTCCCCTAAAAGTCATGACTTCTAGGGGACTTATTTTTTATGCGTACTAAAAGCGTAAATCCTTTTTTATAATAACCGTGTCCGATGTTGAGTATGTGTCTGCTACGGCCGTACATTGATAACCAGGCGCCGTAAAATGGTGTCCGACATTAAGCGCCAATATCCAAACGTTAATCTTCCTTGGGCAACGAGGCGTCGATGACGCGGCGTATGGATGCCAACGCACTGCGCCCCCACCCTTTCAGCTCGCGAAGCGTCATCGCGCGTTGTGGTTTCAAGCGGCGGTAGGCCTCGCGCACACTAATGGGAACGGCGACACCCACCACTGTGTATAGCACAATGAACCATGCCGACACACCGTCAGCATAGACGACGGGATGCCCCCCGATATGAAGCCAATCGAGGCCGTACCACGCCACGACAAGGGCGCTTACCAATTTGAACGCCGCAAAGTGGAATGCGAAAACGCAAAGCGTACGTTCGCCGACGTAGGCCAGTCCGCGGGCCAGCCAACCGCCCCAAGTGTCGATGCGCTCCGACACATAGAGGCAGAGCACGAAACCAGCCAAAGCCGGCACAGGATAACTAACGAACTGCGTGAACGTGGCGTTCACGCCAAGCGACGTGCCGAACGTGAACGTGGCCAGCACGAGCACAGCCAGCGCGGCGAGCGCCACGCGCCAATCCATAGGGATGCGGTCGCGGTAGCGCGCGTAGAGAAATCCCGTCCCGAAGAAAAAGAGTCCCATCAGATCGCGATAACCACCTTGGGCCAATCCCGTCACGCGCAAGCCTGCCGTCACCTTCCACAGTGTCAGAAGCAAAGCGACTCCACAAACGGCCCAGCCAACAGACTTGGTCGAACGCAACCAGCGCACACGCCGCAGCAGCTTAAAGAGCACCAGATAGCCCAGCGAGGCCACGAGCAGCGCACGGAAAAACCAGAACGTGCCCCCAAGGAACTCGTCGTAGCCTGACATATTGAACACGATACTCCATAACCGTTGCTGGAAAGCATGCCATGAATAGGGATGCGTAACGCCACCGGCGGCATTGCCGTATGTCTCATTCAAAATGCCCAAAGGAAAAAGCAAGTTGTGCAAACAGAGCAGGACGAGGCTCCACGTGACAAAAGGCACATAAAGCCCGCGCAGACGACGGACAACGAAAGGCTTCTCATCGTCCACGTATCGCAGTTTGAAGAAATAGCCTGCGCAGATGAAAAAGAGGGGCATGTGGAAGAGGTAGATGAAGCGCGTACCATAGCCGGTGAGGCCGGCATGGCCCAACACGACAAGGATGATGCCAATGCCCTTGCAGATGGAAAACGTACGGTCACGCATAACTGTCGTCAGGTAGAAGATGAGTTTTGAATACGACGGGAACTCCGGGTGCGGAGATGGCTGGGGCGTCGTTGCGCACAAAAGGTTGCAGAAAATGGAAGAACCAGCCCGCCACGCGCTGGCCAAGAGGAATCTGGCGGCGGCGTTCGGGCGTCAGCAAGTAGCACGACGGCTTCTGCCGTTCGAAGAGGTCGCCGATCTGCTGGGCAAAACACGTGTCGGCCACGAGGAGATTGCACTCGTAGTCCCACGACAAACTGCGGCTGTTCAGGTTAGCCGAGCCGGCATAAGCGAGCTGCCCGTCGACGGCCATGACTTTCGTGTGGTGGAAGCCTCCCTGAAAGACGTAGACCTTAACGCCGCTGCGCATCAACTTGTTGGCGTTGTATTCAACGATGCGCGGCGTGATGGGGATGTCACTTTTCTCCGAAACCATCACCTCGACTTCGACGCCTCTTTTAGCCGCGCGGCGCAAAGCACGGCGCAACTTGCGGTTCAGTGTGAGATACGGGTTAATGATCTGAATATGTCGCTGGGCTGCATCGATTGCGGTAAGGAAAGTCTCACGCACGACGGTGGGCGTGATGTGCGGCTCGCGGTTCACTACGCCCACCACCTTATGTCCGGCCGTAGCGGTAGTGTCGGGTTTCAGGTCAGCAAAGCGTTCGCGGGCATCTACACAGCCTGGATAGTATTGCGGGCCACGCACCTGCTGGCGAGCCGTCTGGTTCCAGATGTGCAGGAATATGGACTGCAACTCGCCTACGGCATCGCCCTCGACGCGCATGTGGAAATCGTGCCACGCACCAAACTCCTCCTTACCATTAATATAGTAATCCGCCACATTCATACCGCCAATGTAGGCTACCATGCCGTCAATGACAACGATTTTGCGGTGGTCGCGGCTCAGCGCATGGTTCAAATAGGGGAAACGGACGGGGTCGAACTCATAGATCTCGACGCCGTGCTCGCGCAACAGGCGGAGGTGGCGCGACCGGAGGGGACGATTGTTTGACCGGTTGCCGAAGCCGTCGAAGAGGGCACGCACCTCGACTCCCTCTTTGGCCTTTTGGGCCAGCAGCGTGAAGAGTTCAGTCGAAATGGAGTCATTCCGGAAGTTAAAGTATTCAAGGTGGATGCTCTCGCGAGCGTCACGGACAGCCTTGAAGAGGTCGTCGAACTTCTCCTGTCCGCTTTCGAGGGGCACGATGCGATTGTTCGTCGTGAAGCGGATGTGATGTTCGCGCCGAAGAAAGTTGACCACGGTCGAGTCACACCGCACGGTCTCCTGCGCACAGAGGACACCTCCTCCCGACGCAGCCATGAGCCATACGGCCACGCGCAGGCGACGGAACAGACGGACAATGCGCTTCATCAGAACATGGTGCTGAACGAGTCGACGATGCCGAGCAGGCGTCTGTTGTCGTCGCAAACAAGCACGGAATGAATCTTGTGACGATGCATCAGTGCATCAATTTCCGTAATCTTGGCATCAGGAGCCACTGTCTTCGGATTGCGCGTCATGATGTCAGCCACAGTCAAGGAGAAGAAACGGTCCTGGCTGTTTTCCATGGCACGGCGCACGTCACCGTCGGTGATGATGCCTTCCACCCGCTCGTCGGCCGTGGCCACACAAAGTCCCAAGCGGCCTCGGCTCATGTGGATGACAGCCTCGCCCAACTTCATGCCGGCCGGGACAACCGGAAGGTCGTCCGTCCGCATCACATCGCGGGCACGCGTCAGGAGGCGCTTGCCCAACGTACCACCGGGATGAAACTGGGCAAAGTCCGAAGCCTTGAAGTGGCGGGCTTCCATCAACGCGCAAGCCAAGGCATCACCCATGGCGAGGGCTGCCGTCGTCGATGACGTCGGGGCGAGGCCGAGGGGACAGGCTTCATGCGCCACGCCGGCGTTGAGGTGGGCCGTGGCGTAGCGCGCAAGGAGCGATTCGGGATTGCCGCTCATGCCGATAACGGGGATATGCTTCTCCATCAAGTAAGGGAGGAAACGCAGAAGCTCGTCTGTCTGCCCTGAGTTGGAGATGGCGAGGACCACGTCGGCGGGAGTGATGACGCCAAGATCGCCATGAAAGGCATCGAGCGGATTGATAAAGAAGCTCGGTGTACCTGTCGAAGAGAGCGTGGCAGCTATCTTGGCGCCGATATGTCCACTTTTTCCCACTCCGGTCACGATGAGTTTGCCCTTGCAGGCGAGGATGATTTCCACGGCGCGGTCAAAGTCGGCATCAAGCCGGGGAATGAGGTCAAGTAGCGCCTGCGCTTCGTCTTGCAGGCACTTTATTGCGGTGTCAGTCCATTTGCTCATAACAGGGAGGTGATTACGTTTTCGAGTTCGTCGAGAGGAAGCATGTTGGGGCCGTCACTGAGGGCATGGTCGGGGTCGGGATGGGTTTCGAAGAAGTAGCCCGTAGCACCGAAGGCTTTGGCCGCGAGGGCCATAGCCGGCACGAACTGCCGGTCGCCACCGGTGCTCCCGCCTGCTGCGCCGGGACGCTGCACGCTGTGTGTACAGTCCATGATGACGGTCGGTGTGTAGGCCTTCATGGCGGGGATGTTGCGGAAGTCGACGACGAGGTTGTTATATCCGAACATATTGCCGCGTTCGGTCAGCCACACTTCGCGAGCGCCGGCGTCGCGACATTTCTCGACGGGATAGCGCATGTCGTCGCCCGAGAGAAACTGTGCTTTCTTGATGTTAACCGTACAGCCTGTACGGGCGGCAGCCACGAGCAGGTCGGTCTGCCGACAGAGGAAAGCGGGTATCTGGATAACATCGACCACCTCTCCGACAGCTTCGGCTTGCTGGCTCTCGTGAACATCGGTGAGCAGGCGCAAACCGTAACGTTCCTTCACGTCGGCCAGCATTTGCAGGCCGCGGTCGAGCCCTGGTCCGCGAAACGAACGTATGGACGTGCGATTGGCCTTATCGAACGAGGCTTTGAATATGATGTCAAGCCCATGTTTCCGGTTCAGGGCGACGAGCCGCTGTGCCACCGTGTCGAGCAATTCTGCTGACTCAATGACGCAAGGACCGGCGATAAAGATAGGTGTCATGCTTCGTCTTTCTTTATAAATTTCCGCAAATATACGACTTTCGCCGCAAACAGCCGCCATTCATGCAACAGTCTTGACACAGACGGCCACAACCTGAGCCGTTCGTACCACCACGTGCCCCCGTAGTTCCTCCCTCACAAAAGGACACGCGACGGCGGCAAGAGGCGTGAAGTGCTGCGACAGGACTTTCTGTCAGTGCTTTCGTAAATCCTGTCACAGCGACGATATTTACAGCCAGCCTTATGGCCGAGAGGGCTTATATGTCCGTTTTCCGCGATGATGCGCGGTTCACTCCGGGCGCTGCGTCGCATTTTTTGGGCAGGTGGCTTGTCTGTCCTGAAAAAATGGGCTAAATTTGCGGAGCAATTTTAATCACGACAATTCGATTAGTTATGAAAAAGAGTGCTTTGCAAATCGCAAGAGCCGCTTACCAGCCCAAACTTCCCCAAGGACTGCGCGGCAACGTGACCATCAAAGAAGGCGCCCCGACGCAGAGCGTGGCCGACCAGGAAGAAATCCAGAAACTCTTCCCGAACACCTACGGCATGCCGTTGGTTGAATTCGTTCCCTCATCGGAGAAACGCGAGTACGCCCCGATGAACATCGGCGTCATTCTCTCAGGCGGACAGGCCCCCGGCGGCCACAACGTCATCTGCGGCCTCTACGATGAATTGAAGAAGCAGAATCCCGCCAACAAGCTCTACGGCTTCATCCTTGGCCCTGGCGGCTTGGTGGACCACAAATATATGGAGCTGAACGGCGACATCATCGACGAGTATCGCAACACCGGCGGTTTCGACATGATTGGCTCCGGCCGTACGAAGCTCGAGACCAAGGAACAGTTTGAGAGCGGCTTGCAAATTATCCGCGAACTGAATATCAAGGCCGTAGTCATCATTGGTGGAGACGACTCCAACACAAACGCCTGCATCCTTGCCGAATACTATGCAGCCAACAACTACGGTGTGCAGGTCATCGGCTGCCCCAAGACCATCGACGGCGACTTGAAAAACGAGCAGATTGAAACAAGTTTCGGTTTCGACACTGCCTGCAAGACATACGCCGAAGTCATCGGCAACATCCAACGCGACGCTAATTCTGCCCGCAAGTACTGGCACTTCATCAAGCTCATGGGCCGCTCTGCCTCGCACATCGCGCTCGAATGTGCCCTGCAATGCCAGCCCAACGTCTGCATCATCAGCGAAGAAGTCGAAGCGAAAAACCAGACCCTCGACGACATCGTCACCTACATTGCAGGCGTAGTTGCGCAGCGAGCCGCTGACGGCAACAACTTCGGTACGGTGCTCATCCCCGAAGGCCTCATCGAGTTCATCCCCGCTATGAAGAAACTCATCGCCGAACTGAACGACCTGCTCGCCAAGCCGGAAGCCGCAAAAGTGGCAGCCGACGAGCAGCGCGAATGGGTGATGAAGAACCTCAGCAAGGAGAATGCCGACATCTACGCCTCGCTTCCCGAAGGTGTAGCCCGTCAGCTGACAATGGAACGTGACCCGCACGGAAACGTACAGGTGTCGCTCATTGAGACAGAAAAGCTCCTCTCTGAAATGGTAAGCAAGAAACTCGCCCAGTGGAAGAAAGAAGGGAAATATGCAGGTAAGTTCGCTGCCCAGCATCACTTCTTCGGCTACGAAGGACGTTGTGCAGCACCCTCGAACTACGATGCCGACTACTGCTACGCCCTCGGCACCAGCGCAGCCCAGCTTGTCGCCAACGGCAAGACCGGATACATGGCCATCGTCAAGAACACCACGGCTCCCGCAGAGGAATGGGTGGCCGGCGGAGTGCCCATCACGATGATGATGAACATGGAACGCCGCCACGGCGAGATGAAGCCCGTCATCAAGAAAGCCCTTGTCAAGCTCGACGGTGCCCCCTTCAAGACATTTGCCGCCCATCGCGACGAGTGGGCCAAGGACACATGCTTCGTCTATCCCGGCCCGATCCAATACTTCGGCCCGACGGAAGTCTGCGACCAGTGCACCGCGACCCTGAAACTCGAACAGGGAAAATAATCCCTACCCGTTGAACGCATAGAAGCCGGGTGGGCCGACCTACGTCTGGCCCACCCGCTTCGTTATTGGCAACCATAAACCCGAAACACTGTGGCCTCCCGTACGACGCCATCCCCGCGCAAGTCATCGCCCAAACGTATCCGGCGCACCAACCGACGAAGAAAGCCCAAAAGCCTGCTTCGCCGCTTGCCGTCTTGGGCGCTGTGGAGCGGCGGACTGGGCATTGCCGTCATCTACGCCGCCATTTTCTATCATTTCTTTGTCGATCCGTTTTCATTCCGCTGGCAAGCCATCTACGGCGACGCTACATATCCCGAAGGCTACTCCATCCAAGGCATTGACATCAGCCATCATCAGGGAGAAATCGACTGGGACTTGTTGCGCAATGCCAAAATCAACGGCAACCCCGTCCGTTTCATCATCATCAAAGCCACGGAAGGGCGCTCACTGCTTGACGAGAACTTCAACGACAACTTCTATCAGGCACGTGAGAACGGATTTATCCGCGGCGCTTACCACTTCTATTCGCCATCGGTTCCGGCGCGCGACCAAGCCCGCTATTTTCTCAAACAAGTACACCTCGAAGACGGCGACCTGCCGCCTGTACTCGACATCGAGAACGTGGGCGACCTCAACGCCGCGCAAATCAAACATGAAGCCCTCACGTGGCTGCGGCTGGTGGAAAAAGAAGTCGGCGTCAAACCGATTATCTACACTTATTATAAGTTCAAGCAGAAATACCTCAGCGACAAAGTCTTCGACGACTATCCCTACTGGATTGCGCACTACTATGTGCCGAAACTGACCTACAAGGGAAAATGGAAGTTCTGGCAGCACACCGACAGAGGCCGTCTGCCGGGTATCAACGGCTTTGTAGATTTCGACATCTATAACGGTTCGATGTACGACTTGAAAAAGTTGACTATCGGCGGACAGGAGGACTACGTCGAGCCGTAATGACAGCCGGCAGACCACCGGACTCTGAAAAAACAAACAGCCGACCTGCGCGTACAAGTCGGCTAACCGGAAAAACAGTCAGTACAAGCGCCTCAACCATTCCGCCGCAAGGAATACAGGAAAACGCTCCCCGTCTCTCTGACAATTGCCAAAGAGACGGGGAGCTCTGTATTGCAGTGGCAGCGGGCCGTTCACTTCGCGATGAATAACTTGCGCACACGGTCCGGGTCGCCGTGCACCTTACCCAAACGCTCGATGTGATGGATGAACGCCTCGGTCGTCGTAGGAAGGTCGGACTTGATTTCCTCCACATTGGGGAACAGGCTTGTGGGATAGCCGTCGCCTCCTGTCGTCATGAACTCGTCGGCCGCCACAACGCACGGCGTTTCGGGCTTTATCTCCACGCGGCGCTTCCCGGAGGGCTGCACATAACGCAACGAGCGCACGCGGAACGTATCGGCACTGTCGGCCAGGACTTCGAGGCCGTCGAACTGCATCCGACCATAACGACGATTGTTCAGACCGAACTCCACGAGGCGCATAAGTTCAGCGCCCGTCATGCGGAATGTACGTATCCGGTTAGAGAATGGAAGCACCTCGCCCACGTCCATCACCCGCACGTCGCCTTTGGGCAGAGGAGCGCGTACCGTACCGTAGTGACAGACACCCACCACGACGTCCCCGTCGGCTGCCCCGGCAGCCCGACGGTAAGCTTCGGCATAGGATTCGCACACGAGCGTACCTAGCTCCGTGAAAGTGTGCTTGTCGGCCCGGTCGTGAGTGAGGAGCACTTCCGAAGTTGCCAAGACCCGCCCAAGCGGATAACCACCGGCAATGCGTGTTGAATTCATCAGGCTGTCGATCAGGCAGTTCCACGCCTGCGCTTCGGCGTCAGTATAGCAGCGTCCTAAGGGCACCCGTTCCAAGACCGGTTCTGCGCCGACAACACGCATCGACATTGTGTCGAGCTGCACTTTCATCACTCCGATATAGTCGCCATGCCACTCGCCTTGCACTACGGGATAGTGCCTCTGGCTTACTGTGCCGCATACCGGCTGGTGCGAATGGGCCGAAAGAATGCCGTGATATAGCGTATCGTTGATGGCTTCAAGATGCGCGGCATCACGATCGTCCCACACAGCTTTTCCGCCATCCATCCGCGTGCCGATATGCGTCAGCAGCAGGCGGACGTTCGCATTCCGCACGCTGTCGAAGCCACGTGCCGTTTTAAGCATGTCGAGCACGGCATCATAACGTCCGTCAAACACCAGTCCTCTCACGTTTGAAGCGCGCGTCTGTTCGGGAGTCGACGACGTGATGAGTCCGACAAACGCCACACTTGCAGACCGTGTCGGAGATAGTTTCACCTCTCTCACAGCAAAAGGGCTGACGTAGCCTGGTGTGCGCCCGAGGCTGTCCGTGACGTTCGCACAGACATAAGTCAAGTCCCATCCTGCTGGCCGCATCGGTGCTCCGGCCCAACGGCGTGCGAGGAAATCTTGCCCGTTGTCGAATTCATGGTTTCCGATGGCTGAAACGGTGATTCCCATCTTATTGAACATTACAGGAAGAAGCGCGGCCTCAGTGACCGTCGAAAAATAGCTGCCGCCAAAGTTGTCACCGGCTGCCACCGTAACGTGATAAGGATAGGCCTGTTTCAACGAGTCAAGTGTATGACACAAGGCCACTACACCAGGGATGCCCTTGTCGGCATCAGCAAGGAAACTGCCGTGAAAATCGTTGACTGAAAAGACGGCCAGCGTCACGGTGTGGCTGTCGCCGTCAGAGGGAACCGCCCAAAGGGGTGTCGGCACAAGCCCGACCACTACAGAAAAGACGGCCCCGGCCAAGAAACGGATTACGCGATTTGTCTGCATCATGATTTATAACAAGAAAAGCGGCGGAGGTTTGTACCGTCCGCCGCCGGGGTTCATTGTTCAAGCGTGATGACTACACGCCGGTTGTAGGAATAGGGAGTGAGTGTATCGACACCGCCGCCGGCTACTACGCGGATGTCGTCGGCCGGTACGCCCATCTTCACGAGTTCGTCGGCCACCGTCTGCGCCCGCTTCCGGCTGATGTCGAGGTTTACTTCCGGCGCTCCGCTGCGCGTATCGGAATATCCGGTCAGCACGATGCGCAGTTCGTTCGCCTTGGCGTATTCGGCCACGGCTTTGAGATTGACGAGTTCCTTACGGGATGCTATTTCCACCGAGCCGAGGTTGAAGAAAACGGACTGAGGCACGAAAGCCTCTGGCGACGGCACAAAGATAGAGTCGAGCGGAATGTCCTCCCCGCCGGAACCTAGTGCGAGCGTATCCACCGATTCGCTGGGATATCCGCCGGAACCATCCTTTTCGAGCAGAGCGGCCAGACGCATGTTCTCCTGTTGTTGCTCTTCGAGCGACATTTCGAGCGCACTGATCTGCTCGCGGTCCATGGCCAGCAAGGCTTCGAGATTGGGAGACTTTTCCCAGCCTGTTTTCCTGCCCAATGAATAGGTCACTCCGACCGAAAATGTCAATGCCTTGTCCCAATGGCGCATACGGAACGTTTGGGGATTTGCTGCCGGACAGCCATCAAACCGCGCAGGGGCAAGCATGGCCGACACGTCAAGGTAGGCGGAAAGATGCCTGTTGATACGGAACGTGTTTTGAATGCCCACATTGTACGAAAGTGTATTGCAATTGGCCGAGAAGCTGCGGGCGAAGCCCAAACCGGTGTGCGGGATGAAATTCCAGACGCGCTTGGGATTATAACCGTAGAATAAGTTCGACAAATTGAAGAGGACGTCCTCGTGGATGTTCATGTAGCGGAACTTGCTGACGGAACCGTCGGCCGTCGGGCTCTTGCCCCACACGCCGTCGAACTGCGTGCGCAGACCGATGCCGGGAGTGAACCACTTGCCCAAGGTGAGCTCAAAGCCAAAAGCGTTGCGCTCCTTGACGAACGGATTTCCGGAAAGGGCACTGGCTTCCTGCGATGAATAGAACGCATTGTCGGTAACTCCGGCCGACACGTACCAATTGCTCCAAAAGGAACGCGTCATGACGCTATGCTTCGATCCGGGTATTTCGACGCCGAAACCATCCTCGGGCGCTGCCCACCCGTCGTCGTAAATCTCCTGCGCAACCATGCCGTGGCTAAGGCCGAAACAGCATAGGAGCGCGGCTATCATCTTTTTGGCTTTCATTCGCTATCAATGTGTTTACTGGATTGTTCCAGGCAAATTTATGTTTTTCTGATGGATTGAGCGACTAATCTGAAAGAAAATCGCATACACAGCGTACAGTACCTCATTTCGCAGTTATAACGGCGCGAAAAAAAGCCCACTCCCCGTCTTGTCCTTGGAAGGAAACGTACTACACCGCCGACTAGAACTGTCATGATGCCCTGACTGACAGAAAAAACAGTCTGCGTACCGAAAAATTCCGTCCGGGTGACAGGATTTTCCGTCAGCCGACTTTTCGGAAGGAACACGGCGGTTGCAAGGCGATACAGCCTATGTGGGTAAACAGTGTCTTTGGGAACGCCGGTCAGGCCCATGCCACACGCGCCACCCGCAGTGGCACGGCCGCTTCGAGATGTGCCATGAAACGGGCATCACAACTGTCGACCCAACGGACAAAGTCCATGTCGCGACGGTGGCGGCGGGCTATCCTCAAGAGGTCGTCCGCCCGAAAATCATCGGCCACCACGACGCCGCCGCTCAACGCAGCATCGTAGGCATTGCACTCTTGTTCAATATGTGCAGGCACAAGAAGCAAAGGCTTCCCGAGATACATGGCCTCACAGACAGACTCAAAACCGGCTGTCGTAGCATAGGCCGCACAACCACAGAGCGAGCGGAGAAAGGCACGGTCATCGATGGCGTGGAACGTGAGCGTCGCATCGACGCGCTCTGCTCCACCGTCGCCACCGCGGTCGCGGAAAAAGTGAAGCTCAACCTCGGGATGCTGCCTGTGCCATGCTTCCACACTCTCGCTGAATCCGGCATTGACCATGTACCCGTGAATGTAACGTCCGTCAGACGGACGGGCAGTGACAACTTCCCGACGCAGCAGGGGCGGAACGACAAAGATGTCGTGGGACTCGTCGTCCGGCATTTCGCGGAACGACAAAGCAAGTTTGCGCTCAGCTCCAAAACTGGCCATCCACGTAAAGAGTTTCAGAGAACACCACGAAAGGCGGTTCGCCCCGGGAAAGCGGAAATCGCGATGAAGGAAAAGGAGCTGATGGCCGACGCATACGTGTGATGCCGACGGTCGACAGAAGAAATAGAGCATGCCCGTGAGCAGCTCGTAGAAGTTCAACACCATATCGACACGCCCGGCACGGATGCGCTGATAGATGAAGCGCACGCTAAGCGCATAACGCGGAAGACGGACTATGTTATAGGCCACGCTACGAAGCAGCGGCGGGCGCTGATTACGGACAGTCGGCATAAAATTGGGACTGTCGAAACAATGGACTGGCGCCCCGATTTGCTCATAGAAAAACTGCGGTATGACGCGTCCGCAACTCTTTCCAACCAACACCTCGACAACGTCATGGCCCGCAGACTTCAACATGCGCGACACCGCAATGGCCTGCATCAAATGGCCACGCCCTTCTCCTTGGACTACAAACAGCACTCTCATGGATGATGACGGTATTTTTTTTCTTCTCTGATGCAAAATTCTGCGTTTAGTGTGTCGAATGTGTAACGAACCGATAACAAAAATACGAAATAGTCTTTATTTACCCAAAACACATAGCCAAAATTGCATAAAAACTTCGGGACTCAACGACAAGAGAAAATGAATAGCGGAAAGAATGCAGAAGAACGCCTGACAGAATTGGAGAAATGCACCCGTAAGGCGGCCGGAGGTGAAAAACAGGGTCACTCGGCTTCGCCAAGGTAATAATCTCCTCCAAGCCACTCTGTCGAAGGAAGCTCTTCGGTCAAGGGGAAATAAGCAGTCACACGGCCATCGCGACACTCAATCACATGATTAGGCAAAACCCGCCCGTCGGGCAGGTGCAACCGATTGACGGCAAAACGGCGGAATGCACTCATTGGGTCATGCGTTGACGATTCGCCTGACGGGGCATCATCAGGCGACGATTGAGCATCGGGCGGCCGTGGCGCAACGTGTCGGACGATTTGGAAGGTCGGACGCTGTCTGCACGTTCATTGCCGGCTGACTGACGCATGAGCGTATCGGCCGACTGGGCCGGGGTTGATGACGGAAGAGGCTCGCGAACCCTCATACGCACCAGTGAGAAATCTGAAACAATCATAAGTTTGAATGAGGCGCTCCACGTGTCGGTCACGTAAACAAAGCCAGACACGCGCTTTATGCTGCGGTCTGCACGTGGTGCCGTAATTCGCTGTTCCCCGCTACCGTAAATAGACTGATTGGTAATGACGACCGAGTCATTGTCAAGCGTCAGGGCCAAGACAGCCTGCGCCGAACGTTGTCCCTCGCGACAAATCCAATCAACATAGAAATGCCACATCACGCGGTCGCCGGCATGAAAAGAGGTGTCGGCCGGCATGGAGAACGTAAAGACGTTGTTGCCGCCCATGGGAGTCAAGATACAACGCGGAATACCTGTCCATACATTGGCCGTGTCGCCGGTAGATGAAAGCGATGTATAACGTGAGCGCAATGTGCCGTTGCCCGAGGCTCCTACATCTTCGACAAGACGCCGATTGACACGTTCGTAAATTTTATACAAACGGTCACAATGTCTTGTATACCAAGCCATTGTGCTGTCAAACTGCTCTGCATTGATACCGTACTTGCGATAGACGGCTTCGGTGTAGAGCCGGTAACGATAGGCGGTGCTGTCGGGGGCCTGGCGAGCCATGGACTGAGCAAGGTGGTAATCGTAGAGCAGGTCTTCCATCTTATCGGGAGGCACGATGCCCTCCGGCGTGCGCGTTTCGCACGACGCCAGGAAAACAGCTGCAACGAGCAGCATCCACCATGCAGTCCGCCTCATTGTCAATCCTCCTTCTTTCCTACCAAATACTTTGGATAGAATATCAATAACGCCACTGCTGCACAACTGATGGCAGCATCGGCAAAATTGAAAATAGCGCTGAAAAAGACAAAGTGCTCACCTCCCACAACTGGAACCCACTCCGGCCAATAACTGTCTATAAGGGGAAAGTAGAACATATCGACCACATGACCTGTCAGGAAGCCGCCATACCCGTCCCCTGCGGGCACAAGATGGGCGACCTCGACAGGTGTACTTTCGTCAAAGATAAGACCGTAGAAACAATTGTCGATAATGTTGCCCGACGCACCGGCAACGAGCAACGCCACGCAGACAACCAATCCCATAGGATAACGCCCGCGAACCACCTTGACAAGCAACCACACAAATGCGCTCACCACGACAATCCGGAAAACGGACAAAAACATGGTTCCGATAAAATCCATACCGAAAGCCATGCCTTTGTTTTCCGTGAAGTAGATGTAAAACCAGTCGGCGACGTGGATAGACTCGTACAAGCACATGTTCATCTTGACCCACAGCTTGATGAGCTGGTCACAGCACAGCACGCCTACGACTATGGCGATTGCCACAAGAGCACGCATTCGCGTCGTTTGCATCAGTTTTACCAAAACGTCTGTCAGTCTTTGCGGTTCTTCATCTGTTTGGCCTCTATGCTCAGCGTGGCGTGGGGCACAGCACGTAACCGCTCTTTGGGAATGAGTTTACCCGTTACGCGGCAGATTCCATACGTTTTGTTTTCAATCCGCACCAAAGCAGCTTGCAGACCTTGGATGAATTTCTGCTGGCGGGCCGCCATTGTGGTGATTTCCTCCTTGCTCTGCGTGGCTGAGCCCTCTTCGAGAATCTTATACGTTGGTGAGGTGTCGTCCACGTCGTTGCCGTCTTGATTGCGCAGAACGTCCATCATCTGTTCATAGTCGTGTTTTGCTCTTTCGAGTTTTTCGAGGATGAGTTGCTTGAATTCAGCCAATTCCTCGTCCGAGTAACGTGTCTTTTCGGCCATGGTAGTTTTATTTTTGGTTAGTTTTTTGGATATTCACGTTCACTTTGAAGCCATCGAAATCGAACTCCGTACCTTCAACCCTGTCAGCCAGCTCTATGCTGTCGGCCAAGACCTGTCCGGCGACGTAGTCACCATAAGCGGACAAGGCTGCTGCTATTTCAGGATTGCTCTGGATTTTCACACGAATGCGGTCTGTGATTTCAAAGCCGCTTTCCTTGCGATAAGCTTGTACGCGCTTCACGATTTCCCGGGCCATGCCTTCATTCCGCAGTTCGTCAGTAAGCGTCACGTCCAAAGCCACAGTGAGGTTTCCCTCGTTCGCCACGACCCATCCGGGGATGTCTTCGCTCACGATATCGACATCGGCACGCTCGACCGTGACAGTAGTACCTTCAACGCAAAGGCCTATGCGTCCTTCCGCTTCCAGACGGGCAATATCCTCTTGTGACAAAGCGGCGATAGCGCCGGCTACGCCTTTCATGAGTTTTCCGAATTTCTTGCCCATGACGCGGAAGTTGCACTTGACGGTCTTTTCAAGCATACTGCCGTCCACGAACTTCAACGTTTTGACATTCACTTCGTCAAGTATGAGCTGTTGCACAGCTTCTATACGAGCTTTCTGCGTTGCGTCGATGGCCGGAATGGAGAGGCACTGCAAGGGCTGGCGGACAATGATGTGTTCTTTTTTGCGGAGCGAAAGCACCATTGACGTCACTTCCTGCGCCAACTCCATACGTTTTTCGAGTTCGCTGTCGACGAGAGTTTCGTCAGCCTCAGGGAATTTGGCAAGATGAACGCTCACCGCACTGCTTTCGGCGCCGGTCAGATCGCGATAGAGGCGGTCTGCGTAGAACGGGGCGATAGGAGCCATGAGTTTGGAAACAGTGAGCAGGCTGTCATATAAAGCTTGGTATGCGCTCAACTTATCGTTATCCATCGATTTCGCCCAGAAACGTTTTCGGCTCAGGCGTACGAACCAGTTCGACAGGTTATCAATGACGAACTTCTCTATCAAGCGGCCTGCGCGGGTCGGCTCGTAGTCCTCGTAGCAGGCGGTCACGTCTTTCACAAGCGTATTCAACTCCGACACAATCCAACGATCAATTTCCGGACGCTCCGCAAATGGCACATCAGGTTGCGTCCCGTCGAAACCGTCGACATTGGCATACATTGCAAGGAAGGAGTAGGTCTGATAAAGTTTACCGAAGAACGTGCGCGCCACTTCCTGTACACCGGCCTCGTCAAACTTCAGATTGTCCCAAGGAGCTGAATTGGTGATCATATACCAACGCAGGGGGTCGCTGCCATACTTCTCAATTGCGCCGAAGGGGTCGACAGCATTACCGAGGCGCTTACTCATCTTATTACCGTTCTTGTCGAGCACAAGCCCGTTGCTGATGACAGCCTTGAAAGATACGCTGTCAAAAACCATCGTTGCGATAGCGTGCAGCGTAAAGAACCAGCCGCGTGTCTGGTCGACACCTTCGGCGATGAAGTCGGCGGGATAGACTGTGCGGTTATCGAGTTCGTCCTTATGCTCGAACGGATAGTGGATCTGAGCATAGGGCATGGAACCGGAGTCGAACCACACGTCGATCAGGTCGGTCTCGCGCTTCATCGGCTTTCCCGCTGGCGAAACAAGGATAACGTCGTCAACATAAGGACGGTGCAAGTCTATTTTATGATAGTTGCGGTCGCTGTAATCGCCGGGCACGAAGCCCTTGTCTTTCAACGGATTTGACTTCATCAGGCCTGCGGCCACGCTTTTCTCAATTTCGTCATAGAGTTCTTGGATACTGCCGACACAGATCTCTTCGCCGTCCTCGCTGCGCCAAATGGGCAGCGGCGTGCCCCAATAGCGGCTCCGGCTCAGGTTCCAGTCGTTCAGGTTTTCGAGCCACTTGCCGAAACGTCCAGTACCCGTCGACTCAGGTTTCCAGCGAATAGTCTTATTCAGTTCAATCATGCGCTCCTTGCAAGCCGTGCTCTTGATGAACCAGCTGTCGAGCGGATAATAAAGCACGGGCTTGTCCGTGCGCCAGCAATGCGGATAACTGTGCACATGCTTGGCTATCTTGAATGCAAGACCACGACTCTTCAAATCCATACAAAGAGCGACATCAAGTGTCTCGTCCTTACCGGTCAGCGTGGGGTCGTATGCGTTCTTCACGAAACGGCCGGCGTATTCCTTATAGGCGTCAACGTTGACATAATCACGAACGAACACCGGATCGAGGTCCTCAATGCGGAAGAACCGGCCTTTAAGGTCAACCATCGGGCAGCGTTTCCCTTTCGCATCGATCACCTGCAAGGGCGGAATGCCGGCTTGCTTGGCCACGAAAGCGTCATCCGCACCGAACGTCGGGGCGATGTGTACGATGCCCGTACCGTCTTCGGTACTGACATAATCGCCGAGGATGACGCGGAACGCTCCTTCACCCGGATTAACATAGGGCATCAGCTGCTCGTAATGCATGCCTTCAAGCTCAGTTCCCTTCCATTCACCTACCACACGGTAAGGAACGACCTTATCCCCCGGCTTATAGGTATCGAGGGGCGCTTCGAGGCCTTTGACGTCAAAGTATGACGGAACGAGAGCCTTGGCCATTACGACACTAATGGCATCACCCGTATATATATTATAGGTACGGATGCACACATAGTCAAACTTTGGACCAACACAGAGAGCCGTGTTTGAAGGCAGGGTCCAAGGAGTCGTGGTCCACGCCAGGAAGTACGGCGTTCCCCAGCCCGTCATCTCGGGTTTTGGATCGGTGATCCGGAATTGTGCAGTCACCGTCGTATCCTTCACGTCGCGGTAGCAGCCGGGTTGGTTTAGTTCGTGCGAACTCAGTCCAGTGCCTGCCGCGGGCGAATAGGGTTGAATGGTATAGCCCTTATATAACAGGCCCTTTTCATAAAGTTGCTTCAAAAGCCACCAAAGCGTCTCGATGTACGCGTTCTCGTAGGTCACGTACGGATGCTCCATGTCCACCCAATAGCCCATGCGATGGCTGAGGTCCGTCCATTCCTGGGTGAACTTCATGACGTTCTTGCGGCACTTTTCGTTGTAGTCTTCGATCGAAATAGACTTACCGATGTCCTCCTTGGTAATACCCAGTTCTTTCTCAACTCCCAGTTCAACAGGCAGTCCGTGCGTATCCCAACCGGCTTTCCGCTTGACTTGGAATCCTTGCATTGTCTTGTAACGGCAAAATACGTCCTTGATCGTACGAGCCATGACGTGATGAATGCCCGGGTGGCCGTTGGCTGAAGGGGGGCCTTCGAAGAATACGAACGAGGGGCATCCCTCGCGCTCAGACATACTCTTATGGAACAGGTCGGCAGCATCCCATTCTTCAAGCACCTCCTTGTTGATTTCAGGAAGGCTGAACGTACTGCGTTCGGTAAATCTCTTTGCCATATCTTATGCTTCTGTGCTACTATTCGATAATTGCCGCAAAATTAATAAAAACGGCAGAATGGAGCGTAGTAATTACAGTTTTTTGTGCCAGTCGGTTTATGGCTGGGCGTATTAAACTTCACGGAATTTGAAATCCCTGTCACGATGTTTGACAAACCATGGATGGGCCACCCAGACATAGAGGGCCAAAGCGAAACCGACAAGTGTCAAGATCCCCCAACAGGTTGACACACCGCCACAGGCAGCCGCATACCCGAGGGCAAGTCCAGTTTCGCCCGTCAGCATATACGTATGTTGCGCCGTCGCCCGCTGGCAGTGGCCTGGCAGTTTCAAGAAATAGAGCAGGAAACGCGACATCACCTGGCCTATCCCCGCGCCGAGCAGGAGCAAGGAGAGAATCGTCGCAGCTGTCGCGCCATGAACATAAAGAAGCGTTCCTGCCGCCATCATGAGCAAGCCGCTGCCGATCTGCGCCCGCTCGTCGGCACCAGCCAGCGCCACACGCTCGCACCATACGCCAAGCAGGCAACCTATGGCCATACAGCCATATTCCGATGGCTGAGTGACAGTTCCGAAAAACAGGCCGGCCGCCGCAGCCGCCGGAAGCAGATTCAGGACTAACGGGAGAGCCCGTGGAAGCCAAAAACGGTCGCACGAACATCGCCTCCGGCGTAAGGGAGCCCTGAACGGCACGTGCACCGGAGCCACCACCAGCATGGCACAGGCTGCCGGAACGAGGGAAAAGATAAACGCAAAATTCGCTCCCACTGCACCAGGAAGCCATGCACCGACGCCCAGTCCGCACGGCAAAGCAATCCGCCGAAACCACGAAAGCAACGTGTCGGTGCGCGTGCGGCGCGTTGAGGGCGACAGGTCGTTCGCCAGCGTGCCCAAGGCCAACAACGCGACGGCTGCCGCCCCACCCTGCACCATCCGCAATGCAAGGATTTCAGCCACGGTGCCAGCCAGTCCGGACGCCAATCCCGAAGCAATCAGCACTGCGGCCGCACCGTAGAACAGCCGCTTGCGGTAGAAACATTCTATCAGATAGGCATTCAGCGGACCGGGAAGCCACGCTCCGAGGGCAAAAGCCAACACATTTGCCCCGGCAAGGAGGCTGTCACAACCGACATTGTGCATCTGCCACGTGGAAAGCACCACGAGAGCTGCCAGCGAAAAGCCGACAAAAGCGCCAGCCACACACACAGCCAATGCCCCCGAATATCCATGGCGACCTGCGGAGGGCGCGTCAATAATGTTCGTTTTCATTGGGGAAGTTCCCGTCTTTCACATCACCCACATACCGGCCGACGGCATCCGTCATGATTTCATGAAGATTGGCGTAATGACGAAGGAATTTAGGTTTGAAATCCACGTTCATCCCGAGCATGTCGGCCACGACGAGCACCTGTCCGTCGACCGCCGCCCCCGCGCCGATGCCGATGACGGGAATGTCGATTTCACGGGTCACGCGGGCGGCTAACGCGGCGGGAATCTTTTCGAGCACCAGTCCGAAACATCCGGCATCAGCCAATGCGTGTGCATCCGCAATGAGTTTGGCGGCCTCGGCCTCTTCCTTGGCCCGCACGGCGTATGTGCCGAATTTATTGATGCTTTGAGGCGTCAGTCCGAGATGGCCCATGACGGGGATGCCGGCGTCAATGATGGCCCTCACGGTGTCAATGATTTCCACGCCACCCTCAAGCTTGAGCGCGTCGCAGCCTGTCTGCTGCATGATACGTATGGCATTGCGCACGCCTTCGACGGCGTTTACCTGATAAGTGCCAAAAGGCATGTCGCAGACGACAAGCGCGCGCTTGACACCCCGGACAACCGACTGGGCGTGGTATATCATCTGGTCCAGCGTTATGGGGAGCGTGGTTTGGTAGCCGGCCATCACGTTGGCCGCCGAATCGCCCACGAGAATCACGTCGACGCCTGCGCCGTCCACAATCTTGGCCGTGGTGTAATCGTACGACGTGAGCATCGCTATTCTGCGACCTTGTTCTTTCATCTCTTTCAGACGGAGGGTTGTCACCTTCCGCGTGTCTTCAACTAAATATCCTGACATCTTTGTATTCTTTTTGAAAGGCGGGCAGCAGTCCGCCCTTCCACAAAACGGGTGCAAAGTTAGCGCTTTTCCCACAACCGTGCAAGGTGGTCATGCCCCTCACACGGCGAGCAGGGCTTCGACGTCAGCCAGCGTCAGGGCTGACAGTTCCGGTACGACACGACGGCAATGGGGAGCTATCGTCGCGTCGGGCAGCGTTGTCGAAAGACCCACGACCGCCATCCCGGCCGCTTCGCCCGAACGGACACCATTCAAAGAGTCCTCGAACACTACACAGCGTTCCGGTACCACGCCGAAATAGCGCGCCGCCACAAGATAAGGGTCAGGAGCTGGTTTCGATCGTGGAGTGTCTTCGGCCGTGAAAATGCGGTCGAAATGCGACTTAAAACCGGGATTGGCGGCGTAGAAGCGGGACATTTTTCCTCTTGCTGAACTGGTGACCACTGCTACATGCCACCCACTATCCCGCAGGGCGTCCACCAGAGCCATCGCTCCGGGCATCAAGTCGTAGCTCATCTTCTCCTCAAAGCGCGCTATGGCTGCTCTGATAGCTTCCTGTTTGGAATAATCGTCCGGGAAATACACTTCAAAGATGCGCCGGTCTGTCTCTCCCTTCACCCGATTGGCAAAATCAGGCACGTCAGGCACGAGAGATTTCCCGAGGCTTTCCCAAAACTCCGTGTACTGTGATTCCGTGTCGACCAAGACGCCGTCAAGGTCAAAAAGGGCTGCTCTGCCTTGCTCCAAATGCGTTTCCAAATGTTCTTTGCTCATATCGTTGTCCGGTTTAGGCCAGCATGAAAAGGTTCCGCCTCACTGACCGGCTGCAAAGATACTGAAAGACGAGAGGCAAGGCAAGGAAAAACACGCTTTTCAGGCTAACAGGGAAAATCATAAGGCTACGCCACTGGCTTTACGCCCGTTTGCACTATCTTTGCACAGGATCGGCCGCAGCAACAGCCCTGACGACGAAAACAGACGCACTGACCGTCCGGACGGGGACACCGACCGTCGCGACCGTCACACCGACAGAAAACACCACCATCCTGACACATGAACGGAAACCTCACTGTCTATAAAGCCTCGGCCGGATCGGGCAAAACGTTCACCTTGGCCACAAGGTGTATAGCCCTGCTTCTGGCGGCTCCGGCGTCGAGCTACCGCCACATACTGGCAGTCACGTTCACCAACAAGGCCACCGCCGAGATGAAAGAGCGCATCCTCGGGCAGCTTTTCGGGCTCAGCCGCGGTCTGCCGTCGTCGGCCGACTACCTCAACGCAGTCCGTCCTGCCCTGCCAGGCCTCAGCGACGAAGAAATCCGCCAACGTGCAGCCGACGTGCTGCGCCGCATCGTACACGATTACGACCGCTTCCGCGTGACGACTATCGACTCTTTCTTTCAAAGCGTCGTGACAAACATGGCGCACGAACTGGGCCTCTCGGCCAACTTCCGCGTCGACATCAACGACACCGACGTCATCGACCAAGCCGTAGACCGACTCATGGCCGGCTTGCAGCCCAACACGGCCGTGCTCCGCTGGGTCATCAGCTACATCCATGAACGCATCGACGACAACCGCCGGTGGGACATCACCCGCGAGGTAAAACGCCTGGCCCGCAACCTGCTCCGCGAACGCTACCTGATGCTCGAAAACCGGTTGCGCGACGCGCTCAGTGACGAAGAGCGTCTCAACGGCTTCCGCCAGAGGCTTCGTGAGCAGGACGAGGCAGCCGCAGACCACATGGAGAGTGCCGCACGCTACCTTGAAGAGGTTATGGAGGAGCACGGACTGGGATTCGAAGCATTCTCGCGCGGATCGGCCTTGGCCACATACCTGCACAAACTGGCCGACAGGCTGCCCGACGCTCCGTCGGCCACGGTCGAGGCATACCTTTCGAACCCTGAGAAATGGCTCCGCAAGGCCGATCAAAAGCGCCCCGAGCTCGTGGCTGTCTGCGAGGAACTCCGGAGTATTCTTGAAACGGTCGAAAACTTCCGTCAGGAATATGCCCAGGCCCACAGCAACTACGTTCTCACTACGGCCAACCTCGGTCCGCTCCGCCTGCTGGGCGAAATCGGCCGCGAACTCACACACATCAACGAAGAGGCCAACCGTTTCATGCTGGCCAAGGTGCCCATCCTGCTGAACCGGCTCATCGGCAGCGACGACGCCCCGTTTGTCTTTGAGAAAGCCGGTACAACCTTCCTGCACGTGATGATAGACGAGTTCCAAGACACGTCAACCCTTCAATGGCGCAACTTCAAGACCCTGCTGCTCGAAAACATGGCCGCAGGAAACAGTTGCCTCCTCGTAGGCGACGTGAAGCAAAGCATCTACCGTTTCCGCGGCGGTGACTGGGGCATCCTCGATGGAATCCGGAAAGAGTTTCCGCATCACCCTGTCGACGTGCAGGAACTCACCACGAACTACCGTAGCCAGCAGCGGGTCATCGACTTCAACAACCGTTTTTTCGCCCGCGCCGCCGCAATACTTGACGAACTCTCGCCGACGGAAGGAGACGACCGCATCGCCCGCCTCTACGCCGACGTAGCGCAACAGTGCGCCGCAGACGGCGACGGGGGATATGTCCGCGTGCACTTCACCGACCGTCGCGCTGCGGGAGACGACAACCGTTCGGCCGATGACCTGCGCATGGACGACCTTGAAACACAGGTGCGCTTGCTTCATGCAGCAGGCCTACCCTATTCTGCCATGGCTGTCCTTGTCCGATGGAACAAGGAAGCGGCCGCCCTCATCGACCGCTTCGCGACGGACTGCCCCGACGTGCCACTCGTGTCGGACGAGGCTTTCTTGCTGGCAGCCTCTGAGGCCGTACAGCTACTCATCCATGCCATGCGCTACCTTGCAGACCCGACAGACACCATAGCGCTGGCTTTCGTGGCCCGCCACGGCAACGTCGTCGCGGCAGACTGGGCCGCCTGTGAGGGCGACCGCCCGACAGCACTCGCACACACGGAGTTCATCTCACGGCGCGAAGCATTGCTGACCCTGCCGCTCTACGAACTGCAAGAAGAACTCATCCGCCTCTTCGGACTCGACCAACGTCCGGGACAGGCCGCATACCTCATGGCATACCTCGACCAAGTCCTCGCGTTCCTCGACGACAACCCATCAGACGTACGCCTCTTCCTTGAACACTGGAACGACGTACTCTCAGGAGTTTCTATCCCAGCGGCAGAAGTAGAAGGACTACGGGTCCTGACCATCCATAAGTCGAAAGGATTACAGTTCCACACCGTACTGCTCCCCTTCTGCGACTGGCCCATCGAACGCGACCGGCCCGACGACCTGCTCTGGTGCGAACCGGAAGAAGCGCCATACAACGAACTTCCTCTCGTACCCGTCCCCACAAGGTCGATGGCGCGTGACAGTATATATGCCGCCGACTACGAGCACGAACACTTCCAACGCCGCATTGAGAACCTCAACCTGCTCTACGTGGCCTTTACCCGAGCCGAGAAGAACCTTCTTGTCTGGACCAAGGGATACGCCAGCCCAAAGGGCACATCAACCATCTGCGACCTGATCAAGAAAACGCTCGGCGATGAGCTTGACGACACCTTTGAAAGCGGCTCTCCCGTCACCACTGTCGTCGGACACAGACACACAGACGACGGAAACCGTCTCACTGCGCGACCGGAGCCCCTTGGCATCAGTTTCCATACTTATCCGAGCCGCGTGTCCTTCCGCCAGTCCAATCGCTCACAAGAGTTCATCGCGCAGGCTGGCGACCCGGACCGCCGCCAGGGAGAATACATCGACCAAGGCATACTGCTCCATAAAATTTTCTCGGCGCTCGATACAGTTGCGGACGTCGACCGTGTGCTCGATTCCTTTGAGGCTGAAGGCCTGTTGGGTGAGCAGATCAAGAAAGACAGCCTCAGACGCCTCATCTGCCGCCGTCTTTCGTCGCCACAGACCGCTCAGTGGTTCGACGGGTCGTGGCAGCTCTTCCGCGAAGTGGCCATCCTCTCGCGTGACACCGAGGGCCGCCTACTTGTCCGACGGCCCGACCGCGTAATGGTCCGGAACGACGAAACCGTCGTCGTCGACTTCAAATTCGGGAAGCAGCGCGAAGAACACAATACCCAAGTGCGTGAATACCTCGGCCTGCTCTCCGACATGGGCCGCCCGTCGCCGCGCGGTTTCCTTTGGTACGTTTTTACGAACACAGTTGTTGAAGTTAATTCCTGACCGACCATGACACCATTCCTGACGCTGGTGGCACGCGACCTGCTGCACCGCTTCGGCCGCGACCTGAGCCGAGTGACCGTCGTCTTTCCGAACAAGCGCGCCAGCCTCTTCCTGAACGACTACCTTGCTGCCGAGAGCAACCAGCCCGTCTGGGCGCCGGCCTACCGCACCATCAGCGAACTCTTCCGCTCGCTCTCGCCGTTGCGCGTGGCCGATCCGATCGAGGCCGTCTGCCGCCTGCACCGCACCTACTGCGAGGCCACCGGAAGCGACGACACGCTCGATTTCTTCTACGGATGGGGCGAACGTCTGCTGGCCGACTTTGACGACGTAGACAAGAACATGGCCGACACGGAACGCCTCTTCCGCAACCTGCGGGACATCAAGGCCCTCGACGCAGCCGACCTGCTCAGTGAGGAACAGGAACACGTTCTGCAAGACTTCTTCCACGACTTCTCACTGGCCAAGAACTCCGAAGTGAAACAGAAGTTCCTCAGCCTGTGGGAGGCACTGCTTCCGATTTACAAGCAATTCAACGCCTCTCTTGCCGCCGACGGACTGGCCTATGAGGGTGCCGTCTACCGCCGTGTGGCCGAAGCGCTCCAAGAAGGAGGCGTTGCCTTTCCGCCGGACACCGACCTGTATGCTTTCGTCGGATTCAATGTGCTCGACAAGGTGGAAACCGCTCTTTTCGACTACCTTTCGCAACGCGGGAAAGCCCTCTTCTATTGGGATTACGACGTGGCATATACCGGGGATGACGACCATTTCGAAGCGGGCACCTTCCTGCGTCGCAATCTTGCCCGCTTCCCGTCCGCACTGCCCGAGACATGTTTCGACAATCTGCGGGGGGAAAAAGACATTACTATCATGTCCGCCCCGACCGAAAATGCACAAGCCCGGGCGGTTGCACCGTGGCTGCAAACACACCTGACCGCCGACGAGAAGCGTACGGCCGTCGTCATGTGTAACGAACAGCTCTTGCAGCCCATACTGCATGCCCTTCCGCCAGAAGTGCGGGAAATCAACGTGACAAAAGGATTCCCGCTCACCCATACGCCTGCGTTTTCGCTCGTCGAACAATACATAAAGGAACAGGCTGACCAAGAGACGTTCGACACCTGCTCTTTTCTTGACAACCTATCCGGACACATCCGCCAGACAGCCCTTGAACAGCGCAACCGCGACGAAGCGACCGACATCAGGGGACACATCCTCGCCCAGCTGTATGCCGAATCCTATTTCCGGGCCTACACTGTTGTGGGGCGTCTCCGTCTCCTGGCCGAGAGCGGCTGGCTCGACGTGGGGCGCACGACGCTATGCCGCTTGCTGCGGCAGGTGATGCGCCAAGACAGCATCCCCTTTCACGGGGAACCGGCCGCGGGCCTGCAAGTGATGGGAGTGCTCGAAACACGCTGCCTCGATTTTGAAAACGTGCTGATACTCTCGGTGAACGAAGGCAATCTGCCCGCAGCCGCTAACGACAATTCTTTCATACCCTACGCACTGCGGCGTGCTTTCGGTCTCACGACCTCGGAACACCGCACGGCTGTCTACGCTTACTACTTCTACCGCCTTGTCCAGCGTGCCCGTCATGTGACGATGGTATACAACTGCACAGCCGACGGCCTTGCAAAGGGCGAGATGTCGCGTTTCATGACCCAGATGCTCGTCGAGACGGATTTACCCGTACGCCGCATGGCCCTGTCAGCAGAACGGCAAACCACATCCACGCCACCGCCCGTCATCCCGAAACCTACCGATCTGCCCGACCGCTTCAAGCAGCTCTCTCCTTCAGCGATCAACACCTACATGCGCTGCCCGCTGCAATTCTATTTCCGCCACGTAGCACGCCTCAACGAACCGCAACCCGCACCCGACGTCATCGAGCCAAACACGTTCGGCTCGCTCTTCCACAAGGCTGCCGAACTGGCCTATCGCGAACTGACGTCGGCCTCGCCAGCCGTCACCCGCGAACAGCTCGACCGCCTGACCGAAGCCGGTGGACGCCTCCTAGTCAGACATATCAGACAGGCTTACGCAGACGAAGGGCTAGTGGAGAATCCGGTCATTACGGAAGTGGTGCGCATGTACCTCATGCAACTTTTGGAAAACGACAAGCGGCTGACGCCTTTCGATATTGTCGGCATGGAAAAAGAAAGCTATACGGATATAACTGTACCCACACCGCTGGGCGAACGGACGTATCGTGCCGGCGGCATCATCGACCGCCTCGACGTAGTGCAGCTGAACGGAGTCACGACGTTGCGCATCGTGGACTACAAGACAGGAGGAAAGCCCGAAGCAGCCACCGACGTGGCCCAACTGGTGACACCAGCCAAAGACCATCCGCACTATGTATTCCAGACTTTCGTCTATGCGCTGACCGTCTGCGGAACGACAAAACGGCCGATAGCTCCGGCGCTCTTCTTCGTACACCAATCGGCCGGCGAAGACTACAATCCTTACATCCCGTTCGGGCCCGAAGGCACACCGCTGGCTGACTTCACCCCACTTGCCACCGAGTTCCGCTCGGCACTCACAGGCTTGCTGACCGAAATCATGGACACCGGCCGGCCATTCACGGCCACGCCTTTCGCCGAACATTGCGCGAACTGCCCCTTCGCCACGCTATGCAGATTCTGAAAAAACATAAGATGAACTACGAAATCACCGACGAACTACGCCGCTGCTGTCCGTACTACGTGGCCGCCATTGTCGAAGCCGACGTGGTGAACAGCGCGACGCCGGAAGCCCTTTGGCTCGAAATTGAAAAAGAAACGGCAACATTGCGCCAAAGTCTGACCCCCGACACACTGAAAACACTTGGTCCCGTGTCCGCTACGCGCGACGCCTACCGGCGCTGCGGCAAGGATCCGAGCCGCTACCGCCCGTCGGGCGAACAGCTGGTGCGCCGCATCCTGCAAGGCAAGGAACTCTACCGTATTGACACGCTTGTCGACCTCATCAACCTGGCCTCTCTCGCGTCAGGCTACTCCATCGGTGGTTTCGATGCCGACACCTTTACAGGCGACACGCTGCGTCTCGGAATAGGCCGAGAGGGCGAGCCTTATGACGGCATCGGACGCGGCGGGCTAAACATCGCCGGGATGCCCGTCTGGCGCGACGACACTGGCGGAGTGGGAACTCCGACGAGCGACAACGAACGCACCAAACTCACGCTCCACACCCGCCGCCTCACCGCCATCGTCAACGGTTACGACGGTTCGGCCGACGGTATCCAAGCCACAGCCGAACGCATCAGGGAGCTGCTCCGTCGCTACGCCCAGTCCGACGGAGGGACGCTACGCCTTGTCCGCTGACAGACGCGAACCGCCCTCACCGATGTCCATGACAACGGCGAGGGCGGTGCATTCATCACTCACTAAGCTATGGTGGCGAGCCACAGGCGTCAACACAAATGGCAGCGGAAAATGAACAAGCTCCGCTTCTGCGCGGACGGCTGACAGAAAATCCTGTCGCACTGACAGATTACGCGGTCAGGCCAACTCGTTTTTCAGGTCGGCGAGCCAAGCACTGATGCGAGCCTGCGTCTTGGCGCCCTCGTTCACTTCATCGAGTGCCAGCCCGACAAAAACGCCGTCGCGGACGGCATCCGAGTCCTCAAAGCTATAATCATCCACAGGGACAGTGCCTGCCACATGCGCACCTGCTGCGCGGGCGGCATCATAAAGAGTCCCCAGAGCGCCGCAAAACGTGTCGGGGTACGACTCACTGTCGCCGCAGCCGAAGAGAGCGACCGTCTTGCCACGGAGGTCGCAGCCACGGAGCACATCAATCCCCCCATACCAGTCATCCTGCAAGTCGCCGGCACCCCATGTCGAGCTTCCGAACAGAATGACGTCGTAGGCAGCCAACGCGCCCGCCGTCATCTTCGACACATCACGCACATCGGCCGCGCCCACGCCGCACTGGCGGGCAATCTCTTGTGCGACCGCTTCCGTAGCACCGGTTGTAGAACCATAAAAAATACCAATCGTTTTCATCATCAGTCTGATTAAAATTTATAGCAAGTGCAAAGATAGGCCTTCGACACGCGCTGAAGCAATACCCAAAACCGATGATTTCACGCTCCCCCGATGCGGTGAGACGCCTGCTCCCGGATGCTCCTCCGGAGCGCCAGCTTCATGGAGGACCACCGTGGTACAGCGTCCGTAATGGCCGGGGTCGGCTATTATCCGTATTCATGCGATTCGAAAACAAGACATAGCCAGACTAGGCAAAAAAGCGAACTTTTTCTTGCTGCGCCGCTCACCTTTGCGTATTTTTGCCTAACGAATCAAAGGTACAAGCAAGGTCAGAGAAATCCGGACGACACCGAAAAACGACTTCCGCGACTGACAAACAACGGACACCCCCATCCATAAAGAGTTTTACCATCTCTTATTATTTCCCCTGCATAAAACGATCAGACGATGTAGGGCAAAAAATGTACTCACAAATAATTCTACGATTATGGAAAACAGCAAAGGAACAGACACAAAAAAAACGCAGGTGTTCAACGTGATTATCCTCGACCGCAGCGGCTCGATGGGATGCATACGTCGCGCCGCCGTGGACGGATTCAATGAGACCCTGTCCGGTATCAAAAAAGCGCAAGAGAACTTCGCCGACACGCAGGACCACTACGTGACGCTCGTGACATTTTGCAGTTGCGAAATGCGACAGGTGTTTGATAAAGTCCCGGCAGCCGAAGCCCGCCCGCTGACTATGGACGACTACGAGCCATGCTGCGGCACGCCACTCTACGACGCGATGGGCTTCACACTCACCGCCATGCAGCGCCACGTAAAGGACATGACAGACGCTGTGGTGGTCGTAACGGTTATCACCGACGGCTATGAAAACGCCTCGCGGGAATACAGCGGGACCGCCATCAAGGAACTGGTGGAACGCCTGCGCGGCAAAGGATGGACCTTCACGTACATGGGGGCGAACCAGGACGCTGCCAGCGTAGCCACAGCGATGTCTATCCGCAACTCGCGCAATTTCGAAAATAACGAGAAAAGCACAAGATTCTGCATGGAAAAGGACATCAACACGCGAATGAACTTCTTCTCACGACTGTCGGATTTCAAAAAAGAAGAATCCGAGAGCTTGGCAGCCCCGATGTCCGCGGAAAAACGTCGCGTCCTTTACACGGCCATGGCGGACGAGGCTTTCGATGAGGAAGAAAGGAAATAAACATCCTTCCCAAACCAAAAACGCCCCCGACGGCAACATCGGCGGCTTCGCCCGGCTTTCCGCACTAAAACACCAGATGCCGACAAACAGGCGGGGGCTGCTTCCTACACCGGAAGCAGCCCCCGTACTTATTATTCAAAGCGTCAGCATACTTTCTCCAGACGCTTCATGATCGAGAAGATAAACAGTGCCGAGACGAGGCAGAGCACGACAAGCACACCCCATACCACGACGAGGGGCACATTACCCCAAAGCAGCGCGGGGATGGAAACGAGCAGGTTGCCCACGGCCGTGGCAACGAACCATCCGCCCATCATCATGCCTTTCATCTTAGGCGGTGCCACCTTAGAGACGAACGAGATGCCCATCGGCGAAAGCAGCAGTTCGGCAAAGGTCAGGACAAGATACGTCGACACGAGCCAGTTGGGCGAGACGGTCTCACCGGCCGTCAAGCCGACAGACCCGAGCGTCATGATGATGAAACCGCAGGCTGCCACAAGCATGCCGAGGCCGATCTTGCGCGGCGCCGAGGGCTCCTTGCCGCGCTTGGCAAGAGCAGCAAAGATGGCCATCGAAACAGGCGTCAGGCCCACCACGAAGCACGGGTTGAACTGCTGGAAGATGGGGGCGTCGAGCGGCGTGGAGGCCGGCAGCGTCGTGTACTTATAACCGAGGAATGCCAACGCAGCTAAAATTACGACAGCCGAAACGAGCTTACCCTTTCCCGTCTTTGACTGGAAAAGGCCAAAGAGAGCATAAACAATGAGGATGACGGCGACGAGGTTCCACACATCGAACATCATGCTGCCCAAGCCCGTAGCCACGGTGTCGGTGTACTCCTTGGCGAAGAACGTCAGCGTCGAACCGTTCTGATGGAACGCCATCCAGAAAAAGATGACCACCGCAAAGACGAGGCAGAGCGCCACGACGCGGTCCTTCGTCTCGCGGGGCGAAAGTTCGGGAGTGTGGGCGGCCGCACTGGCTGCCTCAGTCTTCGAGTTGTAATCGGCGTGCTTGAACGTACTGCGGAAGGCGTAATAAATGATAATACTCAAGATGAGTGAGAGGCAGGCCACACCAAACGCATAATGGTAAGCATCGGCGCGCGATACGCCAAAGTTCGACTCGACGTAGCGCATGATTTCTACTGCGGCCGAAGGAGCAAAGAGGGCGCCGATGTTGATGGCCATGTAGAAGATGGAGAAGGCCGAATCGCGCTTCGACTCGAGCTTGGGGTCGTCGTAGAGGTTACCCACCATTACTTGCAGGTTGCCTTTGAACAAGCTCGTGCCTACGCACACCATGAGCAGCGCCAGCGCCATGATACCCACGGCCACGATGCCGCTACCCGCCGGGATGGAGAGCAGCAGGTAGCCGAGGAACATAACGATAATGCCCGTCGTCACACATTTTCCAAAACCGATCTTATCGGCCACGATGCCGCCCACAAGGGGCAGGAAATAAACCAGTGCGAGAAACACTGCATACCAGACGCCCGCCACGCCCTGCGACCAACCGAAGTTGTCCATCAGGAAGAGGGTGAAGACGGCCAGCATGGTGTAATAGCCGAAACGCTCGCCCGTGTTGGCCAGCGCCAAGGCATACAAACCTTTTGGTTGTCCTTCAAACATAAATCAAACTATTTAAGATTATAATTAATGTGTCTCTTTTTATGGCCTCGCCAACGGCCTTGTCGCGCCGGCCGTCCGGCCGCCCGCAACGGGTCTTGGACACCATCAGCCCTGAGGTGGCAAGGTCCATCGGTACAGCCGAAGCAAAATTAAGGAAAATACTTAATAGCGCCAAACAAAAGAAAAAGTTTTCCACTGCGGCGGTGTCAGGATGTCACGCCGGTGCGCGCCGTCCCCTCCTCGACCGCCGCGCACCACGCCGTTTCCGGCGACCGGAACAGGCCGCTGAGCCCCCCTGTCGGCGCACGGGGCAAGACCGCACGGAGTGACCGTTTTTCCGGTCGGGACGACAGTTTTTCTTAGTAGCCGACTAGTTTTTACGGGTAGCCGACTAGAAATTCCTAGTAGCCGACTAGTTTTTCTGGCTGGGCGGCGGGATTTCCTGTCGTCGCAGCAGCCGATTGGTCCCACCCTCACCCCACGAACGGGCAAAACCGGAGAAATCACTCTCGCGCTTGTGCTTTGTTTTGGCACACCGCTGCGCTACCTTTGCAGCACAACTCAAAACCCAAACGCTATGGTCAAAGATTTGTTCAACAAGTACATCTGGCTGGTCGACACGATCTACCGCTCGAGGAGCATCACCTTCGAAGAAATCAACGAACGCTGGCAACGCTCGAGCCTGAGCGAGGGCGAGCCTCTGCCCCGCCGCACCTTCCACAACTGGCGCACCGCCGTCGAGCAGGTGTTCGACATCAACATCGGCTGCCGCCGCAAAGATGGTTACCGCTATTACATTGAACATGCCGACGACATGGAGCGCGGTGGCGTCCGCAACTGGTTGCTCAACACCTTTGCGGTGAACAACCTCATCAATGAGAGCCACCACCTGAAACGGCGCATCCTCTTCGAGCAAATCCCCTCGGGACGGAAACACCTGACGCCCATCATCGAAGCCATGCGCGACAGTCTGGAACTGCGCATCAACTACCAAGGCTTCTGGGCCGACGAGCCGTCGGCCTACACCCTGCGGCCTTACTGCGTCAAAGTGTTCCGCCAACGGTGGTACGTGCTGGGCTATTGCCTCGAACGCGACGCCCTTCGCATCTTTGCGCTCGACCGCATCCACGGCCTGCAGGCCACGCACGCCAAGTTCAAATATCCCAAGGACTTCAATCCTGAGGCCTACTTTGCCGACAGTTTCGGCATCACCGTGGGCGGTGAAGAACCCGAAATGATTGAGCTCAAAGTCTACTCATCGCACCGCGATTACATTCGGGCGCTGCCGCTGCACACATCTCAGCATGAGGTGGAAACTGCGGACGACTATTCGGTCTTTGCCTACTTCATGCGTCCCACGCTCGACTTCATGCAGGAAATCCTGTCGCGTGGAGCAGAGGTGGAGGTGCTCCGTCCAGCTGCGCTGCGCGAAGCCATCGGCAGCGAAATCTTGGAAATGGAAAGGCTCTACAATCCTCTACAAAACGACATGTAAAAGCTGGTGGTCTGACGATGTCTCATGAAAAACCAATGCGGTCAAAAGCATGGATTCATTATTGCGGAATACTTCACGACTTCTTCCGCTAAAAAGCTAAAAAGACAAAAGGGAGATATAAAACAAAAATTGATTGTCTCACGACAACCAATCTTTACTAACCTTAAAATCTAATACCATGAAAAACAGTGCAAATGTACCCGTTATTTGGATATCAGACAAGTGTAAGGATGACTTTATCTCTTCCTTTAATCTTTTTTATTGAAGTTAGTCTCGTTTTGATAAGTAGAAAGCTCAAAACGCCGTCTAACTCTCTGTCCTAACCATATTATCAATATCAATGGTGGCTGTCTCGCTTGCGATTGTTCGAAAATCCTGCGGTTTTCCGGCCGTCATTCCACCCATTTACACTATCTTTGCCCTAAAAATAAGGCCATCAAACATTTCCGAAAAATAATGCAGTGCCTCGTAGCCGTCGTCATAGGCGTCTACGTCGTGATGTACACCTTGTTCAACCTTCCGCCCTGCCGTGCTTATTTGACTGACGTGGCTGCGCGGACGTTGAGCGAGAAACTGCATACGCACGTCAGTATTGAAGACCTCGAAATCGGGCTTTTCAATCGGGTGATGCTTCACAACGTACGCATCGACGACCAGCAGGGACGTCCCATGCTGAGTGGACGCCTTCTCTCTGCCAAAATCAACCTTTGGGCCATCCTGACAGAAGGGCGCATTGCACTCCACACCATCTCCCTGCTCGATCTCGACGTGCGGCTTAGACAGGATGCAAAAGACGCGCCGGCAAACTTCCAATTCGTACTTGACGCGTTCAAAAGCAAAAAAACAGACAAAAAGTCTCCACTCGACCTGCGCATCAATTCCCTCATCGTCCGCCGGACGCACGTCAACTGGACACGCAGCTTTATTCCGGAAAAAAGTTCAACAATCGATCTTAACCATTTAGATATAAAAAACTTAGACGCAAGTATAAGCCTAAAAGTACTAACGGAGGATAGCCTGAATCTGCGCGTGCGCCACCTTAGCCTCAACGAGCGTAGCGGACTGAAAGTCAAACGTTTGGCGATGCGTCTGGCTGCAAATCGCCGGGAAGGATACATAGCCAGTTTCATCCTCGACATGCCCAACAGCCACCTAACACAGGAGAAACTAAGGTTCCAATACGACACAAAGCGGTTCCTGCACTCCCTCAATGTTAAAGGAACTTTACAGCAAAGCTTTCTTTCCCTCTCAGACTTAACGTTTTTAGTCACGCAGAAGAACATCAATGATAATCTGACGTTCACGCTGTCATCACGCTTCGACCTTCGTTCATCTCGCTGGTTGTTCAAGGACATGCGACTGGAAAGCACTGACGGCGAATTCGGTCTCCTGGCCGATGTAACCCTGCAACGCGAAGTACGCAAACGCATCGATGCCACCCTACACAAGCTTCAAGTCACTCCCGGCTTTGCCCAAAGCGTGACAAACCGCTTCACATCGCGCAAACTGCCTCAATTCTTAGAGCGTTTAGGCCTCGTCTATGCGTCCGGACAACTGGGTTATGAGAAAAAAACACTAGATTTCACCGGGAAAATAGCAACAGCCGCAGGCGAGATAAACGGACGCGGCGTCTATGCCAACAATCATTTCGAGGCACACCTTCGCACCGACGATTTTGACTTGGGGAAGGTCATGGCCGACACGACACGCTTTGGCCTGCTCTCTGCCGAGCTTTCGGCCAAAGGAGAAAGACGCGACCAAGCAACATTCAAGACCAGCATCAAGCACTTCCGCTTCGAACGCCACAACTATTCCAATGTGAAGGCCGAAGGGGCATGGGACGGCCGACGTCTAAGCGCCACTCTCAGTTCTGACGACCCGGACCTGCGTCTAAAGGCAAGCGGTTCGGTCTCACTCCCCCATCCGCTCGACGGCATCAATATCCGAGCAGACGTCTCTGCCCTCTCGCCACATGCCCTCGGATGGACACAGCGCTACCCTTCAACCACATTCTCCGGCCACCTCACTGCGAATGTGAGCGGCGCGTCGTGGACAAATGCAGAAGGGCAGATGCGCCTCGAAAGTTTCAGGATGGCCACGGCTGACACCACATGTCTCCTCGACACGCTGTCTCTTGATATAGGGCGGGATACACAAGGGCATTATGTCCGTCTGCGTAGTGATTTCGCCACAGCCGACTACCATGGCCGCCGACCACTTGTTGAGAGCCTTCCGCACGTAGCCAGTTTCCTGCGCCCCTACCTGCCTACTCCCCTGTCGTCCCCGGCCGACGTGTTCCGGCCCGCATCGGCCGGAACCTTCCGCGTACATGTGGACAACACCCGTCTTATCGAGCGCTTGGCCGACATTCCCGTTACACTCACGGCTCCACTCACGGCCGAGGGCTACTGGACCGACGCCAAATCTTTTTCTATGTCAGCTACGACCGAAGGAATACGCATCGGCGAAACTGCGGTAGACGACATCAAAATTTTCGGACGAGGTGACGGACGGAAAGCACACGCCGTCGTCCAAGCCTCGAAGCCCATGAAGAACACAGACATCCGGACGTCGGTGGAACTCACAGCCAGCGATGACCGCCTCCATGCAGACCTTACTTGGGCCGACAGCGACCGGCAAGCATACCGCGGCGACGTCCACCTGTCGGCCGACTTCACCCGTTTCACGACCGATAAGAAAGAAGTTGGGGTCAACATGCTCCCCGGTCGTGTCTATATCAACGATACGCTTTGGAACGTCGGACGTGGACGGCTTGACTGGTCCGACCGACGCCTGCACATCGACAATTTCAGTCTGAGCCACGGGACGCAACAGCTCAGCCTCGCCGGAAGCCTCGAACGTGGGTCGGGCGACACGTTGGCCGCCAACTTGAAGGACATCGAGATAGGATACATCATGGACCTCATCAACTTCCATGCCGTAGATTTCGCCGGACGGGCCACTGGGCACGTCGTGCTCACCAACTCCATCGACGACCCGCACATATCCGCCCGTCTCGACATTGCAGATTTTCTCTTCAACCAAGCGTCTATGGGCTCATTGGCTGTCGAAGCCTCTTGGAACCGAAACGAAAACCAAGTGGATCTGGCCGCAATCATGGCTGAACCCGGACTGAGCCAGACTTACATCAATGGATTCATCTCGCCACGCCTCAAAGGGTTAGACCTCAAGTTCCGGACACAGGGCACCAACCTGCAATTCATCAACCGCTACCTCGAAGGTATCTTCTCTGATGTCACAGGGCGTGCCAGCGGTCACCTACGCCTTCACGGCCCCTTCAAGGCGCTCGATCTCGAAGGGCAGCAAGCCGTCCACATGGAGTGCCATGTAGTCCCGACCGGTGCGGACTACACCATAGAGAGCGACTCGGTCGTCATCACCCCAGGCTGTTTCGCCATCCACGACATCCGCCTTGCCGATGCCATGGGTGGGCAAGGCTCCGGACATGGTGAACTGCGCCACCAAAACCTACGCGAGCTGACCTACGATTTCAATCTCCGGGCACGCAACCTCCTGGCCTACGACCGCCCTAAGGAACTCGATATGCCGTTTTTCGCCACAGCCCGCGTCACAGGCAACCTGCGTATGGAAGGGCGGCCGGGGTCATTCGATGCCGACATTGACATCCGCCCCGAGCGGGGCACACAGCTAACCTACATTCTCGACCGTCCGGAGACGACAAACAGCAGCCAGTTCATCACTTTCCGCGACCGTAGTCTGGTCGCCTCAACAAAGGGAGGGACAAAGCTCCCCCCAATGACGCAGCCCATGCCGACTGCAACAGATATCCGCCTCAATTTCCTTATCGACATGAACCCTGAGGCTAACGTGCGCGTGCTCATGGACGAAGATGCGGGCGATGCCATCGACCTTGCGGGGCAAGGCGCCATCCGTGCCTCGTTCTACAACAAAGGCGACTTCCAGCTCTTCGGCACGTACAGCGTCGACCACGGCACGTACAAGCTCAGCCTGCAAGACGTCATCCGCAAAGAGTTCACCATCCAGCCCGGTAGTTCCATCACTTTCACAGGCGACCCTGGCAACAGCGACCTCGACCTGCAAGCCGTCTATACCGTCAATTCGGCCTCGCTCGCCGACTTGAATATCGGATCGAACTTCACCAACAGTACCGTCCGTGTCAACTGCCTGCTCAATGTCGGCGGGAAAGTCAGTTCGCCCCAACTGTCCTTCGACCTAGACTTGCCAACGGTCAACGCCGACGAAAAACAGATGGTGCGCAACATCATCAGCACAGAGGAGGACATGAACATGCAAATCCTCTACCTCCTCGGTGTAGGGCGCTTTTACACGTACGACTACGGATCGACGGCCACTGCCTCAACCCAAAGCCAGTCATCCGTGGCCATGAAGTCATTCCTGTCAAACACCCTGACAGGACAGCTCAACAATATCATCTCGAACGCAATCGGCCCGTCGAACTGGTCGTTCGGCACCAACCTCGCTACCGGAGAAGTGGGATGGAGCGACATGGAAGTCGAAGGCCTGCTCAGCGGCCGGCTACTCAACAACCGCTTACTCATCAACGGCAACTTCGGCTATCGGGACAGGGCTGCCTACTCCACCGGTTTCGTCGGTGACTTCGACATACAGTGGCTCCTCACTCCTTCCGGAAGCGTGAGCCTCAAAGCATACAGTGAATCCAATGACCGCTATTTCACCAAATCATCGCTCTCTACACAAGGTATCGGCCTAATCCTAAAACGCGACTTCACCCGCTTTGGCGACATGTTCCGCTGGCTCCGTCGCAGCTCCGGAAACGAAGCCAAGACCACCTCTCCGGATAAGGAATGACACCTCTGTCAAACGGAAGCCTTTTCCATGCTACCCACTTCTCCTCATATCTGACCGTACATATGTATCGTGTACACGGCAGATACGCGAATCCCACTAATCCGCAACCCGTTGACTTGCGTACAGACTTCTTCCAATCCGTACATATCAGACAAACAATACATACATATTCTATCTGTTATGACGATTTGAACTATAAATCCTTCCGCTATACTTTTGCGTCCGTACATACCTCACATCGGCAGCGACAAATGCGTCCGTAGTCCGGATGTCCCACTGGCCTCGCCATGCATGCAAGAGAAAAAATTAAGCAAGAAACATAAAAGGAATAAGAGAGTAAAGAACCGACCCCGCATGAGAAGATAATTCGAGCCTTTCTTAAATTAATAGGTTCAGGAAAACCGACCAAGTTACCACCCTTGACGTCAGGAGAGTGTATTCACCCACCCCCCAAATGCAGCAAGGGGAGCCGCCTATATAAAAACAGCTCCCCTTTGTCTCTCTGTTATCGCGTTCTCTCGCTCTATCCTACCGTTTACGCCTGAAAAAGCGCGTTAGGCGGAGGCGGCGCATCACTTTGATGCCAAACATCGCCCCGTCGTAGATCGCGATAGCACGCTCGATGTTCCCCATCCATTTTCCAGCACGCCCTTCGACGGCTGCCGCAGGTGCGAATATCCCTTTCGCCTTGTCGTTCATACGCACACGGCTTTCGTGTAGTTCTGTAAGCACTTGCGCCTTTGCGACCACGATGGCTTCGAGGGAATTTAGTGCGGGTTCTGGTTTAGCGGTGTTCATGGACATGATGGTCAGTTTTTTCCGGTCCTACAAAAAGTTTAGCCACGAACGAGGCTATCGGATTAACAATAAGCCGTTTTCGCTGGGCGTAGACCACGAAAGCCACCACCACCCAGACGGTACACACCACGGCATAGGCCGCAGCCTCACTGCCCAGATACGTCTGCAAAACAGACACGCACAAGTAAGAGAGGAACAAGACAACGATGCCGCCTAGCAAAAAGAGAATGGCACTCAACGCCATGGTCGCCAACAACACCGTCAGTTTCTCAGCTATATCCAGTTGGGCATAACGCTTTTGAAGCTTCACGTAGGCTATGACCTCACGTGCCAACTCCTGCAAGCTCTCTATGTTCTTGTTACTGGATAACACAGTCAAACAGATCAGTGAGCGGCAGACAGTTCGTCGGCGATGTCGTCAACGAGGTTCTCCATTTCTTTGCTGTTCAGCTTGATGCCGCGTTTGCGGATAGCCTCAGCGATTTTCGTACGGGTATCCTCACCTTTTTCCGGTGCAAACAGAATGCCACAAGCAGCTCCGACGGCTGCACCACCCAAGAAGGCGGCCAAAATGCTCAATCCTTTCATAGTTCTATCGTTTTAATGAATAAATTATGAGTGTACGCGTTCAGTGTACGGCTCAAAGATACGGGTTTAATTTGGAATACGACGCATTTTCACCATACTTTTCCGCTTTCTTGCGAAAATTTCATCTGTTAGCATTAATTAACCGAACCAAGCACGCCATTCCGGCTTAGAATGGTAACTTTGCGCGTGACATCGTATAAACAAACCTGTAATCCACATTATTCCGCACCTAAACAGATGAAAAAGGTTTTATTCTTCGGCGTGGGTCTGTGTTCTGCACTGGCCATGACGTCATGCAAATCAAGTGAAAGCGCTTATAAGAAAGCATACGAAAAAGCCAAGGCCCAGGAAATGGCTGCCGCCAACCAACAGACTGAGGAGCCGACGGCTACGGTCACTCCTGTTACCACGACGGAAACCGTGACCGTAACGCCTGTCACAACTCCCGTCCAAGAAGACCACAGCGATGTGCGCACCATCAGCGGCGGCGTATCGGTTGTCAGTGGAACCGGCCTGCAAGCATACAGCGTAGTAGTGGGTAGCTTCTCGACACAAGCCAACGCCGAGGGCCTGCAAGCCACACTCAAATCACAAGGCTACAATGCTCAGGTCGTCAAGACCAACGAAACCATCAACGGCATCACAGGGTGGTTCCGCGTCATCGCCTCCACCTTTGCGGACAAGGCCTCAGCCGTGCAGTCGCGCGACGCCCTGCGGTCCACATACTCCGACGCATGGCTACTTTACAATAAATAAGCAAATTGAACATCTCCATATCAAGCGGGCAGCGTCCTAAGCGGCGCTACCCGCTTTTTTCATGACACAGCCAGACGTGGCACGGCATTTGTAGTGTAATCAGTCAGAAAATTCAACATAACTGATATGCAAAAAGGTAACATTGGAGTAACGACAGAAAACATCTTCCCTGTCATCAAGAAGTTCTTATACAGCGACCACGAAATCTTCCTGCGCGAGCTCGTCTCGAACGCCGTCGACGCCACGCAGAAGCTCAAAACCTATGCCTCGAAAGGCGACTTCAAGGGCGAGCTGGGCGACCTGACCATCCACGTCAGCCTCGACAAGGACAAGGGCACGCTCACCATCAGCGACCGTGGCCTCGGTATGACAGAAGAGGAAGTCGACAAGTACATCAACCAGATTGCATTCTCGGGCGCCAACGACTTCCTCGACAAGTACAAGGACGACGCCAACGCCATCATCGGCCACTTCGGCCTCGGCTTCTACTCCTCATTCATGGTAGCCAAGAAAGTTGAAATCCTCACCAAAAGCTACCGTGACGACGCCCCTGCCGTGCGCTGGACCTGTGACGGTTCGCCGACCTACGAAATCGAACCCGCCGAACGCGACGGACGCGGCACGGACATCATTCTGCACATCGACGACGACTGCAAGGAGTTCCTCGAAAAGGGCAAAATCCAGGAACTGCTGACCAAGTACTGCCGTTTCCTCCCTATCCCCGTTGCCTTCGGCAAGAAGACGGAATGGAAAGACGGTAAGCAGGTCGATACCGATGAAGACAACATCGTCAACGACACCACGCCTCTATGGACGCGCAAACCCGCCGAGCTGAAAGAAGAGGACTACAAGAAATTCTACCGCGACCTCTACCCCATGTCCGACGAGCCCCTCTTCTGGATCCACCTCAACGTGGACTACCCATTCAACCTTACCGGCGTGCTCTACTTCCCCAAAATCAAGAGCAACATTGAGCTGCACCGCAACAAGATACAACTCTACTGCAACCAGGTCTACGTCACCGACCAGGTCGAGAACATCGTGCCCGACTTCCTCACCCTGCTCCACGGCGTGATCGACTCGCCCGACATCCCCCTGAACGTCAGCCGCAGCTACCTGCAAAGCGACGCCAACGTCAAGAAGATCTCGACCTACATCACCAAAAAAGTCAGCGACCGCCTCGCCTCCCTCTTCAAGAACGACCGCAAGGACTTCGAGGGCAAGTGGGACGACCTGAAAATCTTCATCCACTACGGCATGCTCACTGAGCAGGACTTCTACGACAAGGCCAAGACGTTCGCCCTGCTGAAAGACGTCGACGGGAAGTATTTCACCTACGACGAATATCGCGACCTCATCAAGGCCACGCAGACGGACAAGGACGGCAACCTCGTCTACCTTTATGCCAGCCATCTTGACGAGCAGTACAGCTACATTGAGGCCGCGCGTGCAAAAGGATACAGCATCCTGCTCATGGACGGCGAACTCGACATCGCCCTCGTCGGGATGCTCGAACAGAAGTTCGAAAAGAGCCGCTTCGCACGCGTCGACGGCGACACCATCGACCGCCTCATCCTCAAAGAAGACGTGAAGGACAGCGGCCTCGCCGCCGAAGACAGCTCGAACCTCTCCGCGCTTTTCACCACACAGATGCCGAAACTCGACAAGATCGAATTCCACGTCGAAGTGGCTTCGCTAGGCGAAACAGCTGCCCCCGTGCTTATCACACAAAGCGAGTACATGCGCCGCATGAAAGAGATGAGCCGCCTGCAATCCGGCATGTCGTTCTACGGCGAGATGCCCAGCATGATGAGCGTCGTGCTCAACGCCGACCACCGCTTGGTGAAGCGCGTGCTTGACGACATGAAGGCCCACACCAGCGACGCCCTCGTCCCCATCGAGGCCGAGCTCAAAGGCCTCCATGCCCGCCACGCCGCCCTCGAACAGGCACAGCAGAAAAAGAAAGCCGACGAGATCACGCAGGAAGACCGCGACAACCTGTCCCAGTGCAACAAGGACATCGCCGCCGAGGAAGAGAAGAAGACCAAGGTCCTTTCCGACTACGGCGCAGGTCAGGCTGTCGTCCATCAGCTCATCGACATCGCCCTCTTGCAGAACGGACTGCTCAAAGGCCGCGCCCTCGACCAGTTCCTCAAACGCAGCGTCGAGCTCATCTGAGCCCCCACGCAGCGCAACACCAAAACGCCGGAAGCCCCCGAAAGGAGCCTCCGGCGTTCTTTCGTATATCCCAGAAATCACCTGCCAGACGTAGGGGCGCCACTTGTGACGCCCGCCACACCGCCACAAACCCACGCAATAAACACCCGCATCACCGCCCACCACCGCCGAAAACACCAAACGTAGGGGCGACACTTGTGTCGCCCGGGACACCGCCGCAAATCCACGCAATGAAACACCGCCGCAACAGGGAACACCGCTACCCACCGCCGAAACCCACGCAACATCTCCGCAACCGCAACACCGTCAACCGGGCGTCATAAATGGCGCCCCTACGTGCACCACCGCCCCGTTGCCCGGCAAAAATGCAGGAATATCGTCATTTTTTGCTCCGAAACCGTGAATATCTCATTATTAATCTTTATATTTGCATTGACAGTCGTTGTACGGCACTGCGCCCCCCTACCGGAACGGGGCACACGCGGACAACCAACGGCAGTGTCCCGCCCATCATGCCCCGCACCCATGTGGCGGAAAAACGCAACGAACCACCCGGAGACACCAACCAAAACTTCAACGATATGCTAACCCTAAGAATTGCTAAGCACAGCTGCCAATTGGGGGGGGGGAGATAAAAAGCTAATCGCGCTCCTCGCGTTCCTCCTCTTCATGCCGCAGGCGATGTTCGCCTACGATTTCTCGCAAAACGGCCTCTCTTACTACATCCTCTCCACCGAGGATAAGACCTGCGTAGTCAACGATTGCTCGTCCAACCTTTCAACCGTCGTTATCCCGTCGACCGTCGTTAACAACGGCACGACTTACACCGTCACCCGCATCGGAAGTTACGCGTTTTACGGGTGCTCCAGCCTCACTGCCGTCGAAATCCCCAACTCCGTCACCAGCATCGGAGATGAAGCGTTTTACGGGTGCTCCGGCCTCACTGCCGTCGAAATTCCCAACTCCGTCACCAGCATCGGAGATGAAGCGTTTTTCGGGTGCTCCGGCCTCACTGCCGTCGAAATCCCCAGTTCCGTCACCAGCATCGGAGATTACGCGTTTACCAGGTGCTCCAGCCTCACCTCCGTCGAAATTCCCAGCTCCGTCACCAGCATCGGAGAGCGCGCGTTTTACGGGTGCGACAGACTTCATAGCGTCACGATAGGAGCGGGCGTGTTGTCCATAGGCAGCGACGCTTTTTCAACTCCCGAAAAGGTCATCTGGCTGTGCAACACGCCGCCGGAAGGATACGACAACGCCGAAGGCTCGGTGAACTATGTGGCTAATACCTCGTACAACCGCCTGCAGAACGTGAAAGTCTATCCTTACCTCAGTTCGCTGTTCGAAGTAGGCGGCATAAAGTATGTGCCGGTCAGCCCGTCCGAACGGACCTGCGAGGCCATCGACTGCGCCTACGACATCACCTCGAGCGTCGTGCACATCGGCAGGACGGTGAACTACCAAGGCGTCGAGATGACCGTTGAGGACATCCGCCCCTACGTGTGCTACGACAACGACCACATGAAAGCGCTGCACTTCGACGGCTACGTGGGCGACATCGGCGACTACGCTTTTTACGATTGCGACAGCCTTGCGGGCATAATCATCCCGAACACGGTGGACAGCCTCGGCGCAAGCTGCTTCGAGGGCTGCACGGCACTGACGCAGGCCATCTTGGGTGACAGCATTACCGAGATTCCTGGTTCATGCTTCCGGGATTGTTCCGCGCTCCCGGAAATCACCATCCCGGCAGCGGTGGAGCGCATCGGCAACAATGTGTTCGAGGGATGCACCTCGTTGGCGAACGTGACCATCGCCGACCGCGACAGCGTACTGACCCTGGGCAACAATTATTATAATGAGCCGATGTTTGCCGACTGCCCGCTCAACACCGTCTATATCGGCGGCAACATCTCCTACTCCACAGACGCCAGCAGAGGCTACTCGCCGTTCTACCGCAACACGAGCCTCGAATCCGTCACCATCACCGACAAGGAGACGGAAATCTCTGAAAACGAGTTCTATGGCTGCACGAACTTGAAGAACGTGACCCTCGGCGACGGCATTGAGACCATCGGCAGCTATGCGTTCAGCGGATGCGCGGCGCTCGAGGACTTCACGTTCGGCAGCAGCCTGAAATCGATTGGCGAGGAGGCGTTCTCCGACTGCACGGCGATGACGCGCCTCGTCAGCCGCACGGCCGAACCGCCCGTGTGCGGCCCGCAGGCGCTGGACGACATCAACAAGTGGACGTGCAAGCTCTACGTGCCCGACGCGTCGATCGACGCCTACCAATCGGCCGACCAATGGAAAGAGTTCTTCTTCATCACAGACATAGCCCACGCCGTGGAGGACGGCGGCAGTTCGGCCGACCGCATCCTGTCGGGCCGTGTGCAGGTGTTCGACCTGTCGGGGCGCCAGCTCAAAGAAGCCCGGAATGCAAACTCTATCGACGAAGTATTGAACGGACTGCCCTCAGGCACATACATCCTGCGGGGCAGCGGCGCCGCCATGAAAGTGGCCCACGAATAAGCCGCCTGCAAACGCGCCGGATGCGGACGCACGGACACAAGCCGCAACAGTTCGTCCCCGGGAAAAGGGAAAAGCCTTTCCCGGGGACGTTTTTTTGATGCAAACCCACGTAGGGGCGATTTTCAAATCGCCCGAATGACCGTCAAACGTCACCGCTCATCACACCCGCCTCGTCTCCGTAACGCCCCACTGCCAACCGGGCGTTCGGCGGCGGGTGTTCGGCAGCGATACGTAGGGGCGCCACCCCGGAC
>UMBE01003524.1_pt1 | contig 54938 bp, 57 predicted proteins | sample 1963881 | NCBI WGS metagenome assembly UMBE01 (sample SAMEA4835933, study PRJEB28245) | human gut metagenome | biome: gut microbiome; material: fecal sample | place: Denmark | collected 2008 | reverse complement strand
TTGGTGTATAAGAAAAGAAGATTTTGAAAATGAACAATTGAGTCCAAAACTCAAACAATTATTACAAAAAGAAAAAGTATATTATATTTTAATTGATAATTTTGATTCATTTTGTGCAGAATTAACACATTTAGTCTTAGAAAAAAATATAATACCTCTTGGTGCAACTCATCAAGTAAAACTGGAAAAAAGACAAAGGTTCTTTATAGAACAAAAAGAAAAATTTATAAATGATAGTATAATTGCCGAAGATATAAACGAATGTTTATCTTCATTACCTTTTAGTGATCCGAATAATTATGAAATAGAAAAGGACTTTAGTTCTACTAAAGAAAAAGATAATTTCAAAATTATGAAAAATAACAATCAAGATATATCAAAAACTCCAGAAGAAATACATGTATATGAATTAATTAGAAATAAGGAATATAATAAAGCAATTGAAACAATAGACAAGAAAATAAATGAACGAGAATTACCTTCATATCAGTATAATAGATATATGAGATTGAAGATGCAATGTTATATAAAATTAAAACAAAGTGATTATGCGATAAGATTAATTGATGAGTTAATACAATACAACAATAGGCATAAAAAAGATTCTAATATTCCGTTGTTAATACAAAAAGCTGATATCACACCTCTTGTTACAGAAAAAGTACGCATATTAGAAAATGCCTTGCAACTAGATGTAAATAATACCGATATTATTAATTTTTTAGCAGAAACTAAAGCTTCACTGGTAAAACACAATTACAATATATATTCATCAGTAATTGATTTATATAATCGTTCTATTAACCTTAAACCAACATCAACAAATGATGCATACATAGATAAACTTAATTTTGTTAAGCATTATACATTTGAAGACAAAAGTAATAAAGTTATTGAAACTTGTAATCAAATAATACAAGATATTGAACACAAAGATTATTATTCAACCTGCGTTTATGATGCAAAAATGGAATTATTATTTCAAGAGGCAGAAAAGAATAAAAATCCTGAAGATACAATAAAAAAGATGAAGCAATTATATGATGAATATTATGGTGGCAATTGTTTTTATGAACGCAATGAGTTGTATTTACAAGAATATATAAAAAAACTCTCTATGCTCAAATATAATGAAGAATTAGTAAAAATATTTAGCCACTTCGATTCTGATAATAAATTTAACATTTCATATCATATACAAAAAGCTGATGTTACATTATGTAATTTTAAAAATCTAAATGAAGCTATTAAAATACTTGAAAATGTTGACAAAAATTTATTTGAAACAAAAAACAAATGGCGTAAAAGATATTATGCTAACTATTTGGAATACTTATTATATAACAAAGAGTATAATAAAATTTGTGAAATTGTTGATAATGAACCCGACTCAAAAATATTATCAAATATTAGTGCTTATAAAGAAGCTTTATTTAAAATAGATAAAAATAAGTACTTAGAGATTGTACATAGAGATTTTGAAGAAAGTGAAAAAATAACAACTGACTACACAACTTTAACGTACAATTTTTTAAAGTTAGGGAAGTATCAAGAGATATATGATATATGCCAAAATTTGTTCAATGATAGAATTAGATATGCAAATGTTGATATTAATAATGATATTCTGAGGATTAATTATAATTTAGCCAAGAAAAAATTAAATAAATCTATTACAAGAGGGAATTTAGAATACATTTTTAATTTAAAAGACGATACCATTGAAAAAGCTGCAGCGTATATTCTTATTGATAAAAATGATGAAGCAATGAAAATTTTATCAAATGAAATAAACAAAGATTATCACTACTATTATTATTTACAAATAATGCCAGTATTTGAAAGTATAAATTTCGAAAAATTAAAATTAGAAAAAATTGAATGTACTATAACATAACATTCATGATACAATATCTGTATTCGCGAGGGATAAAGTTGAAATATTACATTTTCGCTGATGAAAGCAATACTGATAAAGCTAGATATATGTTGATTGGTGGAATTTGGGTTGATGAAATTACATACAATCAAGTTATTGCTGAATGCAAAAAGTTTAAGCAGGAAAACGGTTGGAATGAAGCTACAAAATTCAACTGGAAAAACTTATCAAAAAAGACGTTTTCACAGTATTGCAAGTTTATTGACATTTTCTTCAAGTATAATCTTCAATTTAACTGTATAATTATTGATCGAAAAGAGATTGACCTTAAAGCCAATGAAAACAAAGACCCTGAACTCGGTTTTTACAAGTTTTATTTTCAACTTTTAAGACAAAATTCTAAAAAAGATGTTCCGTATTATATCTACTTAGACCGTAGAAATAATAGTGAGCCAACTAGGTTAGATACTCTTAAAAAGTTTCTCAAAAAAGACAATCATAAATTAAATACATTGGGCAATATTGAAACAGATAAAGGTCTTGATATAAGAGCATTAGAGTTTGTTAATTCAAATACTTATGACTTGATACAGTTTTCTGATTTATTAATGGGTGCAATAGGTTTTCATTACAACAAAAGACATTTAGTCCCAGACGCAAGTACACATAAAATAGCATTTGCTGAATATTTAGCTCAAAAGATACAAAAAGAAGATTTAATCTTCAATACAGAGCGCAAGGGGTATAAGAACTTTAACTTATGGTTATTTAAAACTAGCAAAATTTCACAAAAAATTTGAGGTCAATATACCTACATAACCCTTAAATCTAAGGACCTTGGAATCATCCAAGGAATTCGGTAATAATGACCTCACTTATATTATGTACTATAAATGCAAAAAATACAACCCCACTTAAATTATTGTATAAGATAGTTAAGGAATTTTTTATGTACTACTTTCCAAACCTAGATGACATAACGCGATTGATTATGATTACTGAACTTGAGCGAGATTTTAAGAACGGCTTATTCTATATTCCAAAGTCAATCAAACCCGATTTTGTTTGTACGTATAAAAGAATACTTAAAGCCAGTTTTGAGAAGGGTGATGTTAATAGCTTGCGCAGAGATTTAATTCCGAACTTCTTTAAAACTAGGGATATAAACGGTAAAAAGATACCTTCTAATATTCGTGATATGGTGGCATTTTCGGAGTTTAACCGCTATTATGCAAGAGCGATTTTAGTCCGTGCGATTGATGAAAACAAAAGTGTTACAATTTACAGAGCTAGAAAATCGGTTAATGAAAGGGCGGAATCAAAACAGAGTATTCATAAAAACTACTTTACTAAAGGCTCGTTGGAGCATATGCTCGCTGTTCTGCGTGATTATAATGTATTATTTTCGGGCAAGGTTGATATTGGGTTTATGCAGCCTAACTCGGGGTTGAGTTTAAAGCTAGGATAATTATTTTAACTCTTTATAAGACATCAAAATCTTATGAAAAAATCTTATTTCTTCAACAGTTGACTGTTCAAATATTGCATTGACTTCATTTAACAATTCTTCTTTAGTTTTAAGATGTCCGAAATCGAATAAATCTTTAATATCAACTTTTAGAGCTGATGTGATTTTGTTTAGATTTTCTTCTTTTGGAAGGTGTGCGCCTTTTTCAAGTTTGCTCAAGTTAGTAGCTTCCATATCAATCAATTCTGCAAGTTCAACCTGTTTTAAGTTCCTTGCTTCTCTAAGCTCCTTAATCCTTTTTCCAACTTGCATACTTAATGTTGACATAATTACCTCTCAACATCAGTATACTTTATTCCTATTCTTATAAAAAGATTAATTTGTGTCAAGTTTCTACTATTTAATGATTGACTTATTATCATATTTGATTGTATACTTATCATAAATTAACAACTTGTTGTCATGTTACGCAAAGAAACTATGAAAAAGAGAGAAGTAGTATGCCAAAGATTTCAATAGTCATTCCCATCTACAATGTAGAAAAATATTTACGGGAATGCCTTGACAGTATTCTTAATCAGACTTTTCAAGATATTGAAATCATCTGCGTTGATGACGGCTCGACAGATAAATCTTTAGAAATCTTGCAGGAATATAAGCGTAAAGATGACAGGTTTGTAATCCTTCAACAGCGTCACGCAGGAGCCGGAGCAGCAAGAAATCACGGGATAAAGCTTGCAGAGGGTAAATATATTCAGTTTCTTGATTCTGACGATTATTTTGAACCTAATCTATTGGAAGAAATGTACAACAGAGCCGAAAAATTCGGCGCCGAAATAACTGTTTGTTCTTCAAGAAAAGTTGATGATGAAGGTAATATTACAGAGAGCGGAAACCCTAACAACCCAATTAATCTTGATAAAACTCCGCTTGAAACAGTATTCAGCAGACGTGATTTCAAGGACGATATTTTCTGTCTGCTTACTCCTATGCCTTGGAATAAACTGTATTTAAGAAGTTTTATTGAGAAAAACAATCTTGAGTTTCCGCCTTTGAGAATTTATGAGGATGTAGCTTTTGTGCATAGTTCTGTTGTTTGTGCTGATAAAATAATTGCTTTTAATAAAGAGCTTATTAATTATCGATTTAATCGTCCCGGAAGTCTTGCGAATTACCGTTCAAAGTATGCAATTGATGTTGTTAAATCTTGTTTGTGCTTAAAAGATTTCCTTACACAAAAAGGAATTTTTGAAGAACATAAATCAGCTTATAGAAAAGCTGTTATTAACCATATCCGCTCAGAAATCAGCTTTTGTACTGATGATGATTACAAAATATTTTTAGAAGAGTTTAAGAAAATAGATGGCTGGCAGAATTACAATTCAGCATTAAGAAAAGACTACATTACACCTGAATATTTAAAGAATTTTATCGGCGATAAAAAAGTTATGCTGTGGGGTGCAAGTTTGTTTATCAGGCAAGTTTTAGAGAAAGAAGAAAAAGCTAATCCGAATATTTTAGGAATAATTGACAGAAACTCGGGCTTATGGGGTAAAAAAATAGGTAATTATACAATTTATCCCCCTGAGTCGCTGAAAGATTTAAGACCTGACGGGGTGATTTTAACGGTGCTTTCTAATAATGAGGCTATTTATGAGTCGTTAAAAGAAGAGTTTAGAGAAAAATATCCAAGTATTGAATTAATGCCGAATATTTTTGATGAGGAGTTTTCATTTTGCAAGATATAAAGATTGATTTGGTTTACTTATGGGTGGATGACAAAGATACAGAATGGCAGAAAAAAAGGCAATTTTGGGCTTCTAAACTCGGGGTTACTAATTCGTCTGAAAATAACAATTGCAGGTATTCAAACAATGATGAACTAAAGTTTTCTTTGCGTTCAGTTCAGATGTATGCCCCATGGATTAACAGGATTTTTATTGTGACGGATGGACAAATTCCAGGATGGCTGGATATAAATAATTCTAAGATAAGGATAGTTAATCATAAAGATATTATGCCGGAAAATTGTTTGCCCTGTTTTAACAGTGCTGCGATAGAAGCCTGTATTGATAATATTTCCGGCTTATCGGAATATTTTTTATATGCTAATGACGATATGTTCTTTGCTTCTCCTGTCAGGCCGGAAGATTTTTTTGATAAAAATAGCAATCCTATAGTAAATTTAAGAACACGCAAATGGTCGGAAGCTAATAATTTATATACCCAAAGAATTTTGTATACTCAAAATCTCTTTAATAAAATATCTGAAAAAAATTTGGACATTGACAATGTTGACCCTTCTCATTGCATTGATGCATATAGAAAAAGTACTTTTAGTGAATGTAAAAAGTTTTTTTCTGCTGAATTTGACAAACTAATACAACAAAAATTTAGAACCCCTGATACTATTCAGAGAATTATTTTCAGTCTTTATATGCTAAATAACAATCAAGGAAAGTTAAAGCTTAACCCTCCTATAGCAGAACAGTATTGCCATACTAGTCTTGAAAATTTATATCTTAAACTAGAATCTAAATATTCTCTTGAAGAGGCTGTTTTAAAATATAAACCTAAACTTTTATGCATCAACGATACAGAAGATACTGATTTTACAGCCAGAAAAAATCTTAAAAATATTCTTTCAAAACTTTTTCCGCAAAAGCAGGAATGGGAAAGAGAAGAAAACTTGATTATTAAGCCGGTATTTGAAGAAGACTGCTATTCAATTGTATTTTCTTTTGATGATAAATATTGCAAATATTTTGCGCCGCTGCTTCAATCTATTATTCAAAATTCTACTTCAGATGAAAAATATGATATTGTTGTATTCAATTCCGACATAACGCGTAATAATCACAGACTGCTTATGCAGATGCTTCCTGAAAATTTTAGTCTTAGATTTTTTGATATATCAGATTTTATTTTAAATAACTTTCCGGCAATTAATTTAAAAACTATGAACAATTGGTCGGTTGAGATTTATAATCGCATTTTTATCCCGCTTTTGATGCCGGCATATAAAAAAGTTCTTTATCTAGATACGGATATTATTATAAATAGTTCGTTAAAAGAATTATTTGATATTGATTTTGAAAACAAACAAATTCTTGCTGTCAAAGATGCTACAGCTCAAATTCTACACCATAAGGAATTTCAGGAACGGTATGAGCATATCAAAAACTATTTAAAACTCAAGAATGAAAAAGATTATTTTAATTCCGGCATGATTATGTTTAATATTCCGATTATTGATAAGAATGAATATAAGACTTTAGTAGAAAAAGCTTTTAACTCTGAAAAATTACTCTATCCTGATCAGGATATTTTAAATATGGTTTTTGAAGGAAAAGCAAAACTTATTCCAAGCAGATGGAATCTTTGCTGCGGTATTTTTATTTGGAATGAAAAGTTTACAGACTCTCTTAGAGGTGATTATTTACATGATATTAATTCGGCACTAGAAAAACCTTATATTATTCATTATACCTCGCCTAGAAAACCCTGGAATTCAAAACTTGAGCTTTATTATGAAAAATTTTGGTATTATGCAGAGCAAACACCTTTCTATACCGATATTTTGTTTGAAATGAACAGAGAAACGGCATTAAATGCAATAATTGAAGGGGCTAAGTTTACTAATCTGTATTTACAAATTCACAATGATAAAAAAATAGTTTTTTGGGGGGCAAGCCTGTTTCTTGAAGAATTTATCAGAAAATACAATATTATAAACTCAAATATTATTGGAATCATTGATAAAAATCCAAATAAGCAAGGCAAATTTATCGGACAATATAAGATTTTTTTACCCGAAGATTTAAGAGAACTTAAACCGGACGAAATAATTATAACTATTGTTAATTCTGTCAGGGAAAGAGCTATAGAGATTGAAAGATTTTTGAACAGTAACGATTTTATTGACATTAAAGTTAAAACTATATAAGGAGAAGAAATGCTAAAAGACAAATTATTTGAAGATTTATATGACAGGGTTCCAGAAGAGGGTAATGTTGTTATATTTGGGGCTTGCAAGGCAGGTGAAGGAATTTTAAAAGATTTAGCTATTTATAAACCTAAAATAATGGTATTGGGTTTTATTGATAACATGGTTAAAAAGGATTTTAATAATCTCCCTGTATGGAGTTTAAAAGAATTCATAGACCAGAGTCTGGATTGCCACTTGGTGATTATGGCAACGCAGACTGACAAAAACAAGATAATGAACCTTTTTGATATATATGATATTCCTGCAATTGAACAGAGTGCTTTTGTGAGCGATTATTATCGTAACAATCTAAAAATATTAAGTGATGAAAATTACAAAAATGTAATTGATATATTTGAAAAAGCAGATGATAGGGAGCTGTTTGATAATATTTTTAAGATAAGAAAAAATATATTGGAACCAGAATTTCTTGAAAAGTATCACTATGAAACAAGAGAAAACAGGTGTCATACCTATCATGTTTATAGAAAACAGTATTTGGAAAAAATAAATAAAGGGGCTGTTAAAATACTTTTTGACCTAGGTTTAAATGATGGTTTCAATGTGATTGCTTTTAACAAACTGCTTCCTAACCTCAAAAAAACATATGGATTTGAAGCAATATATGATATAGTAAGAAAGCCTTATGTTGAAGATTTTATACTTAATAATAAATTAGATATAATACCACTAGCACTCGGTGATAGCATAAAGAAAATCAAGTTCTGTATTAATAAGACTCACTTAGGCGGTTCTTTTGCGGAAGAAATTACAGGGAAAAAGTGTCCTGAAAATTCTCCAAACTGGGAAAGCAGAATCGTTGATGTTACAACAATGGATAAATTTTGTGAAGAACGAAATGTGCTGCCTGACTTTATCAAAATGGATATTGAAGGCGCGGAGCTTGCTGCACTTAAGGGTGGAATCAAGACAATAACAAAATGCCGTCCGCAATTGGCAATTTCTATTTATCACTCAAGTGAGGATTTTATCAACATCCCACTTTATTTAAAAGATAATCTTAAAAATTATGCTTTCAGACTCGGGCATTATTCGCCAAAATTAAGCGAAACAGTACTTTATGCGATACCTAATGAACTATTATGATTTGTCAAGCATAAAAATGGGGGAGAGGTAATGACAAATAACTTTGATAATATTAAAATTACTAAATACCTTTGGAAACATGACGCATATAGATATGTATTAGGTACATTGGGGAACGCTCCTTTAATTTTTATTGGGCTTAATCCAAGTTCTGCAACTCCTAAAAATCCCGACTGTACCTATTGTCGCTTAAATAAGATTTTGAAGAACAACAAAGAGTTTGATAGTGTTATTTTACTCAATTTATATCCTTTGGTTGCAACTGATTCCAACGATTTACCAAAAGAGCTTAATGAGTTTCATCATAAAAAGAATTTAGCATGTATCAAAAAAGTTTTTAAAGAATGTTCTGAATCGAATAAAAAACTTAATATTTTATTAGCTTGGGGGAGTGGGATTAAAAAAAGAAAATATTTTAAAGATATATTAAAAGAGTTAAGAAAAATTTTAAGCAAATATGAAACAAATTGTGATTTTTATTATATTGAGTCAAAAAATATAAAATATCCACTTCATCCCCTTGTTTTGCCTAAAAATACAAAACTTGAGCCAAAATCTTTTCCTATAGTATACTTTAGTTAAAAGCATTTCACCCAAAATAATACAAGTTCTTAATAAAAAAGCCACGCTGGTTATAGCGTGGCTTTGCCTCAAACGAGGAGAAAGGAACCTATTATTTTTGTAGAAGTTTTCTAAATGCAGACTTAAAGGTTATCTTGATTTTTTTATCACAATCACCCTCAAATTTACTTTTGATAAGCTCTAGGACTTGTCGCTTGTGTTCAAGGTTTAACTTTTTAAATACTTCTGCAAGATTCATGTTTAAGACTTCTTGATAATTAGATTGTTGAGCCTTGATTTTATCTTCCAACATCTGAATATTACTTGAAACATCCTTATACTTTTCTTTAATTTCAGCGTACTCTGACTCAATAAAATCAGTATCTTCAATTCCGTTCGTATCAACATATTCTTTGAGCTTTAACTCTTCATGGTATTGTCGGCTTACCGCTCGTTTAGCAGTATTAAGCGCTTGTGATATTGGTTTTAAGTGTTCTTTTAAAACCTCGTCCGATACGCTTTTAGGAATATTGTTTAACTTGATAAGCTCAAGCCGATTAAGTACATTATCAGTAACGATTTCCTCATTAATGCAACAACAAGAATTATCCGTATTTCGAGCTGTGTAGTAAATGTATTTACCGCCTTTTTTGACTTCACCGCTCATCAAACCGCCAGTTTCCTTATACTTAATCAATCCATTGTACAAAAACTGGTGCTTTTCCTTGATTTCACTTGAAGGCTTTTTTAAAACCTTTTGAACTTGGTTAAAAAGTTCATCATCAATAATCGGTTTGTGTTTGCCTTGAATAATTCCCTCAAGTCCTGGATAGTAATACTTTCCAGTATAGTAAATACTTTTAAGCATACTCGCTAAACTGGCGCGTGGAATTTTACCGCTGCGCTGATTTTTGTAATGATAACCAAGGTCAAAAAGCTCATCAGACAAAGAGTTAAGCGAATAGTTCCCAGTAGAATATAGGGTAAAAGCTTGTTTCACAAATTCTGCCTCTTTAGGAATAATGACAACTTTACCGTTTCGCTTTCCGTAACCATAATTGAGTTTAGTCGGACGAACTCCGCTCAAAGCACGTTCTAATGAGCCACGCATGCGAATTTCTGTCATAGCGTCAACTTCGTATTCAGCCGTAGCAACTAGAATACTGGTTAAGTATTTCTCGTGCGCCTTAAAAGGTTTTGATACAGTTAAGCACTCCCGAACAAACACAAAAGTCGTATTATGCTTGTCAATAAGCTCTCTGATTTTATAAAAATCTACAGGATTTCTTGCTAAACGGTTAAGTGCATAAACAACAATAACATCCGCTCTGTCTTTTGTTTTCTGTCTTGCTATTAGTTCGTTAAAGACTGGTCTTTTTTCGGGAGTTTTAGCGCTTTTGTTTTCGTAGTAAATATTGCGAACTTTGTAACCTTTGCTTTTGCAATATTTCTTACATTCTTTGATTTGAAAAGTTTTAGACATCCCTTTTTCTTGCGGTTTAGAAGATAGCCTTATGTATAAATCAGCTATACTTTCTTTACTCATAGTCATCCTCCCAAGCTTTATTAATATGATTTTTTATAGATAAAAGCGTTTCATTATCAGTTATATCAACCTTAATAGCTTTGCCAATCGGTTTTATATCTGTAGCTTTTAAATCAAACCGTTTGTCATTGCCGATTTTAAGCTTTAATTGTGCGGTGTTAAGTTTTTGTTTATTGTTCAAACTGTTAAAAATCGTACAATATTTACTAAGATTTATGCGCAAAACTTGATTTCTCGTTATAACAAAATCTCTACCATATACAAGTTGTCCTTCATTGAATAAGCGGTACACCGTACTAAGAAAGATGTCTGAATATTTCAGCTCTGTATCTTCATAGCGCTGAAAATACTCAAAATATTCTTTCGCCAAGTTATCAGTATTAACAACTTCAACCTCAAGAATATCGTTAATCACAGACCATATAGACATCCCAATTGCAAGATTATTACAAAGCCTGCTGCGGTTAGAATATTTCCTAGCTATTTCAAACTGCGTTTTGTATCTTTCAATAATTTCTGTTCGATAGGATAAGATTAAGGGTAAAATCGCCGATAGTTTCTCTCTGTTTTCGTTTGAAAAATAGGGGAAGTTTTCGAGGTTGAATTGTTCAGCGTGAAGGTTAACTAAAATGCATCTTGAAAAATTTGCAAAAGTCATATTTTCAAAAAAGTGATTAGTTGTAGCACAGAAAGTTGTATTAATTTCTGTTACGTTTTCTCCGCAGTCTTTTGAACACACTTTGCGAGGAGTTCCCGAAAAGCTGTCTTTACCTAAGTCCTCATATTCTTCAATTCGTTTATGCTCAATTTCATCAATAAAAAGAGGAAAACCGTTATATCTTGATAATCCTCTTCTAATGACTCTTATTGTTGATGTTCCGCTTGTAAGCTCTGTATGGTTAATTATTCCAAAAATTGAGGCTAATGTGTGCAACAAAACGGTTTTTCCTGCTTGCGAGTCGCCGTAAAGCATTATGTAAGGAAAGCCTTGAGCGTGTTGAATAAATAAATCGTAAAAAGGAATAGCCAAACACACACCAATTGCTACGATAACTGCTGAGTCGTCAAAGAACTTTAGCATAGTTTCTACAAACTCTGATAAAATTTGTTTTGGGTTTTCTGATTCATAAATCTGAATTTTAGGAGAGCTGAACGCCATAATTTGGAGTCTTTCTCCTTCGGTTAACTGTAATTCATCCAGTACAGCTAGGTGGTTTTTAATTTGATTAGTTTCATAATTAAAAAGCTTATTCCCTAGAATATATACTGGAATTGAATACTGGTGTCCTATATTTTTATATACATCAATTTTAAAATCACACATGCTAAGTTTATGGCGTAAAATGTTAAAAGTCTTCTTGCTAAAGTCTTCCCATAAGCCAATAAAGTTTTTATGAATAGCTCTAATAAACGATTTTATATCAATATCATCCTCTCCGCTTATTTTTACTGTATAAGATATGTTTGGCTCCGATTCTTTGTATAAGCGTATGAGTAGTTTTTGGGTAGTTACTTCTTTATTCCTTGTTGCTAAAATTTCATTTATTACAACAAGTGGACTTAATCCGTAGTTTGCAATTTTAACGCTCCATTCCTCATCTTCCGTATCGCACAAGTGGAGTGCGCAGTTTTTGTTTTCTATATATTTTGTCATTATTTACCTCATAAGAACTAATAAAGAAAAGAGCGAGGATTCCCTCGCTCCAAAGATATTACCAATTATTTCGCAGTAATAAGTTTTTTAGGATTCTGAACTTTCCAAAAGTTAAAATAGCTATCGTCTTTAACAACATAATCTACCCCAACTATTCCTAAAATATTAGGGTGCCAAGTTATGTCATTTGAATCAACTTCCCCATTGTATTGAACTAATAGCTCATACACATTATTTACGACCAATTGAAAAACGCTCATCCCTTTTTGGAATACGAACATTTGCTGACGCAAATAACTAGTACAGGTATGTAATTCTTTTGGAATCATAATTACAACGGTTTTTTCTCTAAGGTTTTGTTCAGAAACTGACTGTAAAACCGTTGATAGGTACAATTGCAGTATGTCGTAACATTCAGAAAATTCTAATTTCTTACTGTATTTTTTGATAGCACCTTCAAAATCAACAAAACTACACTTTTCTAACATAGCTCTGTCTTCTTTATCAATGCTTTTAATAGCCTCCGCTATTGGTAATGCGTGGATTTTAACCACATTGTTATCTTGACATTCAATTTTAACTTTCATTGTCATGATAAAATTCTCCTTATAGATTTCTACTACAGGATAGAAATCTTTTTTTGTAGTATACTGTCCTTGAAAAGAGCCTGTATTTTAAGGACTTTTTGTAGGGGAATTTTCCCCATTAGGTTGAGCTCAAGCTGTGTAAAATTATTTCGAGTAATTGTTTGAGCTCTTCTTTTTCTGTGTCACTAAAGCTGACCTCTTCTCATTTTTTTGCCTTGTTCATTTCTTAAACCTCCGTCATATTGCACCACCTCCTTTATTGAGCACAAAGCGATTAGCCAACAAGATTTAAATAAAAAGTGTTAATTATTTGATTTTCAATGTACGAAAGAAAAATATATTGAATTTAAGATTTTAGTAAACTTAACGCCAATATTTCTTGAGCTGTTTTAAAAGCTTTACCTGTAAGTATTATTTTAGAAGAGCTTGCACTATAAAGTGTTTGAATATCACCTTCTACATAGATTATTTCATTGAGTTTACATCTCTCAGCCACTTCTTGTGCAATATCTCCCCAAAATGTTATAAAATCAGTCTTTTTACTGAAAAATTTTGAACTTGGTGGAATAATCATGATTCTAGTTCTAAACCTATTACTTTTTGTATAATCACTTTTCATCCATTTGATGATACCGTTAATTTCAAATCTTTTAATCATTTCTCTTACCTCGCTTTCTTTTATGTTTTTCTTTTTTCAAGAATTATTTTACACAAGAGGCTAATGTATAATTTTTTATTGTACAAAAAATCGGAACCCTGAAACTCATATCATACTTGAGTTTCAAAATTCCGATTAAGCTATTAGCAGAATAAGGAAATCCTTAATCTGTTTTTAATATTTCTTTATATTTTTGATATCGCTTAAGTGTATTTGAATTTCGTGCTTTTGAAGAAAATACATCTATCAGCACGTCATACATAGTCTCCCCTTCTATTTCTATTTTATTTTTTATAATACTAGCCTGTTTTTCTTCAATAAATTCAGAAAAATTCAAGTTTTTATTATCTTCATTTAGGTAATAATAATAACTTGGTTGACTATATCTTCTATCATTACAGTACACTTTTTCTACTTTTATCAAGCCTATAAACTTCATAAACTGTAAATCATTATAAACAGCAGTATTGCTAATTGCGTCTGTAATTGTTTCTTGAGTTATCTTTTCTTCACTATTATATAAAAGCTTGTATATTTTCCAAAAATTATCTCTTCCTAAACTGTAGAAAAAAGCTTTCATTGCATCTATTTCTTTATCAAACATTTCTTCAGAGTGCATTAAACCTAGCATAATTAAACCTTCCTTCCTTTCTTTTATTACATATTAAAACTCTTAAAGAAAATATTTGCTATATGATTTAATCCGTATTTTAGAAAACTTTTCAATGAATTTTTCTTTAAACCTATTTACTTCTTGCAAAAATGATAAAAAATTAAATTAAGTTCAGATTTTACGGAGTATATTAAAATGCCAAACCCCAATGATGATGTAGTCTTCAACAGATATTTAGTATTATTTACTGACGGTACAAAAATAGTCGAAGAGGCTATTGACGAAGATTATATTATTGATATGTATGAGCAAATCGGTAAAAAAGTTATGATAGTAACCGAAATAGAATAGCAGGTGGAAAATGTTGACATATCAAGACGCACAAGAAATTTATTATCGAAATCACGGTACAACTCAGTATTTTAAAAGGGTGTATTGCAACAACCTCTTTTATACAGACGGTGTCATGGACTTTCAGCGCTCTTTAGAGACTTACTGGATCGTTGACAATGTTATTAGCTACATGCCGAAAATCTTAGAACGATTCCGTAAATATGAGTCAACTTATTACACGGTTGATATTGTATTGAATAAAGAGTACAGCGGTTTCATGGAAGTTTACGCAGAAGATTACAACGACAATGGCGATTTTGACGAACATATCACAATAATTAAACAAGACATACCCTTTATTGACCTACCATACAATGAGGATGAGGAACTAACCTCTTACAAAATGTATTTAAGAATTTTGAGCTACGAAAAAGAACAGTTTGTTTTACTTCTTCCGACCGAAGATTAACCGACCAATTAAACTACCGCAAAACATCACCTAGACGACTTCCTGGTATTGTCTGTATGCCTTACTATCACTAGCTATAACTTTGTAGCACTACCAAACGACCTTATTTTGAGAACTCTTCTACATTTTATGTTTTTTCTTGTGGAGTTTTTGTCTGCTAACCTTTATTTACTTTTTTGGAAAACCGTAAATAATTAAAATAGAATGTAACTGAATATTGAGGAATAAAATTATGGAACACAAGCAAGTTGTAATTTACGCTAGAGTATCAAGCAGAGAACAGGAACGGGAAGGGTTCTCTATTCCTGCTCAGTTGAAACTATTAAAAGAATACGCACTTAAACAAGGTTTTCAGATTGTTAAGGAGTATTCAGACGCTGAAACAGCAAAGAAAGCAGGAAGAACTAACTACAATGCAATGTTAGCCTTCTTAAAAGATAACCCTCATATTAAAACAGTTCTTGTTGAAAAGACTGATAGACTGTATAGAAACTTTAAGGACTATGTTACTCTTGAAGATTACGACCTTGAAGTCCACCTTGTCAAGGAAAGTACCGTCATCAGCAAAAATTCAAAATCTCACGATAAGTTTATCCACGGTATCAAGGTACTCATGGCTAAAAACTACATTGATAATCTTTCCGAGGAAATCTCTAAAGGTTTAAAGGAGGCGGTTGAGGAGGGTTACTGGCCATTTAAACCGCCTTATGGATACCTAAGAGGTGCTAAAAAAGAACTTATTATCGACAAGTCTACAATATTATTCATTCGTAGGGCTTTTGAACTCTTCTCAACTGGTAAATTCTCACTCCGTCAGCTATGTGAACATCTGTTTTTAGAAGGTTATTACTACAAAGCTGATAGACCTAAAATTACCCAATGCGTTTTAGAAGGCATGCTAAAAAATGTATTCTATGTCGGACAGATGAATTGTAACGGCATTATTTACCAAGGCAAACACGCTCCGATTGTGAGTCGTGAGTTGTTTGATAAAGTTCAGATTGCTTTTCTAAAAACAAGCCGTTCAAGAGTGCGTAAGAACTTTGATTTTCTCTATCCCGGAATTGCTAAATGCGGAATATGCGGTTATGCATTCTGCGGTGAAAGACAAAAAGGTAACATCTACTACAGATGTTCTCACTATGACAGAAGTTGTCCGAATACTGATTACATTTCAGAAACACAGCTAACGCAAGCTTTAAGAATGCACCTCAAAAGAATAGGTTTAAAGCCCGACGTTTTAGAACTTGTTAAACTCTCTCTCAAAATGGCTGTAGGTGATGAACAAGAATATCACAAGCAAGAAGTAAAGCGTATCAACGGTGAGATTGAAAACTGTAAAGATATACTCAAAAAGATGTACCTAGACCAAGTCAACAATATCCTTGAATACGATTTATGGGTTAACCTCAAAAATGATTATGAAGTAAAACTCAGCCGACTCATGGCAGAACTTCAACTCCACACCAAAGCAAACACAAATTTCTTAGACACAGGGCTGAAAATCCTTGATTTATGCGGCAGAGCAAGCTTGCCAGCCACCGAACTTTCGGCTCAAGAGGTTGCAGATATTGTAAGACAGACTTACTTGAGTGTAAAAATCACCAACAGAAAAGTTGATGTGATTTTCAAGCAACCTTACGCAAATATTGAAGAATTGGTTAAGTTAGCAAAACAAGGAATAGCGGAGTTAGGATACGCTGAATTCAAGCAAAAAATAATTTCTTCACACCCTCAATACCTTGCAAACAGGGGTAAATGTAACGGTTATGATTTTGCACTACAAGCCAATCGCTCAAACATTAAAAAAGCGCCCGAAGGCGCTGATTTTAATAGTTCCATTTGTTTTAAATGGTGGAGGTTAGGAGATTCGAACTCCTGACCCCCTGCGTGCAAAGCAGGTGCTCTACCAGCTGAGCTAAACCCCCACAAGAGTTTCTACATTTATTATATTACATGATAAATTTTTTTTGTAAAGGGGGGGGAAATAAATTACTTACAGCTTCTTTACAATCTCTTCCAAGCAAATCTTTACATGCGCATAATTTAACCCGCCCTGCATATACGCAACATAAGGTTCACGCATAGGCCCATCGGCCGAAAGCTCTATTGTAGAGCCCTCAATAAACGTTCCCCCTGCCATAATTACCTGATCCTCATACCCCGGAATATATTCTGGAATTGGTGTTACATATCCGTTTACAGGTGATAAAGATTGAATTGTCCTACAAAACTCTTCCAAATGTTCAGGCTTACCAAATATTATATTCTGTATAATATCAGTTCTTGCTTCATCATAGCGCGGAGCAGAATTAAAACCAATATCCTCAAATACTTTTGCAGCAAGTATAGCCCCTTTAACAGCTTCAGAAACAATCGATGGCGCCATAAAAAGCCCCTGAAAAATAAGTCTATGCTGATTAAACATAGCCCCGCCTTCACTACCAATTCCAGGTGCAGTCAATCGATTGGCAGATCTCTCAACCAAAAGTTCCTTTCCTGCAATATACCCGCCGGCTTCCACAATTCCACCGCCAGGATTTTTAATCAAAGAACCTGCTACTAAATCTGCACCTGCCTCCAAAGGTTCCTGTTTATCAACAAATTCTCCGTAACAATTATCTACGAAACAAATACAATCAGGATTTTTAGCTTTTACGATATTACAAATCCTGCCAATAGTCTGCATTGATAAAGATTTTCGTGTAGAATAGCCTTTAGAGCGCTGGATTAAAACCATAGTAGTTTTTTCATCGACCATTTCTTCAAGTTTTGCAAAATCAACATCCATTCCATTTACAAGCGGAACCTCATCATACAAAACTCCATTACCTATAAGAGAAGAACGCTTTGTTTCCTCATCGCCCGCAGTTCCGATAACTTCCTGCATAGTGTCATAAGGTGCTCCTGCTACAGAAAGAAGTTTATCACCGTATTTCAGGTTGCCAAATAATGCACAGGCTAAAGTATGGGTACCAGATGCAAAATGTATACGTACCAGCGCTTTTTCTGCACAAAAAACCTGTGCAAATACTTTATCAAGCACTTCACGGCCTAAATCATCGTGCCCATATCCTGATACGGTATAAAAATGCTCAGGAGCAACTTTATTATCAAAGAATGCCTTTAAAACTTTCCTCTGATTAAAGTCCCTTATATCGTTAACTCTTTCAAATTCCTTTTCTAATGCCTTTTCTGCCAATCTAAAATCATAATTCATAATATACTTCCTTCCAGAGCAATTATAGGATAAAGCAAAATATAGCACAAGAAAAAAGCGATAATTACGTAAATTACCGCTAAATTATGTGTGTGTATTATATTATAGATTTTTTTAAAGTGTGTGTATTCTATGGTAAATGTTAAAATTCCAATTATGCCATTGCTACAAATTGTTTAGCTGCATCATTCTGAGGCATCTGGTCATTTTCACGAATCATGCTGAATGTTCTGTATAATTTGTAACCAAGAGCTTTCAACGGATTAGAATTTACAGAGTCTGCATTTTGTGCAAATTCTTGATTCTGCTGGAATTTAACTGATGCTTTTGGATCTCTTAACATTAATATAGCATTCTGTGATTCCATATCCTTAGAAACTGCACTTGCTCTGAAATTTGTATTTATTAAATTTATATTTGATATTCTATTAACTTGCATATCTATCACCTCTGTGAACTTTCTGTTTCATTAAGTGTTTTATTTACACTTCATTCAACAATTTCATTATGCTACATATCAAATAAAAAGTCAAGAGGGTAAAACTCTTTTTGTTAACTTTTGTGAAATCCAGTATTCATAAAGCATTGAGGATAAAATGTTAATTGTACACTTAAAAAATAGCCTAACTGGTTGCCGGCTATTCGGTGTAAAAAATACACTAAATACCATGACATGCTCACTGTACTTTTGTTACATTCTTTTATATTTACTTTTATTATGGTATTATTGACATGGGGAGATGTATGAGAAAAAGAAGCAGTAATACTAATAGGAATAAAACTTTTTCAGAACGCCTTATCTGGATTCAGGGTGGCTTTCTTATAATTATATTACTCTTTATTGTATATCTTTTCTCTGTTCAAGTATTAGATGTAAGGCATTTTAGGGTTAAGGCCAAAAATCAGAGGCGTGCAAGTTCTTTTGTTATGAGAGGTAACATATATGACCGAAACGGCATTAAGCTTGCAACAGATACTGTTTATTATGATATTTTTGCCAGAAAAGAAGATTTTGTGCATACACCGGAAGAACTTGCTAAAATTCTCGCTCCAATATTAAAAATATCTCAGATTGATTTAACCGAAAAATTAAGACAAAATATTTCTGTAATATCGCTAAAAAAGAATGTTGACAGGCATACACGGGATGAGATTGCAAAATTAAACCTCAGAGAAATCCCGATGGATAAAAAAAGTATTAGAACATACCCTCAGGGAACTCTGGCTGCACATGTTCTAGGGTATTACAATTTTGATGCAGATGTAGCCTCCGGAGTCGAATTGACTGCTAAAGATACACTGGAAAGCGTTACAAAGACATCTAATTTTGAGATGACGCCTAAGGGTAAAGTTATTTATAATATTTCTACAGACCCTGTAGCTGCAACAAAGCCTGTAAAAGGCAAGGATGTTACATTGACGATTGATGCTGCTGTGCAGCATGTGTGTGAAAAAGAGTTGATGAAGGCTATAGAAAAATTCAAAGCTCACAGGGGAGCCGTAATTGTAATGAACCCTAGAAACGGGGAAATACTTGCATATGCTGTTTATCCATACTTTGACCCGAATAACTTTAAAAATGCTACAAGTTTTCAGACAAAAAATTGGACTTTAACTGACGTTTTTCCTCCGGGCTCTACTTTTAAAGCGATTACAATAGCTTCAGCCATAGAACTCGGTAAAATCAATAAATATTCAAGGATTAACGATACCGGAAAAATCAAGGTAGGCTGGTGGACAATTAAAAATTATGATTATAATAGACATCCTAATCCAGGTATGATTGATCTGGTATATTTATTTGAGCATTCAAGCAATGTCGGTTCTGTACTTGTAGCACAGATGATGAGCAGATTTGAGTATTATAATATGCTTAAGAAATTCGGGTTTGGGGAAAAGACAGGTATTGACTTACCGGGTGAATCAGTAGGCTTGCTTAAGTCACCTGCACGCTGGGATGCTTCCGACCATGCGTCTATGGGTTACGGCTATGGTTCTTCAGTTACTGCTATACAAATGGTTTCTGCTGTATCAGCAATTGCTAATGACGGTGTAAGAGTAACACCGCATGTTATTAAATACTCACCTGAAGAAGAAGCTATAAAAATAAAAAAAGTTCAAGTTATGACGCCTGAGCACGCAAGAGTTGTTACAGAATTACTTACTGAAAGTATAAACAGAGGCAAATCACCGATTAAGTCCGACAGTTATAATATTGCTGCAAAGACAGGTACTTCAATTAAACCAAAGGAAAATGGAAGCGGATATACAAATAAGCTTTATACATCTATTGTAGGCTATATGCCGTCAAGTGACCCGCAAGTTTTAATTTATGTAATTGTTGACTCTGCTCAGGGTGGTGAAATTTGGGGCAACACGGTTGCAGCTCCAATTTTCAAAGAGATTTCAACACAGATTTCTCATATTCTTAATTTGCAGCCGGACAAAGCTGCAAAGATTTAATAAACGAAAGGAAAAGTAATGAGATTAAGAACACTTATTGACAACATCAATTATGTAGAGCTTGTAAATATGGACAACATGTCTGATGAGATTATGGGGATTTCATATAACTCAAAGAAGACTGCTCCGAATGATTTATTCATATGTCTTACCGGAGAACATGTAGACGGTCATGAATATGCGGAAGAGGCATTTGATAACGGCGCAATAGCATTTGTTGTTGAAAGACGTCTTAATCTTGACGCACCGCAGATTGTTGTTGAAAATACAAGTGAAATTATTGCTCAGATTTCAGACTTTTTCTTCGGTTCACCATCTCAAAAACTCAACGTTATAGGAGTTACAGGAACTAACGGAAAAACAACAGTAACACACCTTATACAGAAGCTTTATGAAGCAAACGGACAGCAATGTGCTCTTATAGGCACGCTTGGACACAAATTTTTCTCCGGCGACACTTATCATGACGCTAAGCATACGACCCCGCAGGCACCTGAACTGCAAAGACTTTTAGAAGATATAAACGAAAAATGTATCAAAAATGTTGTTATGGAAGTTTCATCGCATGCATTAGCACAGCACAGGGTTGATTTTTGCGACTTTAACGGAGCTGTATTTACAAATTTAACACAGGATCATTTAGATTTTCACATCACCATGAATAACTATTTCAAGGCGAAAGCCATTCTTTTTGAAAACCTTGTTGCTGGAGATTTTGCTGTAATTAATAAAGATGATGAATATTCAGAGAGATTTATTAACGCAGTTTCACCTACTGTAAGCCTTTATACATACGGCATTAAAAATGATGCAGATATAAAAGCTAAAGATGTTGTATTTAACCACAGCGGAGCATCTTTTACATGTATAGTTAAGGACAGAGAATACAAGGTTAACCTGAAGATGAATGGAATGTTCTCTGTATATAATGTACTTGCAGCACTCACTACAGCACTCGCATTAGGAATGGATATTGAAAAATCAATTAAGACTTTAGAAGAAATCGGAGGGGTTGCAGGAAGGTTTGAAGTTATCGTGAACAAACCTGCTGTAATAGTTGATTACGCACATACGCCGGATGGTTTGGAGAATGTTTTGAAAGCTGCCAGAGATATTACGCCAAGCGACGGCAGATTAATATGCTTATTTGGCTGCGGCGGTGATAGAGATGCAACTAAACGTCCTAAGATGGGAGCAATTGCAGAAGAACTTGCAGATGTTGTTATTGTAACAAGCGACAATCCGCGCTCGGAAGAGCCGCAGCAGATTATTACTGATATTCTCGCCGGCTTGAAGAGCGTTAATGAAGTAATTGTTGAACCTGACAGAGAACTTGCAATAAAAGAAGCTCACAAAATTGCAAGAGAAAATGACGTTGTTCTTATTGCGGGCAAAGGGCATGAAGATTATCAGATTCTTGCAAATGAAACAATACATTTCGATGACAGAGAAAAAGCAAGAGAAATCTTTGTACAGTAGTCTATAGAAAAGCGAAAAATGAAAACACCTTTATTGATTGAACAGCATTTTCATGGCGCATACGGCGTTGATTTTAATAAGGCAGGGGCAGATGACATTATCGGCCTGTCTTATAAACTCCGTAAACTCGGTATTGGCGGATTTTTTCCGACGCTCGTAACTGATTCTGTGCAAAATATAAATAGACAAATCGCTATTATAAAAGAGGCTGCAAAAAGTTGTCCTGCTATTCTGGGAATACACCTTGAGGGAATTTTTATTAACCCTGCAAAGAAAGGAATACACAATCCGGAGCACTTTTTGGAGCTTACTGTTGAGAACTTCCAAAAAATTGAGGATGATTTTATAAAAATCGTGACTCTTGCGCCGGAATTGGACAGCGGGTTGATTGAATACTTAAAAGAGCGCAAAGTTAAGGTTCAGGCAGGTCACAGTACTGGTTGGGGATGCGTTGACGGTGCAACACATACATTCAACGCAATGTTAGGAATAACCCACAGAGGAATGTCAACAGCTCTTTCAGCGCTTATTCATGATGAGGTTTACGCAGAAATAATCGGAGATGGTGTTCATGTCAGCGACGATGCTTTAAAACTGTTTTTCAAGGCAAAACCCGAAGACAAAGTTATACTTATAAGCGATGCACTTCCTATAACATACAGTGATATGAAAGAAACGGTCTTTGCGGATTCAAAAATTTATTATGATGGAGATAAGGCAACTTCCGATGACGGAACTATTGCAGGAAGCACAAAACTTCTGCCGGAAATTATCAAAATTTTAGGCAAAAAAGGAATGTTTAAACCCCGGTTCATTGAAAATACATACCGCTATCACGGTTTAGAACCAATTGGCGAAATTGAATGGGATGAAGATTTTAACCCGCGATTTTGATATATGCTTTAAAAATCTTATTTGAAACCGTATCGTCAAAAGCCTGCTGTATTTTTTCAAGAGGATAAACGGTTGTTAGCCCCCTTACATTTACTTTTCCTGTAGTAAGCAGTTCAAAAGAATCCTTCAAATCCGCAGGAGACGGAGAATAACTACCTAAAACTGTCAGCTCTTTGTAATAAATTTCATTATTAGGGTAGCCGTTACTGAGCGGAGTACTTGAGAATACAAGAATTTTTCCGCCGGCACGAACTGCTTTCAACGCTGTATCAATTGCTTTATCAGCGCCGGATGTCATAAACACCCCGTCAACTTCAAAGCTGAAATCAAACGGTTCAATACCCATTTTTTTTGCAAGCTCAATTCTTTCAGGTATCAGGTCACATCCGTAAACCTTATAACCCATAGCTTTCAGCCCTTCACCCATCAGAAGTCCTATTGAGCCCAGACCTACAATAAGTGCTGTATCATCTTTTTGAAGTGCACATCTTTTTATGGCTCTTATGCAGCACCCGAGAGGTTCATAAAAAGAGATTTCTTCATCTGTCATATTTTCAGGAACAAGGTAAGCAACATTTTTCAGATGTTCTTCTGATACAAAAACTTTTTCGCTGAACCCGCCCGGGAAAATATTTGTTTTCTTGAAGTGTTCACACATTGAAACATTGCCGTGTTTACAGAAGTTGCATTCTCCGCAGGGAATGTGGTGAGATGTAACAATTCTGTCACCTTTCTTAAATTTTGTATCGGAATTTATTTCAAGAATTTCAGCAACTATTTCATGCCCCAAAACAGCGCCGTCATGAACGATTTTGTGTCTAAATTTAACAATATCAGAACCGCAGAGCCCGCAGCCTAAAGTCATTACAATTGCGCCTTTGCGTCCATCTAATTTAATATCATCAATCTCACTGACAATAATTTTATTCTCTTTTACCTGTGCAACTTTCATCAATACTCACCTTTAACCCTTGCGAACTTAGTATTTGCATAAAAATATTTCAAAATCTGATAAGCATTATAACCGCGTTTTGCCAGATTATTTGCGCCATACTGGCTCATACCTACTCCATGGCCGTTTTTCTTTATGCCGTCATCAAAAGATGGGACAGATTTTAAAAACGGCAAATCAGATGACCAGACCTGTCCTCCGGTTTTTGTTTTACCGCCTGCTGACGCAGAATAATATGCAGGGACAATTTTTCCCTGACAAACAAGAACTATGCCGGCAGTTTCTTCTACAGCTTCATTGGTATTTGTTTTTTCAGCGCTTGCACCTCCATATGCCTGATCTTCCGGAGTATCTTTCAGGTCATAGCCGTATTTTGCACGTTTTCCTCTGTTTGCAATTGCGTAACTTCTCGCTGCAATCGCCTGAGCTTTATGAGCTTCGTGCTCCCAGCTTGAAGGCATTTCGGATGGAACAACCCCTCTTAAATATTTTTCAAGAGGTATGTCATTAATTACTGTAAGCCCCATACCGTCATTTATAATCTTAAAATTTCCGCGGTACCATTTTCTTTTAACACTCAGGAAACCGCCTGTTTCAGGTTTTATAACAATCTTGGACGCACTCATCTTATTCCACTGGCCGTTTACTTTTATTGCAATTACTCCGCGGTAAGGCTTCATCTCATAGCCTTTCATTTTTTCCATCACAAAAATAAGCTTGTTTGTATCACAGTTGATTACCTGTGCTTTTGTAGATGCGCCGATAAAAGTTTTATTTACATTTGTTTGGAGTCCGATTTTTATCGCAAAACAAGGACAGCTTAAAAATATAAATGTTATAAAAAGTATTAAACCTCTTCTCATCCCCATAAAATTATTATAGCAGGCAAAAAAAATTTTTTCAGGTTTTCAAATAAAAAAAGGAGAAAAAATGCAAATAAACAATAGCAATTATCAGATTTCACAGCCGAATTTTCAGGCAAGATACTTATCCAGAAGCATTTCTACCGCTGCAAAAAACAGAGCTGAAGCAGTTATAGATATTTATTCTTTAAACAAAAACGATAAAAATTTTATTGAAAGAGTTTTAAACCTTCTGAAAGGCCGCAACCTTCCGGAAGACAAACTTGCAATTTCCGGCCGTGATCAGAAAGCAAGCGTGAAAGAAGCTTTAAATAAAGCACTTAAATACGACGGAGATAGTGATAATAAAGTTTTAATAGCAATTGAGGACAACAAAAATATTGTCGGAATTGCAGATTACTCCGACTACGGCGATATTTGTCTTAACACGCTTTATATGTTTAAGAACGGCATACAGAATATAGGACGAAAATCACTCCTGCTTCAAATGTTGAAGTACGTAAAAAGCCGCGGTGATGTCAGCGCAGATATAAAAGCTGAAAGATTAAACAACGAAGCTAAAAAATATTACTCTAACCTCGGGTTTATTAAAGATAAACTTTCCAGCATAGTTGAATTAACCATATTCAGCGATGATATTGCTAATAAAATTAATAAGATTGAAACAGGTTCAAGCTTTAACATGAAGAAAACCAGATTTACGCAAAAAGAATTCGACCTTGCGGAAATTATGAAACTTGATTAACCGCGCTTAACAAGTATTGCAATCTGCTCTCCGTAGCTGTTTACACAGCCGTTAGTTTCTTTTATTTCGTAACTAACTTCGCTGTCAGCTGCTTTTTCTTTGAGTGCAAATGCTTCTGCACTTTCCAAATCTTTAAACTCTGCAGCCATCTCTGCTTCAAAATATGATGGTTTGTCAATATAAACTTGATACATAAGCACCTCCTGATTCTGGTATATTACAGTTGCATTAAAATTTCAATAAAATTTTCATAATCAACTTCTTTTAATGTTACAGTGCTTCCCTCTGACGGAGAAATCAATACAGATACTGCTTTTATTTCATTGTACGTATCAGCATAAGTAAACATCGTTTCTTTTCCTGATATAACTGATTTCACCAGTCCGGCATAGAATGAATTTTCTCCGGCTGAAAGTGCATAATACGGAATATTAAGTTTATTAATCAGCGTAAAAAATCCGGCAGGATAGTTATGTACAGAGCCGGAGAATTGAGCAGGAGATACTTCTGCGGCTTCTTTATACTGTGTAATAAGGGTATCAAGTCTTGTATGCTCACCATATTGGGATGAAAAAACTATTTCTTCCACGTTATTATCAAAAACTTTAATCATTGTACTCAAAGCTGCTTTATCAATCGGACTCAGCTTTCTTCTTACAAGCGGAGGAATTGAAGATACGTCAATTTCTTCCGCTGATTTAATGTAACAAAAATCTTTGATATAGAATTTCATGCTAAAATTATACAATAAATGATTATAACAAAATACAATGCTATATGTAACCTCGGGGATAATATTGAAAAAGTCTTTATCAAGGCTTTGAACGGTGATGCCGGATGTTTTGAACTGCAAAATTCCAGACGCCTCGGATGCATTAATACCTCCCTTGAAGAAATTAAACAGAAAAATTACAACACAAGAGCCAATCAGCTTATTCTGAAAGTATTGAAACCGCTTGAAATCGAAACGCTTGATAAAAACTCGACTGCTATAGTTGCAGCGACAACAAATTCGGGAGTTGAGGAGTACGAAACAAGCAGAAACCCTAAGCATTTTGAAATCGGAAATCCAGCAGAATTTGTACATAAAAATTTCGGGTTTACAAATTTCTACACATCAGTATCGACCGCCTGTTCTTCAGGTATAAAAGCTTTTTCTATCGCAAGAGAACTTCTTGAAAATGGAATTGCAGAAACAGTTCTTGTTATTGGTGTTGATTCAATTGCCAAACTTCCTGTTTACGGATTTGATTCACTTGAAATATTATCCGGAGAGCCGGCAAATCCGTTCAGTAAAAACAGATGCGGAATTAATATCGGAGAAGGTGCAGCAGCTTTTATAGTATCTAAAGAAGGTGAAGGTATAGAAATTGCCGGAATCGGAGAAACTACAGACTACTATCATTCAACAACTCCAGATCCGGAAGGAATTGAAGGCGAAAAAGCAATAAGGCTTGCCCTTGGAGAGATGAAGCCGGAAGATATTGATTACATAAACCTGCACGGAACAGGCACACAGGCTAATGATTTAATGGAAGCAAGAGCTGTTTATAATATTTTTGGCGCTAAAGTACCTGCAAGTTCAACAAAGCCGCTCACAGGACACTGCCTCGGTGCAGCAGCAAGCATTGAAACAGCACTCTGCTGCAGGCTTTTAGAAAAGGGCATAGATAAAGTTTTTCCACACATATACGACGGTGAATACGACGAAAAACTTCCTAAAATCCTTCTTGCAGATAAGAGTACAAAATCAGGAGAAGTAAAAACCTGTCTTTCCACATCTTTTGGATTTGGAGGAACAAACTGCGCTATAGTATTAAGGAGAAAGATATGTACGACTTAACAAAAATACTGCCGCACAAACCGCCAATGATACTGCTTGATGACATTCTGGAGATGGACATTAAAAACGGCACGCTTACAGCTGTATTTAAGGTAAATCAGCAAAAGATATTTTATGAGGCCGGAAAGGGAATAAATACTCTTACTGGTATTGAATTTATGGCACAGGCAATCGGATGTTATGCCTATTTTAAAAATAACTGCAAAGAGCCAAAACCCGGCTTACTGCTGGGTACAAGGCTGTATAATAACAAAATTCCTTATTTTGAAAAGAATGAAGAATATAAAGTCACTGTAAAAGAAGTATTCACTGATAACAAAATTGCCGCTTTTGATTGTTTAATATATGATAATAGCGGTGAAGAAATTACAAGTGCAGGGGTAAATGTTAGTGGAAGTAATTAAGTGATTAAAAGGAGTACCCATGAATAAATGGATTTTAATTACAGGCTCAAGCAGAGGTATCGGGCGTGAAACAGCTTTATATCTCGCAGAAAACGGATACAATATAGTTCTGCATTGTTCAAAAAATACTTCAAGGCTTGACTCTTTAAAAGAACAAATTATTCGAAAGGGCGTAGAAGCACGTGCTGTCGCATTTGACATTAAAAACAGGGAAGAAACAGAACATGCACTTATTACGGATATTGAACAAAACGGTATTTATTACGGAATTGTTTTAAATGCAGGCATAGCAAAAGATAATCCGTTTCCCGCAATGGAAGACGAAGAATGGGATGATGTTCTTGATACCAATTTTGGCGGATTTTATAATGTCTTAAAGCCGATTATTATGCCTCTTATACAGCAAAAGAGAGGAAGAATCATAGTAATGTCTTCAATTTCCGGCCAGTGCGGAAACAGAGGTCAGGTTAACTACAGCGCTTCAAAGGCCGGCCTGATCGGTGCTGCGAAAGCTTTAAGCCAGGAAGTTGCAAAACGCAAAATTACAGTTAACTGCATTGCACCCGGAATTATTGAAACTGATATGACAGAAGAACTGCCGGAAGAAGCAGTTAAACAAATACCTATGCGCCGTATGGGAAGCGGAAAAGAGGTTGCAAGCCTTGTTAATTATCTCCTTAGTGAGGATGCCGGATACATTACAGGTCAGGTAATCGCTGTTAACGGAGGGCTTTATCTGTGAGAAGAGTTGTTATTACAGGAATGGGAATAACTTCCCCGCTCGGTTCTACTGTAAAAGATGCGTTTGAAAGATTAAAAATATATAAAAACTGCGTAGAACACTGGGAAAAACTTGATGAATATGAACGATTAAATACATCTCTTGGAGCTTTTGTTAAAGATTTTGAAGTTCCTGAGCGCTTCACAAGAAAAGTTAAACGTACAATGGGGAATGTAGCTTTAATGGCTGTAGTTACAGCAGAAGAGGCACTTAAAGATGCAGGACTCTTAGGAGATGAAATTATCACAAATGGAAGAACCGGCGTAAGTTACGGTTCATCAACAGGTTCTCTGGACGCAATACTTGATTTCTATTCAATGTGTATTGATAAGGAGGTTAAACTCCTGAATTCAGGTTCTTACATCAAAATGATGCCTCAGACAACAGCTGTAAATATTTCTCTTTATTTTCAAACACACGGAAGATTAATCCCGACCTCAACCGCTTGTACTTCGGGTTCAATGGGCATCGGCTACGCATATGAAGCGATTAAAGATGGTTATCAGGACGTTATGATAGCCGGAGGCGCCGAAGAAATCCACCCGACACAAGTTGGTGTATTTGATACACTTTATGCGACAAGCAGTAAGAATAATACGCCGGAGCTTACGCCTTCGCCGTTTGATAAAAACCGTGACGGGCTTGTAATAGGAGAAGGAGCAGGAACTCTTATTTTAGAAGAATATGAACATGCTAAAGCAAGAGGTGCCGAGATTTATGCTGAAATAGCAGGTTTTGCGACTAACACAGACGGAACACATATTACAAACCCGAATAAAGATATGATGGCAGAGGTTATGAAGCAGGCTCTTCAAAATGCAGGAGTTTCTGCTGATGAAATAGGTTACGTTAACGCACACGGTACAGGAACGATTAACGGAGATATTGCAGAATCTTTAGCAACAGAAAATGTTTTTAAAAGAGAAGTTCCGATAAGTTCTATAAAAAGCTATACAGGCCACACACTGGGCGCCTGCGGAGCTATTGAAACAATTCTTGCCGTAGAGATGATGAATAAAAAATGGTTCAATCCAACTCTCAACCTGAAAGAAATTGACGAAAACTGCGGTAAGTTAGATTATATTCAGAATGAAGGCAGAGCTATAGAGACAGAATACGTTATGACCAATAACTTCGCATTCGGAGGAATAAATACTTCAATTATATTGAAGAAGTTTAGTAAGTAATTTTGCCGAGAATAGTACGTTTTTTTGCACCCGTACATGACGGCAGATTATTTGGAATGCCGTAATAGTTGCAGTAGCCTAAAAGCGCAAATGCCATAACCTCTTTGAAGTTATTAGAAATTCCATAATCCTCATGGGTTTTTAATTCAATATGTTTTGGAAGATAATTTCTCAAGAATTTCATCATTGTTTTATTATAAGCCCCTCCGCCGCCTATTATTGCAGTATCTACATGAGTCTGCGGATAAACAAATCTTTCATAAGCCTGAGCAATTGTTTTTGCTGTAAGCGCAGTCAGTGTAGTAATAATATCCTTTGGTTCAGAAGGCGCTGTCTTCAAAATATTTTCGATATATTTGTTTGAAAAATATTCTCTGCCTGTAGTTTTTGGAGGGTCTATAAAATAATATTCGTCCTGCAAAAGACAATCCAGCCAGCTTTCGCAAATATTTCCTTCTGAAGCAATTGTCCCGTCTTTATCATATTTTTGTCCGAAGAATTTTTGCGTACAATAATCAATCATAATATTTCCGCATCCGGTATCAAATCCAAAAGTTTCACAATCATCAGACACAACCGTTACGTTAGAAATTCCTCCGATATTCTGAACGAGTGAATTTTTAAACCATTTTTCATCAGCAAAACATACAAGCGGTGCTCCCTGTCCGCCTGCTGCAATATCTTTTTCCCGGAAGTTTGAAACAACCATACATCCTGTTTCATGCGCTATTACAGAACTTTCGCCAATCTGTAAAGTACTCTTTAAAGAAATTCCGTCAAGTTTTTCATCAAAAGGATAATGATAAATTGTCTGGCCATGACTTGAAATCAAATCAGGTTTGCCAAATTCTGCAATAAGTGTATTTGCAGCGTCAGCAAAACATTTGCCTGCAGCAAAATTAAGCTGGCACAAATCTTTTACAGAAAGATCTCCTCTAAAAGCTGAAAAAAGTTTTGCTCTTATATGTTCAGGATACGAATAATTTATACCGTGAATAAGTTTTACCGACATATCCGGATAAACTTCACAAAGTCCGGCGTCAATTGAGTCGCAGGAGGTTCCGGACATCAAACCTATAATCTTTTTTGTTTCTTTTTCTTCCATAAAGCAATTTTAGCACATAAAAAGAGACTTTCCATAAACAGGAAAGTCTTTTTAACCCAATAATCTCCTACCCCAAAAATCTTTTGAGTCCTCAAATCTCCAATAATTTAATCTCTTAATCAGGTAAATGTTTTGTTAAAATTGATTTGTGTTTTTTGTTGTAAATGTTCTAAAAATTTTAAATCTTTTTTCTATCTTTGACTCCCCCCGAGTCTAGCAGCCATCACTCCTTTCAGGTATGTGTATATAGTATAATTTTCTTATCTTTTTATCAAGTAAATAATTTCGTAAAAATTTTTACAATTCCCCATGCTCCCCATGCCTGCAAAGAAAAAACCGAATTAACAAAAGTTTACGTTTATAATACATAAAAATTCTATTGACAATCTTTTTTTTACGGTAATCGTAATATTCTTGCAACATTCATTTATGTGTAAGATAATAAATCTATGAATTATTATAAAAAATACACGCCTTATTTATTTTTACTTCCTGCTGCTGCAGTTATGATAGTATTCTTTTTTATTCCGTTTTTTCAAACTTTTGGATTAAGTTTTTTCGATTATTCTTCAAGCCTCTATAATCCAAATTTCGTCGGAACAGATAATTATATAAAACTATTTAAAGAACCTGTTTTTTACAAAGTCATGTTCAATACTTTTATGTACCTTGTAATTGCAGTCCCTTTTCTTGTAACATTTCCTCTTTTTCTGGCAATATTGATAAATCAGAAAATAAGAGGAATAACTCTCTACAAAATACTCTTATATCTTCCGGTAATTGTGTCAATCGTAGTTGCAGCAATTGCTTTTAAATGGCTTTACGCCGGTCAGGGTATTTTAAATTATATATTATCATTATTTCATATCAAATCTATCGGCTGGCTCGTAGATACAAAGTGGGCTCTTTTTTCTGTTGCATTAGTTACTATCTGGAAGGGTATCGGATATTACATGATGATTTATCTTGCATCTTTAATGAGTGTACCTCAAGATTTGTATGAAGCATGTGATATTGATGGTGCAAATTTTATCACCAAACATTTGACTGTTACTATTCCGCACATAATGCCGACAATTGCGCTTGTATCTACTATAAGTACAATTTCCGCGATGAAAGTTTTTGCAGAAATCTATGTTATGACAAAGGGAGGACCTTTGAATTCTACAAAGACAATTGTTTATTATATTTATGAACGCGCGTTTGAAAATCTTGATTTAGGTTACGCCTCAGCACTAGCAGTAGTTCTGCTTGTTGTCGTAATGGGATTTTCGTTAATTAACATTCTATTTTTTGAAAGGAATAAATACACGGATATCTAATGAACATTCTTGTTATTACTGATTTATATCCTGTCAGGGAAAACGAAAAAAATACACCGAAAACAATAAAAAATTTTGTTGAATGCTGGCAAAAAGAGGGGCATGAGGTTCAAGTTATCAAGCCGAATTTTTTATTAAATTCGTTTGTGAGAAAAAAGCCTTTTTACAATAGCGGAATTTATGGAAACGTAGAGAATATTAATTATTTTTTTCCGTTTTGGGGAAATATTAAAGATAAGATAAGAACAACCCTGCCAGCTTGTAATTGCTCAAATGAGGCTGACCTGGGGTCACAATACCGTACTGGTAATATGTATTTGTCAGCCGACTACAATGATTATTTACCCCCGTGCGTAGCACTCGCACATATGCCAAGCGGTGAAATTTTTGCAAACAAACTCGGCTTAGATTTTATTGCAGGAGTCCACGTTTCGGATTTAGAAGTTTTAACCAATCCTTTGTATTCAATTTATTTCAAAACAGAACTGGAAAAGGCACATAAAAACGCCAAAAAAATCGCATGCCGTTCTGAGGTTTTAAAAAACAAATTTCTGAAACTTTATCCTCAGTACAAAGAAAAAACTTTTGTCTGCTATTCCGGTATAAATGAAAATTATATAACTAAACGGCTCTGGAAACCTGACAAAAAAGTGAAAGTTTTAACCTGCGCAAATTTAATCAGACGCAAAAATATAGACAAGGTTATCAGAGAGTGTGAAAATCTTGATGTAGAACTCAGAATTATCGGTGACGGAAAAGATTTAAAAAGATTGAAAAGCATTTCACAAAAGCCGGTATTTTTAGGCCGTATGGAACATGAACAAGTTCTTGCGGAAATGAGAAAAGCCGATATTTTTGTACTCCCGAGCATTAATGAAACTTTCGGCATGGTCTATCTTGAAGCAATGGCATCCGGATGCATTACTGTTTGCACAGAAAATGACGGTATTGCAGGAATTATCGAAAATAACGAAAACGGTTTTTTCTGGAAAGATGGAATTATTGAAGAAATTATTAATTCGCACAATCAGCAGGAAATCCTAAATAATTCTTACAAAACAATTTTGAACTATACATCAGAAAAAGCTGCAAAAAATTATTTAAACAGTTTAATGAAATAGTTTTTTCCCTTGCTGGCAAATTTTATTTTTACGTGTTTTAAAGAAATAAGTAATGACATTAATTAAGGAAGCATAATGAATAGTATCAATCATTATAACCCTCAATTCAGAGGATTGAGTTTATCAAAATATAACAAAGAGGCCAGAATTGCCGCATCAGAATTTATTGCCAATGTTACACATCAAGATGCAAAGGATGTGATTAAATTAACAAAAACCGCAGGTCAGAAAAAAATCGGATTTTTCAAACAACTTGCAGATAAATACAATAAAGACAATTATTATCGCACCCCGGCTGAACGTGAAAGTTCTTCATTAGTAAATCAGATTTTTACTAATGTTACAAATCCGGGTTCTATACATAACAGGCTTATTTACGAATTCAACGGTTCTATGGAAGCTCTCGGAAGAATTTTTTCCGGCACCAGAAATAAAACTAAACGTATTGCTTTTGCATATCAGGTAAACCGAGATGTTATCGGAGAGCACAGACATACTTATGAGAACTTAATACCAGAACTTCTTGAATCTGAAAATAGTAAAAAATATGTTAGTAACTTTGCAAAATACAAATCTTATTTAAAACTTCACAGAAATGAAAGCGACGCCGTTAAAAATTTGGACAAAATGGTTTCAGATGGAACCTATAATCATAAAAAGTACGACGCACTTTTAAAACAAAGAAGACTCATTAGCAACTTTCCTTTTGAAAACTCAGAAGTTTTTAACTCAAAAATATTCGCCGAGGATTTTACAGAAGCAAGAGGCAAAGTAATTGATTCACTTCTTTCTAATTTCTACATACAGAGGAATATTGCATCAACCGGTATTGATGAAAAATTAATGCAGCTATTCCAATCTACAACAGATAAGAATTATAAATTAAGAACAATAATTATGGACAGTTATCCGGAAAGATACATTCCAAAGACAACTCCGGAAAAAAATAATGAAACACTCACAGAATTAAATAAATTATTTGACACTATAGACCGTGATAAAAATGCTGAAAACTTTGTAAGAAAAATTGTCAAAAGTGATGTTCCTATTAAAAATATTAAAGAGCTTAATGAAATTTTTGAGCGTATTCCGGCAGTTAAGCTCAATATGTTCAGTAAAAATGCAGAAAATATACTTAACCAAACAACAAGGAATGCAGAAAGATTATCACTTCTGGAAAAAGAGATTGAAAATCCGTTCTTTGAAACTAAAAAGGCTAGAGAAAGCAGAAAGTCAGCTGAAAAATACGGTTTTGCAAAACCTAAAAACTTTATCTCCAGAGTAATAACCAGACTTGTTAATAATTTCAAAATAGCACAATACAAACGTTTGAATATTGTTGAACCTAAGCCTGACATAAAACCAATAATAGAAACACCTGCAGCTGAGATAAAACCTGAAGTTCAAAAAACAAAGATAGATTCGAAAGAAGAGGTCAGAAAAAATATCTTTGAAATTTTAACCTCCAAACTCGGTGAAAAGACTTTTGCCAAACAGCGCGAAGCTTACGGCAAAGGAGCAACAAAAATGCGTCTGGGCATGCTTCCGGAAATTTTCTCATCAATAGCTGATACAAGAAAAGCTGATAGGGCTGTTGGAAAACACCGTATAAATTCTTCAAACAAAGATGCACTTGACTTATATCTCCTCATAAATGGAAGCAACAAAAAGTATGTAAATTATCTGCTTAAGAAACGCAATGTTGACAACTCCAGAATGTTTGAAGTTAAAGATATCATTTCTATGGTTAAAAAGGCCGAAGCTAAAATTGCAGAAGACAAGAAAATTAATCCTGAATACCGTGCAAGAGATGCAAGAAAGTATTATAACCATCTATATGAAGCAAAATTAGAACAGTACGGAAAAGCTGCAAGACAAAGCAAAGTTAATACAAAAGCCTAAAAACACTGGTATAAAATCCTGTTTAATGGTAATATAGTATCAAACGAGGATTTTATAATATGAAAGCAGCTGAGTATTTTAACAACGGGTATTCCTGTTCTGAAAGCATAATAATGGAAGCAATTGAAAAAGGACTTGTTCCGGAAGAATTACTTTCCGCTGCAACATCTTTCTCCGGCGGAATGGGTTCCGGTTGTCTCTGCGGTGCAATCGCAGGTTCACAAATAGTTCTCGGCTATGTTCTCGGACGCAGCAATGCAAGAGCCGCAGCAAAGAAATTTATTGAAGAATTCAAGAAAAACCACAAAGCAACTTGTTGCCGCGTCTTAACCGCCGGTCTCGATATGGCTTCGCCTGAAAGAAAAGCGCACTGCACAAACATGGTTAATGACTGCTCAAAAATTTTGGAAGAGATGATTAAGGTTAAAGTTTGATGTTTAATAGAACTCTGTTCAAAAAAAGAATACTTTTTGTCGGAATACCTGATATGGCTTATATCGGGCTTGACGGGCTTTTGATGTCCGGAGTTAATATCGTAGGAGTGCTCGGGCCTAAAAAAGACCACAACATGTACTATGATTTCAAAACTTTTGTTCAATCAAGAAGGTTGAATTATATTGACTATGATGAACTTGATGAACCTCAGCTTATTGAAGCTGTACGCGCACTTAATGTTGATGCAGCAGTCGTGTGTTCTTTTAATTACAAAATACCGCGCATTCTTTTGGAATCAACAAAAGATGGATTTATTAACGTACACCCGTCCATGCTGCCAAAATACAGAGGCGGAAACCCGTATTCAAGAGTATTAATCAATGGTGAAACCGAAACTGGTGTTACAATTCATTTTATGGATGAAAGCTTTGACACAGGTGATATTATTGCTCAAAAACCTTATCATATCCATTCAAAGGCAACGATGGGGACAATATTTAATGAATTAAACGTTCTCGGAATAGAGCTTTTGCTGCAAGTTTTGAGAGCATATGAAAATCAGCCGCTTCCTAGAATTAAGCAGCCGGTCGGTGATTTTGTTTCAGGAAAAGGACTAAGCGAAAAAGAATTGTTCATCAATTACAACAGAACCGCAGAAGAAATCGAAAGATTTGTACGTGCATTGAATCCGTTTATTCTTGCAAGTACAACTTTCAGAGGGAACATGATGAAAATTATGAAAGTAGAAGTCGCCTCAGATGCCTTCTGCGTTCCGCATCCTGCCGGTACTGTTGCAAAAATCGAGGATGATAAGTTCTTTATTGCAACTTCAAAAGGACTCGTTGTACCGACAGTAATGCAGTTTGGAAGCTTCTTCATGGGCGACAGCAAAGATTTTATCAGAATTGTTAACCCGAAAATCGGAGAAGAATTCAAGTAACTTTTTCTTTACTAAAAAGAAAAGAACCTTAAGTCGGGAAACAAATGTTAAAACAACTCCAGGCCATCCTCAAAGTAAAACTACTAGAAAAAGGTGAAAAATGGATAAATTAAACTTCTTAACAGCCGGCATTCCGCTAAGAGCCGGAAACAAAGGATACGAAGCAGGATTTAAAATACTTGATGAAATGAATCTTGACGGACTTGAGCTTGAATTTGTACGCGGGGTTAGAATAAGCGACAAAAGCCGTGATGCAGTCAGCGCAGCAACAAAAGTTATAACAGCGCACGCACCTTTCTACGTAAACCTTAACGCAAGAGAAGAGGACAAGCTTGAAGCAAGCGTACAGAGAATTATAGAAACTGCACAGGTCGCAAACGAACTTGGTGGTTTCAGCATTACTTTTCATGCCGGATACTATCTTGAACAAGATGCAGAGCTTGTTTACAACAATATAAAATCTAAAATTAAAGAGATTACAGACACTCTTGCAAAAGGCGGAAACAAAATCTGGATTAGACCGGAAACAACCGGCAAAGCTACGCAGTGGGGAGATTTAGAAGAAATTATCAGGCTGTCAAAGGAGTTTGAAACAGTTCTTCCTTGCGTTGATTTTTCGCATTTACACGCACGTTACAACGGAATTTCAAATACCTATGATGAGTTCTGTGCAATTTTTGAAAAAATAGGTAAAGAACTCGGACAAATTGCGCTTAATAATTTCCACGCACACATTGCAGGAATTGAATACGGCGCAAAGGGAGAAAAGAAACATCTTAACCTTGAAGAATCAGATTTTAACTACAAAGATTTATTGAAAGCATTCAAAACTTTTGATGTTAAAGGTGCTGTTGTATGCGAAAGTCCGAATATTGAGGATGATGCAAAGCTTCTCAAAGATTACTATTTGAGCCTGTAGTTTTTTATATGCTGTTCAAGCTTTTTTAAAATTCTGTTATCAATAACATGCTCAATTTTGCAGGCAGTTTCTTCTGCAAGGCTGTGTTCAACCCCGAGAATATTTTCAAAAAATTCTGAGAGAGTTTCATGTTTTTTTATAACTTCTTTCGCTTTTTTAACCCCTTCTTCTGTAACAGAAATTGTGCCATAATGCCCGTAATTTATAAGTCCGAATTGTTCAAGCTTTTGAAGTGCTTCCGTAACAGACGCGCGTGAAACATTAAGTCGTCTTGCAACATCAATAGCCTTTACCTTATTATCCTTTGTATAAATACTGTAAACAGCTTCAATATAATCTTCTAAACTTGAAGAGATTTCAGCCATTCCATACCTCCAATCATATAAAAAGACCCGCATATTATATTTAATTTATCCGGCTTTATAACTGTTTCATCCGTATATTTTTCTGCCGGATACGGACATTTTTGTATAAGTTCATTATACGTGCACGCGTTCGGATAATCAAATCCGTTAAGATAAATTTCATCACCCTCCCGAAAAAGAATATTCATCATTCTTGAGTAATCTTTATTTTTTAAGCACCCGAAAACAAAACGCCTTTTTTCGCGCGGAAAAAACCAATCAAGGTTATCTCTCAGAGCCTCAATACCATTAGGATTGTGTGAAGCGTCAATTATAAGATTTTTCTCCTGCACATATTCAAACCTGCAAGGATTATTTACTTTTTTCAACCCTTCAATAATAGTTTTATCGTCAATATTTTTAAACAGATAGTTTACGGCATTAATAACAAGGGCTAGATTTTCAACCTGTTGATTTCCTTTGAGCGCAAGAGAATCAATAAATTCAGGATTAACATACGGGTTTGTAAGTATGAACATTGAGCCGCATTCATCAGCTTTATCTCTCACTGCTTCATAGCCTTCTGCAGTAATAACAGGACACCCTTTTTTAATAATTCCTGCTTTTTCATAAGCAATTTTATCTTTTGTATTACCCAGCCTGTCTGTATGATCAAGGTCAATATGCGTAATTATTGAACAGAGATTTTGTTTAATTACATTAGTAGCATCAAGCCTCCCGCCCAGACCGGTTTCAAGGACGGCAATATCTACATTTTTTTCTTTAAAATACAAAAACATCATAACCGTAAGAATTTCAAACTCGGTTAAATGTATGCCTGTTCCGGTAATCATCTGAACATATTCAGCAAAAATTTCCTTCGGAATATCTGCGCCGTTAACCTTAATCCTTTCAGTATACTCCCAGATATGCGGACTTGTATAAAGTCCTGTCTTGTATCCTGCTTCCTGAAGAATTGATGCAAGCATTGTACACACGGAGCCTTTTCCGTTTGTACCCGCAACATGAATAAATTTAAGATTATCCTGCGGGTTTCCGAACTTATCAAGTACAGCAGAAATCCTATCCAGCCCTAAATCTATATAAAAATTGCTTTTTCCAGTTATAAGTTTTATTGCTTCTTCATACTTCATATGAATATTATAACTTAAAATGATTTATTGATATATTTTGGAATATTTGTTAAAATAAAAACAGAATACAGGCTAAAGATTTCAATACTCAGGACACTGATTTTCATGAAAGAAAGGAGGTCGAAATGATTTTTGAAATCAGTGCAGAAGAACTACTGCTAATACTAGCAATAGTTCTCTCAACCAAAGCTCTTTAGTTAGAGCGCAGGTTTGGGTGTTAACGCCACCCATGCCTGTATTCTTATTTTAACCTATTTTGCAGATTTTTCAAGTGGTAATAATGTACTACGTACGTTTTAATTTATGTCCACTTCCTTCTCCCTTGATGGGAGAAGGTGTCCGAAGGGCGGATGAGGGTGTTTGTATTAATTGATTTTCACCTCACCTGTCATTCGGACATCCTGCCTTAGTAGCAAATCTACCCTGCTGCTGACATAATATTGAGGAGCACAAGGCTTTCCTCTTTTTAATTTCACCTTCACGCATTGACTTATACTGCACGAAACCTTTATAATACTTAGTATAAAAAAAGGAGCATAAAATGGACGATTACAAAATAATAATTACGGTATCAGGTTCAGACAAAGTCGGAATTGTTTCATCAATCTCAACTGTTCTTGCTAAATACAAAGTCAACATCGAAGATATCAAACAGACGTTAATGCAGGGACACTTTGTTATGTTTATGCTCTGCGATATAAAAAATGCCGAATTGAACTTCAAAGAACTCAAAAACGTACTAATTGAAGAAGGCAACAAACTTGAAGTCGAAGTTTGGGTTCAGAAAAAAGGCATTTTTGAGAAAATGCACACGATATCATGAGTGAAGAGTTAAATCGTCTAAACGAAATTTCCGGTTTCTTCCGGAGGATGAATACAAAAGTTAAGCTTCTTACCCTTATAACTAAAGCAAAAGAAGAGTATGACCGTTATGATTACAAATCCGGTATTGAAACTCTTGAGGAAGCTTTCAAAATTGACCCGCAAAATCCAACAGTCCTGCGCGGTCTGGGTTGTATGAAACAGTTCAGTGGAGATTATGATACAGCCATCGAATTTTACCGGAAAGCGCTAGAATTCTCCGAAGCTCAAGAAGTTGAGTATACGCTCATCGGAATGGCATATTACCTTCAGGATAAACTCGACGAAGCAGTTGAAAATTTTAACCTTGCAATTGATAAAAATGATAATTACACACAGGCTTACGAAGGACGAAATCAAGCTATGCTTGAAAACCATGTCAAAATTTTGGATTTACAAGAGTCTTTAAAAAAATACTTCTAAATTTAAACACCAGAGCATTAGCAACGCTCATATTTACCCCTGCAATTTAATTTGGGCGAAAAACATTTTAATATTACTCTGGAAAGGAGTATTTTTTATGCAAATAAAAATATTACTTGTAGAAGACCAAAAACTAATGCGTATTGGCATAAAATCACTATTTTCAGATTATCCAGATTTAGAGATAATAGGTGAAGCAGTAAACGGAAAAGAAGCAATAGAGAAATCAAGGCTTATTAAACCGGATATTGTACTTATGGACATAGGACTGCCTGATATTTCAGGTATTGAAGCCGCAAAACAGATACTTGAGCACAACAATAATATTAAAGTAATAATGCTCACTTCACACATATCAGAGGAAGAACTCAATGCCTCTCTGAGCGCCGGTGCAAGTGCTTATGTAATCAAAGACATAAGCACCGACTTTTTAATGAGTGTTATCAAAATGATAAAAGAAGGTGCAATGTGGATAGATCCGCACGTTGTACCATTCATTCGCGACAAGAACAGCGGCGTAATCCCATCAAGACAGCTGTCAAGAAGTGCATTTAAAGAAAATCATTCAAACCTAACCCAGCGTGAATATGAAGTTCTAAAGCTTGTTGTCGACGGGCAGTCAAACAGCCAGATTGCAAAAACACTGACAATAAGTGAACACACTGCAAAAGCCCACGTCTGTAATATAATTCAAAAACTGGTCGTAGACGACAGAACGCAGGCAGCAGTAAAAGCTCTCAAAGAAGGTCTGGTTTAATACCGGACCTTTTTAGTAGCAAATTACTTTTTTTATGTTTTCATATAACATACAATCAAGGAGAAAATTATGTCACTTCTAATAAAAAATCAACTTAAAACAACATTAAATATAGGCAATGCAGAAAACTTGGGAAAAATTACTCTTCCTTCTGAAAGCGAAGGTATTTTTGCCAGCTGGTGCGGAAAACTCAATCGGCAACCGAAATCTGATATATTTCAGAAAAGCCCTTTAAACAAAGTTAAAATACCGGATAACGATAATATAAAAGAATTAATGCTCGAAGCAAAACACAAAAAATGGCTTGCAGAAGTTAATACCAGAATGAAAAAATTAGGTTTCAATTAAGTAACAAATTATTAAAACATATCCTTTCGTTCATGTTTGGTGTAAAATGTGAAAGTGGATTGTAATAGGAGAAGGACTGTCGTTTTTAGCGACTGGATGTGTATAAAATATGACAATACAAGAATGGTTTGATAAGAGAAAAGAAGCTCAAATTGAAAGACGGGCACGTGAAATGAAGGGGATTGAAGTAGAAACTCCTGAATTATGGACAGCTTGCGTTCATTGCGGTTTTCAGATTTTAAAAAGTGAGCTTGAAGAAAATTTGATGGTATGTCCTCACTGCGATTACCATTTTAGAATAAATGCCACAACAAGGATTAAGCAGCTCTTTGACGAGGGGTCTTTCGAAGAATTATTTAAAAATGTTCATCCCTGCGACCCGCTAAACTTTGTTGATACGGAATCATACGCCGAACGTCTAAAAAAGGCTCATAACAAAACCGGGCTGGACGAAGCTGTTATAACCGGTCTGGCAAAGATTGAAGGTCATAAAATTGCAGCAGCAGTAATGGATTTTGACTATATGGGCGGCTCAATGGGCAGTGTTGTCGGTGAAAAAGTTACAAGGATTATGGAAAAAGCGCTTGAACTTAAGCTCCCTATGCTTGCAATTACATCCTCAGGCGGTGCAAGAATGCAGGAAAGCGCTTTAAGCCTTATGCAAATGGCAAAAACATCCTGTGCAGCCGGTAAACTTGATGAAGCAGGACTTTTATATATTAACCTTCTTACAGAACCTACTTTCGGTGGAATTACAGCCAGCTTCGGAACTCTGGGTGATATTATCATTGCAGAACAAGGTGCAAGAATTGGGTTTGCTGGAAGAAGGGTTATTGAACAGACAATAAGACAAAAGCTGCCTGATGATTTCCAGACAGCAGAATATCTGCTCAAATTCGGTCAGGTGGATATAGTATCAAAGAGGAAGAATTTAAGAAAAACACTGGCTAATATTTTAGATATGCATGGAGTATAAAAAGAGAAAATGGCAGTAGTATTAGACTTTGAAAAACCAATAGTAGAAATACAGAAAAAAATAGATGAACTAAAAAAAATGAGCGAAGCTTCCGGAATGGATCTTGATAATCAAATTCAAACTTTCGAACAGCAGGCTCAGGATTACAAAAAGGAGTTGTATTCAAAATTGAAACCTTCACAAAAATTACAAATCGCAAGACATCCTGAACGACCAAAATTTTTGGATTATGTGGATCTTATCTGCGAAGATTTTATTGAACTTCACGGTGACAGAGAAGGAATGGATGATAGAGCCATTATTGGCGGAATTGCGAAAATAAATGGCAAGCCTGTTATGATTATAGGTATTCAAAAAGGTAAATCTACCAAAGAAAATCTTGAATACAATTTCGGTATGCCGCAGCCGCAAGGCTACAGAAAAGCACTTAGACTTTTCAGACACGCAAACAAATTTAACATGCCGATTGTTACATTAATCGACACTCCAGGCGCATATCCAGGAATTAAAGCAGAAGAAACCGGACAGGGTGCTGCTATTGCGATGAACCTTAGAGAAATGTCAAAACTTAATGTTCCGATAGTTTCAATTATAACAGGCGAAGGTTGCAGCGGCGGAGCTTTAGGGCTTGCTGTTGCTGACAGAGTAATGATGCTGGAGCACGCTTATTATACAGTAATTTCTCCGGAAGGATGCGCTTCCATTTTATGGCGTGATGCTGCAAGATACGCTGATGCTGCAGAAGCATTAAAAATCACTTCAAAAGATTTGCTTGAGCTGGGAATTATTGATGAAGAGATTTCCGAACCTTTAGGCGGTGCTCACAGCGATTATAATGTTGTTGCTGAGAATATGAAATCTTCAATAGTTAATGCACTTAATGAACTTGCGAAAAAATCTCCGGAAAAATTGAGAGAAGAAAGATACGCAAAATTCCGTGCAATGGGAAGATTTATTGAGGATTAAGAGTTTAACAGTTCGTTAATTTTCCAGATATATCTGCGTGCAATTTCCAGAGAGTTTTGTTGTGCTGTATAAAGATTATGTTCGCAAGAGTCACAGGTTACATTGACCAGCGCTTCAATGTCAAAAATATATTGCTGTAATATTTCTAAATCTTTTTTATCCATTATGACTCCTTCAAATCTTCTCTGTTGTCCAAGTAGTACAACATAAGTACTTCGCGTATTACTGCTAAATATTCACACAAAGAAGCAATTTCATAAGGGAGGCTCTCCTCCATTGCTTCAAGTTTTTTGTAAATTCTTTTTCTCATCTCTTGTTCTAACATAACACCTTCTTAAGTTTACTTGAGTTTTTCTTAAGTATACTTTATTGTGTTTACCTTGTCAATAGGATAGTATACTTAATATGAAAACAAGTAAACATAAGAATATTGTAAGCAAGATTGGCATGAAGATTAAGTTGTTGCGAAATATGCAGGGCCTTACTCAAGATGAACTCGCAGAAAAATCTGATTTGAGTGCTACTGCCTTTGGTGCGATTGAACGCGGAACAAGCGCTGCTGGTATTGATACGCTTGAACGTATTGCGATTGCACTCGGAATTGAGCTCAAAGAGCTCGTTGATGTGTCAAAGATTGACTTAGACTAACTGAACTTTGAAATAGAGAATACAGGCTAAAGATTTTTACTACATTTTGACTATACGGAAAGGAGGTTAAAATGATAGTCAAAATCAACGAAGAAGAACTATTACTAATACTAGCAATAGTTCTTGTACTCAAAGTCCTTTAATTAGGGCTGCGGGTAAGGGTGTTCGTGTCACCCTTGCCTGTATTTTCATTATAACGTATTTTAATAAAATTACAAGCTATAATACATAATTTGAACTTTGAAACAAAGAATACAGGCTAAAGATTTTTACTACATTCGCTGAATTTAAATCAGGGGAGGCAATTGCTTGCCTCCCCTCAATGAAGAAAGGAGGCAATATGCTAGTTGAAATCAGCGAAAAAGAACTTTTACTAGTTATAGTTTTAGTTCTATTGTACCAAGTCCTATAATTTAGGACACGGGCTCGGGTATTTCCGCTACCCTTGCCTGTATTCTTATTATAACGTATTTTTTCTAAAATACAACCCGAAAGGAAAACATGAATAACTATTTTGAATTAAGAATATCAATAAATCCTGAGATTGAAGATATCGTATCCGATATCTGCTTCACCAATTTTGAATGCGAAGGCGTTGTGACAGCAGAAGAAACTTACAAAGATTTGGAAATGACTGCAACAACTGAAGGAACTTTAAAAGTTTTCCTTACAGAACTCAATTCCAATCCTGTTGAAGTCCTAAAAATGGAAAGAGAACTACTCAAAGATCGCGGCTTCACAGACGAAGAACTTGGAAGCTGGGAAATTACCCTTGACGAAAAAGAAAATCAGGATTGGTCAAAAAAATGGAAAGAAAAATGGACTGTTACACACGTGACAGACAGGGTTGCAATCGTTCCAAGCTGGATTGAATACACTCCAAAAGAAAACGAAGTTACTATAAACATCGATCCGGGATGCGCATTTGGCACGGGAACACACCAGACAACACAGCTCTGCATGAAAGCTCTTGAAAAATATCTTAGTGCCGGTGACAAAGTCGCTGATATCGGTACAGGCTCAGGTATTCTTGCAATTTACGCAATGAAACTAGGTGCAGGTTCTGCATTCGGATGCGACAACGACGAAACTGTTATTGATGTTTGCAGGAAAAATGCTCAAATAAACAATGTTAAATGCGATTTTGAACTTACTACCGCAGATAAAATGACCGAGAAATACGATTTTGTCTGCGCTAACATACTGCACAATGTTCTTGCAGAAATTATGGGTGACTTGAAAAATATTATGAATGATAATGCAAAAATGTCTTTGAGCGGTATTCTTGATGAGAAAAAACCTGTTGTTCTTGACGCAATTGAGCGAGAAGGTTTAAAAATCATAGACACTATTTCTCAGGATCAGTGGATATCTTTTGTTGTTCAAAAATAGCCTGAATTTCTAATACATAAAATAATTAAATCAAACATAATATAATTATGCTTGATTTAACCTGGTACACAACGCTTGAAAAACCTGCATTAACACCGCCTGTCTGGGTGTTTGCGCCTGCATGGATATTTTTATACATAACAATTTTTGCTGCCTTGCTTTTGTTTACAGTAACAAGAACAAGAAAATCAAAAATTATGGGATATACATATTTCATCTTGCAAGTAATTTTGAATATTCTCTGGACACCGTCATTTTTTATCCTTAACAATCCTGCTCTTGCTTTAATAGATATTATTGCTCTGGATATTTTTGTCTTACTCAATATTATAGAATTTTATAAAATTTCAAAATTTTCAGGTCTGCTTCTTATTCCATATCTGCTATGGTTACTCTTTGCCACTTATCTTAACGCAGGAATATTAATCCTAAATTAAAAGAGCCGTTTTTCAACGGCTCTTTTTTATATATTAACCTCTACACATATTACTTACGTAAGAAATCCGGAATTTGGATATCTGAGAATGATGACATTGTCGGCGCCTTAGGCTGCTGCTGGCTGTTAAACGCACCGGAGAAGAATTCAGCCGCGCTGATTGAGCGGTTTTCTACTTTTTCTTCGATTGGCATTTGTGATTTCAATTCAAATCCTGTAGCAATAACAGTAATCTGGATTTCGCCTTGAATATTATCATCAACAACAGCACCGATAATTACTCTTGCATCATCAAGAACAGCATCGTTAATGATGTTTGTAGCATCAGTAACTTCGTGCAATGTCATATCAGGTCCGCCTGTAATGTTAACAATAACACCGGAAGCACCGTTGATAGAAGTTTCAAGAAGCTGAGAGTTAATAGCAATCTTAGCAGCTTCAATAGCTCTGCCTTCGCCGGTTCCGCGGCCTATACCCATAAGAGCTGAGCCGGATGCAGCCATTACACTCTTAACATCGGCAAAGTCAACGTTTATTAAACCTGGTATAGTAATGATATCAGAGATACCTTGAACACCTCTTAAAAGAACTTCATCAACAACGATGAATGATTCTTGAAGCGATACTCTTCTATCAACAACATCTAATAATTTATCATTAGGGATAACGATAAGAGCATCAACAGATTCTCTTAATTTTTCCAAGCCCTGCTGAGCTTGATTTTGTCTTCTTTTACCTTCAAAAGAGAACGGTTTTGTAACAACACCGATTGTTAAAATACCTAAATCTTTAGCTATTTTAGCAACAACCGGAGCAGCACCTGTACCTGTACCTCCGCCCATACCGGCAGTTACGAAAACCATATCTGCGCCTTCAATTGCGCTTGTAATTTCCTGCTGGGCTTCTTCTGCGGCCTTTTCGCCAACCTGAGGTTCTCCGCCGGCACCAAGACCGTTTGTTAATTTTGCACCAAGTTGAATTTTATTCTTGCAAGTTGAAAAATTCAATACTTGTAAATCTGTATTCATAAGCCAGAATTCTACACCAGTCAAACCTGACTTAATCATTCTGTTAACAGCATTTCCGCCGCCGCCGCCGACACCGATTACTTTAATCTTCGCCGGGTTAATGCCAGGAGCCGGCTGCTGCTCCATATTATCTGATGATTGAATGTTTTCAATATCACGTCTTCCAAAAATATCCGGTCCTAAGTTGTCCACGTTTATTCCTCTTTTTTCTATTTATCTATACTATACCACTATACTAACATACTATTTTAAATAGAAACAAATGTAAAGTTCTTGAGCGCAAATTTAATATAAATTTACATGAGAAAACCATGTACTGACAAGGGTTAGACACTTATTACTATTTTGCCGTACAACAGTATATTAAGAATTGTAAACATTTAGATATCAGCTAGCAAAAAATTGTATTATATGTTTTCAATGTAGAAAGAAGGTGTAAGAAACGTGTCTGCATTTGGAGATTACAAAGCTTATAAAAAATACGAGCCGGCCTATCCGGGCTGGAAATATGAACGTGACCTTACAGAGAGCAAAAGACAGGAATACCTTCGCAGGCATCCGGAAAGCATTGACCAGAACGATATACAGCGCGGAAAAGTTTTAATCCGTGCAATAGATGTTATGGATGAATATTCTCAGAAACGTGCCGAAGATATGGAAGTTGCAACAGAAACAGCTGTAGGATACGGTCTGGATGCTGCTATTTTCGGCGGAGCGGCTGTCGGGGCAGTTGTAGGAAACCTCAAGCCTGTTAAAAACGCACTTATGAAACATTTAGGCAAAGACAAATATTCAAAATATGTTGGTAAAGGACTTCCTTTGGGAATCGGAGCTCTTGCCGGTATGATTGCCGCTTTTCCTATGTTTGCGTGGGCTGCTAAAGCAGAAGTTGCTGCTTCAAGAAGAGGACGTTTCGAGGCAATGAGAAAGGATTTAAAAAATCCTAAAGGCTTTGCTGTGCTTACAGAGGCTCAGATTAAAGAAGCTGAGAAGAAAGCTCAGAATATTGTTATTAATGACAGCAAAAAATCAGCTTTCAGCTTATCAAACGGACTTAAGACAATTAAAGAAATGGCACTTGACAGCAAAGAATATAAAGCACATAAAAAACAATTCGACTTGGAACTTCTGGAAGCTGAAAAGCACATGAATGATGAAATGACTGCGGAAGAAATCTTAAAAGCCAAAAAAGACCAGCAGTTACTAACAAAACTAGTTGAAAAAATCGACATAGCTTCTCAGGATTATGCAGAAAATGCAGAACTCGCAACACAGGCACTTGTAGCCGGAACTCTTGCTTTCGGAACATTATTTAACCTGCTTTTGAGCAAAGCTCTAAAAGCAATGAAGGTTAAATCAGAAGCCAAAATTTCAGCAATATCCCAGATTGCAGCAGTAACTATTCCGGTAATTTTCTCAATTGCATCTGCGCAAATCCAGAAACAGGCATCAAGAGTAGGAAGATTTAAGATTAAGCAGGATTTGATGAACAATCCTTCAAAACTTGTATATGTTTCTGATGAAAATATCGCTGATTTGAAAGACGTTAATGTCATACAGGATAGAAAAGAAGGTCTTTTCAAATTCCTCACTCATGCGTGGAAAAACAATAAGGAATATAATCAATATAAGAAAACTACTGCAAAGCAGGAAGAAAAATTTTATAAAGCGATTGAAACACTTGAGCTTACTCCGGAACAGATTAAGGATGCACAGACATTACAGAGAAACACTTTCAAAACTTTCAATAAGGTAGATGAAAAGTCCCAAAAATATTCAGAAAGTATTGAAGCTTTAGGACAGGCCATTACACTGCCGATATCATTACTCTTTACCGGTGTTGGGCTTATTATCGGAACAAAATATCTTACTAAAGGTGCGAAATCGAATTCAAAACTTGAAATGGCAACAAATTTCAGCAAATACCTGACTGCAATTCTTTTGAGCATTCTGCCGTCTATAGGTATTAATGCGATTATTACAAAAGAACAGAAAAAAGCATCAAGAATTGCAGATATGCTTGCTATAAACGAAATGTCAGATTACAGGCATTTTAGATAGAATATGTTTTAAGCCAGCTTAAAAATCTGTCTTTTATAGCATCAGAATTTCTCAGGCAAAAGTAAACCGGAATTTCATACGGGAAATTTCCATTATTTTGAGATATAAGTCTTTCGATTTCTTCCTCTGTATGTGAAACCGGAGTCAGACCGTAATACCTGTAAAAATTTACCGGAGAGTGTTTGCTGCCGTGATAAGCTTGAGCCTTTAAATAAACAGGGAAATACTGTTTATCGTTAAGAAGTTTCAGCAGCCTTAATGCAATAATTTTTGCAGCTTTCGGGTTTTTCTTTGTATCATAGTTTAAAAAATCACCAACATAATAACTCTGTTTTTCTTCTTTTATACCCGTAAGCTTTTCCAGATATTCCGGTGCAAGAGGCGTAAACTGCACCTGTGCCATAGAGCTCTTTTCCTCATTTTGAATCAAACCCTTTGCGCGCTCGTTCATTGTGTTTAAATCGGAGCCGTCGTCTACAAGCCTGCGGTTCAACTCTTTTAAGTCGTACATTTTAAGCATTTGAGATTTATTAACATTTGAAAGTACAATTACCGAGTCCCTGCCGTCGACTTCCAGCCGGTCAGTGACCACGCCCAGCCCGTCTATAAAGTCCCCGCTTTTTATATCAGCAGGTATCAAAGATGCATTCAAAACCCGCTCCAGGTCTTTTGTAAAAACTCCTTTTTGTTTCTGAACATTATTTAGAGCCGTGTACTCAATCGCAAGTTTTTTGAGCGCTGCAAAATCCCTTTCGGACAAATCTTTTTTTGTGCAATATGCCTTTATCTTATCTATCAGACCGGTTTTGTTTTCATAAACTCTGTTGACCTCAAGTGCGGAATATTTTTTTTCTTTATTTTTTATCCGGAAAATATTTTCTTTTGTAAAATCTCCTGTAATTCTCAAAGCTTTATCGACCGGATGCTCAAAAATACTTTGTGCAAGGGGGAGAGTTTCAATTTGTTGAACTGAAAAAATTAATTTATTGAGTGCAAACAATTTTATAGAATTTTGTTTCAGCTCTTTTTGTAATTTTGAAGAAACCAGCTGATTGTCATACTCGCAAAGTTCTCTGTTATTCTCAACCTTAAACCGCATACCTGCAGCTTTCAGCTTGTCTATATTTTGCTTTATAAGATTATCTTTCAATCTTATAATTTCTGATGAAGCCAGATTTTCAAATCCGGAAACAAGTTTCTCAACCTTAATAAAATCTTCTTTTGAAAAACTGCCGGCAATTTTTGTCAGAACCTTTCCAGCTTCTGCAGGATTAGAACGAAATGAGATTTTATCTGATACATTTTCTGCAAACACACGGCGCTGTTTCTGCATCAGCTTTAAACTTTCAATTTTTTTAATATAGCTAACTTTGATGACTTTCATAATATTGTTAAAACCAATGATATTTTTTTTTGCTATCGTTGACAAAAGCCTATTACATAATATAATTTGAAAAAAGGAGGTGTGTATGTTAGTACAAAGAATTCAATCAACCAATCAAATTTACAAGCCAATGGCTAAAAAGGCTTCACAAACAGCTCAGAAAAAATTACAACAGGTAGCTCTATACGGAACATTAGCCGGTCTTGCTGTTTCAGAACCGGTTAACGCTAAAAATGTTAAACGTTTTGCAGGCGGTATGTCTTGCGATGATCCAACACAGTGGAGTATTGTAAATCCAGATCTTTACAACTGCTAGTATGCTTAACAAAAAATTAAAACTATCACCATCCGTGCTCAAAAGATTTGAGCCGTCAGTAGGGTATTGCTTTTACAATGCCAGAAACAAAGCATGCATTAACACGGATTATACTTCCGGCACAATTGTTGCAGCTCTGGACGGTACGCTCTCTGTCAAAGAAGTTCTTGAAATACTTCTTGAAAATAACAAAGATGTTTCGTCAGAAACTCTTAAGGAAAAACTCGTAAATATTTTTGAAACTCTGCTCAAGGAGGAATTTCTTGACGAAATTGATTGATGAAGAATATGCAAATGCAATAAGATTCTATCTGGACAACACTTTTTTCAATTCAAAACAGCCGGAAAGTGCAGAGTCTGTAGACTTAAACCTGATTAGACCATTTTCTAATTACATTAAAAGTCTTGCACCTGAGGGTTTTCTGTTTTCAACTCCGCTCTTTGCGTGGTGGGATTTAACTTCTGCCTGCAATTTCAGATGTATTCATTGTTTGTACAATGATACAGAATATTCGGCGCAGAATGACCTTACAACATCAGAAGCAATGAATCTTGCAGACAGTTTGATTAATGATTTCAGAATATCAGGAATACTGCTTACCGGAGGAGAAATTTTCCTGCGCAAAGACACAATGGATATAATCCGGAAGTTTAAAGAAAATAACGTTTCTGTCAAAATGGCTACAAATGCGGCATTATTGGATGACAGTCAAATCGATTGTCTGGCCGAAATGTTAAATCCGTATATTGATGGTATGCAGATAAGTTTGGACGGCGCAACGCACGAAACTTACAAAAAAATCAGACAAACAAATCTTTTTGAAAAAGTTATCTCCAACATAAAAAAGCTTGCAGAAAGAAATATTACAATAACAATTTCCTGCACTGTAAATACAGTTAATTACAATGAAATCGAAGAAATATACAAACTGAGCAGCGAGCTTGGCGTAAACTGTTTTGTTGCCGGCAGAATGTATTACTTTAACAAATCTCACGAAAACTTAATACTTTCAAACAGGGACTTAATGCTTCTTGCTTCAAGACTTTACAAATTAGATACAAGCAGCTGCAAAACAAAGCTTATAGCTGGTCTATTCTCAAGCATAGAGCTATTCAGCATACCCGGTATCGGCGAAATTCTTGAAGAAGATAAGTACAAACCGGTTTTTGAAAAATACACGATTCCTGTCACACGTAATTGTAATTGTCATGACAGGCTGAGTATCCGTTCTGACGGCAGTGTTTATATGTGTATGCAGGCTCAGGGGTGTAAAGACGCACTTATGGGAAATATCAGACAAACTCCAATCACAGAAATCTGGGAAAATAGACAGAATAATATACTTTTCCAAAAAAGATTACTAGAAAAAATGAAATGTAAAAACTGCAAATACAATGTGATTTGCAACAGCGGCTGTATGGCTCATGCTTACAATAATAACGGCAGCATAAATACACCGGAAATGCCTTGTACGATTTGTAAACAATCTTAACATATTAGCCCTATTGCCATATATCCTTTACTATAGACTTGGGGGATTATAGTAAAAATTCCTGACTGCATTATTCTGGATACGGGGATATAGTTTTGAAAAAATTAATAACGCTGTTTATAACCATGGTATCAGCCTTAATGCCTGCATTTGCCGAAAGTGCAAGTGCAGATTTCAGTATACTGCTTCCGGAATTTGTAAAAGTAGAATCAGTTTTCAGCCCTGTACTCATTGCAAATATTACAGATAGAACCGGAAACCTTTATGCTCCGCTGTGCAGTAAGTTTAAGGTAATAACAAACAGTTCTGAAACTAAAAAACTTTATCTAAAAGCAAATACTGTTACTGATGCCGGACAGGAAAATGCAATGTTTGAACAGGGCGGACAGGTTTACATTGCGTTTGCAAACCTTGCCAAAATCCCGAAAAGCCAAGCTCTCGCAAATTGTAAAATGGGCTCTCTGCCAAAAGACAGTCCCGGAATTGTTGCATATCCTGTTACATCGGTTACCGGCGCTGAAAATAAATATGTAAGAGATAAGTACGAAGTTTTTGTCAAAAACGGCACAAGCTACGTTACAGTAAATATAGGTTCTAATGTGCTGAAAAATTCTTTTGCAGCTAATGACTCAAAAGGATTTTACCAGACAATTTTATCATTAACGGAGGCGGATATTTAGAAAAAGGATAGCATGGAGGTAAAAAATAAGAGGAGAGAATTTAGACACGAGGCTGTCATCTTAGTTCTGGCGGCATTTTTAGGCTGCTCTCCTGTTTATTCTGCTACTGACTTTTCTTATCTTGAAATCGGCGCCCCAAAAACAATTAAACTTATTAATCCCCTTTACTTAGATACCTCCAGAACAATAAAACCTGTTATTAAAACGATTACCCCCTATAACGGCGAGTTAAATGAATCAGAATATTTTTCGTCAACGACAGAGAATGATGTACCCGCAGTGCAAGAGGTACAACCCCCTGAACAAAATGACTTCTTCGCCCCTCCTGCAGAAGAAGCCGTTTATACGGCCGGTGTTGATGAGGTTGATTTAGAAGGAAAAATTATAAACGAAATATCTTTTGAAGGACTCAAAACTATCAGTCCGGAGGCCATTAAAAGCCAAATCAAAACCATTGCAGGTTCTTTATTTAATGAAGAACTTTTACAGCAAGATTTGCAGAGAATTTATGCCGTCGGATTTTTTACTGACAAAATGGCAATTGAACCGGAATTAAACGATGATGGAACTGTTAATCTTAAATTTATTTTACAAGAAAATATTAAGGTAACAGGGGTTTCCGTTGTAGGGAATACCGTAATCTCCACAATGGAGCTTCTGCCATTTGTTACACCGCTCAAAAATTACCCGCAAAATATTGCTAATATTAACGAAGCAATTGATAAAATTAACAATTATTATCATACAAAAGGGTACATTCTTGCAGGAGTAAATTCTGTTGATGACAGTGACGACGGCAATCTAGTCTTCAGCATTACGGAAGGTGTAATAGACAAAATATTTATTGAAGGAAACGAAAAAACAAAAGATTATGTAATCACGCGAAACATTCTGACACAGCCAGGTACAGTATACAACGAAAACTACCTTAAAGAAGATTTATCAAGAGTCTATTCGACCAAAATATTCAAAGAGGTTAACCGTGAAATATATCCGAGTGAGACAACAGACGGAGAATATAACGTTAAAGTCGTTGTTGAAGAGGACAGCCCTAACAGTCTTGCGCTCGGAGGCGGTATTGATAACGGTTTAGGAGCTTTCGGCTCTGTAAGCTACAGCGAAAACAACTTCCTAGGACGGGGACAGAAGCTCACTCTCTCGGGAATTTTGGGTTCAGGTATTCTGCTTAGCGACGCTTCAATTAAAAATCGTATGAACTACCAGCTTGAATTAAGTTTCTTTGAGCCGTATTTCCTGAATGCGGATAATTCTCTTACAAGCAAGCTTTATTACAGGGATTTGGGAAGCTGGCAGGTTCCTCTTGCAATTGAAAGACGAGTCGGTATTAATGCTGCTGTTGAGCATAAAGTTAGAGGTTATAATAATCTTTCTACAAACTTTAGCGCGGGAATTGAACATATAAGTTTATCGGAAGGCGACTTTGATAAAATTTCACATATGTATGCTTTAAGAAACCTTAATATCGCAGACAGAGCCAAACAATTAACCGGCGGTTTCTTTGTAAATCTTTCACCGGGAGTTAAATACAGCACACTCGATTCAGAAGAAATTCCAAGAAGCGGTGTAATTGCTAATGCTCGATTTATCGAAGCAATAAGTTTAAGTGATTTTAAAAATACTAATGGCCGAATTGCAGGCGGAGTTACAAAATATTTTCCAGTAAGAAAGAAATCATCCTTCTCCCTGACAGCGAGGGGCGGTGTAACCGTACACGGGGATGACGTGCCGGAAGTTATGGCATTCAGACTCGGCGGACCTTATTCTGTAAGAGGTTTCAGAATGAGCGGCGTAGGTACGGGAGATGCTTTCCTGATGGGTTCGGCAGAACTTGCAACCCCGCTTCCGCTTGTAGACAGATTAAAATGGGATTTTCTACAGAGAATACGTTTAACATTCTTTGTTGATGCGGGTAAAGTGTTTGACCCTACAATCTCAAGTGTTTTATATGACAGGCCTATGAGTGCAATTACAGCAGGTATCGGCTTAAGAGTTTATATTCCTGGTGTAGGCCCTGTATCAGTTGATTATGGTATTCCTATTACAAATCCAGGTGATTACGGTTCAAAAGGCGGATACTTTACGTTCGGTACCGGAGGAGGAAATATGTATGGTTATTAGAGTATTTTTATTGCTGCTGCTCTCTTGTTTACCTGTGTTTGCAGGGGGAGTCGGATATGTGAATTATGATAAAGTTGTTGCAAATTATCAGTTT
>UMBE01008125.1_pt1 | contig 68060 bp, 83 predicted proteins | sample 1963881 | NCBI WGS metagenome assembly UMBE01 (sample SAMEA4835933, study PRJEB28245) | human gut metagenome | biome: gut microbiome; material: fecal sample | place: Denmark | collected 2008 | reverse complement strand
GTACGGCGACGCTGAGGTGTACGGCAACGCTTGGGTGTACGGCGACGCTAGGGTGTGCGGCGACGCTTGGGTGTACGGCGACGCTAGGGTGTGCGGCGACGCTGACTATTTATTGATCGGTCGCATTGGTAGTAGATTTAGTTTTACGACATTTTTCAAAAATAAAGACAAAGGTATAACAGTGTCTTGTGGTTGTTTCTTAGGGACTATTGCCGAATTTAGAGCTAAGGTTTCCGATACACATGGAAATAATAAGCATGCAAAAATATATAACCTTGCTGCAGATATGGCAGAACTACAGATTTTAGGCGAAGAATATTTTGACAAGTTGAACACTAATAAGTCAGAACCGTTTTGAGGTGAGATCATGAATTGCGATATATGCCATAAGGATACAACGGCGGGTAGTCACGTAACCAGAGGCCGATATTTTGAGGTGCATATTTGCCCGAGCTGCTTGATGTGGTCCGACGATCTGCGGGCCGTGAAGGCGCGGGAGATAATTAAAAACTTCAAGAATTTGAGACTTTTGGAAGATATTAGTATAAGTCATGAAGGGACTGAAGCACAATGACTAAGCGTGAAACAGTATACACATTATTATTTATCTTTGCTGCAGGTTTCCTATGGCAGCTCGGTTGTGCTTTAGCTGAGGTTTTTGTAGAGTGGCAGATCTGGAGATAAGTTAAAACGGCCGCGCATACTAACTATATACAAGCATAAAGGGAAGTATACCCCTGCGGAGGTGATTAGCCCGTAGGGGGCGGCCTTTTAAATATAAGGAGTTGGAAATACTGAAACCAATAAATATAAAAATTATGATGGCGTTAATCGAAAAAGAACCAGGCGATCAGTATGTACCGGTATTGAAACCAGTACTTATGCAGATACTGACGGAACTCAAACATCTGCGTCGGAAGAATAGCCAGATTAGTGTGAAAGTAGCTCGGTATCGGAGAGAAAAGGAAGAACTTGAAGATGCCTTGGCGATGTACCAATGACGACGTGGAATGAACTGCCGGCACACCTTATAAGTAAAGTTCGTTCTGACAGCGTAACGGCGCCAGCGAATTTACCCGGGGCTGTACCTGTGCTGAAATATGGTAATGCAATAACTGAGGTTGACGGGATTCGCTTTGATAGCAGGAAAGAAGCAAAATACTATGAGGACCTACTTTGGCAGCAACGTACTGGTGCAGTAAAAAGCATTGAATTACAGCCTGAATTTGTTTTACAGCCTGCTTATGAGGTTGCAGGTAAAAAGATAAGGCCTATTATTTACAAGGCAGATTTCAAGGTAACAGAAGTTGACGGGCATATATATTACGTTGATACGAAAGGAATGCGGACGCAGGTGTATCTGATCAAAAAGAAGATGCTGCTTTATAAGTACCCTGATATTGATTTTAGAGAAGTTTAAGGCGGTGGAGTAGATGAAAAAAGGTGTAAAGATCGATAATAATAGACTGAAGAAATTGAAGTTATTTGCGCCGTATGAAGGAAAAAGCAAATTCTCAATCAGTTTTAATAAGAAAATTCGAGAACAATTAAAAACATGTCGAAAGGCTCGTAATAAAATAAAACGTCGGGGCATGCTGGCGAAAGCGATCATTATATTCGGGTACCACAACATGACAAAGGCGTATGATGCAAAATATCGTTATGAAATGAGGCGACGCTGTGCAAAGAATGGACAATAGAACAGAACGTATATTCTCAATGCTTGCTTATAGATATCTTCGGAATAGACATGATAAGGCTATAGTGAGTACATATTATTCTTATTATGAGGAAATATCAGATGGTTTAGTAAAATGCAAAAGGGCAGAAATAACGTACCGAAATAGAATGCTTGTCAGAATAATGGTCAAAAGGCGGTGCAAATTATGAAAAAACCTGAAATAAAGTACGTAGGCTGGTGCCATGAGTGCAAATGCCTAGGAAGTTTTATTTGTGGTAACTGTAAGCCTAATGAGAAATACAGCTTTGGTAGACCTTCTGAATTTATGCCTAAGAACAAATACCGTTGGGTAAGAATGTAGGAGTAAAAAATGAAATACTCAGACTATTGTTATTTGTGCATTAATAATAGAAAGGCCAGTGAGTTGAGCGAAACCCCAGAATGTAGCAACTGTATTCAGCTTACTGTTATGTCTATGCCAACTAAGTTTAAATCGCGTAGGATTACTTGGGCTGACAGAACGGAGTTAGAAAAACATGAAAATAATTAAATTGGCTAACGTAGTAGTACAGATACACGTTAGAGATGAATATTCAAAGCAGAGAGTATTATATTGTCCGTGGGTTAATTGCAAGCATTATAGTAAAGGTGAATGCACTTATAAAGATAGCTATAGTTATAATGCCTGCCATTTTGTGCTAATGAACGGTTTTGCCTATTGTCAAGACTATAAGAGGAACGAAGAGCATGATAGCAATTAAAGAAATGAATATGCCTGCAAACTGCGGTGAATGCCCGTTGACATATCCAGTTGGCTTTTATAGAAATCAAACATTTTCTGTTGATAAGAGCAAAGGCTGCTGTATTCTTGTCTGTGAAATTGAAGATCCAAACATTAGGCTGATAGATTGCCCATTAATTGAGATAAAGGATGGTGAAGAAAAATGAATCAATTGTTTATAAGTGTTACGGTGCTTTGGATGATAGCTTGCATTGTAATGAGTACAATATCTAAATAGGAGCGTGAAAAAATGTATGAAATAGGACCGAATTTATCAATGGTATTAATGGCTATATTGACCGTAGTTTTTATAGCTGTTTTTGGATATTTTGACACAAGAAGGTGAAGAAAAATGCGTGAAATATTATTTAGAGGTAAAGACAGTATCACTAAAAGTTGGGTATATGGGGCACTTGTACAACAACAGGACGACCCTTTAAAAGAAAAAGCGTTTATTATTAGTTATTCAAATTATAAGTTTGGTGATTTTTCAGAAGCGGTTATGCATGAAGTTGACCCTGAAACTGTTGGTCAGTGTACTGGGTTTGGTGATAAGAACGGCAACAAGATATTTGAAGGCGATATCGTCTGTATGGACGATTGGATACCACCATGTATGCAGGTAGCTTATGCACAGGGAGCTTTCTACTTAGCGGAAATTGAAAAACCAGTTAAATATTATGGTGACATTTATTATTTAAACCATGGTGGGAAACCTTGTGCAAAAGTTATCGGCAATATCTATGATGATTTGAGCTACTAAAGGAGCGGTGAATAATATGGAATTGATAGATAAAGATGCTTTAGTGGAATATTTAGAGAGAATGGGAAATGAAATATATCCAGGCAATGATGAATATTTTCTAGGACAGAAAACAGGTTTAATGAAAGTCGTTGGTGTTGTAATAACCTTTCCTGCAGTAGAGGAACGTGAGCAAGGATGTTGGAAAAATGGCTGCTGTACCGTATGCGGTGAATCTGCTGCAACCGATGGACACTTTGACTTTATACCCGAGGAAGAGCAGAAATATTGCTGGAATTGTGGGGCTATTATGGACGGTGAACCCGAATGAACATACTAAAGTTAGAAAGATCAATAGCTTTATTAAAACCAATCATTTGGAAAATGCCTATGAATAAGAAAAGAGAGGCTTATATAACTTTATTGACAGCTGCTCAAAAGCAGATACCACAAGAAGTAAATTTGGTAGTCGAAGAGCATTTTATACCAAACTGTCCTTTCCCACAACAAATACCTAAAGGCTGGGCATGTCCTGTATGCGGACGTGAGGTAGATGATGATGCTCATTATTGTAAATACTGCGGTCAAGCTATATGTGATGATTGAAAGGTGTTAAGGATATGAGTAGGAGCAGAGAATTATTTCATTTTTGTGCGGCTATGGATGTTGACAGTATTAAGCGACAGGGGCTTACGCTTGGAATGTGTCCTGTATATACAGAGCGTGGAATTAGAATGATTAAAAAATGCCAGTGGCTAACAGTAAATTCTGATCCATTAAAACAGACGTGGGCAACAAGCCATGGGCTTAATTATAGCCGAACAGCTTATAGGCTACGCATAATAATTCCAGGAAAACATTTACGTAATTTGGTTGCAGCGGGAGAATTCGTAAAAACACTGCCAGTAGAAGCACGTTATTTTGTGGAAGATTGGCCAGGGTCAGAAGATTGGTACATATATAGGGGAGAGATTCTTCCGCAGTGGATAAAAGAAATCGAAAAGATGGAGGAGCAGATAAATAATGACTAAAATACTGGTTGATAAATTACCTGAAACGTGTTCTGATTGCCCATTATATCAGGCTCCAATAATAATACCAATTACCAACGAATTATCTCAAAACATTCCTGCCAAGTGTAGCATAGGTGAAAAAAATCCTAAATGTTGGAGCTGGTTTCAGGAGGTATCGAACGATGACGAACGATAAAGCCTACTGTATACGTAGTAACAAATTTATGGATAAACCCTGTACTAACACCGACTGCGACCGGCACGAAGCTAATGTACCGCTTGTAGATGATGATGGTAGCCGTAGGGGGTGGGTACTGTTTGAGGAGTGTAAGGAGTATAAACATGACTGAGATTATTGAATTAGTAAAATGGCTTGTATCTGCATGGATAGTATATATGGCGTTAGTTATATTGGCATTTATTTACATATTTTGTAAAACTTGGAAGATTTGGAGGCTATAGTAATGAATAAAGTTATTTTAATGGGTCGCTTAACCAAAGACCCGGACGTAAAGTATACACAGACCGGCAAAGTAGTGACACAGTTCACTTTAGCGGTAGACAGATCTTTTAAAGATGCTAATGGCAACAAAGAAACCGATTTTATCCCCGTTGTTGTTTGGGGTAAAGCTGCTGAATTAGTGGGTAACAGCTGTCAAAAGGGGCATAGACTACTTGTAGATGGACGGCTTCAGATACGTAGTTACGAAGCCAAAGACGGCAGCAAACGTTGGGTGTCTGAAATAATCGCAAATGGTGTGGAGTTTGTAGAGCGAAAATCTGATAAAGGCGGTACAAGCGGCGATAAAAGCGAGTTTGAGCAGTTCGGGCATGCGGTGCCGTTCGATGAGGATATCCCATTCTAATGAAATCAAATACAGCGTTAGTAATTGGTATAGCAATAGGCGTTATAACGGGTATAGCAATAGGTGTGGGTAGTGAGATAGGACAATATATAGTATGGACTATGATAATGCGGTAGAAGGAGCTGAAAACGTGATAGATTGTGAAAAATGTTATAGGCTAAAAAGTTGTGGGGACAGATATTATTGTGCGTTTATAGGCTTAAATCCTTGTATTAGAGGAGAACATACACCAGTACAAGAGTATAAAGGTGCAGCAAATCCGCTAACATCGACAGATCCACGTTTAGCTCATTTACAAGAGCAGCAACGTAGGCGTGAGGAAGCTAGGGCAGGGAAAGAAACAGACACGGGAAAAGAGCACTACAAGCCGCACAAAACTATGAAAGTAGTATTTAGGGATATCATGGATAAACACGGTGGGATTCCGATATTTCAACCGCTTGGAAATTCGGCATCGTCTAAAGCATTTGACTGGAGCGATATGCATACAACAATTTTTGAAATGGGGTTTGCTGGGTGGGATGTTCCGGCGATTGCTCAAAAGCTGAATGTGAGCAAAAATACGCTATATTCATACATCGGTAGATATAGGGGGTAAAATGATAATGATACTTGGCAAGAAAACCTTAAAGTCTGTAGAAAACAAATTTTTCAATTACCAAAAAATAAAAGATGCCATTATTGATGCACGAGCTGAACAGGATTCTAAAGGTGGTTTTACCGGCGGAGATAATGGACATAGTCGAGTATCAGACCCCACGGCTATAGCGGCACTAAAGCATATAACTCCGCTTCATTATGTGACTATAAAAGATGGTCTATGGGATATTAAGGTTTATAATCCTGAAAAATGGATATCGATTATAGAGTATTGCTTTGGTATATATAATAATTCTTTGACTGGCGAATTAGCTAAACGCAGGTATATAAAACACGAAACGCCTGAGTTTACTATGGGAGAAATGAGAATCAGTAGTAAAAATACGTATTATTCGTGGCGTGATGATATTGCTATGATGGCTGTAATGTTAGCTGTAGGAGAAGGTATTATTGATCCAACTACTGTTACAGAATGAAATGGAGGTTTAAGGATGTCTTATATATACAAGAATGAACCTAAAAAGCCTCCTTCTCCCCCACGGATAGGTTGTTTTAAAGGCGAAGAAAAGTATAAAGCTGATATTAAATTTGAAAAAATAATTAAAGATCTTTATCCTTCGAATTTACGACAGAAAGACATTGTACAACTTATGCATAGTCGTTATGGATGGTCTGCTAGCGAAAGCGCCTTTTGTGATAAGATGCGTAGAGGACTAAAACTTTGCGAAGCTGAACAGTTGCTTAATGTATTAGGTTATGAATTAATAATAAACAAGAAGTAAAAAGTTCTGAACCTTTTTTTACTTTTTATATGTTATATTATCAGTGTAAGCTTCTGTCTTATTAATAAAACGAAAGCCTGTGGGTGAGTAGTTGGGGCCCAAAGCTGCGGCTACAGGCTTTAAAATGATTTATCAAAAAGTATGGATTTTGATAAGTAGGGAAAAGCCATTTATCAAAAATAGAATTACAATATAGTTACAAAAACGGAACGAAAAAATAAAAGGAGTAAACAATGGGGATTATCGTTATTATTGCGTTAATGGCGGCAAGTTTTTATTTAGGTGTTTTGTATAACGATCCTGTATTTGAGTATTCTGATGCTTTAGAGAGAGTAGGACTATATTGTATATGCTTTGTTATATCTGCTGTTCTCTTCTTAATACTTGAAGTTATTTGTTCGATAGTTATTCCAATTTAAAAACTTCTATAAAGAGCAATAACGCATAGTTTGAGAGTAGGTTTGAGAGTAGTGTAATCTTCAATTTGATATAACGCATACGCAGTAACCCGCTCACTGTCAGAGCAAGTGGCAAACCGTATGCTAATATATTGGCTATGGCGTTCGCCGTATGATGGCATATGATAGCTGCAATTTATCGTATGAATGATGCGGATAACTACCCGTAGCACCTACCGTGCGGTTTGCAGCGACCGCACTGGTAGTCTCAAAACATCGCAGGGAAGCCTAGTAACGGGATAACCTGCAAAGGTGAAACGTTCAGGCTTAGCGCTTGGACATTGCCCTGCCGTTGGGGTAATACAGCGGCTTTTTATTGGAGTGTGATTAAATGCTAGTAAAAGAACTAATAGAAAAGCTCAAGGAAATGCCTCAAGATGCACTAGTGATGCATGATTATGATTGTGAACTTGTTCCTGTAGATAAAGTGGAAACGTATCCATTTGAAGGAAATATAGTTGTGGAACTGTCTACAGATTGGAATAAGAATATACGTTAGTCTACATGAATAATTCGGCGTTAAAAAGTTGATAAAACACGGCAATATATATCAAAATTTAGCATATAACTTAATACTAAGGCACTTAACTTCGGTTAGGTGCTTTTTTATTTGCAAAGGTGGTGGGATAAATGGCAAGAGGAAGACCTAAGAAGTTTGATAACGTAACTGAAATGCAGAGAAAGATAGACGCATATTTTGAAAGCAGAGACAAAGCCGATCTTGGATACACTATTACTGGGTTAGCATTAGGTTTGGGTATGACAAGAGAAACTCTTTTGCAGTATGAAAAAGAAAGTGAATTTTCTGACGCTATAAAAAAAGCGAAAACGAAAATAGAAGAATCGCTTGAACAGAGGCTGCTTGATGGGAAGAATGTTGTAGGCGTCATTTTTAATTTAAAAAATAACTTTGGGTGGAAAGATCAGCAGCAAGTAGAACATTCCGGGAAAGTAGATATAGTAACAGTGCTTAAGAAAGCCCAGGGACGCGTTGAGGGTGGTAAATCATGATAGAAAAAGAATTAATCGAATTTATTGCACAGTTTGAATATGACCCGGCGGGATTTGTGAAGGCCATGTATCCATGGGGAGAAGGAGAACTGGAGAATAAATGGCCGCAAAAATGGCAACTTGAGCTTATGGAAGAGCTTGCAGCCAGTATGAGGGATGACCCGTGCAGGCTTATTCGAAACGCAATATCATCAGGACACGGGATTGGTAAGAGCGCTGTAGTAGCGTGGCTCATTGAATGGGCTATGTATACCCGGGCAGATACAAGGGTAGTTGTCACAGCAAATACGGACACGCAACTGCGGACTAAAACATGGCCAGAGCTTGGTAAGTGGCACAGGCTTAATATAGCGAGTGAGATGTTTGTATATACTGCAACGTCTATGTATAGCGTAGTAGAAGGTCACGACAAAAACTGGCGCGCAGACGCTATCCCGTGGAGCAAGAGTAATCCCGCAGCATTTGCAGGCTTGCATAATCAGGGGAATCGGATACTGCTTATTTTTGATGAGGCGTCCGAGATAGAAGACGTTATCTGGGAAGTTGCTGAGGGCGCGATGACAGATTCAGACACTGAGCTTTTGTGGCTGGTTTTTGGTAATCCTACTAAGAACATAGGACGCTTCGCGGATTGTTTAGGCAAAGAGCGTCACCGCTGGCATACGCGGAAAATAGACAGCAGGACAGTAGAGATAACGAATAAGCAGCTGCTCAATGAGTGGATTGAGACATACGGTATTGAGAGCGACTTCGTTAAAGTTCGTATCTTGGGTGAGCCGCCGAGTTCGAGCGAGCTGCAGTTTATTGGACGCGATGTAATAGAAGCTGCGCAGTCAAGAAGCATTACGGGCAAAGACGTAGAGTTTGCACCTGCTATTATCGGCGTTGACCCAGCTTGGGGCGGTAAGGATGCAGCAGTTATCTATCTGCGTAAGGGGAACCTCAGCAAGCTGCTTTACGAAGAGCCGAAGAGCGACGATAATTTTGCTTTTGCTGAAAAGGTAGCTCTGTTTGAAGATAAGTATAAAGCACAGCAGGTCAACATAGACTTTGGTTACGGTCAGGGCATTTATTCTGCTGGTAAATACATGGGGCGTAATTGGCACTTAGTAAATTCTTCTATTACTAGCAGAAATCATTATGCTAATAAACGCATGGAAATGTGGGACAGAATGAAGCAATGGCTTATTAACGGTGGCTGTTTGGATGAACTGGACAGAGAGATTGCTGCAGAGCTTATGATGCCTGAAGCATATGTCAATGACCGTGGGCAATTACAACTCCAGCGTAAAAGAGATATGCCATTTAGCCCTAACAGAGCGGATGCCTTGGCGCTGACGTTTGGACGTGAAATGAAAGTTAGTACGCCGGCGCTTGATCTGTTAAAAAGGAGCAGGCAGCAAGGCAGTGCAAGAAATTATAATCCGCTGGCAAAGCTTTAAAAGGAGGTGAGGGCAATGAGTGGATTAACAAATAAGTTGTTTGGCACACCTGCAACTGAGGTTCCTAAGGTAGCGGCAGCGGCTACAGATGTAAGCGGCAGGACGGACGGGACAAGCGCACTTGACCAGCAGCGCAAAAACAAGAAGAAATTTAACTTCGCAGCAACACAGGGCAGCGTGACCAGCGGCGAAACATTCGGGGTGTAAGCGATGAAAACAGATGTAATGAAACTTGAAGAAGCAAAACGCATACACGACGAACTGTTCAACGCTAAGGATTACCAGAACTGTCTTGTAATGTGGCGCCGTATCCAGCAGTATCAAATACCTTTTTTAGGTGAGCTAGACGGACGGGACAAGATGATAAAGCGTGATGCAGGGATTATCGACGGGACAGCGTGGAGAGCAGCGCAGATATTTGCCGGAGGTATGACGAACGGATCTGTTCCCCAAACTGTGGAATGGTTTGATCTGCAGTCACGTTTCGCAGAGGATGACCAGACCCTGAAAGCTATTTTGCAGGACCAAAGGGATACGATTAATAAAGCGCTTAACGCCAGCAATTTCTATTCATCGATTTACAGCGCTAATCTTGAACTTTCCTTTGGGCAGTCTCCGCGCGGGAGTTTCTTTATTCCGGAGCGAGGTATGGTGTTTGAAAATTATTCTATTGGCTCATACGCTTACGCACTAGATCCGTGGCAGGAAGTAACGCATTTTGCAGTCAAGAAGGAAATGAGCTTATCTAAGATAGTAAGTAAGTTTGGGCTTGAAGCGCTGCCTGAAAAGCAACAGCAGGAGTACAAGGACGGCAAAAACAGCGGCCGCCTTATGAAAGTCTACTGGCTTATGACTAAGAATCCTGCTTATGACAATAAGGCGTTAGGACCAAAGGGAAAACGCTATGTGTCGCTTTATTGGCTGGACTGCAGCGATAAGGAATTTATCCATGTAGGAGGCTTTGAAACCTGTCCGATTACAATAATGCGTTATCTTGCTATTCCTAATAGCGATTATGGCATTGGTCCCGGATGGTTTGCAGACAGCGACAACAGGGTGATGTTTGACTTACTTAAAGCTGCAGCAGGAAATATGGAGCTATTTTATAATCCGGCACTGCAGGTTCCTACAGGTACTGACCCAGATTACAGGCCTGGTGCTATAACAGAGGTAGATATGCAGCTTGGAAAAGTCCAGTCGCTGTTTGACATAGCGCCGGTGTTCGACAAAGTGTATGAGATGGCGGCAATAAGAGAAGATAAAATCAACGCAGCCTATAATACAAATCTGTTTGCGATGCTTGAACAGCAGAAGTTTGATAATACAGGTCGTACAGCTTACGAATGGAGTTTGAGGCAGCAGGAGAAGATGCAGCAGCTCACACCGGTAGTTACACGTATTAACACAGAGGTACTGAGCCGTGATATAAAACGGGTCTATGGTATTTATACGCAAAACGGTGTTTTTGAAATGCCGCCTGAATACGACGGTATGGAGCTGGAAATCGAATATGTATCACCGCTGGCCAAACTGCAGAGGATGAGCGGAGTACAAGATTATGAGTCAGCGCTGGCAGCAATAGGCCAGACGGCGCAACTTAAGCCTGGCGTAGTGAATATGCTTAATGAAAGTGTGTTCCTGCGTAAGTGGATAGATGATTTGGGCGTGAAGAGTGAGATACTCTACACGGACGAGGAATACGCTGAAATTCAGCAGCAGCAGGCTCAGGCAGCCCAACAGCAGGAACAGATGCAGGAAGATATGGCGGTAGCGCAGGCGTTACCTAATGTCACACAGGCAGCGGCCAATCTTCAGGAGATGGCAGACAACGGCAGCGTAGCACCGTTGGATAATTTACTCAGCAGTTTGCGGGGTGGCGTATGATACCGACAAGAAATGTAGCAAAGATGAAAGAGCTGGAGAAAAAGGAAGCCTGTAATGACTTTTTAAAAGCGCAGGCCAGAGTAAAAGACAAAGAAGCTTATGAGTTTCTGCTCAGTGATGAACGGGGCAGATGGTTTTTAACTAAGCTTATGGTATCAAATTATTATTATGCCTCTACCTTTACCGGCAACGCTGATACCTACCGAAAAGAAGGCGCAAGGAAAGCGGTGCTTGTGGTAACGGATGAGATACGCAAAATGGGAGAAGATGGAGTACTGCAGCTTCTTAGAGCTGAGGGAGAACGCTTCGCCTGGATACGCGAACAAGAAGCAAATTTTGAAAGGAGTTACAAAGATGGAAGAAATAAATGACCTCAACAATAACATGAATGAGGAACAGCCGGCAGAACCTGTACAGGAACAGCAGAAGGAAACAGAGCCAGCACCGGAGATTGAAAAAGAGCCGGAGCAAGAACCTGCTTCTGAACAGGGGAAGCAACCTGAAAAAGCGGACGATAAGCCTGACCAAACAGTTGATGAGACTTTTGTAAAGTCTGAAATTATTGAGCGGTTAGGTGATTTGGCGACGCCGGAGATTGTGGCAGAGTGTACAAAAGAATTGAATGCTATCGGGATCACCGATCCGGAGATGGCAAAAAAAGCTCTCGATTATGTATGTAATGCGAGGGCTAATTTTATGACTGCCAATACCGAAGAAGCATTAAAACATTTCGGAGCCACGTTTGATAACGTAACGCCGGAATACCGAAAAGCAATCAGTGAGGCCAATGTGACTATGAATGCACTGGAGAGTAAAATCCCCGGTTTAAAGCAGGTCATCGATATGGCAGGCATTCAAGGCAATATTAAAATTATTCAGCTCATGCAGGCGCTGCATCCTCTTGTAGGAGAGGACGGTAACCTTATGAGCGGTGGCACTGGGGCTAGTAAAGCGGCTCCCAGTCTGGCCGACATTATGTTCGGCGACTTAAATAAAAAGGAGTGACTTAAATGGCAGAAGTAGTAGAAAAACTCAATCCAACAATTCATGACGTGATGGCGGTGCTGTCCCCTGATGGGCAGCTGAAAGAAAACGCTATCGTAAATCTTTTGGCTGAGACCAATGAGATTTTGGAAGATTCTGTGGTAGTAGAAGCTAACAACGGCGATAGCAACAAAGAAGTAATCAGTACCTCTCTACCCGGTGAAGCACTGCGTTATTACAATGACGTAATTAAACCGGAGCCTGGCAGCTTTGCTGCGATGACTGATTTCAGTGCGATGTTCTACCGTCCTGTAGTTATCGATAAGGCACTGTACGAGTTGAATGGAATGCGTAACCGGTTCCTGCTGGCACAGTCACGGCCGCAAATCGAAGCAATCAATCAGGCTATGGCACGCAGCATGATTTATGGCGGTACTGCTGACGGTAAAGACCGTATGCTGGGACTGGCAGAACGTTATAGCACACTGACCCGTAAGACTGACGGAATCCTTCCGGAAACTTCGGAATATGTATTAGATGCAGGTGGTACAAGTGCTAATCTTACTTCTATCTGGTTCGTGGTATGGAGCTATGATAACGGCGTATATACTTTCTATCCCAAAGGATCTAAGGCAGGTCTGCAGCAGGGCGCCGTTGTTGAGGACGATACTATGGCAGTAGGTGCTGGTTATATGCCGGGCATCAAGACTTCTTTCAGCTGGGCTTCCGGCTTAGTTGTAAAAGATCTGCGTCAGGTAGTACGTATCTGCAATATTGATATCAACACAATTGAAAGCGGCAAACTTATCAACTTGATGATCGAAGCTTCTGAGCGTCTGCACAATACCAGCACTGGCCGCCCAGCGATCTACATGAATCGCAAAGTAAGAACCAAGCTGCGTCAGGATATTGTGTCTAATCGTCAGCTCGGAGCGATGTTTGATTATTCCACTGCCAAGCCGCGTTTGGAAGGTATCGAAGGGCGCAAGCTAATGACCTTTGATGAAATGCCTATCCGTCGTGTAGATCAGATCCATATGAACGAAGCACGTGTTATTTAATATAGGCCGCATAATGCGGCCTTAACTTTGAAATTTATTATACGAGGAGTGATAGATTATGAAATATGATGTACAGGCAGTAAATGCAATCGCAGCTGATTATGCGGCAGGCGATTTGCCAAAGATTATTGATACTGGAGCCTCTTTCTCCAATACTATTTATCCTAATGCCCAATATGGAGTATCTCTTGATGGGTTGGCTACAGCTGACATAACTGTGACCGTCAGCGCAGGGAATACCGCAGAGGGCACAGATAAAAAAGAACTTTTTAAAGTTACGGTCAAAGAAGGAAGCCGGCTCGGTTACGCTCCTATTCCGACTATTCCGGGGCGTTACATCTTTGCATCTGCAGCAGGCGAGTACAGCGGCAAGATTACAGCAGGCATCGTCTACGGCGTTGCTTCTCCTTTGGGGGTTGGTTTAAATGTCTAAATATGTATGCACGAAATACTGTCAGGCAAGAATCAACGGGCAGATCAAGAATTTCAAGCCGGGTGATATGTGCGAATTTGCGGCTAAGGATATTTTTCCGGATAACTGTTTTAGGTTAATTGCTGGAAGTAAAGTAACTACTTCCAAAAAAGAAGATCAATAAGAGTGAGCGGGGTAAGTCCCGCTCTTTCTTCCAAAGGCAGCAGAAATGCTGCTTCTGGAAGAGGGAGGTAATAATATGCAGTATTCGATAGTTGATATATGTAATTTAGCACTGGTACAGCTGAAAGTACGGCCTATAATCGGTTTGAAAGACGGAACAGAAGAAGCTAGGCAATGTGACAAGATGTTCCCGTTTGCGTTAAGTCAGCTGCTGGCAATGAGTAACTGGAGTTTTGCGAAGATCAGAAGAACAATAAGCAGACTGGATGTGAAGACACTTGATAAGAGCTACTTGCCAAAGGAGAAACTGAACTATTTCAAATATCCAAGTGATGCGGTACGGGTTAGGAGCGTTGTGCTTGACGGCAGAGTATTTGAATGGGATAAACCTGAAAATGATAACGGTTATGAGATAATGAGCGTCAAAATAAAAGCGCCGCAGGAAGATTTATTCGTACAAGTATTTGCAACTAAAGCAAAACATTTGGAGATTGAATATACCAGATACATAGACAATCCGCAGTTTTGGCCGCCACTGTTCACGGAAGCGCTAGTCCGTTATCTAGCCTATATGCTTTCTACTGTAGTCAGTGGATCTTCTGGAAGTGCGGAAACGCAGTATCAGCTGTTTCAGCTTGCCTATGCTAAAGCGTCAGCCGGCAATAATAATGAGCGCAAGCAGACGCTGCGGCCAGAACCAAAGATTTTTAGGGGGTGCTGGTAGTGTATAGGGATTTGCTAAATAATTTTACTGGTGGGATAGCGTCTCCTGATGTTCTGGCCCGGCTTGATATGGATAAATATAGAACCTTCTTGAAAGATTGTGTAAATGGAACGGTAAAGCCTTATGGAAGCATTTATAAGCGGATGGGGACAACCAATAAAGGTACGACGGCAAAGAATCATAAAGCAAGAATAATAGCATTCAGCCAGCCTACAACAGACTATATGTTGGAATTTACGGATTACTATTTAACAGTAAGATACAAAGGTGAAAAAGTTAGAGAACTTGAAGCTCCTTTTTCAGAAGCAAACATAAAAAAGCTTAAGTTTATAAAGTCTGCAGATACGATGTTTCTGGTCTGCGGCGACTTACCTATTTATCAGCTGAAAAAGGACGGCGAAGAGTGGAGCTTTGAAGAATTGAATATCAAGATACCGCCATTTGGTGAATTGGTTGATAATACATCTTCGGTACAGAAATACACGGCTCCGGGCAATTATATTTTTAAAGCGAAAGAAACAGGCTTGCATACAGTGACTGTTGCTGGCGGTGGCGGTGGTGGCAGCGGTGTAGCCAGGAAAGCAAGTGATAAGCAAAGTTCGGGCGGTAATGGTGGCCGTGGTGGTTTGCAAACTTTCGAGATTGAGTTAACCAAAGATGAATCTTTTGACATAATTGTTGGCGCAGGCGGCAAAGGCAGTCCTGTCCATTATGGAGCTGGCTATGGCAGCCCCGGCGGAGACGGCAGCGATTCAATTGCTTTTGGATACACGGCTAAAGGCGGCGGCGGAGCTACTGCGGCTTATTCGGCAGACCGTGGCGCAAAGAACGGCTCAGACGGTACAAGCTATGGCTATGGTGGCGAAGGTGGTACCAAGGGAGTTGCTTATTCAGATGCAGCGTTAAATGGCAGCGACGGTTCGGACGGATGGGTAATAATCACATATAACTATGATGAGCAGACAGTACTTTATCCGAGCGGAACATCCGGAATCATAACGCTTACATCGAATCAGCCGTTTTTTGAAGAAAACATGGTTGGTGACAGTATAAAACTGTATCAGGAAATTGCGACTAAAACCGCTGTCAATTCTTCCGGTGGTGAAGGAACCGGATCAGCTTTGTTTGTTGGTGACAGTTGGAGCTTGCGGACTTCTGGTATATGGAGCGGCACTGTAACGCTGATGAGATCTAAAGATAATGTCGAATATATTGATTATGCGACATATGTCTCTAATAACGATGACTATAACGCCAGTGATAGTGGTTCGGTTGACCGCGAAGATGCTTATTATTTCAAAGTGAAGTTTGCGATTACCAGTGGTACATGTACTGTAACGCTTACTAGCTTCAGCTATACTGCAGAAGGGATAATCAAACTTACAGAGATAACAAGTGATACAGAGGCGATAGGTACGCTTATACGTTCACTTGGTTCTACGGACAGTATAGACGAGTTTGCATTGTCTGAATTTAGTTCAACGAAGAAATATCCTTCCTGCATAGAATTTTTTCAGGATCGTATGGTGCTGGCCAATACAGACAGCAAGCCTAATGGTCTTTGGTTGAGTAAAAGCAGTGATTATACTAATTTTGATGAGCAGATAGAAGATGGGACTTTGACCGATGACAGCGCTATTAATACAAGCGTTATAGCCCGAAATGATTATGCAATAAAAAATCTGATTACGTTTCAAGATCTGTGCATTTTCACAGGTGAAGATGAGCGCATTATTTCAGGCTCAAGCGTGGTAACTCCGGCGCAGATCAGTATCAATACCCAAACAGGTTGGGGCAGCAGTGAAGCTCATATTCCGTTCGTAGCGGATAATAGAGTTCTGTATATACAGAGCAACGAAGCATATATCAGGGATTTTTCTTATAACTATGCTATGGATCGTTATGATGGAACAGAGCTGACTTTGATGGTTCATCATTTGCTGAAAGGTAAAAAGATAGCTGATTACACCTATACTAAATATCCGGATAGTTTGATTTATCTCATCCTTGATGATGGTTCTATGCTTTGCTTGACTTATATGCTGCAGGAAAAAGTTTTCGGTTGGACGAGGTTTAGCACGCAAGGAAATTATATTGCAGTAGAGACGATAAAAGAAGATGATACAGACGTTATCTATTTCGTGGTAGAGCGTGACGGTACTTACTATATAGAGCGTCAGGAATTGGACCAATATACTGAAGATCCAGCCGATTATTGTATGCTGGACAATGCAGAGATATTTGAAAATAACGACGGCTCGAATATAGTTATTGAACGTTTTGCCGGTAAAACTGTATGGGTAATGACCAGCGGTGATATTTTCAACGTTAAAGAACAGGTCGTTGCCAATGATGGAAAGATAGAGATAGAGCCACCATTAAGCGGTGTGTACTCTAAAATAATTGTTGGGCTTGGGTATGAGTTTTCTATGACTATTCCTGAGACACATACAACGATTCAAAAAACAGGCAGCATAGTAGATCAATCACGGTGTTTGAATTCTACTGTAGTCCGTTATTATCTGAGTTATTCCGGTTATGCATACAGTAGAAGTAAAGATAGAGCTGTTCCTTTGATTAGTACATTGGATGACGGAGGGAAAAGCCAGCTTGACGAAAATTTCGGTATTAAACTGTTAAGCGGAACTCAGACATTGACACTTGACCAGAACAGCGCGAGAGCAGATGAGCTGACGATATTCAGTGAAGAACCGTATCCATTGAGAATAATGTTCGTAGCGCGGGATGTGGATGTGAACATCAGATGATAAAGATAGAGCCTTATAGCGAAGATATGTATGAAGATGTGGTCAGGATATTTGCCAAAGCCCGTGTGAATGACAGGTTGATTTTTGGCAAAGATACTGAAGCGGCAGTACAACTACATATTGAAAAATCATGTGAGATGAATGTGGTATACATTGATAAAGAACCAGTCGCCATATTTGGGCTAACAGACAGGTTGCCGATGGGCGCTTATAGATATCAAGCATATATAGTAGGTACTGACAAGCTGTTTGAATGCAAAAAAAGCTTTGTAAGCATTGGCAGAGAAAGGATAAAAGGCTGGCTTGAAAAATATGGTCGGCTTTATATTATGACTTGGCATTTTTATGAACAAAGCTTTACTATGACAAAAGCGTTCGGGTTCAAGTTAAAAATGAATCTTGGCGATTTTGATATTTATGTGAAGGAGAGTGTGTGATGGGGGCATTAGCGGCGCCATTATTGGCAGTAGGATCAGGAGTGATGACTTATATGTCAGGTAGGCAGCAGGCAGCAGGTTATGATGCTCAGGCACAGGCACAAGAACAGAATGCGGCTATAGCAGAACGTAACAGGCAGACGGCAGCTGACCAGGCGGCTCGGCAGCAACAGGAAGCTCGGCAGAGGTACAACCTGATACAGGGACAGAATACTGCAGCGCTTGCTGCAGGTGGTCTTGAATCCGGGAGCAGTTTAGGCGCAGCATTTGGCCGAGCAAATGCAAATGCTTTTGAAAGAGACTCTCGAACGATAAATGAAAACCTGGCAAACGTTGACCTTAACTACCGGCAGAATATATATAATGCGCAGGCGGCGGCAGCGAATTATAGGTCTGCGGCGAAGATGACAAGGAAAATGAGCTTGCTGGGAGGGATTATGACGACCGCACAGGGGCTTTACAGCTCTTCACTTGGAGGCAAAGCAAGTAAAGGCTCTGATAACTTTAGCCTTGATCCATATACTTTGACTAATGCAGGCCGTGGCAAGTCGATGACATTTGGATTTTATAACAATAAAAGGCAGGGCTTTTAGGAGGTGATAATGTGAGCGTAACAACTACGGCGACAAAAATAAGCTATGAGTTTAAACCTGATACCTCATATTCTCTGCCATTTGAATATCAGAGTGCAGACGACGTGAAGGTCAGCTATGAAGACGACAAGGGCAGCAAAGTGCTTTTGAATTATGGCACGGACTATACTGTAGAAAACCTTATTGTTACTGTGTCCGCAAGTTTGCCTGAAGGTACTGTTTTAAACTTTTACCGTAATACGGATATAGTACAGCCAACAGTATTTCCACCGCAGGTGCTGACACAGGCATATGAGACTGCGATAGATCGAAATACGATGTGTATTCAGGAAGTTAAAACAGATTTCTGCGAACTTCGTGAAGAGGTTGAAGACTTTGAGGAAAAAACAAATGAAGAGATTGACCGCTTCGAATCTGAGGTTACTACTGAAATTGAAAACTTTGAAAAAGAAACGACTGAAAGAATTGAAAAGTTTGAGGAAAATGCCGAGAAAGTAATCGAGCAGGCGCAGGCGAGCGCTGACGCAGCAAAGGAATCAGAGAAGAATGCAGCAGAAAGTGCAGAATCTGCAAAGAAAGATGCAGAGAAAGCAGAAGATGCTGCTGACCGTGCAGAAGATATTTTACTGCGTTTTGAGAGCGGAACTATAACAAAAGAGTTTACTGCGACAGATGACAGATGGACTGAAAGCAACGGCATGTGGCGTCTTACTATGGCAATGGGTAACAGCAGACTTATAGGCGTATACAAGGAAGTCAAGAAGCCTCAGTATGAAATGGTACTAACCGGCGTTTATATGGACGCTGAAAATGTGATTATCGAAGTTCCTGAAAGGTTTGCAGGCATCGTTATACTGGCGTCGCTGACAAAAAAGACTGGTGATAAGGTCTATGTCAAAAACTTTACGGAGGAAGATTTTGCAGAGGTTGGCAGTGATTTCGTACTAACCATATCCGCTGAGGAACACCAGGCAGGAAACAGTCCGGTCATTGTCAGCTTAACACAAATAATTGATGGCGTTAGTTATCCTTACTATGCTAATGCTGGAGTAGATAATAACGGTAACGTTGTTATAAATATGAGCAAAGCGTTCACAGGGAAAATAATATTGGATGGAGGTTACTTAGAATGAGTGTAGAAAAAATTGTCACTGGAACTTTAGCAGAGAGAGACGCTAAGATTAATGCTAATTTTGAAGCGTTGGATACCGACAAGCTCGGTAAGACCGAAACTGCCGCTGACAGTAGCAAATTAGGTGGCGTAGCGGCTGCTAGTTATGCAAAGACTGCTGATATGAACAGTGCTATTGAGGCTGCAAAGTCGGCAGTAAAAGATGAGCTGATTGACGGAGCGCCTGGTGCTTACGATACGTTAAAAGAAATTGCCGATTACATTGCAGAAGATAAAACGGGTGCGGCAGCTATGAATGAAGCTATAGCAGGTAAACTCGGTAAAACTGAAACTGCAGCTGCTGCCGCTAAACTAACAACTTCTGCCGGCAGTACAACACAGCCTGTATATTTTGATGATGGTGTTCCTAAAGCTTGTACTTATGAACTTAACAAAACAGTACCAGCTGATGCTGTATTTACGGATACTGTATATACACTGCCTACTGCATCTGCTAGTGTTCTAGGCGGCGTAAAAACTGGTTCAAATATCACTAACAGCAGCGGGACAATCAGTATTACTAAAGCTAATGTTGTGGCGGCATTAGGGTATACTCCGCCTACTTCTGCTACTACAGTAACCAAAACTGAATTTACAGCAAGTAGCGCCAACTGGGGAACATTATCAAACGGCTACTATCCATTTACCTTAGCAGCTTCAGGAAAACACTTCCTTGGTATGTATCGTACTAATAGCAGTACCTATGAGAGTGTTATGGTAGACGTAGTTGAAAGTAGCAGTAATATCATAATCCAAAGTACGGAGAAGTTTGCTGGCTTTATTCTGACGATTTGAGGTGAGGAAAAATGGGACTTGAAGGATTAGTAACAGTTGAAAAAATAAGAGCCGCAATTAACGCATCACTGTCAGGACTGAGTAATTCTGATGCAACGATTACTATAACAAAGAACGATAATACAACGAGTACTATTACTATTAACAATGTAGCTAATGCGACTACCGCAACTACAGCAACAAAACTCGGGAGCAGCACGGTAGGCAGTGGCGTCAAGGCAATTTATCTTAATGCTGGTACAGCAACTGCGAGTAACAGTACTGTAGGTGACAGCACCACGCCGGTGTACTTAAAAGCTGGCACTATAACAGCTTGTGATGCAAGTATTGGTTCCGGTTGGACTGTTTCAGAAGGGTCGGCAGGTTGGGCGCGAGAAAATTCCACTGGATTTACCATCCAGTGGTGGGTAGGCAATACTGATGCTACATATAGAAGTATTAATTTCCCCAGAAGCTTTTCAACTTTGTATTATGCGAATGTTATAGCAACCAGCAACTGCGAAACATTTGTTACAAGTGTTAGTAATACCAGTATTAGTTTTACCCTATGTAATGGTTACAATGATGATCGCTGGAATGGTTCACAGCCTTGTAGACTTTATGCTTGTGGCTTGACTTAACTTATACCAAACGCTACATATCTTTGTCCTTGTCCGGGCGACCCAATGGTAAAACCATTGTTATAGATAGCTGTTACAGTTACTTGGTTCTTATATAATTGTTCACCTTTATTGTTATTAGTTTGCATTACAACCTGAAACGCTGTTGTAAAAGTACGGGGGAATGTAGTTTGATCGCCCCACTGGATGGTAAATCCAGTGGAATTTTCTATAAGGAGAAATAAAAGTATGACCTATTTAATAAAATTTGACGAAAATGGCAGACGCAGTGACACTTACGTCGCCGAAGAAAAAACACAGGAACAAGTTACAGAACTGCTTGAAAAAGGGTTTGTATTAATTACAGAGAAAGATTATCAATTATTGATCGGCAATGTGGACGGTAAAGAATATATACGCAACGCTGACGGTACTTATAGTGAATATGAATTGCCTGAGCCTACATTGGAAGAACTTAAAGCTATCAAGCTGTCAGAGGTAGACGCTTGGACTGAAAGTAAAATCACAGGCGGTTTTATATCTGAATGCACTGGTGAGATAGTAAGATATGATAGCGATAAGGATACGCAGCTTACGATGCAGGGGATTGCGCTGAACGTAAGCACAGAACGTTTTGCAAACGAATATCCTTTGGGATGTCCAGTCCGGGGCTATAAAGAAGGAGAAACTGAAAAAACAATACAGTATCTTAACGCTGCTCAGGTATATACCTGGTGTGCTGATTTATCGTCTCATATAGGTGCTTGTAAGCAGCAAGGATGGATTAAACAGGCACAAGTAGAGGCAGCGTTAAGCAAAGAGGATTTGGACGCTATTATATTAGATTAGGCGGTGCAAAGATGGTTGAAATGGCAATGGCCTCAATAACAATCTTTAGCTTTTTATTTGGCATAGTAGGTTTTGTATTTAAGATTTGGATAATAAATCCTTTGTCTACGGCGATAGAGAACCTCCAAAAGACTGTTGACGCTTTAGCTAAGACTATTAATAGGGAGCAAGAACGTACAACAGATTTAAAAATAAAATTTGCTGAGATTGATCAGAGGGCAAAATCTGCACATAACAGGATTGATGAAGTTGGCGAACGGCTATTACTGGTAGAAAACAAATGTAATAACTGTTCATGTAAGGATAAGTGATATTTATGTTTGAGAAAATAAAAAACTTAATAGTGAGTGCCAGAAATAAAGTAGCCTCAATGTCGCCAAAAATAATGGCTGTCATTGTAGGCTATTTTATTGCAGTCGTTTTACTGATACTGACCTATTACGCTGCATGGATGTATATGTGGTTATGGCTAGATAAGATTATTATGTCTGACCTGCTGGCGTTGATACGTGAGATCACAGGTCCGGCTATGGTTGCATTTGTGACTTTCATAGCTACGAGTTTAGTAGATAAAGACGGGGACGGTGTCCCTGATAAATTTGAACAGGAGGCAGAGAATAATGGGGGCAGTAACAAAAAGAATCACTTTAGATGAGCTACGGCAGTTAGCAGCAAGGGCTAGAGGTAATATTGATAAGATCTATCTACACTGGTCAGCTGGTATTTATCACCAGTTTTTTAGTGACTATCACCTAAACATTGACAGCGACGGCGCTGTTATGGCGACAACCGATGATTTAACTGAATATAAGGCTCATACATGGCGGCGCAATTCTAGAGCTATTGGGATTGCTTTAGCGTGCTGTGTAGATGCTGTAGCCTATGCTGATGGAAGTATCGACTTTGGCAACGTGCCACCGACAGAGTTACAGATAGATAGTATGGCGAAAGTTGTAGCTGTACTGTGTGAGGAGCTTGGATTGGACATTAATGCCGATACCGTAATGACACATGCAGAAGCAGCAGACTTAGACGACTACGGCCCGGCAACTACTTTTGAACGCTGGGACTTGTGGAAATTGCCAGATGTGCCAGGCAACGGAGAACTGAAACCAGGCGGGCAGGTCATCAGGGGCAAGGCGATCTGGTGGCATCATAATTGGTAAAGATTATATAAGGAGGTGACTAATATGGAAAAAGTAAAAGAATATTTAGCGAGCAAAGTTTTTTGGACCGGTATGATTATCGGCTTTGCTTTAGGTGCGTTGCATAGTTGGTTTGGCCTGTAATATCAGAATAACCTTGTTCATATTTAGCTCGTGCGCCGAGAAAAAACTGTTGTAAAAGAAAATAGTAAAGCAACGGACTAAAACGGCGCACGTAGCGAATATGGCTGTCAAAATAGGAAAATAATGTACATGGAGTGAAAATCGTGTATGAAAAAATATATAATCATCGGTATTGTATTATTGTGGTCGTTATTATTGCTTGTATCACTGCCTGCTATATGCTCGGCAGAGGAACTTCCGGAAACAATAACGATGTCCAGGGAACAGTTCAGCGAATTGCAGACGATAATCGACAGACAGGAATTTCTATTGACCGAGCTGTCGAACACGTTGGAACTGCAGCAGATGAACTCGAACGAGCTGAAGAAGCTAATCGAAGATCAGCGTTTATCTTATCAGAAGATAAGGAGCGAGCTAACGAGTGCGCAGGAATCATTGTCGAACTCCAAAAAAACAATAGCAGAGCAAAACAAATCCTTAGAGATATTGAGCGAGCAAATAAAGAAAGAACAATCCAAAAGTGAATTGAAACAAAAACAGAAGGCTTTATGGGGATTTATCGGAGGGGTATTAGTTGGGACAATAGCAGCGAGCAGGTGATTATTATGGAAGCTTGCGGATCGTGGACAAAGAGCTGGTTGCTGACTTCCGGGAAGGCAGAGTTTCGCATGATCGTAGACGAGGCGAAGCTGACCCCAAGACAGCAAGAAATAATTGAACTGAAATTTATAGACGATCTTAAAAATTATCAGATTGCTATGAGAATAAATACGTCGGTACAGACGGTAGAGCGTGACTTGATGCAGGCGTATAATTCCATTTACAGAATACTTGGAGGTATGGCTGATGACAAAAATAATAGTAAGAAGTAACCAGTCTTCTGTGAACCCTACTGCTAGCGGACAACGTGTAGGTGTAGAATATAACGATGCCGGAAACAGAGCAGCGGCTAATATGTATGGTACTATCGGAAAAGCATTCAATGCAGGACTGGATGTTTTGAATAAAGAGCAGGAGCAAAACGAAGCACTGCGTGTGGCAAAAGCTACGAACGAATTTAATCTTGAACTTGGCAAACTGAAAGTTGACTACATGCAAAAGCGTCAGGGTAGTAATTCAGTTGGTGTGATAAACGACTTTTTAAAAGATGCAAATGTATTGTCAGAACGTATTTATGCAAAATCTGGTATCCGCTATAAATTGGGCGAACAGGCCTTTAAACGCATAACAGATAATACCCTTGCTACTGACGGCGTACAGCTCTATAAATTCCAGGAACAGGAAACACAAAAATATAAACAAAATGTCTTTGATCAATCTGCAGATAATTTGATAAACGGTGTAATCGATGGCGAGAGCTTGCTTGAGAATTATCCGATAATGGAAGGCTTGTATAGAAGTATGTTCCCAGATCTACCAAAAGAACAGTACAAACAAGTGGAAACAGAGATGGCAAACCGTTATGCAGCTATATTGGTAAATGATGCGGTAAACCAGAACAACTATACTCTTGCCGAAGATAGGCTCAGCTATTTCCGGAACAAAATATCTCCAGAGGTGCGTACAAAGCTGGAAGCAGCTTTATATAGTGAACAGGAATATGTTGAAAATAGTGAGTTATCAAAACAACTTGTTGATATTCCACCTGATGAATGGGATGCGTATCTTGAAAACTATGCTAAGGGAAAAGGAAACATAACCGAAGGTAAGTATACTTTTAACCCCGGTGTAAGCTTTGAAGGAATGCAGGAAAACGCAGTACAGGGTATAAAAGGCATAACAGGTATACTTAATCAATATGGCATAGATGATGTATATATAACAAGTACAAAGAATGACTACAGCGGCCATGCCCCGGGGAGCGCTCATTATGAAGGTGTAGGAGTCGATGTTGACAGTACTAAGTTAGGTGAATTGGACGAATCAAGCCGTAATATACTGGCTGATAGGATGGAACGTGCCTACCCAGGGCTAAAAGTTTTGAATGAGTACGATGATCCGTCTGACTATGCAACAGCTGGGCACTTCCATTTTGACTTCACAAACTACAAAGGCGAGAGCAGAATTGGTGCGAGTGGACTGAGTGCTAGAAGAAAAGACCGGATAAAACAAATGGCTGAAACTATGATGGCCGATAATAAGAGACGCATCAAGGAACAGGATGATTTAATGTTCAATAATGCAGTTAATACAGTATATGAGATGTACCAACAAGGCATTTCATATGAAGATGCATTAAAAGAAATAAAATCTATGGTAGGATTGGATTTTCAAACTGGTAATAAACTAAAGACTGCTGCTAATTTTTTTTATGGGAGTGATGGAAAGAGCAGTGGTGCTAAAGCTTCTTCTACAACTGTAGATAGAGTAAATGATATGCTTGGAAATCATGTTTTTCGTTCACGTGAAGAATATCTTAACTTTAGTAAAGTACAAGGATTTAATGAAGATCAAATTTATGAGGCAAATAAAACATATGATAAATATTTAAAAGGCGAAGGGATATTTAAATATGATTGGGATGATGACATAAGGCGGCAAGTTGTGGGGGATATAAAAGATGATAGTGCTCAAAAGGCTGCGTGGATTGGAGCATTACCGGAACTGAAAGAATGGGTTGTTAGTGAAAGTCAGAAAACAGGAGCTGTTCCGACAAGATATCAAGTGATTGAAAAAGGTAAAGACATTATAACTAAGCGGCCTGTAGGATATATGAAAGCTAGAGGCACTTGGGTCGATAGCGATGAACTTGTTGAATTAAGTTTAGCTGACTATAAACGTAGTGGTATAGAGAGTGTTAACCAAATTGGAGATGATTTATATTCTGTAAGACTGTCTAATGGTACAACAGAAATTATGAACGCAGCAAGGTTATATATGATAACGAGGTGAAAAAATGGATGCCGAAAGAATGAGAATGTTACAGTCTGAGTTTGAATCAAGATATAATCCTTTAAGTTACAATGCCCTTCATGAACCTAAAAAACTATCTATAGAACAAAGAAATTTTGATTTTCTTGACCAACAGTATGTAGATGCTAAAGAACATAAAATAATGACTTCTTTATGGAATGGTTTTAAAGGAACTGTACGCAATATTGCAAATTATGGAATTGCTCTCGAAAAATTCAATGAGAGTCCAGCACAAAACGAACAAACCTTAGGAATTAATATGCCGTTAGCATTCAGAGCGTTATATACTGCAGGAAATGTACTTGGCAGTACTGGTAGAGAGAAAGCTGTGTCTTTGGAAGAAGTTGCAAAATCTCCTTTATTGTCAAAAACACCTGTTAAAGGTGATACTGCGCTTGGACAGTTTGGACTTGATTTATTGGAAAATACACCTCAAGTTGTTGCTCAAGTCGGTCTTTCAATAGCTGCCGGACCTGCTTCAGCTACAGCCTTTATGGGATCACAAATAGCTGGTAGTCAGTATGAACGGTTAAATGCAGAAGGCGTAAAATTTGAAGATATGAAATTGCCTTTAATTACAAATGTTGTAGTTCAAGGCATATTAGAAAAAACAGGTATGGAAAAAATCCTTGCTAAAGTTCCTGGCGGAAAAGGGTACATTCAAAAATTTACCGAGATAATTAAACGCGGCGTAGAGGAAGGGTTTACAGAAGCGTTGCAGGAGTTCCCCGAAGGAGTAAGCGATATTATAGCGAAGAATCCAAATGCCAGCATTGGAGAACTTACTGATAAAATAATTAAAGCTTTCCCTGAAATGTCTAAAGATGCTATTTATTCTGGTTTAATTGGTGGTGTGTTTGGTGCTGGTTTTGGCGGAGTGAAAGTTCTCACTGACAATTTCAATAAACACGTTGATAAAGAAATACATAAAGAGCGGCTTAATATGCTTGAAGAAGGTGCAGAGCGAATCAAAAAAAGCGGAGCTGATCCTTCTTATGCAGCGTCTGTAGTGAATGCCAATTTGCAAGGCGAATTTGTTCAGGTGGATGGCGAAGTTTTGTATCAGTATGCTCAAACGCAAAATATTAATGATGTCGCAGAAACGCTTGGATTAGATCAAGAAGATATTATCCAAGCAGCAAAGTCTGGTCAGACCATAGATATTTCCGTAGGAAACTTTGAAGCAATGGTAGCAAAGAATGCAGATTTTATGAATGCCGTCAAAGATAGTGTAACATTTGAAGATGATGGGTATTCTGTGAATAATGAACGTCTGCAGAAAGAAATAGCGAAGGAATATCAGAAAGCAAAATATAATTTAGATGAATTTGAAAATTGGAAAACCGAAAAGGTAAACGAACTTCGACAGATTGGGGCAACAAAACAAGAAGCATTACAAGCGATGGTGTTGTTGGAAAGTGCCGCAAGAACTCAATATCCTGATGACCCTATGCAGTATTTTAGGGATAACCCTGTAAGCTTCAAGCGTTTTGTCAGTACGCCTAAGGGCCGATATATGCAAACTAAAAGCGCTAACGAAAAATTGATTGAGGATGAAAATAACTTCGCTGCTAATATTGATAAGTTTATATCAGGAAAATTGGTAGATAAAACTATTAGAGTAATGCAGACACCTCTTGCGTTAGAAGTTGCTGGTGCTAAAATATTGCCGGTAGATATGTCTGTTGAAAATCTTGATAAAGTTTTAAATGGAAAACATAAAAGTGATATGTCTGCTGATATAATGAAGCAGATACCTAGGGCATTAACTGATCCCTTAATGATATTTGATACCTATGATGGTAAGAATGGTGCAAAAAGAAAAATAGTTGCCCTGGATTTAAAATCTAAAAATGGAGCAACCATTGTAGTGCCTTTCGAACTCGAAGTAGATAATAAAAGCAATAAGTATGTTATGAACGAAATTATAAGCGCATATGGTAAGACTGATAATAAGACAGGCGAACCACGCTATGAATGGTTTGCTAAGCAAATTGAAAACGGAAAATTAAGATATATCAATAAAGAAAAAACCGCTAAACTGATTGAAAACGAGAAGCCCGAATGGCTCATGCCGTTTTCAACAGATAGCGGTTTTGTTAAGACTGACAAGTGGCTACCTTCTCCTAGCAGCGATTCCGCTAGCAGAATAACCGACCTTGACAGTCTTCTTAATAATAGTATACCAGATGAAAATGCACTCCGCAAGAGACGAGAAGAAATGCAGGGATACTACCAGACCGCTTTTCACGGAAGTCCACATAAATTTGAAAAATTTGATTTGGGATCTGTTGGTACAGGAACAGGTATACAGGCCCATGGATGGGGTTTGTATTTTGCTTTCAGCAAAAATACTGCTAAACGATACAGGGATAGATTGAAAGGTAGCCGTGATACATATACTGGCGAAGGGTCTCTAGTTGAGGTTGAAATCCCTGAAAATGATGTATTACTTGATGAAAATAAATCTATTGAAAAGCAACCGCCTAAAGTACGCGAGATTATTAAAGCTGAATTAGAAAGAATTGGTGGGAGTGCGAATAGCGGCAGAAGCTTTTATAAAGAATTAATGTTTGAAATGAAAAGGAGGGGGGCGGAAAATCCAGCCAGAGCAGCATCTGAACATTTAAATAAATTAGGGATAAAAGGCATTAAATATGTTGGAATGGTAGATGGAGAATCATATGTAATTTTTGACGATCAGGCAATAAAAATAATAAACAGTTATAATCAAAAAGTTAATAACGATAAAAAAGGTGCTATCACCTGGGACGAAGAAGGTAAAGCAATTATCAGATTGTTTGAAGGTGCCGATGCTAGTACTGTTATTCACGAGACGTTGGGACACTATTTGTCAGTGAATATTATGAGGCGCAGTAAACTTCCTACCGCAACAGAACAGATGCGTAAAGATAGGCAGACGCTCCTTGAATATGCAGAAAGCAGTGAAGAAGAATGGGCTGAACTTGATAAATATGATGGCGATCTTACCAAAGAGCAGTTTGACCGCAAAACAGCAATTTATGAACGTTGGGCAACGGGGGCGGAACAGTATTTTATGTTGGGTATTGCACCAAGCAAAGACTTGCGACGGATATTTGCAAACTGGAAAAAGTGGCTGCTTGGTATTTATAAATCGATCAAAGATTTTGTTGATTCTAATAAAGAATATGCAAAAGAGATTACCCCGGAAGTAAGAGCAGTATTTGACAGAGCGCTTGCAAGTGAGGAGGCTATCATAGGGCAACAAAAGCTAGACGGATATTTTGCCAAACTTCCTGATACTATTATAGATAAACTTTCCGAGACGTCTAAAATACAACTTGCTAAAACAATAGAAAATGCCTATGACAAAGCTGTTGAAAGCTTGACGAAAGAGAGCCTTAAAAATTTCACTAAAGAACGCAGTGCGGAAATAAAGGCATACAGAGATAAAGTTACTCCTGCGATTAAAGAAAATGTTCAAGGTCAAAAACTTTATTTAGCGGAAAGACAAATGATCGAAACATTAGGAGAAAAAAGTGCTGTTACAGCTGCGCGAAAATATCAAGAGCTAATTGGTAGAGCAAAGAACCCCGAAGAAGTACTGACCGATAAAGATCAAGAATATATGCTATTGTTTTCTGCAGTGGCAGAGCAAAATGAATATGCTAGTGGAGAAGACTTTGCAAAATCTGTTCTTGCAAATCCTACGGAAGCACAGGCTATAAAAAATGCTGTTGATAAAGTTGTTAACGAGAAGTATCCTGACATAGTGCTTGAAAGACAGGCAGCTGAACTTGCGACTAAGGAAGCTTTCTATAGTGATGAAAGTGGCTTGGTTCTAGGGGTTGAACAGCAAATAATCGAAGATGCCGCGGCTGGTATTCTCGCCAAACAGCGTAGCACAGAAACTAAAATGAAACTAGCTAAAGCACGTAGGCAACAAGCTATGAATGCTGCAGTTGAAATGATTGATAATATGTCAATAAAAGATGCAGTAAGAGTGCAAAAATTTATTGTTGCAGAGCGTAACGCCGCAGCTAAAGCTGCTGTTGCTGTAAGAGATGGAGATATGGAAACAGCCTTAACTCAGAAACGGTTACAGGCATTAAACCATGCTCTGGTTATGGAAAGTATGAAAACTAGACTTGCTGTAGATAAGGCGGGAAGAGCTTTAAAAAGGGCTAAGAACGCAAAAAAAGAAACTTGGGTTAATGATGACCATCTGTCTCAAGCAGGAGCATTGTTTGCAAGAATGGGTATAAAGTTAAAAGGATACGATCCGGCTAATAAAAAAATGACGCTTGAACAATACGTTAATGCTATGAATAAGTTTTTAGGAAACGCTGATATTGCTGAGTGGCTATTTGATGAAACTGTTGACATTTCTAATCCTACTGCATTAACGCGCAATCAATACTTTGATGTGGTTGACGCTATAAAAAATATCCGGGCTCTGGCAAAACAGGAAAAAGGCGTAGGCCTATTAGAAACTAAAAATGATTTTAATGAATTCAAGGAAGAAACGTTATTGCACCTTCAAAAACTGAAAACAACTGAAAAGCTTGTTCCAGGAGAAAACGCAAAAGTAAACCTGATTGAAAAAGGAATAGCTCAAGGGTTAACATCCGACAGCATATATGAAATTCTCGACAAAGGGAAGCAAGGATTCTTTTACAATATGCTTTATCTTCCGCTAAAGCATAAGCTTGACCTTGAAAGCGTTGACTTGGCTTATTTAGCAAATAAGTTTGAAACTGCGTCTAAACGTTGGAAAGAAGCTGTTGGGGATGTCTATGCAAAGGTAAGTTATTCAGAATTAGGCACAGATATAGATGGTGAACAATTAAAGATTGACAGAACGAATCTTGTCAAAATGCTTGTGTATTCAGGGACTCAGGAGAGTTTTAGGAGATTGTGTGATACTCCACCGATTGGGCTTGAAAATTCGCCATTATGGGTAAGGGCGTCTGAGACTGTATCTGATGAAGTTGCAAGGCAAACTACTGCAGAAAACATTCTTAGATTTCTTAGCAATAACTTAACAAGCCAGGATGTAGTTATGGCACAAGAGTTAATAAATATCGCAGAATATAAATGGTCGGAAAAAGCAGAGAATGAACGACAGACTAAAGGCTTTACTCCTAAAAAACAGGAAGCGACACCTAGGGAACTTGTTCTTTCAGACGGTAATATTGTGATATTTAGAGGAGGATATTTCCCGCTTGTTAGAGATATAAGGGGAGGAAGTGCTCCAGCAGGCAATACGCCGTTTACTGAAACGAATGCGCCACAGTTAAAATATGGTATGCATACTAATACCGGAAGCATGAAAGCAAGAACAATAGGAGCAAAATACCCTGTTGATCTTACATTGGATGCAGGGATAAGAGAGATTAATGCGTCCATCCATGACTTACATTTTAGAAAAGTTATTCAGGTCGCTAACCGTATATTTAATGATAAAGATATAACAGGTCTTATGAGAGCTAAGCTTGGTACAGCAACTTTTAAAGCTCTAAAAGAGCAAATAGATGTGACTGCTAGACCTGAAGGTATGTATAATACTTCGGCAGCTGAATCATTTATAGGAGATGTAGCAGATAAACTGCGTGGTAAGGTTATTCCTTATATGATTGGTATGAGCCTTAAGATAAATACGCAGAATCTTGCTAATATAGCGCTTTATGGTAATACTGTTGAAGGATATGGCCATATAGAGGCGTTACAGGACTTTATTACTAATGGAATTATGTTAGGCTGCAACTCGCCACGAGCAGCAAGAGAAATGTGGAAGACTGTACAGGAACTGTCGCCAATGATGGCTGAAAGATTCAAAGGCACTGATTTTACAACAAGGGAGCTGATGGAAAACAATAAATTGGATGGCATGACAAAAAAAGTATTGGAATGGTCGAATATGTCAATGGCATTTACAGATGGTTTGACAGCAATGCCAATATGGTACGGCGCATATACGCGGCAGATGAATAGAGGAAAAACTCAACAGGAAGCCATAGACTATGCAGATAGCATAATTAGAAAAACAATGGGTTCTACAAGAGCGACAGATGTTTCTTCTATGGTAAGAACTAAAGGTGCCACAAAAATATTTTTCATGTTTCAAACATTTTTTAATACACAATTCAACCAATGGTATGTTACATTTAAACGTCAAGAACTAAACTTTTCAGACAAGGAATATAAAAAGATGGCGAAAGAAATAACTAGTTTTGTTTGTGGAAAATGGATTGCATTTACGCTATTTTCACTTCTTCTTGCTGGAGAAAATCCATTCGTTGATGATGACGATGATGACTACAATGATTTCCTGTCAGAACTGTTTTCTTATCCGCTTACATTAGGAGGGCCAATAGGGCAGGGAGTAAATTTTGGAGTAAGGAGAATGTTTGATATGCAGACTTTCCCATATCGTATCTCTCCGATAGAGTCTTCGTTGAATACAGTATTTACTTCTACTTCGAATATTGGTGAAGTGGTTAGAGGTGAAAAAGAAAACGAAGAGCTTGTTGAGCCGGTTGTTAATTTAGCTCTTCTCTATAAAGGGTTGCCGAGCCAACTTAGCAAATGGTTCTTTAATGCTTGGGATATTCTGTACGGGGATATGACGCCGAGAACCGAGGATTTGTTCCGACGCAGATCCAAAATAGAACGTAACGAATAAAAATGAATCGCCTCGAATGAGGCTGTTCATTTTTAAGTATTTCAACACTATAACATACAATTATGACGCTTAACAAAATTGTTAAGCGTCTTTTTTATTTTAGGGAATTATGAGGGAATATTGAGGGATTATAAGGGCCGATTTAACGGATAATATAGTTAAGATAAATGAACGGAGGCAAGACTATGAGTGGCAATATGAATTTAGGAATTACAAGCAGTTCTGTACTTACTACATATCCACAAACGATGACTTGCATTGTAGATGGAACAAATATTATTCAGGTTGATTTTTATGGGAACCGGCAGAGGATCGGAGTTACTCAAAGTGCGTATGATGAGTTAGAAAAAATCAGTAATGAATATTATAACAAGCTTGTTGAACTTAAAGTAATCACTCCACCGAAAACGTCGGAAGAGATACAGCAGGAACAGACCCAGCTTATGGCAGATATGTTGAAAGAAATGCAGAATATGAAGCGTGAAATCGAGGTGCTTAAAAATGATCAATCCACAAGCTGTAGCACAAATGCTGAGACTAAACCAGCAGGACACGAACCGCCTTGCGGAAGCATGGGCGACGGCGATGAATGTAGCGAACAAGGTTAATAGTAAGGGTGATGCGCTAAACGCTTTGGCTAAGAATGGTGTTAGTTCAGACATTGTTACTAAGGTCAATGGATATTTAAATAATCCTATGGCTGGATTTATTGCTAAGGCTGCTGGTGTAGATCTTAACAAAGTAAAAAATATAGTCGGTGATTTACAGGGAACCGGCGGAACTGTTCAGCCTGATATTAATCAAGGGCAACAGCCAAATGATAATTTAGCAAGGTTACGTGCGGGGTTACAACAGCTTAAACGCTGATGTGATAAATAAAATATCAAGAAAGGAGTTGTTTGCAGATGGACGAAAAATATTATGGCGGTTTTAACACTTGGGGGATTGCTATCTTCTTGATAATCCTGTTTGCTGCTTTTTTAGGCAATCGTGGTGGTTGGAATAATAACGGTGCTGCTCCTGCATATGGTTGCAATGCTGTATCTAATTGCCAGGTAGAAAAACAGGGAATCATCGACAGCGCGCGTACTCAATATTTGATTGAGAATACTGCTCGTCAAACCCAAGAGCAAACTATGGCTGGCTTCTCTGCACTCGGTACGAAGATTGACTTTTATGAGTATCAAAACCTGCGTGATCAACTTGCTCAGGAACGTACGAAAAATGTCGTTCTGGAAAACCGCGTATACAGTGATGCTAAATTCAACGCTGTAGAAGCTCAACTGGCTTCTATCTCTTGCCGTATGCTTCCGAAACCTGAGGTTACTGGTATCGGCGCAGTTTGCCCGAATGCCGGCATTATCAATGGTTTGGGCATTAATAGCCTGAACGGCGGTTGCAACATGGTTTAAAGGGGTTTAAAAGTAAGGCTCCGTCGTAAGACGTGATACAGGGCGGAGAAATCCGCCCTATTTTTTTATAGGAGATGATAATATGTGTGGAAATAATGGATGTAAAGTATGTCCTAATTTAGTTGCCAGTACTGAGGTGGCAGTTGCTGCTAATGAATTGCAAATTACAATTCCAGCGATGACAATAAATAATAATGAAAAGATTTGTTTGTTAATTGCCCAGGCAATCCCTGCAGGTGCTGATACACTGCCGGTAGTTATTTTAAATGGTACAGGCGGTACAGTAATTCAAATGATTAACCGTTGCGGTGACGGAGTAAGAGCAGATCAAATCCGCAGCAGAAAAATTTATAATTTGCGTGTGATGACAGAACCGCCCTTAGCAGTGGTTCGCAGTAATAATCTTTGCTGCACAGCTTTTGTATGGCCACAAATTACACCGCCTACAGTTACTCCATCGTCTGTTACTTTAAAGAAATGAGGCGTTGGCAATGGGCAATTTATTGATTGGCTTTACAATAGCCTTTCTTTCAAGTAGAGAAGGTCAGGAAATAGCTAAAAAGGTTGCAAAGAAAGTGCTTGAAAATCTTTCGGAAAAACCTAAAAAGAAGGACGGTGAAGATAATGCATAAGTACGATCATTATGCAGAGCATATTGACGGTGACAAATTAAAAGAAGAACAGGTTGACGATATTGTTTGCTGTGCATTAGAAAAAATCAAAGTCATCGAAGAGGAAGATTACGAAGCTATAATGATGAAAATTCATTGTATAGCTTATGGTCCGCACTTTGATGAACACCTTGCTAAAAAGGCCGTTTCGGAAATGAAAAATGTTGACGGTACTACCGGAGAACATTGGACAGTAGAAGAAACTACCCGTGTTATGGATCAGAACGGTGTACATGCCAATAAGTACGACTGGTATTATTTAATGAATATGCTGCATAGCGATTATTCGAATCTCTGGGGAGAAGATGTTGCGCAGTATGTTAAATTTGCCAAAGCGTATATCAATGATCCTGATGCCGGAGCAGGTAAAGTTTTTTATCTGTGGAGAGCTGGAAAACATCACTACCAATAAATATTGCATAAAATAACCTCCCCAATTATGAGGAGGTTATTTTATATTCGTCAAAAATTCGTCAAAAATAAGTTGCCGAAAGGTGTTAAAACCTGTATTTTAATTGTGTCGTTAATATGTCATAAATGGCATAATAGCTACATTCTTCTGGAATTGGCTATAATTGTTTCATTAAATAGCACTTTATGATATAATAAAACGTGCTATGAGCGCAAGCTAAATTTTGCACAAATGGAGGAAAACTGTGATTATTTTCGTTGTCAACTGCGGTAGCTCCTCAATTAAATATCAGCTTCTTAATATGAACGGCGAGCAGGTGCTGGCCAAAGGTCTGATCGAACGGATCGGTATGGAAGGTTCTGTTCTCAAACACACGCCTACGGGCAAATACACAGTAGATATCAGCGCCGAGATACCTGACCATTCCGTTGGCATCCAGATGGCGCTGGATGCTCTGACTAATGAAGAATATGGCGTTATTGACAGTATGGATGAAATCGATGCTGTTGGCCACCGTGTAGTGCACGGCGGCGAACGCTTTACCGATTCGGTACTGATCAGCGATGATGTTTTGAACGGGATCGAGGCCTGCGCTGAGATTGCGCCGCTGCACAATCCGCCGAACCTGTATGGTATCAAAGCCTGTATGCGCCTGATGTATAATACTCCTCAGGTAGCTGTTTTTGATACGGCGTTCCATCAGACTATGCCAAAAGTTGCCTATTTGTATGGCCTGCCTTACGAAATGTATGTCAAATACGGACTGCGCCGCTATGGCTTCCATGGAACTTCCCATAAATATGTAGCCCAGCAGGCGGCCGAAATGATGGGCGAGCATATGAGCGACCTGCGTTTTATTACCTGTCATTTGGGTAATGGCGCCAGCATTGCTGCGATCAAATATGGTAAATCCATCGATACCAGCATGGGGTACACACCGTTGGAAGGACTTGTCATGGGTACACGTTCCGGCGAGATCGACCCTGCTATCATTCCTTTTTTGATGGAAAAAGAAAATATGAATGCACAGCAGATCGACGATTATCTGAACCGTCGCAGCGGTATTTTAGGTATCTCAGGGCTATCCAGTGATTTCCGTGATCTGGAAAGTGCCGCTAACCGCGGTGATGAACGCAGTCAGCTTGCTATAGACATTTTCGCTTATAAGGTCAAAAAATATATTGGCGGCTATGTTGCTGCCATGGGTGGCGTTGATGCCATCATCTTTACAGCAGGTCTGGGTGAAAACTCTCCGTTTATGCGTGATAAGATCTGTAATGGTCTGGAATATCTTGGTACGCGTATTGATCCGGAACTTAACAAGCTGCGCGGTAAACAGATGGAAATCAGTATCAAAAGGGCGCGGGTCAAGATCTTTGTGATTCCCACGAATGAAGAACTGGTCATTGCCCGTGATACACTGAATATCTGCCGCCGCATCATTAAATTATAATAAAAGTTACGCTTTTTTCTTGACAAAGATTTAGAGCATAGCTATAATTGATACGATTGGTGAAATATGATAAAGATAAATGTCGCAGAAATCAAGAAAAGACTGGTCGGTAAAAAAGACTTTTCCTATGAACTGAAACCAGCAGAATTGAACATTACCGAAGCGGATCTTCCGCTGACAGGAACGGTGACCGTAAAAGGCACGATATCCAATGCCGGTGATGTTTTGCTTTTGGAAGCTATGGTTGAAGCCATGGTCAACAGGACCTGCGGACGCTGCCTTAAAGCCTTTACAGGTAAGAGTACGGCTGAAGTATTGGAAAAATTCTATCCGGCAAGTGCTGAGAATATCGAAAATGATGCTTTTATTTATGAATCTGATATCGTCGATCTGACGGAACCGATTCGTGAAAGTCTCCTGCTGGCAGAGCCCCTTCAAGCTTTGTGCAGGATCGATTGTCAGGGCTTGTGTCCGGTCTGCGGCGCCGATAGAAATAAAGGCGACTGCGGCTGTGATACTACCACAGTCGATCCCAGGTTGGCGGCATTAAAGCAATTCATCAAAAATTAAATTCACATTCATTAGCTTGAGGAGGTGTATCAAAGATGGCAGTACCAAAGAGAAAAATGTCCAAAGCTCGCCGCGATTCCCGTCGTGCGAACTGGAAACTTACAGTTCCTGGCTTAGTCGAATGTCCGCAATGTCATGAGATGAAAATGCCGCATCGCGTTTGTCCCGAATGTGGTTATTACAACGGCAAACAAGTTATCGTTAAAGAACAATAATCTTGCAGCTTTAAATCCCCGTACCTGACGGTACGGGGATTTTTGCTTTTTATTGGCTGATACTAAAGTGCTACAGGCAGAGTAAAAAAGCTGTTTGAAAACCGTCGGGCATTTGATTGTGACTAACTTGTGAATTATTAGGAAAATTAAGCATGGAATTAAAATTTTTACTTGCTTTTTTTATTGTGAGCTTTTATAATACCTCTAGATATTAATAGTTGGTACTAAAGTCGGGTGATAAAATGAATTCTTCCAAAAAAATAATACGGCAGGAAAATCTGTCCAAGATGTTGGAACGCAATCCATTTTTGACAGACGAGCAGCTTGCTAAAGCACTTGAAGTCAGTATCCAGACAATCCGTTTGGATCGCCTGCGGATGAATATTCCGGAAGTACGTGAACGTACACGTCAGATGGCCGAAAATGCGCAGACAAAATTGAAAGCCATCGACAAAAAAGATATTGTCGGCGATCTTATTGATCTGGAATTGAATAAGATCGGTATTTCGATGCTGAAAATAACGCCGGAAATGGTGCTGGAAAAAACAGGCGTCGCACGCGGTTACTATATGTTTGCGATGGCCAATACCCTGGCTCTGGCTGTAGTCGATGCAGATGCGGCCTTGACAGGGGTTGGTAATGTTAAGTATAAAGTACCGGTCTATGCCGGTGCAACCTTAGTCGCTAAGGCGGAGGTGATCCGCCGTGAGCATGATAAATATGTTATCTGGGTCAAAGTTCGCAACAATAACGAAGAAGTGTTTCGTGCTAAATTCATTATTGTATCACTGCCCAACGAAAGGATCGAGAAATAGTGAAAATTGCGGTTGATGTGATGGGAACTGACTATGGACCTCAAGAACTGGTTTTGGGAGCTGTCCAGGCTGTCAGAGCGTATGACTGCGAAGTCGTTCTCGTAGGCGACTCCGAAATTATAAAAAAACTGCTGGAGGAATATAATGCTGCTGATGAACGAAAAATCACAGTACATCATTCCAGCGAAGTTATTAATATGGATGAACATCCAGGTATAGCAGTAAAAACTAAAAAAGATGCGTCTATCGTCGTTGCTACGAAGCTGCTGCGTGATAAAGAGTGTGATGCGCTGGTATCATCCGGAAGCACAGGGGCGGCAGTAGCCGCAGCATTGTTTGGACTGGGACGCATCAGGGGCATCGAACGTCCGGCTATCGCGACTCCTATCCCAAGTCTTACCGGGACGACAGTAGTTTTAGACAGCGGTGCTAAAGTCGACGCCAAACCCGAACATATGGTGCAAAGTGCTATCATGGGCAGCGTTTATGCTGAGTTGATGCTGAAAATAAAAAATCCGCGCGTTGGGCTTTTGAATATCGGTGAAGAAGAAACAAAAGGTAACGAGCAGGCTCTTGCTACTTATCCTCTGCTCAAGGCTGAAGAACATATCAACTTTGTCGGTAATGTAGAAGGCCGTGACATTAACAAAGGCACTGTTGACGTAGTCGTCTGCGACGGGTTTGTCGGCAATGTAGTCCTGAAGTTTGCAGAAGGTCTTGCAAGTGCTATAATGAAGTTAATGAAAGAAGCTATTTTGAATGGCGGTTTTCTGGCCAAGCTGGGCGGACTTTTGATCAAACCGGCTATGAAGGGGCTTGCCAAGCGGCTTGATCCGGCTGAATACGGCGGTGCGCTGCTTTTGGGTGTCAAGGCACCTTTTATTATCTGCCACGGCAGCAGTAAAGCAAAGGCTATCAAAAATGCAATCGGCGTGGCTATAGATTTTGCTGAGCGTGATGTAGTTGAACATATTGCCGGCAATATCGTGAAATCAAGAAAAGGAAACGAGGAAATATAAATGGAAAAAGCAGTTGGTATTTTAGGTCTGGGCTGCTATGTGCCTGAAAAGGTGCTGACCAACCATGATCTTGAAAAAATAGTAGAAACCAGCGACGAGTGGATCGTTGAACGTACAGGCATTAAAAACAGGCATATTGCCGCTGAAGGCGAAGCTACATCCGATATGTCCGTTATTGCGGCAGAACGTGCTTTGGCTGACGCAGGCGTAAGCCCTGAAGAAATCGAACTGGTCATCGTAGCAACTGCTTCTGCTGACCATGCTTTTCCCTCTACTGCTTGTCTGGTACAGGACCGTATCGGCGCTAAAAACGCAGCTGCATTCGATCTGTCCGCAGGCTGCTCCGGCTTTGTTTACAGTCTGGGCGTAGCAAGCCAGATGGTAAAATCCGGTTTGTACAAAAAAGCGCTCATCATCGGTGCTGAAACTTTAAGCCGCATTATGAACTGGGAAGACCGCAATACCTGCGTTCTTTTTGGTGACGGTGCAGGAGCGGCGGTCATTGGTGAAGTCGAGGATGGTCTTGGTGTTTTGGGTATCGATCTCGGCAGCGACGGCAGCGGCGGCAAATATCTGTTCCAGCCGGCTGGAGGCAGCCGCAGACCGGCTTCTCACGAAACAGTAGATGCAAGAGAGCATTTTATCCATATGAACGGCAATGAAGTATTTAAATTTGCAATCCAGATCATGGGCAAAACGGCTAAACGAGTTTTAGCTAAAGCAGGTCTTGAACCGGCTGATGTCGATCTTCTGGTTCCGCATCAGGCTAATATCCGCATTATTAATAGTGCTGCTAAACGTTTGAAAATGCCAATGGAAAAAGTTTGGGTAAATGTCGATAAATACGGCAATACTTCCGCTGCTTCCATTCCCATTGCCCTGTGCGAGGCGCAGGAGCAGGGCGTACTTAAAAAAGGCGGTACAGTACTGTTGGTTGGTTTCGGTGCTGGCCTCACATGGTCTTCCATTGTGCTTAAATGGAGTAAATAAACCTGCAAGAACAATTGAGCAAAAGACGAAAGAGAGGTTTTCCCAATGAGCAAAATTGCATTTGTATTCCCGGGACAAGGTTCCCAAACTGTAGGTATGTGTAAAGATCTTTATGATAACTATACTTGCGCTCGCAAGGTTTTTGAAGCTGCTGACGAAGCTTTGGGTTTCTCCATCAGCGATATGTGTTTTAATGGTCCGGAAGATCAGCTGCGTCTGACCTTTAATACTCAACCGGCTATCCTGACTGCCAGCGTAGCCTGTGCTGAGGTGCTGAAAGAAAACGGACTGAGCTGCGAAGTTGCTGCTGGCCATAGCCTGGGTGAATATTCTGCTTTGGTTTTGGCAGGTGCTTTGGACTTTGCTGATGCTGTCCGTATCGTTCGTAAACGTGGCCAGTTCATGCAGGAAGCTGTTCCTGTTGGCGAAGGCAGCATGGCCGCTGTCTTAGGTCTTGAAAGCGATAAAATCATTGATATCTGCCGTACTGTTGAAGCTGAATGCGGTGAAGCTGTACAGGCAGTAAACTTCAACTGCCCTGGCCAGGTCGTTATTGCAGGCTCTGTAGGCGCAGTGGATAAAGCTTTGGCGGCGTTGAAAGAAGCCGGCGCCAAACGCGCTGTTCTTCTTCCCGTAAGCGCACCTTTCCACAGCACTCTTATGCAGCCGGCTTCCAAACGTCTGGCTGAAGTTTTTGAAACTATTACCTTCCACGACGCTAAGATTCCTGTCGTCGCTAATGTAACTGCAACTGAAGTTACCAAAGGAGAAGAAATCAAAGAATCTCTGATCCGTCAGGCTGCTATGCCTGTACTTTGGGAAACCTCTGTCAACCATATGATCGCAGGCGGCGTCGATACTTTTGTCGAAGTCGGCCCAGGCAAGGTTCTGTCCGGTTTTACTAAAAAAATTGCCAAGGGTATGGCTGCTTTGAACGTCGAAGATGAAGCAAGCCTTGAAAAAACACTTGCTTATTTTAAGGAGGTTCGTTAAAATGCAGTTAGAAGGTAAAATCGCACTGGTTACAGGTGCTTCCCGCGGTATCGGTAGAGCTATCGCAGTGGCGCTGGCTGCTGCAGGAGCTGATGTCGCTGTCAATTATGCCGGTAACAAAGCTGCTGCTGAAGCAGTGGCTGCTGAAATCGAAGCTATGGGACGCAAAGTTCTGCTGCTGCAGGGTGACGTTGCCCAGCTTGAAGTCTGCACTGAAATGATCGATGCCGTTATCAAAGAATTCGGACGTATCGACATTTTAGTCAATAATGCAGGCATCACTCGTGACAATCTACTGATGCGTATGAAGGAAGAAGATTGGGACGCAGTGCTGAACACTAACCTCAAAGGTGTTTTCAACTGCACTAAAGCAGCTGTCAAATACATGATGAAACAAAGAGCGGGCCGTATCGTCAACATCACCTCTGTCGTAGGTGTAATGGGCAATGCCGGTCAGGCCAACTATGCTGCAGCAAAAGCAGGCTGCATAGGTTTCACCAAATCTGTAGCTAAAGAAGTTGCAGCCCGTGGCATCACTGTTAACGGTGTTGCACCTGGTTTTATCAAAACTGATATGACCAGCGTTTTACCAGAAAAAGTAGTAGCCGATATGGAAGCCGGTATCCCGCTGGCGCGTCTTGGCGAACCTGAAGATATTGCCAAGGCAGTATTGTTCCTTGTAAGTGACGATGCTGCTTACATAACCGGTCAGACTTTACATGTTGACGGTGGTATGGTAATGTAATTATGCAATTCTTAAAAAAAGACCTTTGGAAGGAGGTGAATCGTAAATGAGCACTTTCGAAAAAGTAAGAGACATTACTGTCGAGCAATTGAGCGTTGACGCTGATGAAGTAAAGATGGAATCATCCTTCATCGATGATCTGGGCGCTGACTCCCTCGACATCGTTGAATTAATCATGGCTTTCGAAGAGGAATTTGAAGTTGAAATCCCTGACGAAAAAGCTGAAAAAATCCGCACCGTGGCTGATGCAGTCAAAATGTTGGATGAAGAAAAATAATCTTTTAGCAGCTCAAGGGAAAGCTCTTAGGAGCTTTCCCTGACAGTTGCAGTAGTCCTGAAATGGGGGATATTTGTTGAAACTACCAGTACTTAAAATAGGTGATTTGACAGCCGAAGTACCGATCATACAAGGCGGAATGGCTATCAGACTGTCTACCGCGCGTTTGGCGGCAGCCGTTGCGCAGGAAGGCGGAATAGGACTCATCGCAGCGTCCGGCATGGCGTTTGACGAGCTGCGTAAAGAGATCCGGCTGGCCAGAAAGCTTACCGGCGGGAAAGGCATCATCGGCATCAATGCCATGGTTGCGGCCCGCGAATTTCTTGGGCTAATTACCACTGCTGCCGAAGAAAAAATTGACCTGATCGTTGCCGGTGCCGGTTTTTCAAGAGATATTTTCGCCGTGGGGCGTGAACATAACGTAGCCGTAGTGCCCATCGTTTCCTCTGTCAAACTAGCTAAAATATCTGAAAAGCTCGGTGCAGCCGCTATTGTAGTGGAAGGAACAGAGGCGGGAGGACATCTTGGGACTCAACAGTCCATCAAAGATATTCTGCCTGACATTGTCAAGGCGGTCAATATTCCGGTTATCGCTGCCGGCGGAGCTACTGACGGTGCAGCTGTAGCGGAGCTTCTTAAATTAGGGGCCAGCGGTGTGCAGATGGGCAGTCGTTTTGCCGCCAGCGAAGAATCCAACGGTGCTCCGGCGCTGAAAGAATTATATCTCAAAATGACCAAAGAGGACGTTGTACAGATCGACAGTCCCGTTGGCTATAAAGGCAGGGCGATCCTTAATCCTTTTGCCAAACAGGTTCTGGAAGGTACGCAGCCGCGTCCCCGCACCTGTGATAACTGCCTTAAACAATGTTCCCGCAGCTTCTGCATCATCCGTGCGCTCACCAGAGCTCAGCAGGGCGATGTTGAAACCGGCCTTGTTTTTACAGGTGCCAATATGTGGAAGATCAAAGAAATTTTACCCGTGAAAGAAATTTTCAGAAGACTGAAAGAAGAAATAGCAAAAATTTAATTTGAGGTGATTTATTTTGAAAAGACGAGTCGTTATTACCGGTGTTGGCCCGATTACTCCAATCGGCATCGGCAAAGATGAATTTTGGGGCAATCTGATCGCTGGTAAATCCGGTATCGGTCTCATTACCCAGTTTGATGCTTCTGATCCTGGCTTCACCACTAAAATTGCAGGCGAAGTTAAAGATTTTGATTTCGCTAACTATGGCGATAAAAAAGAAGGCAAACGTATGGATCGTGTGACCCAGTTTGCTGTAGCAGCTGCTAAACTGGCAGTGGAAGATGCTGAACTCGATCTGGAAAAAATTGATCCCGTTCGTGCCGGCGTTTGCGTTGGCAGCGGCATTGGCGGCATCCATACCTTCCTCGAGCAGTCTTTAAAATATGGCGAAAAAGGTCCAGGCAAAATCAGTCCGTTCTTCATTCCGATGGAGATCCCGAATATGCCTGCCGGCCAGATTTCTATTGCTTTAGGCTTTAAAGGCCCTAATACCGCTATCATCACAGCTTGTGCTACCGGCACTAACTGTATCGGCGACGCTCTGCGCACTATTCAATATGGCGATGCCGATATTATGATCGCAGGCGGCACAGAAGCTGCTGTTTCTCCTGTTGCTATAGCAGGCTTCGGTAACATGAAAGCTCTTTCCACCAACAACGAACATCCTGAAAAGGCCTCCTGTCCGTTCGATAAAAAACGCGACGGTTTTGTTATGGGTGAAGGTGCTGGCGTAGTAGTTATGGAAGAGCTGGAACATGCTTTGGCACGTGGAGCTCATATCTATGCTGAAGTAGTAGGCTTTGGCATGAATGCCGACGCTTATCACATCACTGCTCCTGATCCGAGCGGTGAAATGCCTGCCCTGTGCATGCAGCAGGCTATCGACGATGCTGGTATGAAACCGGAAGACGTTGATTACATCAATGCTCATGGTACTTCTACCCATCGTAATGATTTGAATGAGACTTTAGCTGCTAAAAAGGTTTTTGGCGATCATGCTTATAAAATGACTATCAGCTCCAACAAATCCATGACAGGACATTTGCTGGGCGCTGCAGGCGGCGTAGAAGCAATTGCTACCGTCATGACCATTGAGAATGGTATTATCCCTCCGACGATCAACTATGAAGACCCTGATTTAGAAGAAGGTCTGGACCTCGACTATGTTCCTAACGTAGCCCGTAAAGCAGAAGTAAGAGCGGCTCTATCCAATAACTTCGGCTTTGGCGGCCATAATGCCACCATTCTCTTCAAAAAATATCAAGCTTAATTGAGAATAGAGTGATTTAAATGCAAGACACGCGCAAAGAGCAGCTGCTGAAGTTCTGTCAAAGCCTTGGCATCGAAATGCACAAGCTGGAACTTCTGAACAGCGCTCTGACGCATACATCATACGCTCACGAATCTAAAGAATTACCGCGTCCGGAACATAACGAACGCGTAGAATTTTTAGGCGACTCCGTGCTCAGCGTTATCGTCAGTACATATATGTACTGCACTTTCCCCAACCTTAACGAAGGAGAACTTACCAAGCTCAGGGCCCATATCGTCTGCGAAGCATCGCTGGCTGAATATGCCCGTAAAATAAATCTTGGTGATTACCTGCTTTTAGGAAAGGGAGAAGGTTTGTCAGGAGGACGCGAACGCGCTTCTATCCTGGCCGACGCTTTTGAATCTGTACTTGGGGCTTATTATTTAGACCAGGGTATGGAAGCAGCCCGTGTATTTTTACTGGGGTTAATGAAAGCCGAGCTGGATTTTATCTGTACGCACGGCATTTGCAGTGATTTTAAAACAAGGCTGCAGGAAGTTGCGCAGCAGGATGGCGATGTTGATATCGTCTATGAGCTGATCGGTTCCAAAGGTCCTGAACACAACAAACATTTTGCCACCATTGTTTCCGTTAACGGCAAACATATCGGTTCAGGCGAAGGCAGGACGAAAAAGGAAGCGGAACAGCAGGCTGCTAAAAGCGCTCTTGAAAAAATGGGCGCGCCTTTGACAGGCTTTCCTAAATAAAATAAACCCTTGCCGGTTTACCGGCAAGGGTTTTCTTTGTCTGCTGTTCAGCTCAGTGTGAAGGTCCATACAGGTTCAGCAGAACTACACCGCTGACGACCAAAGTCATACCGACGGCGCCGATGGCGTTGATGCTTTCGTGAAAGACCAGCATTGAAATGATGGCTGCGGCAACGACACCGATACCTGCCCAGGTTGCATACGCAATGTTCAAATCAATAAACTGCAGTGAACGGGACAGAAAATAAAAAGCGCCTGTGTAAGCTGCAACTACTACCAGCGAAGGTGACAGCTTAGTAAAGCCCAGTGTGTATTTCAAAAATGTTGTGCCCAGTAATTCCAAAACAATAGCTAAACCTAAATATACAAATCCCATGATATCCTCCTAATCATCTATGGCGTCACGTAAAGCCTTCATCCAGGCAAAGCCGCCTTCCAGCAGTGCGTTGCGCTGGGCGTCAGTCATATTACGCAGCGCCCGTTCTTCAAAATCATCCATTTTTTGTAAAAGCCCGTCGGCATAAGCAGCACCCTGACTGGTAAAAACCAACAGCTTGACGCGTTTATCAGTAGGGCTGATTATTTTTTCGACGAAGCCTTTCTCTTCCAATCCGGACAGAATACTGTTGACAGTCTGTTTGGGCAGCATCAGTTTTTCGCAGATCAGATGCTGGGTACAGTCATTTGGAAATTCCTTCAGCAAATACAGGGTCAGCAGTAAATTGTTATTGAGTCCGTGTGATTTGGCCCAGCGTTCATAGACGGCGTTTGTGCCGAACCAAAGGTCGTAGTAGCCGTGGCGTATCCGTTGCAGCTCTTTATGCATAAGCGCCCTCCTTTTTTAATAAAGTCCGGAATCGGACTAATTGAATTATAACAACATTTTCTAAAAAAGGCAAGTAAAATTTTGTGAATGACACCAGGGCGGATGGCTGGCATTGACCGGGAGCGGTGATACGGGTATAATGCAATTATCAAGCATGTTGATAAAAATGCAGGCGCACTAATAAGCCGCATTATAATAAACGTTTAATGCAAGGAGGCAGGGCAGTGGCAATCATACCTGTGTTTATACCGCATGCGGGCTGTCCGCACCAGTGCGTGTTCTGTAATCAAAAAACTATCAGCGGTCAGCAGACTGCGTCGTCGAGAGACGTAGAGCAGCAGCTCGAACGCTATCTGCAATGGATCAAACCGGGCCCTTCCAACGAAGCGGCTTTTTACGGCGGCTCGTTTACAGGTTTGCCGGCCGACTTGCAGACAGAACTTTTCCGACCTGTAGATAAACTTTTGGCAGAAGGTGTTATTGGCAGTGTTCGCTTATCTACCCGACCAGATTATATTGATGCCGCCCGGTTAGAACTGCTGCAGGCACACGGCGTAAAAACGGTAGAACTGGGTGTGCAGTCGCTGGACGATAATGTTCTGGCAGCGGCAGAGCGGGGGCATCAGGCTACCGATGTTTATAAGGCTGTTTCTTTGCTGAAACAGTATGGCTTTGAGATCGGTCTGCAGTTAATGGTAGGTATGCCTGGTCAAAGCTTTGACAGCGTCAAAGCTACGGTTGAGCAGGTGCTCAGGCTCGATCCTTCTTTTGCCCGTATTTATCCCTTGCTGGTAATAAAAGGCACGCCGCTTGAGCATATTTACGAACGTGGTGAATTTGAGCCTCTGACACTGGAAGCAGCAGTTGAGCAAAGTGCTTATGTATACAGCAAATTAACCCTGGCGGGGATCAAAGTCATTCGTGTTGGCTTGCAGGCCGATGAAGAGTTGTGCAGTGAAGGTAATATTGTTGCTGGACCGTTCCACCCATCTTTTGGTGAACTTGTGCAAAGCTTTTTGCTCTATGCCGAACTGACTCCGCAGCTGCAGAGGCTGTTTTGCCAAGGCGCGGGAAACATAGTAATAACCTGCCCGAGCAAGCTGGAATCAAAGCTGCGCGGGCTGAAAAACAATAATCTGCGGCGCTGGCAGCAGCTTGCAGGACCGGTTCCTGTAAATATCAAGGCCAGGCCTGATGCAGAACGTATTATGATAAGCTGGAGGTTGGACGATGAGTGAATGTCAGAGCTTTGACCCGGTCGCTGACACAGACAGCAGGCTGCTCATTCTCGGTTCCATGCCCGGTGTTCGTTCCTTGCAGATGCAGCAGTATTACGGACATCCGCAGAATCGTTTTTGGCCGTTGGTGACGATGCTTTTAGGCTATGCTGAGGTTCCTTTTGATTATGCGGATAAAAAGCAGATGCTTTTAGATAACCGTATAGCTCTTTGGGACGTACTGGGTTACTGCGAACGTGAAGGCAGTCTTGATTCGGATATTACCTGCGAGCAGCCTAACGATCTGGCCGGATTTTTGCAGAATCATCCGCAGATACATACTATCTGCTGTAATGGAGGCAAAGCTGCCGCCACCTTTAAAAAATATACCAGACAGCTCGATCTGCAGAGGATTACTGTGCATTTCCTGCCTTCTACCAGCCCGGCCAATGCCCGCTGGAGCCTGACTAAGCTTTTGGAAGCGTGGCAGGTTATCAATACCGGCCGTTAAAAAATAAAAAAGCCTTGAATACTTTTTGTATTCAAGGCTTTTACTTTAGTTATCAGTTAGTTTTTCCTGGATATGCCTTCAGTGCTTCACCAAGGATATAAATTGCCTTTTTCAAATCATCACAATTGAGAACATAGGCCAGCCTAGCCTCATTAACCCCCAACTCAGGGTCGCTGTAGAAACCGTTGCCGGGAGCGAACATAACAGTTTCGTTATCAATAGCAAAATTTTCCAAAGTCCAGATAGCAAACTTTTCAGCATCGTCTACGGGCAGCTGCACCATAATATAAAAGGCTCCCTTCGGATCGGAAGCAACTACGCCAGGCAGCTCTTTAAGAGCGGCAACGATCGTATCGCGGCGTTTTTTGTACTCTTGATTCACTTCCTCCAGATAGCTGACGGGAGTAGTATATAAAGCGGCTGCGCCGACCTGTTCCAGAATCGGGCTGCACAGACGGCTCTGGCAGCATTTGATAATCTGCTTGGCAAGCTCTTTGTTTTTGCTGATTATGCAGCCGATACGGGCGCCGCAGGCACTGTAGCGTTTAGAAACCGAATCAATGATGATCAGGTTGTCGGCAAGCTCGGGCATTGTGCCAAAGCTTCGGTAAGCGCCGTCATAAACAAATTCACGGTATACCTCGTCAGCGATCAAAGCCAGGTCATATTTGCGGACGATTGCTGAAATCATATCCATTTCTTCCTGTGTATAAACAACACCGGTCGGATTACCGGGATTAGTCAGTAAAACAGCTTTTGTTCTGGGCGTGATCTGCGCTTCGATAGCAGCAGCGTCAGGCAGATGGTAACCGTCAGTCACATTTGTCTGTACAGCGTTGATTTTAGCGCCGAACTCTCTGGCAAAAGTAGTATAGTTAGCATAAAACGGCTCGAATACCATGATCTCGTCTCCTGGATCACATAAGGCCATGACAGCAAAAATCAAAGCTTCGCTGCCGCCGTTGGTAATAAAAATATCATCGGCAGCAAAATCCATACCTTTTTCGGCATAGTATTTGCGTATCGCTTCGATCAGAAAACCTTCGCCTTTGGAATTGCCATAAGCAATTACCTGCTCGTCATAAGTGCGGATGCTTTCCATAAACTGGTCAGGAGTTTTGATATCGGGCTGTCCGATATTCAGATGGTAGATTTTTTTACCCTTCGCTTTAGCTGCATCTGCATACGGCGACAGCTTTCTGATAGGTGAAGAAGTCAAACTTTGGATACGTGCTGAAAGTTTCATGTAAAATCCCCTCACTGCTGATAAATTTTGTCCGGGCGCCAGTACCCGGGGTTATTCTGGCACTTGGCAGCATTTCTGCTGTCTTGCCAAGTGTTCATATTATATCATAATTAAATCGTTATTTTTAGCATCAGGATAAAAAATGTAAAAATATTTTACAAAACGGCCTGAAATACAGCAAAAGTGTTTCAAAAAATACTTTTTGCTTCTCAAGCATAACGGCAGCATTTGATTAAAAAAGTGCGTTGAGTCATATAATTGTATGAAACCTTCATCTATGGTAAAATATACTGATAGAATATTGCAGATTGGGTGATTTTGTGCATTTAAAGTCATTTTCGACTTATGGATTCAAATCCTTTGCAGATAAAATTGAATTAAGCTTCGGTTCGGGCATTACGGCAATCGTTGGACCCAACGGCAGCGGCAAGAGCAACATTTCTGATGCGATCCGCTGGGTACTGGGCGAGCAAAGCGCCAAATATCTGCGCGGCAGCAAAATGGAAGATGTTATTTTTTCCGGCAGCGGCAAGCGCAGGCCTTTGGGTGTTGCCGAAGTGACGCTGGTTTTTGACAACAGCGACCATCGCCTCAGCCTTGATTTTGATGAAGTAAGCATTACCCGCCGCGTTTTTCGCAGCGGTGACAGCGAATACTCCATCAATAAAAAGAACTGCCGTTTAAAAGACATTCTTGACCTTTTGGCAGATACTGGTCTGGGACGTGGTTCTATGTCCATTATCGGTCAGAATAAGATCGATGAAATACTGAACAGCCGTCCTGAAGAACGCCGCGCTTTGTTTGAAGAAGCCGCTGGTATTGCCAAGTTCAGGATGCGTAAAAAAGAAGCTATGCGGCGTCTGGACGATACCGCTGCCAACCTGACCCGCATCAACGACATCAAAGCCGAAGTCGAAGGTCAGGTCGAGCCTCTGCGTCTTGCTGCAGAACAAACACGCAAATTCAATCTGCTGGATAAAGAACTGCGTGCCTGCAAACTGACCCAATTTGTGCACAAGATAGAAAATATTGAAAATATTCGGCAGAAGCTGAACACACAGGATGCCGAACTTGAAAATAAAGTACTGGAACGCGCTACTGCCGTCAGCACACAGGAAGCTGAATGCAGTGCCTTACAAATGGAGCTGGATAAGCTCAGTGAAGCCTATAACCGTATTCAGGACGATATCAAAGAAAAAGAAACAGCTCTGGAAAAACTGCGTGGTCAGGAAGCTGTGTTGGCAGAGCGTGTTCGGCAAAGCGAAAAATCAGGACTGCGTTTGGAAGAGCAGGGCAAAAAGCTGCAGGAACAGATCGCAGCTTTGGATACTCAGCTCAAAACGATGGTCGTGGATTATGACCGTTTAGAAGCGCAGCAGGCTGCCGCACAGCTTTTGGTAAGCAGGCTGACCGGAGAACAGGCAGAAAAAGAAACACGTATCAGCGAAGCTGAAGCGGCAATGGAAGATATGAAAACAGCTGCTTTCGATAATATGCGTACAATGGTCAATCTGCGGAATGAGATCCGTGGACTGGAGCAGGAGCAGGAACAGCGGATGCGTAAGCGTGACGCCCTTAAAAAGAGCATCGCCGAAGCAGAAACCGCAGGCGAAGAACTGCAGAGCCGTTACCGTAATATGAACGATGAGCAGAGCAATGTAGAAAACTCTTTGGAGCTTATTAAACGCGATGGCAGGGAAGTGAGTGCTAAAGCTGCCGAAGAGACCGAAGCGCTGAATAAAGTTCTGTCGCAGCATAAAGACTGTCAAAACAGGATCACAGCGCTGGAAAGCCGTTTGAACCTGCTGCAGAATATGCAGAAAAGCTATGAAGGCTTTGGCTATGGGATCAAAACAGTGCTGCAGTCGCAGGAACCCTGGCGCAGTGACGTTATCGGTGTTGCCGCCGAACTGATCGAAGTGCAGCCTGAATATGTAGTTGCAATAGAAACTGCATTAGGAGGAGCGGCGCAGAACCTTGTTATGGGCAGTTCGGAAGCCGCCAAAAAGGCCATCGCCTATCTTAAACAGCGTCAGGCCGGCCGGGCGACCTTCCTGCCGCTTGATACTATCAAATATTATGAACGCCGCAGTGAAGAAGAGGCACTGGCAAAACTGCCGGGTATTCGGGGATTTGCTGCCGATCTGATCGGCTATGATATAAAACTGGCGTCGATCTTTAAATTTTTGCTGGGTCGGGTGCTGGTAGCGGACAATATGGATGCCGCTTTGGCAGCCGCCAAAAAAAGCAGCTTTCGTATCAGAGTCGTTACTTTGGCGGGAGATGTCGTCAATGCCGGCGGTTCGCTGACCGGCGGCAGCAGGCAGCAGAAGGAAGCCGGCTTTCTGTCGCGCGGCAAAGAGATCGACGAACAGGAACAAAAGGCAGGTGTCTTGCGCCGTGAGCTGTTGGGATATCAGGAGCTGCTTGAAGAACACGAAGGCACCTTAAAAGTTTATAACAACAAACTGGTGGAACTGCGCCAGGACCTGCAGCAGAAGGAAATCCGCAAAGCTGAACTGGGCGTAGCTCTGGAGCGTTTAAGCGCAGAGCAGCGTCAGGCTGCGGAACGGCTGGAGCTTCTGCTGGATGACCGTAATCAGGTTTCTCAGGAATATATGGCAGCTCGCCAGCAGCTTACCGACCTGCGCCCGCAGCTAACGGCTCTGGAAGCCGAAGACGCACAGGGCAAACAGCTGCTGGATGATCTGCAGAAACAAACGGCCGCAGACCACAGCGCGCTGGCATCTATCCGCAATCGTCTGCAGGATGCCAGGGTCGAACTGGAATCGACTGCCGCACGGACTACGATGATGGCCGAGCGGATGCAGCAGCTTGATGCCGATATGGGGCGTATGCAGCAGGAACTCGCTGCTAATGAAGACGAGCAAAAGCATTTGCTTGACGTGATAACGGCCAGCAAAACCAGCACTGAACAGCTGGCTGCCAGCAGTACCGCATTACTGGCCGAATTACAGACCGTTGTCGGCGGTAAAGATGAATTCGGGGCCAAACGTATTGCCATTACTGAAAAGCAGGCAGTGGCAGGCGAGAGGCTGGATTCTTTGAAAAAAGAACTGACTGTTGCTGAAACCAGGCGCAATCAGGCAGCGATGGAAATGGTACGTCAAAACAGCGACTATGACCATGCTCTGGAACAGCTGGCGACTGAATACCGTATTACTCTGGACGAAGCACGTGCCAGCGGTGATCTGCTGGATGAAAGCGATGCGGCTTTACGTCGGCGTGAACTGCGTCTGGAGCGTGAAATTGAAACCTTAGGCCCGGTAAATCCTGCGGCAATCGAACAATATGAAGCTGTCAGCGAGCGCTATGAATTTTTACAGCGTCAATACAGCGATCTTTCAGAGGCCAAAGCCAATCTGGAAGCAGTTATCAGCGAAATCAACTCCGGTATGGCCAAACGCTTCAAAGAGGCCTTCGGAAAAATAAACGAATATTTTTCCGACTGTTATGTGCGTTTATTCGGCGGCGGTACTGCTGCTTTAAAACTTACTGACCCTAATGATGTTTTAGGCAGCGGCATCGATATCGAAGTGCAGCCTCCCGGTAAAAAACTGCAGAGCCTCTTCCTGCTATCAGGCGGCGAGCGGGCCCTGACGGTTATCGCCCTGCTGTTCGCTCTGCTCAGCTATCAGCCTTCGCCCTTCTGTATCCTTGACGAAATAGATGCGGCGCTTGACGAAGCTAACGTTGACCGCTTTGCGAAATTCTTGGCAGCCTATGCCGAAAGCACGCAGTTTATTGTTATCACACACCGCAAAGGCACTATGGAAGCCGCGCATGTTCTGCACGGCGTTACCATGGAGGAATCCGGTGTTTCTAAATTACTATCTGTCAAATTGAGCGAAAAGGAGTGAGAACATGGGATTTTTAGAACGACTGAAAGACGGACTCAGCAAGACCCGCCGCAACTTTACTGACCGCATCGAAGAACTTGTAGGTATGTCGGCCAAAGTCGATGAAGACTTTCTGGAAGAACTGGAAATGATCCTTCTAAGCGGTGATGTTGGTGTCAAAACCACAGAAAAGCTTATCGATGCTGTTCGTCAGGCTGCTAAAAAGAAAGAAATCGAGGGGACGGAGCAGGTTATGCCGTTCCTCAAAAAATATATTGCCGAAATGCTGCAGGACGAAGGACAGCGTACCCGTATCGGTGCCAAACCTACGGTTATTCTTGTCGTGGGCGTCAATGGTGTTGGTAAAACCACTACTATCGGCAAGCTGGCCAACTATTTTCATCTGTTCAAATACAAAGTCATGCTGGCTGCCGGCGATACCTTCCGTGCCGCCGCTGCCGAACAGCTGCAGATTTGGGGCGAGCGTGCCGGCTGCGAAGTTATCCGTCACGAAGAAGGCGCTGACCCGGCTGCCGTGGTTTTTGACGCTGTCAAAGCCGCTATTGCCCGCAATGTCGACGTACTTTTTATTGACACTGCCGGACGGCTGCATAATAAAACCAATCTGATGAACGAGTTGGAGAAAGTACACCGCATCATCAAACGCGAGATACCAGAAGCTCCGCATGAAACCTTTCTCGTGCTGGATGCAACGACAGGGCAGAACGCTATCAATCAGGCCAAAGTCTTTATGGAAACCGCCAACGTCACCGGTGTTGTGCTGACCAAGCTCGACGGTACGGCTAAAGGCGGTGTCGTTATTGCTATCAAAGAAGAACTTAGCTTGCCTGTTAAGTGGATCGGTGTCGGCGAAGGCATTATGGATTTCCGGCCCTTTGAAGCCGATAAATTTGTCGACGCCTTGTTTGATGGTGACAAGTAAAAATGCTTGACAGCCTCTGCGATTTTCGATATAATACCAAAGTCGGATAAAATATGTAAAGATTTTGGTGATTGAAATGCAGGAAAACAGTTTGGAGCAAAGAGTACGGTTAGGACGTTTGTTCGATGCCTACGGCTGCCTGCTCACCGAAAAACAGCAAAAATGTCTGGAGCTGTATTTCTGCGACGACCTTTCGCTGGCTGAGATAGCCGATGAACTTGAAGTATCAAGACAAGCGATACATGACCTTATCAAACGGGTAGAGCATACTCTGGAACGCTATGAAAGCAAACTGGCGCTGCTGGCCCGCGATGATCACGATAAAAAGCTGCTGGAAGAAATGAGCCGGCTGCTGGCTGACCACCTTGCTCAAAGCGGTGGCTCGGCAGAACTTCAACAAGTACGCCGCATTTTAGACGAATTGAGCGGCGAAAGTAGGTAAAAATGGCTTTTGAAAATTTATCTGAAAGACTGCAAAATGCGATAAAAATGTTCCGCGGCAGCGGCAAAATAACAGAAGACGATCTTAAAGCGCCTCTGCGCGAAGTGCGGATGGCTCTGCTTGAAGCCGACGTCAACTTTAAAGTCGTTAAAGATTTTGTTGCCAATATCAAAGAACGCGCGCTGGGCGAAACAGTTCAGCAAAGCCTGACTCCCGGTCAGCAGATCATCAAGATCGTCAACGACGAACTGACCCAGCTTTTGGGTGGCACACAAAGCAAGCTCACCGTAGCGGACAAACCGCCTACAGTCATTATGCTGGTAGGTCTGCAGGGCGCTGGTAAAACTACTACCGCCGGTAAGCTTGGCAGCCTGCTGCGGAAAAAAGGCAAAAAGCCGTTGCTTGTAGCGGGCGACGTTTACCGTCCTGCGGCTATCAAACAATTACAGGTTCTGGGCGAACAGCTCTCACTGCCTGTCTTTGCTCTTGGCGATCAGGTATCTCCGGTCGAGATAGCGCGCAAGGCAATGGATAAAGCATTCTCACTGGCTTGCGACACGGTAATCATCGATACCGCGGGCCGCTTACATATCAACGAAGAACTGATGGACGAACTGCGCAATATCAAAGCTGCCGTCAATCCGCATGAAATATTGCTGGTTGTCGATGCGATGACAGGCCAGGACGCAGTCACTGTAGCAGAAAGCTTCAACGGCGAGCTGGGCATAGACGGACTTATCGTTACCAAGCTCGACGGCGACGCCAGAGGCGGTGCTGTATTGTCAGTAAAAGCAGTTACCGGACGCCCGGTCAAATTTGTCGGTATGGGTGAAAAGCTTGACGCTTTGGAACCTTTCCATCCCGACCGTATGGCATCCCGTATCCTGGGCATGGGCGATATCCTGTCTCTGATCGAAAAGATCCAGTCCACTACCGACCTTGCCAAAGCTTTGGAAATGGAAAAGAAACTGCGCAAAGACGAATTCACGCTCGAGCAGTTCCTGGAACAAATGCAGCAGGTCAAAAAAATGGGCTCGCTGGAAACTATTTTGGGGCTTATCCCCGGTATGAGCGGCATCAGCCAAAAGCTGAAAGAAGCCAATGTTGACGAAAAAGAATTCGACCGCGTTGAAGCCATCATCCGTTCCATGACCCCGAAAGAACGCCGTCATCCCGATATCATCAACGGCAGCCGCCGTAAACGTATCGCAGCAGGCTGCGGTATGCGCGTGCAGGATGTCAACAAGCTTCTCAAAAACTTTGAAGAAAGCAAAAAGATGATGAAAAAGATGCAGGGTATGGCTAAGTTTGCTTCAAAAGGCGGTTTCAAAATGCCTTTTATGAACAAATAAATTTAAATCAACATCTGGTTTAAGGAGGTGAAATAGACATGGCAGTTAAAATCCGTTTAAAACGTATGGGCTCTAAAAAAGCTCCTTTTTACCGTATCGTTGTTGCTGACTCCCGCTCTCCGCGTGACGGCCGCATCATCGAAAGCATCGGTTTCTATGATTCCACTGTACAACCCGCTACCGTAAAGATCGACGAAGAGAAAGCTCTTTCCTGGATGGCTAAAGGTGCACAACCTACTGATACCGTTAAAAACCTTTTCAGCAAAGACGGCATCATGAAAAAATATGCTGAATCTAAAGCAAAATAAGAAATGAGGCGTGATTTGCATGAAAGAATTGGTAGAAGTCATGGCCAAGTCTCTAGTGAGTAATCCGTCTGCAGTAGTCGTGGAGGAGGAAACCACCGGAACATCAACGGTGCTTCGCCTCCATGTTGCTCCTGAAGATATGGGTAAAGTTATTGGAAAACAGGGCCGCATTGCTAAAGCAATCAGAACTGTCATGAAAGCTGTTGCAACCCGTGAGAATGTAAAAGTTGTCGTAGAGATTGTCTAAGACGTATAAGGATGGTAAACGATATGGATAAAATGTTTGTACGTGTTCCGGTTGCAATAAAAGCAAAAGTAACAGAAGATCTCAAGTTGAAAATTATTGGAGATGTCCAAAACACCATAAAAACGATTAATCTGGATATCGAGCACTTCGAATTCCAAGCCAAAAAAGCTCTTTCTCAGGCCGCCAGCGACCTGAGCGTACTTCCTTCACTGCGCGAGCAGATTGAAATGGAAAGAAACAAGATCAATGCCGCTAAAGCAGAAGCCGAAGATAAACTTAAACGCGCTGAAGCTTTGGAGATCGGTGCGGAGATCGGTCACGGTACACTTGAACGTACTGTCGAGATCACCATAGGCACTGATATCGACGCTCTGATGGGCGCCGAGATCCTCACTGAGGATGGCAAGATCATTGCTTTCCGCGAATGATATGGAAAAACAAGTAGTTATTGGCACTATTATCGCTCCGCACGGTGTGCGGGGCGATATTCGTATTCTGCCGCAGACAGATCATCCTGAACAATTTTTAGAGCTTTCCTCTTTGCTGCTCGAAGACGGCCGTTCGCTTCAGATCACCTCTGCCCGGTTCCATAAACGTATGGTACTGATGAAATGCAGGGGTGTGGAAACAATGAACGATGCCGAACTGCTGCGCGGCAAAAAGGTTTTAATCAACAGTGAAGATCTGCCTCAGCTTGGAGAAGGCGAATATTATGTAGCCGACCTGCTCGGACTGCCCGTATTCGATACGGCAGGAACACAGCTCGGCACATTGAAAGACGTGCTCAGCACCGGCAGCAACGACGTTTACGTTATTGCTGTACCGGAAGGCAAGGATATCCTCGTCCCGGCCCTCAAAAAGCACGTTAAGGAAATAAATATTACAGACCGTAAGATCGTGGTCGAATTACCTGAATGGACAGATGCACCGTGAGATTTCTCTTTATTACCTTATTTCCTGAACAAATTGAACAAGCTGCCGGTCACAGCATTATCAAACGCGCCGTCGATGCGGGACTTGTAGAAGTCAGCTGCATCAATCCGCGCGATTTTGCAACTGACAGGCACCGTACAGTGGACGATACGCCCTTTGGCGGCGGTGCCGGCATGGTTTTGAAGCCAGAGCCGATGGTAGCGGCTATCCGCATGGCCAAACAGCAGCTGCCTGCAGCGAGGGTTATTGCCATGTGCCCGGGCGGGCGCACATTAAAGCAGGATATTGTTGAAGAATATGCCCGCAGCGGCCAGGATCTAATTCTGGTCTGCGGTCATTATGAAGGCTTCGATGAACGGATCTTCAACTGGGTCGATGAAAAACTTTCCATTGGCGACTATGTACTTACCGGCGGCGAACTGCCGGCACTGATAGTTATGGACGCTGTAGCGCGCTTTATACCGGGCGTGCTTGGAAAAATGGCCAGTGCCGTTGAAGACTCTTTCAGTACGGGACTGCTGGAATATCCTCAGTACACCCGGCCGGTGGAATTTGAAGGACTGGAAGTACCGGAAGTGCTGCGTAACGGCAATCACGCTCTGATCAATCGCTGGCGCCGTAAAGAAGCCCTTAAAGCGACTTATCTGCACAGGCCGGATCTGCTTGCAGAGCTTGGCAAAGAGGATGTGTTGCTGCTTAACGAAATCAAACAGGAACTCGCAGGTGATAATAATGGCTAACCTTTATCTGGGGCTGGTGCATTATCCTATTTACAATAAAAATATGCAGGTCATTGCTACTGCCGTCACTAACTTCGATATCCACGATATTTCGCGTACCGCTCGCACCTATGATGTCAAAAAATATTTTTTGATCCATCCGCTGGAGGTACAGGCTGAAATCATCAAAAGGATAACTGACTATTGGCAGCATGGTTACGGCAAAACCTATAATCCTGACCGCAGCAACGCGCTGGAACGTGTAACCTATACGTCCAGCATTGAGTCGGCTATTGCCGCGGTTACTGAAATAGAGGGGCAGGCGCCGGTTACGATTACTACCGATGCCCGCACCTATCCTAATACAGTGACCTATGGCTTTGTACGAAAGTTGCTGCACAGCGGTGATAAACCTCTGCTGCTGCTTTTTGGCACCGGCTTTGGTATGGAACAGGAAACAATGAACAGTTTTGATTATGTACTTGAACCTGTTTATGGTCCCTGCGACTATAATCACCTGTGTGTGCGCTCTGCGGCTGCGATTATTTTAGACCGGCTGGCCGGTGAGGCCTGGTGGGAAAAATAACTGTCAAAATGCTTAAAAAATAATTGCAACTAATTGAACAGTATGATATAATGTCATTTGTGTAAAACGGACGGTCCGCTGTGGTTTGTTCGCACATGAACGTCTATGATTCGAGGAGGAAATTATGAATATTATTGAAGTATTGGAACAAGAACAGCTTCGTTCCGACATCCCTGACTTCCGTGCAGGCGACACCGTAAAAGTTTATGTAAAAGTAGTCGAAGGTACTCGTGAACGCGTACAGATGTACGAAGGTGTAGTAATTGCACGCAGCGGCGCCGGCGTTCGTGAAATGTTCACCGTTCGTCGTATTTCTTACGGCGTAGGCGTTGAAAGAACATTCCCGATCCACAGCCCACGTTTGGAGAAAATCGAAGTTTCCCGTCGTGGTATCGTTCGCAGAGCAAAACTCTACTATCTGCGCAGCCTTACCGGTAAAGCTGCTCGTATTCGCGAACGCAGATAATCGGTATCAAATTACAGATCGTAAATCAAGAGACCCTTTCAGTTCAGCTGAAAGGGTCTTTTTGTATTTTAATCAAGATAAATTCTACCATAATGGATAAAAACAGCATTACCATATAGGTAAGTAAAAATGTGCATCTTACTTAATAGTTATTGAAAAGTAGCGGCTGAAATATCAATAGCATTGCCTTAATAATTGAGCAATTTGCAGTTGTCTAAATAAAAAAACAGACATTCACGTTTCGTGAATGTCTGTTTTTTATTTGCCTGATCCTTAATGCGCCAAAAGCTGCCGCATTTTATCAAGTGCTTTTAGCCGGTGCTTAGTAACGTTGCGTACAGTGCAGCCCAGACGTCCTGCCACCTCGGTCGGCTTCAGGTCATCTAAAAACAGCAGCGTCAGTATTTTCCTCTGTTCTGCACTTAACTGCCGCAGCGCTTCCTGCAGTTCCAGTGAAAGTAAAAAACGTGCCAGCTCGTCCAGACGCTCACCTGCTGCACAGCCTGTCTCCAGCAGGGCGATTCCGGCTTCGCTGTCCGTATCTGTCTGGGCTTCGTTTTCCCAAATTCTGCCCTGCTTCTGCATCGCGTCAAAAACAGCAAAATGCACCTTACAGCGTGCCAGTCCGGGCCAGTTTTCAAAATCAGCGCCCTTATACTGCAAAACCAGCTCGATAAAGGCCAGAACGGCGATACCTTCTGCGTCTTTTCCCAGCGACCGGTAAAACATCTCACGGCGGGCCTCGCTTTTTAAAAGCGGCTTAAAATCCGCGCATAACTGCAGCAGTGCTGCTTTATCACCAGCCTGGGCGGCGGTTATCAATGCTTTCAATCTATCTGCCTGTTCAGGTAAATTTTTTATAACGATCAGTTCTCTCTATAATTTTATGATACCCGGCTATACTGTAAAACGTCGCGCGCAACAACAAACAGTCTAAACTTTTTCGATGAAAATTAACACCCTATACAATCAGGTGTTAATTTTATGCCTTTACTGCTTAAAATAATGGCGGGAGGGATAGCATGCAAAAATATATAGGCCGGCAGCTGAAAACAGCGCGGCTAAATAAAAAGCTGACCCAGGAACAGATCGCTGAAGCAGTAGGCTTATCGGCCAAGCACTATGGCTGTATCGAACGCGGCGAGGTCAGCACCACTGTGGCCGTACTGACACGGTTGCAGCAGGTGCTGGAATTTGAAGTGTTTATAATGATCAAAATTTAGTCTGCTTTGGCAGGCTATTTTTTTTCGATGTTTTCGCCGGGCTGCTGGTGAAGTACGTACACGTACTTGCGCTGCAGCGCAAGTGCCGCGGAGCGTAATAACGCGGCGCAGAAAAAAATTTAAAAAAGAGTCTTCTCGTGTCTTGTCGGGGGGGACATCTGTGATAAAATAACTAAAGAATTATATAAAATAGTTAAAAAATACAATCTAAAACAAGTTAGATATGAGTTTTATTTTAAAATATTGATTTAAAACAGCGTATTGAAGTCAGGCAAAAGCTTTGGTTCCTGCGGCATCAGCCGAAGAAATATATTGTTCAACAAATTTTAAGGAGTTGATTTTGGTGTATTTGAAAACAAGTAATAAAAAACAGCTGGCAGCAGCAGTAACGCTGGCTGTAATGGGAATGGCATGGGTGGCTGTGCCGAGCCAGGTATGGGCGGCCGACGGCGGTTTTGGCGCCATAAATAATCCTATCAGTCTGGAAATTTACGCAGAGCAAAATACGAGTGGCGGTAAACTGGATACTGCTCGTAAAAACTATGAAGGATCAAATGTTTATGTATCCCAATATCACTCTGCTTATACCGATAACGAAAAAATCTTCGCCAGCGGTGATATGACAGGTAAAACTATTTCTCTGAGCAATATAACAGTCCAGGCTGTTGTTGGGAAAGACGGTATAGGGCAAGCTGCCGATCTGGCACAGCATGCAACACAGGGTCAGGACGGCGGGTTTGGTTATGGCGCAGGGCTTGTCAATCAAAACGGCATGTCTAATGCTGTTATCGCAGTTGGTTCTGCTGAGATAAATGTTACCGGCGGTGCCAGCGGTTTGATAGTAGATGAAAAATATCAGCACGAAGGCGAACAGGGACTGACTGGCAGTGCAGCTATTGGCGGTACCGGCGGCGCCGGAGCTGCGGGCGGTAATGGCGGCGGCGCTAAAGCTATCGGTGTTGCGGCAGGCATTACAGATACTGCTGAAAGTATTGTTGTAAACGGCAGCGCCAGCAAGAATATTCAGATTTCAGGTACTTCTTTAACTGTTAGTGCTACAGGCGAAGCCGGCGGACATGGCGGTTACGGAGGCAAGGGCGGCAGCGGTGCCGATGGTGCGGAACTTACGACGAAAAAGGCCGATAAAGGTGCAGATGGCGCCGATGGCACTGATGAAAATACCACGCCGGATAAAGCCGCTAATGGTGAAGATAAGGTAGAGCATGCGGATAATGGTACGGTTACAGCAACTTATAACACTAGTATGCCTCCTGAGCAGACAGGCTGGGTATCTACTGCTGGTACAGCTGGTGCTAATGGCAACGCTGGTATAGCTGGTGCTAATGGTAATAATGGCGGTGACGCTGCTGATGGCTCAGCAGGCAGTAATGGCTTAGCAGGCAGTACTGGTCTGGCAGGGGGAACCGGCGGCGCTGGAGCTAATGGCGGTAATGGCGGCAGCGCCACTGCTTACGGCCTGCATTTGAATACTATCAGCGGCGGCTCTGTAACATTGAATGCTTTAAATGTCGATGCCACGGGAGGAAATGGAACTGCCGGCGGTGAAGGCGGCAAAGGCGGAACAGGCGGAACAGGCGGGTTAGGTCAAACCGGCGGTGACGGCGGTAATGGCGGCGTAGGCGGTGATGGAGCTAATGGCGGCGCCGGCGGCGACGGCGGTAAAGGCCAGAGTGGCGGCAGCGGCGTTAATTATGTTGCTAATCATGCTGGTTTTGGTGTTACTGCTACTGTCGGTGGAGCAGGCGGTACAGGTGGCGCTGGCGGCCAAGGTGGTAACGGTGGCAATGCTGGTAACGGCGGAACCGGTGGAGCAGGTGGCGCTGGCGGCCAAGGCGGTAACGGCGGCCAAGGTGGTAACGGCGGCCAAGGCGGACTTGCTGTTGCCCAGGGTCTGGTTGGCACTGCCAATACTGACCTGAATATTACGATAGGTACTATAACTGTAACTGCAACTGGCGGCGATGGCGCTAAAGCAGGCATCGGCGGAGCAGGCGGCAATGGCGGACAAGGCGGTATAGGCGGACAGGGCGGCACTGGCGGAACTGGTGGTGCGGCTGGTACTGCAGGTACTGCTGGTGAAGGCGGAGTTGGCGGAGCCGGCGGTGCTGGCGGGCAAGGTGGCGCCGCCAGTAACGGAAGCCATATGGCCAATGGTGCTGATGGTGCTACAGGTACTGGCGGTGCTAAAGGTACAGACGGCACTGTAGGTATTGCAGGTGACGCGGGTAAAGGCGGTGACGCAGGTAAAGGCGGAACCGGCGGTGCAGGTGGTACAGCCGGTGCTGCAGGGACGAGCGGTGCTGGTAACAGCGCTGCTGCGACTGCTGTGAGCCTGACTGATACAGCAGGCGTCTTAAAAACAAGTTCTATTACCGCTGAAGCTACGGCCGGTAAAGGCGTAGGTAAATTTAATATTGCAAATGCTTATCTCAAAGGCGATTCTACCGGTGACCCGGGTGAACGTACGGCTGTAGCTGATAATACTGGTACTGACGGAACTGACGGGGCTGCAGTAACAGAAACTGATAAAACTCAAGCGGGATATCAAAACGGAGCGGCTAATGCGGTTTCTAACGGCGGTGAAGGCGGCAAAGGCATCACTCCTATCGGTATAGTGGATCAAAGTAATAACGGTGCTAAAGCTGAAGCCTGGGGACTTGTTACCAGCGGCGGTTCTTTGAACGTGCTTTCTGATAGTGGACTGACTATCAGCGCAGATGCGCAAGAAGGTTCTGCTTATGTTACTGCCAAAGCAGTTGTGTCTGCAAATTCAGTTAATGTGTACCAAGTTCAAAATGATTTAACAATCACTGCAACAGCAGTTGGCGATCAAGACAGAACAGAAACAGTTAGTGAAGTTGAATATACGTATTCGGGCTCCAGTACATCCACTCAAGCTACGGCTGTTGGGCTGGAACTGACAGGCGGCAGTATGGTGGCTGAAGTTGGAGGCAGCGTGACTATAAAGGCAAGTACCGACTGGGCAGGCGGTAATATTGCTACCGGCGTCAAAGCTGCTGAAGGTGCGGTTATTGCTGTTCACAGTGCCGGGGCTATGGATATCAGTGCCGAGGTAGTTGGCACTACTGCTGATGGAAACGTGATCCGCAAAGGTGCCAATGGTATTTTGGCAAACGGCAGCACAATGTATTATGCTGCAGATAATGCTGCTATCACTGTCAGCGGTGGTAAGAATGCAGATGACCATGCGGCAGACATTGAAGGTGGGGTAACTACTTTTGATGCCGGTACGGGAACCGTTACCTTTAACGGCACTGCTGACTTCACAAACGGCACTTTGAATCTGAAATCTGATACAGACGTACAGACGAAGGAGAATAGTCTTGGTTCTCTCGATATCAGCGGTACTGCCATGAACCTGACAGATAATCTTGCAGCCTTGACTGTAGAGGATAAGACTACTCTTGCTGGCAGTACGGTCTACTTCTATGACGAAAATAATCAGGCAGAGAAATACAATACTGCTGATTACCGTACTATCACTACTAATAATCTGGATGCTTCCGATACTAACGAGCTCTTTATGCGTACCAATGCCAACGGCGTTTACGCTCAGTCGGCAGGCAACGACAAAATTGTTTCTGAGAATACTGTAACCGGCAGCGGTACCTATAATATCACTGTTTTTGACCAGGGGATGCGCAACGGCTATAACAATGCTGCCGGCGCTGATACTAAGGGACATTTGGACCAAGATGTCGTACTTATCGAAAATGCAGATAAAGGCGGCACCTACAACATCAAAGAAATGAAATATGATAACGGCGTCTGGTCTTATGAATATGAGGGGAAAGCAGACATTGTCGATAATGGTCTGAACCTGACACAGGTCACTACCAGGGCTGCAACTCAATCCTCTGCCCAAATGGCGGCTCAGGATGCCAGCAAGATCGCAGCCGGAGCGGCAGTGACTCTGTTCGGCGCTGATGAAACTTTGATGGAACGTCTGGGAGATGTACGTAATTCTGCAGACGATAACGACGGCGTTTGGGCTAAATATGTCGGCGGCAAAATCAAAGTAGCTGGACTGCAGGGCGATAACGATTATCAATATAACGGCTTTGCGGCAGGTTATGACCGTGAGATCGGCAGTAACTGGCGTATCGGCCTGGCAGGACAATATGCTAAAGGTGATACCAGCCTGACTAATGGCGACGGTGAAATCAAAACCGCGGCAGGCGCTTTATATGGCACATGGACTGGCGATAAAGGTCATCATGTAGACATCATTGCCAAAGTTGGTAAAGTTGACAGTGAAACCAGCGCTTACGGCGGCACTATTGCCCAAAAACTGGACGGTGATTTTGGCAGTACAGCTATAAGCTTTGCTGTTGAATACGGCTATCGTCAGGATTTGAATGACGGCTGGTTCGTTGAACCTATGGTGCGTGCAAGCTACGTACATCTGGGAGGCGATGATTATACCGTAACCACTCGTGACAATACTATGAGCGTTACTAATGACAGCATGAACAGTATTGTTCTGCGCGGCGGCTTCCTGCTGGGCAAAACCTTTGCGGCAGACAGCAGCGTTTATCTGAAAGCGGCAGTACTGCACGATTTCGACGGCGACATCAATACACATGTCAGCGCTGACGGCAGAAGCGCCAGCTACAGTGACAGCATCGGCGGTACCGCCATCGAATATGGTATCGGCGTCAACCACAAATTTAATAAGGATTCCAGTATGTATCTGGATGTAGAACGTATCAGCGGCGGCGACGTAACTAAAAACTGGGGCGTCAATGTCGGCTTCCGTTACAGCTTCTAAAATCAGGATGGCAGCTTGAAAAATCTATAAAGAATATCCCTCATCATCCAAGTGGGGGATTTCTTTATAGTATTTCGTGAAAAAGAGGAGATAGATGTATGCAGAAATGCCGGAAGAAAGTAAAAAGCTGTTTGAAGCAGGTCAACAGCAATAAAGCATTAGCTGGGAAAGTACTGCAATCGTTGTTTACAGCAGGAGTAGTGTACGTTTGCATATTCGGGGGGGACAACGCAGCCTGGGCGCAAGACTATAATAGCCAATATGGTACTGATTTAGGCGGCGAGTACGAAAATGTCAGCGTGACCAATGAAAGTCTTGACGGAAACAGCAATGTAACGATCGGTGTTAGTAGATCTGCCGGTCTGACAGTAACTGATAAAGCCGTTGTGAAAATTGTTGAAACTGGTTCCAGCGCCAGGAGCAGCAGTATTTGCGGGATTGCTAATGATGGCAGCGGCACAGCATCATTGACGCTGAAAGACGCTGATATTGCTATCGTAGGCAGCAAAAGCAGTGTTATTGGCTTTGAAAGTACGGCCGGTCAGCATAAGAATACTGTTACTGGCGAGATGAATATCAGTGTCAGCAGTGCTGCGACATCCGGCACAAGTTCTGTACCCAAGGTCGTTGCCGGCATTGATGTGGAAGGTTATTACAGCAAAGCAAATAAAGCTGCCAATTCCCTTAAAGCCAAGAATGTCAAAATCAATCTGGGGCTTGCCGCAGGTGACAAAGCTACGGTAAATACAACAGGTGTTTTGACTAAGGGCAGTTATGGCAATTATATCGGTACAACCGAGATCGAAAATGCGGAGATCGTGATCAGCGGCAGCAACGGCCAGTCGAACGAAACTGTACGCGGCGTCTGGGCCACTCAGACTGATACCGGTAATAAACCTTCAGGAACAGACATGTCTTCTAAGCAGTCTTACAACAACCTGACCGTTGTGACAGGAACTTATGCTTCCGATATGACAGCTTATACACCAAATGCTGTGCAGGGCGGCAGTGGGCTCTATGGCATCCAGACCGATAATTACGCGGTTGTAAGCGTGAAGGAAGACCTGCTGATTGATATTGACCGTCAGGCCAGAAAATCGGGAGAAGAGAGTAATGGTGTGACTGGTATTTATGGTTATGAGCACGGAAAGATAGATTTTAACAGAGCAGATATTACACTGCATAATGATTTGGATGCTTCTGTGACCGGTATTGAAGTAACGACAAATGCCGCTGTTACCGGCAAAGCCCTACAGTTGACAGTCAGTTCAGATACCGGCGCCGCTTTGGGTCTGCTGGCGCATAAATATATTGACGATACGGAAGGCAAAGGCCGGATAACGCTTGGTGAAACCGGCGGTGCAAATCTTATAAAAATTACTGCTGGCGGTGGGAATGCCAGGGCTGTTGTAGCTGATGCCGAGGGCGTTATTACTTTTAAAGAACAAACTGAACTGGCGGCTCAAAGTACTGACTACACAGAAACGGTTTCTGCTTTAAATGGCGGCAAGGTAGTTTTTGAAGATACTGCCGTAATAACTGCGACCGGTACAGGCTACGTTTACGGTGTCAGCACTTATTTTTATGATAGCTCGGTTACTGAAGATAGCTCGATCGATTTCCAAAAAGGAGTATACATCAATGCGGCAGGAGGTACGGCTATTTCTGCCGCGGGCAACAGCGATACCAGCGCTGAAGGTATTGTAACTATCAATCAGGGTTCAGTAGCCGGTGCTAATGAGGTTGTTATTTTCGGTGACATTGAAAGTGATATTAAAGGGGTGGTCAATGTTAACTTGAATACTGCCGGCTCTGTTTTTAACGGCAGCACAAGTTTGTATGATGACGGAGTTATTAAGCTTGCTGTTACGGACGGTGCAGCTTGGCGGCTTACAGGAACTTCGAGCGTTACCGATCTGAATGCGGCTGCTGGCGGCAAAATCGATCTGAGCGGTGACCGGGGTGCGTTTAGTACTCTTGCTATTCAAAAGCTTACTGGTACAGGCGGCAGTTTTATTGTTGATAACGACGGGACTGACAGTGACAAAATAACCGTTGCCGCTTCTGATAAAGGCATTCATGGGATAACGATAAATAATATCAGTTCGCTGGTGGGGAAAGAGCTGAAGCCTGAAAATACTTTTATTACTGTTACCGGTGATGCTGACTTTGTGGGTGAAACTACTTATGGCGGCGGTATTTACGAATATACGCCGGTACTTGATTCTGCTGTGGCAGGCGGACAGAAGAACTGGTACGTCAGAGATTTGGACAGCAGGGTTGTTGGTGACGCACTGGCGGTAGCAGGGGCAAATGCACCTTTATATTATGCCTGGGTCAACGGCAATGGTAATCTGCACAGCCGCTTGGGTGCACTGCATCAGAATGCTGAGCAGGGAGCATGGGCACGCATCTTTGGGGGTAAGTTGGATGGAAACGGTTTCAGTGATAAATATCATACTTATCAGGTTGGTTATGATATAAAGGCGGGAAACTGGAAAGTCGGTGCGGCGTATGAATATACGCAGGGTAATGTTAAAGGCAGCGGCAGCAGCGGTGAGAATAAAATCGGAGCTTTGAGTCTGTATGGTACCTTACAGCAAAATGATGGTGCTGCTTGGGATATCATATTGAAACACGGTCGTATCTATGGCGATATCAATACCTTCATTCAGTATCCTGACAGCGGCGATTATGAAACTGATGCAACTTCGTTGAGTGTTGAATATAACAAACGGATTGCGCAGAAAAACGGAATGTTTTTTGAGCCCCAGGCACAGTTCACTTATGGGCATATCAATGGCAACAGTTATGGTACATCTAAAAATATTGCTGTTGCTAATGAAGGTATTGATTCTTTAGTTGGACGTTTAGGGATAGCTGTCGGCAAGCAACTGGAACAAGGCTGCATTTATACTAAAGTTTCTGTACTGCATGAATTTTATGGGGACGGCAGTGTAAGTATGCAAGATAGGAACGGTGCTGCTTTGAGCAATGATTTTGATTACGGCGATACCTGGCTCGAAGTAGGCATCGGAGGCAATA
>UMBE01057035.1_pt1 | contig 68763 bp, 51 predicted proteins | sample 1963881 | NCBI WGS metagenome assembly UMBE01 (sample SAMEA4835933, study PRJEB28245) | human gut metagenome | biome: gut microbiome; material: fecal sample | place: Denmark | collected 2008 | reverse complement strand
TTAAAAAGTTATATTTGTAATAGTGTTGCGGAATTAAGGATTACCTGAAAACGCGTTCACAGAGCTGAAAGAAGGCGAAGAATACCAGCCCCTGATGAACCCCAAACAACAATATCGCGAAGTCACGCCGTGGTCCATCTGCTGGGGTATCCTGATGGCCATCATTTTCTCGGCCGCCACGGCCTACCTCGGTCTCAAAGTGGGACAAGTCTTCGAAGCCGCCATTCCTATCACCATTATCGCTATCGGCGTGAGCGGTGCAGCCCACCGCAAAGACCCGATGGGAGAAAACGTCATTATCCAAAGCATCGGCGCCTGCTCGGGCATGATTGTGAGCGGTGCCATCTTCACACTGCCTGCCCTCTATATTCTGCAAGCCAAATATCCCGAAATCACGGTTAACTTTGTTGAAGTTTTCATGGCTTCGCTGCTAGGAGGCATCTTGGGCATCCTGTTTCTCATCCCGTTCCGCAAATACTTTGTCAAAGACATGCACGGCAAATATCCTTTCCCCGAAGCGACGGCCTCGACGCAGGTGCTCGTCTCCGGCGAGAATGGCGGCAAGCAAGCCAAACCTCTTCTTGTAGCCGGCCTTATCGGCGGTCTCTATGACTTTATTGCAGCCACATTCGGCCTGTGGAACGAAACGTTCACCAGCCGCGTGTGTGCCTGGGGACAGACCGTGGCCGACCAGGCCAAGGTGTTGTTCAAAATCAACACCGGCGCAGCCGTGCTCGGCATGGGCTACATCGTCGGGCTCAAATACTCCGCCATCATTTGTTTGGGTTCTGTCGTTGTCTGGTGGCTCATCGTTCCGGGCATCGGCCTTTTCTTCCCTGACCTCACCCTTCCCGCCGGCATCACGGCCGCCCAAGCCACGCCCGAGCAAATCTTCGACTACGCCAAGAGCATCGGTATCGGTGGCATCGCCATGGCCGGCATCATCGGCATAGTCAAAAGCTGGGGTGTCATCCGTAGTGCCATTGGCCTGGCAGGCCGCGAACTTGGCGGAAAGTCAAAAACCGAGACAGACGTGCCCCGCACACAACGCGACATCCCGATGAAAATCATCGCTATCGGTTCGCTCGTCACGCTCGCAGCCATCTTCCTTTTCTTCTACTTTGGCGTCATGGACGGCAACCTGCTGTTCAGTGTGGTCGGCATTCTTCTCGTCGCTATCATTTCGTTCCTCTTCACCACTGTCGCCGCCAACGCCATCGCCATTGTGGGCAGCAATCCTGTATCGGGCATGACACTCATGACCCTTATCCTCTCATCAGTCATCATGGTAGCCGTAGGTCTGAAAGGCACAGGCGGCATGGTGGCAGCCTTGATTATGGGCGGCGTGGTCTGCACTGCGCTGGCCAGCTCAGGCAGTTTCATCACCGACTTGAAGATTGGTTACTGGCTTGGCAGCACACCGCGCAAGCAGGAAGGACTGAAATTCCTCGGCACACTCGTTTCGGCGGCCACAGTCGGTGGCGTCATCATCATCCTCGAAAAGAGCTACGGCTTCACCAGCGGCCAGCTTGCCGCACCGCAGGCCAACGCCATGGCGGCAGTCATCGAGCCACTGATGAGCGGAGCAAGCGCGCCATGGACCCTGTACGGCATCGGCGCAGCCATTGCGCTCGTACTCACCTTCTGCCGCATCCCGGCGCTGGCCTTCGCGCTGGGCATGTTTATCCCACTCGACCTCAACCTGCCTCTTCTCGTCGGGGGTGCCATCAACTGGTATGTCACAACGCGCAGCAAGGACAAAGCCCTGAACAAAGCCCGCGGCGAACGCGGCACCCTGCTGGCTTCTGGCTTTATTGCGGGCGGCGCGCTGATGGGCGTGGTCAGCTCTGCCATGCGCTTCTGCGACCTGAACTTCATCAACCCTGCATGGCTCGACAACAATTGGAGCCAAGTCTGCGGCCTTGTTGTCTATGTGTTGCTTATCGTCTATCTGACGAAAGCCTGCCTCAGCGCACGCAAAGAGTTATAGGAAATTTCACTAGGTAGCGACACTGTTGCCTGCCGGAACATGCCACACAGCCAAGCCACGGCCTCAACGCCCCGGCTTGGCTGTTGTTTTGTGCGTCGAAGCCACACACGACCAGTCCGGCACGTCGGGGCGCACATCAGCAGGCACCACGTCCTGCCAGGCCAAGCCCCCACGGGACAGACCGCCACGTGCAGCGTTGCACCATAGCCACAAGAAAAACGAACGCGTCAGAAAGGAAGACCGACGGCAAAATGAAACGTAAAATCGCGGTTAAAGTCGGGATGAATGAGCGGATAGTGACGCCGACTGTCCGTGTAGGCCGGATTGATGGCTTTCATGCCACCATCGAAGCGCAAAATGAAATAATCGAAGTTGAGGCGCAATCCCAGACCGTAAGCTACGGCAATCTGGCGGGCAAAACTGTCAAAACGGAACTGGCCAGCCTCGAGACCGGCATAGCGCCGCGTGGTCCACACGTTACCCGCATCCACGAAGACGGCGCCGTCAATTTTCCAGAAAAGGTGAGCCCGGTACTCCACGCTCAGGTCGAGCTTAATGTTACCCGTCTGGTTCACGAAGTCAACCTGTCCGCCAGGACTTTGGTATGCGCCCGGCCCAAGCTCCCGCACACTCCAACCGCGCACGCTGTTCGCACCGCCTGAAAAATAGCGCGTCTCGTAAGGCAGTATCGTCGAATTACCATACGGTTGCGCCACACCGAGCGCCGCATGCAGGGCAAAGGAGGAGCGGTCGCCAAGGCGGAAACTCTTCGCAAAATCGAAATCAAACTTGACGTACTGTGAGTAAGCAATATGGAACAATGTGTATTGCCCCTCAGCGTCCCGGGGCAGGCTGAAAATCCGCGACACGGCATAAGGCAGGTTGCCGGCGGCCTCAACGCCCATACGCAGTTGCCAGGCATCGCTCTGATAAAGCTGCGCCGCCCCGAACGTTCCGCGGCGAGCGGAATTGAAAGTCACACTATACCCCCACTTCAACACGAACAGGTTTTCGTAGCTATACCGGAGCACGGCATTGCGCGGATCGTCGGTTTCGAGGTAATCGCGCCTGAACGTCTCCGAAATCCATGGCATGAAAACGTAGTTAAGGCTGAACAAGTCAAAACGATGGCGCCACCGGGAGTCTGCCAAACGCGACCAGCGGTAAGAGAACGCCCCCGTCAGGACACGACGGTGGAACTCAGGGCGGTCCTGGGAGTCATATAGCAATGTGAACTCTGATGCGCCACGCAACTCAGTGCGCCGCTTGTGCCCCTTGAAGCGGAGCGACGGAAGCCGCAGGCTGGCTTCGAGACTGTATTCGACGTAGTTCCGCCCTGAATAACCTTCAAGCCCCGTGATGGCCTCATAAGCCCCCCGCGCTTGCAGGGACAGCTGTTCTGCACCACGGAAAAGGTTACGGTTGGTGTAGGTCAGCGCAAGCGCCGCGCCGAGGTCGCCCGCAGTGTTGGTGCCTTCAAGTTCCAAACTGAGGTTGTGCGAAGGATTATAGTGCAACTGCACGTCACAATCAAGGCTGTCGCTCCCGTCGCCTCCGGCTTGGCGCGTGTGCAGCGTCACATAGTTGACCAGCGGAAGGCTGTTCAGGCTGCTGTACGTATTCTGTACATCACGCTCGCTGTAAAGGCTGTCACGGCTCAGGGCGACGTGCTCGCGGATGACGCGCGGACGCAACCGTGTCTGGCCTCCTGAAAAAAGCAGGATGCCAGCCAGAGAATCCTGTCGCAGTGACAGATTTTCTTGGGACTGCGGAAAATCGTCGTAGACGGCGACCCGTGCATAACGGTAGCGACGATAGGCTTTCGCGCTGTCCACGCCAGCCGGACAAGCCAGACGAAGCGTCAGCCCGACACCGAGCGACCCAGGCAACGTATCGGCCACAAAAGTGACAAATTCGTTGTGGAGGGCATAGAAACCGGCATTACGCAATTCCCTCACGATCCGCGAACGTTCGGCTTCAAGCTGCGTGGCGTCGAGCGGCATTCCTTTGAAGAGCAAAGAAGACGAACGTGCCTCGCGGAGCACTTGTGCCACATCCGGTGAGTCGTATTCGAACGAAAGACTGTCCACGTAATAGAGCGGGCCAGGCGAAAGATGATAGGTCAGCCTTGTCTTGCGTCCCTTCTGTTCCACCTCTTCCGTTACCCGGGCATGAAGATACCCCGCCCCGACAAGGGCCGACCGCAGGCTGGACACGCTATATTCAGCCAACGACGCATCAAAAACCACAGGCGCCTCGCCAAGCTTGCGCACAAAGCGGTTGATGCGCCGCGTGCTGTCCGTGCCCGAAAGGCAGTAGATGCCAAGCGGCACCTTGACGAGGCTGAACCACCGCGAATTGGGCTCCTGGTGCACGTAGCCGCGATAGTCAGCCGGGCGTACCGCACGGCTGTCGCTTTCCACCCTGACAGACGCAAGCAGCGTCTCTTCGGGACCAAGGAAACGCAACGGCGAACATCCCGACAGCGCCAGCAGCGCTGACAGGAGAAGCCACCACACAGCGGCCCGCCGAGAGAATACAGAAAGAAAAGTATGCATTTACGTGCAAAGGTAAGACTATTATGACAGAAAAACTTTGTAGCTTTGCGTAAATTTTGCCTGCAAGGCCCAGCAAACTCTTTAATATGCTCAGCAAACGGCAACTAAAACTCATCCGTTCACTCGCCCTGAAAAAGCACCGTGACGAAACTCGCCTCTTCGTAGCTGAAGGAGCCAAAGCGGTCGGCGACCTGATGCCTCACTTCGATTGTACCTTCCTCGGCATGACTCCCGACTTCGCCCGGCGCCACCCGGGTCTTGCCGGCGACGAGACGGCAGAGCTGACGCAGGCCGAACTGGAAAGGGCGAGCTTCCTGCAAACCCCGCGCGACGTCATCGCCGTTTTCCGCCAGCCCAAGATACAGACCGAAGGGCTTGAAAAGTGGCCGCAGGCTGAACTGTGCCTGGCGCTCGATGCTGTGCAGGATCCCGGCAACCTCGGGACAATCATCCGTATTGCCGACTGGTTCGGCATCCGCCATGTGTTCTGTTCGCCGACGACAGCCGACGTGTTCGCTCCCAAAGTCGTACAAGCGACAATGGGCGCCTTGTCCCGCGTACAGGCATACTATGTAGACCTTCCAGCCTTTCTCAAAAAGCTGGAAGGTTGCTCGCCCGTTTACGGCACTTTTCTCGACGGGACAGACCTATACAGCGTGCCACTCAGCCGACACGGAATCATCGTCATGGGCAACGAAGGGAATGGCATCTCGTCGGCTGTGGAACCTCTTGTCACTCAACGGCTTTTCATTCCCAGCTACCCGCCCGGACAGCCGACCAGCGAGAGTCTGAACGTAGCGGTCGCCACCGCCGTGACCTGCGCCGAATTCCGCCGGCGTACAAGCACCCCGCACGCAAACGGACTGCACGCCATTGAAAACCTAACTTAAAAACTCTGCCAGAATGACCGACTCCACATACATTTTCCTGCTGTCCCTGTGTTCAGCAGCCATCCTCCTGCTTCTGGTCACGCGCCTGCACGACTGCCTCGCGCTGGCACGTGCCCGGCGGCAGTACGAAACAGACGATCTCTCCGGACCGGGACGTGCGCCGGCCATCAGTGTCATCATACCCGCCGGAGGCCAGGCCGAAGCGCTCGAAACAAACATCCCGGCAATCATGGCACAAGAATACCCTTTTTTTGAAGTCATCGTTGTCGACGAACAGACAGAGAGCGACACGGCAGACGCCCTGAAACGGCTTACGGCGAAGTTCCCGCAGCTACGACACACGTTTGTGCCGCCAAGCGTCCGCTTTATCGGACGGCAGAAACTGGCCATCACGCTGGGCGTCAAGGCGGCCAAGCATGAATGGGTCGTGTTGACACGTCCGGACTGCACGCCGGCAAGCCCGCGATGGCTCATGGGCCTATCGGCCAAAATGGGAGAAGACAAAGACATCGTCGTCGGTTATGCGAACTACGACGCCTACGCTCCCACGGGCGTCGTAGTGCCCCGCCTGCGCCGCGCCTTGCTTGCCTTTTCGGCTGCATTAGGCGGCAGGGCGGTAGATGCTGACGCCTGCAACCTGGCGCTGCGCAAAAGCTATTTCCTCACACAGGGCGGCTATGCTTCGCAACTGTCGTTCACATGCGGCGAAGACGGCTTGCTCGTCGACCGGCTATCGACCGGCACGAACACGGCCGTAGCGTGCAACCCGGAAACTACTGTATGGCAGTCTTTCAGTTCACGCCATGAAAGCCGCAAGGCGCGGGTGGCACACCGCGTGGCCGGGCGCCACCTCCGCATGCGCGGCAAACTGCTCCGCCTGCGCTGGGGAACGGCCAGTCTGCTGACATATACGTATGCAGCCACGTGGCTCGCAGCCGTCGCCCTACGTGCGCTCCATTTCCCTCCCATTGAAGCATACCGCGGACAAGAGATTGCGTCCGACGCTTGGGCGGTCATTCTTCTGACCTACCCTATCGCCGAGGCGCTTGCTCTCCGGCGCAGTACGCAAGCCGTGGACGAACGCCCTGTCAGCGCACGTCTTTTCTTTGATGACCTGTGGCAGCCCATAGCCACCTTGGGTGTCAAACTGAACGCATGGTTCAGCCGCAACGATTACAAAAGACAATGATTTCTGCCCGGCTCACGCTTGCTGGCGCTTCTGCTGGTCGAGCAATTGGAAGTCTTTTTTCCGGAGTTTGAAACTGTTTGTCAAATACTTGTCACGGACAACCTGATTGGCCGCAAGCTCTTCGGGCGTCCCTTGAAAGAGAATGCGCCCCTCAAAAAGGAGATAGGCGCGGTCCGTGATACAGAGGGTCTCCTCCACATTATGGTCGGTGATCAGGATGCCGATGTTGCGGTCCTTCAATTTCCAGACAATATACTGTATGTCTTCGACAGCAATGGGGTCGACGCCGGCAAACGGTTCGTCAAGCATGATGAACTTCGGGTCAATGGCGAGGCAACGCGCGATCTCCGTCCGGCGGCGCTCGCCCCCCGACAGTTGGTCTCCCTTGTTCTTACGCACCTTCTGCAAGCCGAACTCTGTGAGCAGGCTTTCGAGCTTCTCGCGCTGATAGTCCTTAGGGCGTCCTGTCATTTCAAGCACGGAGCTGATGTTGTCCTCGACGCTCATCTTGCGGAACACGGAGGCTTCCTGCGCCAAATAGCCGATGCCCTTCTTGGCCCGCTTGTAAACAGGGTCGGTCGTTATTTCGTTGTTGTTGAGAAATATGCGCCCGCTGTTTGGCACAACGAGCCCCGTTGTCATGTAGAAAGACGTCGTTTTTCCCGCTCCATTCGGCCCCAGCAGGCCGACGATTTCGCCCTGCTTCACGTCGAAAGAAACGTTGTTCACGACCGTCCGTTTCCCGTATTTCTTTACGAGCCCTTCGGTCCGCAGGACCATGTGGTCGGCCGGCTGCGTCTGTGTTTGTGCGTCAGTGTTCATGCCTTTGCTGAAAGATGCCCTGCAAAAGTAAGAAAAACGTTCCAAAACACCGGTCTCCCGGCCGAGAAAAACGGGAGCAGTGACAGATTAAACGCTCAGCACTCCCGTCTTGACGGAAGCAGTGACCGTAAACCCGGCCAGCCGTTTCGACGTTTCTGCACAAAGAAGAGAACACCGGAACACTTTTTCCAGTTTCCGTGAGACCGACTTCCAGCAAAATTCCGTAATTTTGTCCCATCTAAACGCACGATGATGCTTATCAAAAACTACCTGACGACCCTCGGCTGCTACTTGCAGTTGATGGGACGCACATTCACAAAACCCGACCGCTTCCGGATGTTCATGCGGCAATACGTAAAAGAAATGGCGCAACTGGGAGTGGACTCAATCGGCATAGTCCTGCTGATTTCGTTCTTTATCGGCGCAGTCATCTGTATACAGATCAAGCTGAACATTCAAAGCCCTTGGATGCCTCATTGGGTGTCGGGCTATACCACACGAGAGATCATGCTGCTCGAATTCTCCTCCTCGATCATGTGTCTTATCCTTTCGGGAAAAGTGGGGTCGAACATTGCGACTGAGATCGGTACGATGCGCGTTACGCAGCAAATCGACGCCCTCGAAATCATGGGAGTCAATTCTGCCAACTACCTGATACTGCCAAAAATAGTCGGATTAGTGACGATGATTCCTTTACTGGTCATTTTCAGCATTGTGAGCGGTGTGGTGGGAGCCTATGCCACCGCCTACATCGGCAATGTCATCACAGCCACCGACTTGACCGCAGGCATGCAATACGAGTTCACACAATGGTTCGTATGGATGGGCATCATCAAGTCGCTTTTCTTCGCCTTCATCATATCCAGCGTGTCTGCCTATTACGGGTATAACGTTGAAGGAGGCTCCATCGAGGTGGGCAAAGCCAGCACGAACGCAGTCGTGGCCAGCAGCATGCTCATCCTCTTTTCCGACCTGTTCCTCACACAACTACTATCGTAATGATTGAAGTAAGAAACCTATATAAATCGTTCGACGACAAAAGTGTCCTCGAAGACATCAGCACCGTTTTCGAGAGTGGGAAAACAAACCTCATCATCGGTCAAAGCGGCTCGGGAAAGACTGTGCTCATCAAGTGCATTGTCGGTCTGTTCACCCCGACACGCGGCGAAGTGCTCTACGACAACCGCGATCTCATCACGATGACCAAGCGCGAACGCAGCCTGCTACGGCGCGAAATGGGAATGATATTCCAAAGCGCAGCTCTCTTCGACTCAATGACGGTGCTCGAAAACGTAATGTTTCCCTTGGACATGTTTTCAACGGACTCGTACAAGGAACGATGCCGTCGCGCCCTCTTCTGTCTCGACCGCGTCAATCTGCTCGACGCCCAAAGCAAGTATCCTGGCGAGATATCGGGAGGGATGCAAAAACGCGTAGCTATCGCACGCGCTATCTCCATGAATCCCAAATACCTATTCTGCGACGAACCTAATTCAGGCCTTGACCCGAAGACCTCGCTCGTCATCGACGACCTCATCCACAGCATCACGCAGGAGTTCAACACCACGACAATCATCAATACGCACGACATGAACTCTGTCATGGGTATCGGCGAACACATTCTTTTCATCTGCGACGGTCGGAATGAGTGGCAGGGAACAAAAGACGACATTATCGACTCGAAAAACGAACGGCTGAATAACTTCATCTTTGCATCCGACCTTTTCCGCAAAGTGAAGAACGCCAAGCTCGACGAACAACTGAATAAATAAAGGCGTCCACCAAGGACGCCTTCTCTGTAACGAAAAGCGGTTTCACCTTCCACAGCGCGAAACCGCTTTATTGTTTTATTGTCTTAACCACATCAAAGAGGTAAGTGAGCTTCACGGTTATCGTCCCGTTGTTCGAACGGGCAAAGACGTCGGTTTTAGAATTGTTATAGATGTCGCTGAGGCCATAGTAGTAACGCCCTTCAAGCATGAAGTGGCCGATGCGACTGTTCAGCTCGACGCCCAGCCCGCCGGCAATGCCGTAGTCGAATTTCCGTTCGACGGGCATCGAATACTGCGCCGTGAGGTTGTTGGGCCGGTCCGGCGTCCCGTCGGGCAGAGTGGTCCACGTTTCGCTCCGTTCGGACGACTCGCCGATGCAGTAGCCGATCTGCGGGCCTGCCATGAAGTAGAACATTGCACCCCGGTGCTCGCGGCCCCACGCCAAGCGGGCGAACATTGGCACTTGGATGTATGAAATATGGCGTTCGTAGGTGTCGGGAAGAGGCTCGTTACGACTGTCCTGTATGTCCTCGCGCCAGCCGAGCTGCACATAGTTGGCCTCAATCTGCAAGGCGCAATAGGCTGAATAATAGCGCTCACAAGTGTAGCGGAACGTCACGCCGAAAGTCGGAGCCATGTGCATCTTCTGTTTGATCGTAGGGTCGAACATGATTTTGTTCATTGCCCAACCCACGTTCACACCGATGGCGATGTCGTTACGCGGTTCGCCCACTTGCGCCGAAGCGGGCAACAGGCCGCACACTGCGGCAAGCATTATCAATAGTATTTTGGTCTGCTTCACTTCTCTTCTATTTTTTCAATGTGGCCGTCCGGACGATAGTGTACGAACCAGATGTGATTGTTGATTAAGCCTCCCTTTTCCCCGGCCCGTACGAAATGCATCGCGCTCTGGTAAGGCACAGCCGGCATGTGCTGCGTGGAAAATGCATCGCCATAGCGGGCAAGTCCTTCAAGGATGTGCAAACCGTTGTCAAAACCGAGCAGCGCCATCCGTGGATAGATGGGCATCATGTCAGCATGGAACCACGTCCGGTAGTCGCGCTCAAAGCGTTTCACCGCCGACGAATAACCGTCATAGTAGAAGTTGGTGTAAATATACGTGTTGAGTGCGAAAAGACTTTTTAAGTGACCGGAAATGTAGGTCTGCCAGTCGGGATACCCCATCAGCGACAAGAGCCGTTCGGGGTGTGCCTGAGACAAGCGTGTCAGCGTGGGGACCAACTCATCGAGCGTCGACGGATCGGAAGCATCGGGCAAGAGCACGTTGCGCCTGTCGGCTGCAAGGGCGGAAAGATACTGTTCGTCGGTTGATGAAACCCACAACGAAACGACGGAGTAACCTTTGGCTTTCAACTGCCGGGACATGTAGTCGGTAAAAGCCTTTTCGTTTCCTTTTGTCGTGCGCAAGACCACAAGGCGACTGTCTTTCGGGAAAAGGTCGCAGTAGAGATCAACCACCGCCCGCCACTTCTCGGCCTCCGGTGCATTGAGAAGACAAAGGTTAGCGTTACTATACACGTCCATGGCCTTGGATGTGAACGGCACGAAAGCCTTGATCCCGTTTTGCGCAGCGAAAGCGCCCACCTGCGTGACATGATCGCCGTAGAACGGACCTACGATAGCCTGCACGCCTGCCGCCTTTACACGCGACAGAACCGAAGCCAGCGATTCTCCGGCTGGTGTGTCAAAAGCGTAGACCTCTACTGACTGCCCCAGACGCTTGACACTGTCGACCGCCATGAGGAAACCGCGATAATACTCGGTGCATCGTTCCTTGACGCCCGAGTTCCCGACGAAGGGGAGCATGACGGCCACTTTCACGATCGACGTGGCGTTTGATACGGAGGGCGGAACGGTCGCTACGGGAGTAGTGACTGTCGCGCCTGAAACTGTGACCGTTTTTCCCGTCACTGCGTTCGTTTTCCCACTCGCTGCGGGACTGGCGACAGTCGGAATGCGGATGATGCTCCCCCGTTTGAGCGCATAACCAGGTTCTTGCATCTCGGGATTAGCCTGCACGAGTTCTTCGACAGTCAGGCCATGGGCATGGGCTATTCCCCAAAGGGTCTCTTTACGCTTAACTTTGTATTCTGTCGTCGCACCAAGCTGCCGCGCGGCCGTTGCAGGCAACGGCGTGGGGATTTGGAGCGTTTGGCCGACCTTGACGGTGTTGCCTTCAATATCCGCATTGTAACGGAGAATTTCAGCCACCGTCACTCCGTATTGCTTGGAAATCTGATAGAGGGTTTCGCCCGGTTGTACGACATGCTGCCGCGTGGTCACCTGAGCCTGCCCACGGGCCACACCGAAGCCGAAAAAGGCCAACGCAAGGGCAAAGAAGAAAGTGAAAAATCGCATTTTCATTGGTTCGACGCACTTTTTAGCAGAGCAAAAATACATAAAATATATTCCCTGACAGAGTATTTGAAGATAATTCCGTACTTTTGAACTCAAAAGACATACCAATAGCTTTGTCGATATGAACTACACTCACCTCCTGCTGGTGTGCTGCCTGATGGGACAGACAGCCGCCTATGCCCAAAAGCCGGCCACTGCGCCCGAAGACACCAAGCCGAAAACCGAAGCCGAAAGGCTGATGGACGAATACCGCTTTGAAGAGGCCGTGGAGTTGCTAGAAAAGGACATCGCCACAGCCGAACGGCGCCGAAAACCGACCGAGACACTCGAAGAGCTGAAAGCGAAAGCAATGACAGGGCTCAACATGTTGAACGCCACGGCGAGAGTCACGTTCATCGACAGTCTGGTGGTCGACAAGGCCCAGTTCCTCACGCAGATGAGCCTCAGTGCCGACATAGGAAGGCTCATGCCCTGTGGGGAATCAGCTCCCGGATTACCCGGGAAAGCCATCCACGGTCTGGGCCTGTTCGTCAACGAGCTAGGCGACAAGGCCTATTACTCCCTTGCCGACAGTACTGGCACACTGAAACTCCACTACACCGAAATGCTGGGCGACACGTGGCGCACCCCTACCCCGCTCGAAGGCCTGGCCGGACTCAACGGAGCCCAGGATTTCCCCTTTGTCCTGACAGACGGCGTCACGCTGTATTATGCCAGCCAAAACGAAGAAGGCTTGGGAGGATACGACCTCTATGTGACACGATACAGCCTCGACGAAGGCTCCTATCTGAAACCCGAAAATTTAGGTATGCCGTTTAACTCACCGGCCAACGACTATCTCTATGCCGTAGACGAAGCGAACAACCTCGGATGGTTCGTCACAGACAGGGCGCAACCAGAAGGAAAGGTCTGCATCTACATCTTTGTGCCCGGCGACACACGCGACACATACACCCCCTTGGCATTCGACGACAGCGAGATCCGTAACTTCGCACGCATCAGCTCGATTGCCGCTACACAAAAGAACGCGTCAGAAGTGGCCGAGGCCAAAAACGCCCTCCAACGCGCACGCACAGCCCCCAAACAGACCACAGAAGAAGACGCCATCCATTTCGTTGTGGGCGATGGCCGCATCTACACCTCTATCGCACAGTTCCAAAGCGCGGAGGCGCGCAAGCTTTGCACCGAGTGGGCCATCACACACAAACATATGGTCCAACAGGAAAAGCAACTCGACGCGCTCAGGCTGGCTTACGCCCGCAACGAAGAAGCCAAGCGCCGGCAAATGGCGCCGACCATCCTGCAACTCGAAAAGGAAGTGGAAGCCCTCAGGGCCGACAACCGGCAGACCGAAGCACGGATGAGAGTTGCAGAACTGCAACAAAAATAAAAATCACTAAACCTCATCACCATGGGAACAGCAATCGAAGCCTCCGAACTGATCATTAACAGCGACGGGAGCATATTTCATCTCCACTTAAAGCCCGAACAACTGGCCGGGAAAGTCATCCTCGTAGGAGACCCTGGACGCGTGGCCACCGTAGCCGCACACTTCGACGCGACGGAATGTGAAGTGAGCAGCAGGGAGTTCCACTCCATTACCGGACAGTATGCCGGCAAGCGCATTACAGTGGTATCGACGGGTATCGGATGCGATAACATTGACATTGTCATGAACGAACTCGACGCCCTCGCCAATATCGACTTCACGACGCGCACTGTCAAGCCCACACTGACACAGTTGGAACTCGTCAGAATCGGAACCTGCGGCGGCCTGCAACCTTACACGCCAGAAGGCACCTACATCGCCAGCGTCGAGAGCATCGGATTCGACGGCCTTCTGAACTTCTATGCCGGACGCGACGCCATCTGCGACACAGCGCTCGAAAAAGCCTTTGTCAACCACATGGGATGGCAGGGAAACACCTGCATCGCCCATCCCTACGTCGCACCTGCCGACAAGGAACTCCTCCACCGCATTGCGGCCGATGACATGGTGCGTGGCCTCACGGCAGCCTGCGGCGGTTTCTTCGGCCCGCAGGGACGGGTGCTGCGGATTCCACTGGCCGACCCGCACCAAAACGAGAAGATAATGGCATTCGAATATAACGGCCTGCGTATAACAAATTTCGAAATGGAAAGCAGCGCCCTCGCCGGACTAGCCAAACTGATGGGACATAAAGCCATGACCTGCTGCATGGTCATCGCCAACCGCGTAGCAGGAAAGGCCGACCCCAACTACAAGAACTCTATCGATGGCCTGATCCGTTTGGTCTTGGACCGCATCTGACCGTTCCACCACCTACACAGACAGGAGCCCCGTGCACTCGCCGCAAACGACTGCACGGGGCTTTTTCCTTGTCCATCGCATCCTTCAAATGTACAAGCACGCCGCAAGCCAGCTCTCATGCACACAAAAGCATGGAGTTCCACAACTAATGCGCCTGCATGCCGCGCACAAGTGCCCAAAGACCTACTGACGATACGGAACCGCCGCATAGTGGACGAGACTGCCTCGTCGTGAGGTGACAGACGAGCATTATTAATGACACCCTAACGGACAGCAACACCTGTCGGACAAAATGCCCTATTAGACAACCGGCATCGCTGCACTCGTCTGATAACGAGAATTACCTTACCAGCCAGGTTGATGGGAATCTCCGTCGTGACAAAATCCTCCCACGGACTGAAAGACATCGCAAACGCACTGACAAAATCCGCCTTCACAGTCTGGAATACTTTTAATCATTAATGGTGGGATCTATTAACAGACAGCCAGATAACACTGCGCCAGCCTCTGCGTCAATAAAAAAGCGGGAGGATCCGCCACCATGGCGAATCTTCCCGCTAAAAATGGATAAACTATACTTTCGGATTAATCCTCAGGCAGAGGGGTCGGCTCATTCGAGAAATCAGGACGGGCAAACGTCTGAATCTTCGTATTGATGATTTCTTCAACCATCTCGTCGCTGACCTCTTTCAGGCCAAGTTCTTCCATGTCTTTCTCAAACTCGTCGCGCATATCCTGCGTCAGGCAATAGTAGGAGCTTGTGTAGTCGCTCGCCCAGCATGCAATGAGACGCAAGAAACCGAATTTCTCGAAGTATGGATAAAGATTGTATCCACTACGCAAAGAGGCCACACGGATGTAGTTGAGGATGTATGGCACAATGTTGCTGCGTGCATTCATTCGCTCATTGATGTATTCTTCTGTGGTCCATACAGAGTTCGGGTATCTGCTTGTAAACTCGCTGACATCTGTCTTCTGGTTCTGTACGGAAGCCAAGAGGGCATACTTGTCATGGTGGCGCGTATTCTCAGGCAATAACGTAGACACGTCTGGCGTAGCCTTTCCACGCTCGTCAGTGGTGCGGATGAGTTCATAGACGTCAAGCTGGTAATCGTGGTCACCTTGCAGCGTGAAGTAATTGTGCAGCATATAGAACGGCATCACGTTGTTAATCTGGTTGAGGTTAATTTCGCTCATCGAAAGCGAACGGTCAACATTCACCGGATTCTGGTTCTGTGTGAAATCACCAATGGTAGCTGCACCGGAAGGCTCACGCATAGAGTAGACAATACTATCTTTCATCGATTCAGCCATCTCAACCATCTTCGGGCTCCATCCGTAGTTTGCAGCCACGGTGTTGCGTTCCTTATATGCACGGCTTCGACTCATGCTTCCGTTCCGCGTCACGAGTTCGTTGTTGCTGTAAATGACGTAGTTCTCGAAGAATGCTCTCACGTTAGCTTCGAGCGTGCTCACCACACGGTTGGCATTGTCTTCACCGCTCACGTATTCAGGATAAGTATTGGGAACGTATCCCATACGGAGCATGTTGTAGACAGAGTTCATGTTATTCGAACTCTCAGCCAAGTTCGACCAACAGAAGTATGGATTCATCTGGTGCTGGTGGCCCCACTCGTGGCTGAATCCCCAAATAGCATCGGAATCATGATAACGCATGTTATTAGGATTCAGGACGCGATACTGCGTATCGTACATGAACGTCACGCCCATACCGCCCTGATACATGTAGTAGTCGTAGTTCACAAACGCTAAAGTCTTGTTCTTCGGCACGCGACCGAACTTTTCGAAACCTATCAGATAATGCTCCCAAGCGATGAGGCTGTCGAGAATGTTCATCATCTCAACATAGCGGCCAGTGGTGTACTGCTTCAAGGCGCTGACTTCCCAGCACGAGTGAACGCGGTCTCCATTGAGGTCAATTGTAGTGTAGCAAGAGTTATCAAGTATCTGCTGCAGTTCATCGTTCGACTGATACGGAGTCAGGTAACCGTTCACCTGAGCATTGACGAAGTGCACCTTCACGTCGGAAGCGCCATCGGGATTGCTGCTGTAATAGGTGATATAAGCCAAGCCTGGCCAATCACTCGTCTTGTCGATGATGTTGATACCGTTACGGAGTGCATAAGTTTCACTCTTATACCAATACTTGCCTTCTGCGTTATAATCGGAATCCTTCTGCGGCGACCAACCAATTACGCGGAGGCCTACGGATTTATCTTCGGGTATACCGTCAACGATGACAGCCGTCTTACCTTGGGTCAACATGATACCCGTCACACCTTGGATTTGATCATAGAGCTTGCCAGGAGTACTCCATTCGGCAGAAAGCGTTTGCGGGTCAAGCAGGCACTCGTACGAACCAACGCGGAACTTCGTATCGTAGTTACCAGAAAGAATCTTTGTAGCCAAAGTACGAATGAACGGATTGCTTAACGTGTCGAGGTTGGCTGCTGTAAAATCATCAACAAGCTCGGTCATAAGTTTATCTTTGAAGATATTGGATCCGGGCACTTGCTGATTAACACCGAATTGCATCTCAGCGCATGAAGCATATGGGCCACCGCCGTTTTCGTCACCTCCGGAATAAACGCGGAACTCAATCTGCGTGGGATTAATGAGCGGCGTGTCAAACTCCACACTACGTGCTGAACTCGACTTCTCGAAATCGAGTGTCTTATATGGCTGCGAGCCGTCATTGCCATCGCACTTCACATAAATCTCTACCTCGCCGAAATTACCGTTTGTTCCGCTCTGACGAGGAATATAATTAATGAAGTCAATCTGATCGACATTCGTGAAGTTATAGGTCAAGATGACCGGATTGCTACGCGATACGCTGAAACCGGGATACGGACTATGGTAAATGGTCGACAAGTCGTCGTCATAAGTCAACGCAACACCATTGTTGCCTTGGTGGGCATTATCTGATGCGCTTGACGGTTTGATCCAACGCACAGGTTCCAGCGTGCTGGCCGTACCGTCGCCGCTTTGGCTCACTACGAGCGTACGGCTCATTGGATCTTCGCCAGTAGTGCTGAACGTCACGTTGCCTTTGCGCGTCACGCGATCAAGGTTCTGGCTCACGTGCACATACACATTGTCGTCGCTTCCTTTACGCACCGTAACCCAATCTGCGTCGCTTGACACATTGAAGTCGCCGTTCGTATGTACATTAAACATAAGGGTGCGTTCGCGATAGTCTACGCTCTGTTTCGTCGGTACTGCCAAGACGGGCAACGTGCTTTCCGTAGCCACTTCCTGCGCTACTACACCCATTGGTCCGGCTGCAAGCAAAGCTGCAAGACCGATCTTGATGTTTTTCATTTCTTTCCTATTCATGATTTGTTTCTTTTCTTTCCTCTATGAATTAAAGAGCGACTTTCTTGTCACCAACCAAGAACACACCCTTACCGAGCTGGACCGTGGTGCCGCTTGAAGTCACAACGCCCTGCCACATAAGCTGACCGGCAGCAGAATAGATGCGTACAGTTTCGCGGGCAGGAGCAGTCATCGTTACGCTCGTGCCGTTGACAGTTACTTTCAGACCATTGTCAGCCGTCGTGATGTCGTCGATTCCCGTCGCGATAGTCGGATAGACTGCGAACGGAACGCTCTCAAGCACGAAACCGTCAGCGCGGTAGGGATTATCACGCGGCTCTATGCGACAAACAACACGGTCAAAGGCTTTCTTGAAAGTGAGCTCATTAGAACGGAGCGTGTAATCGCTGCCACTGGTCAAGCGGGTCTCGCCTCCATTCTCCATGGAATAAACGCGTACCGTCACTCTGGCAACTGATGAGCTCTCACCTGCAAAGAACATATAATCCGAAAGGTCAAGAGACTTGATTCCATCGTCCTCGGAGTCGTCAGTCAAAAGGAAATCAAGTTTTTCTTCAACACCCGGATTAAGCAGGTCTGCGAGATCAAACGGCGCCTGAGTGGCATAGCTAAACCAGTCAGGAATAGCATTGCGCGACGGAAGGGATGCAAACGTCAACTTGTTGTTGTTGCAGTCATAGGCTTCCAGCGTGGCATTCTCCACTAGCTTTGTGGGTAACGTCACTGTTTCGAGAGCGTTGTTCGCGCAATAGATACCTTTTATAAAACCAGCTTGCGACAGGTTGAGACTGCGCAGGCTGTTATTCGCAGTCACCACATCGCGCAGTTCTGGCAGTTCTGAGCCGCTGATTGTCAGTGATGTCAGCTCATTGTTACTGCACACCAGCGCGCCCAACTCAGGCGAACTAACTGTAAGCGAACGTAAAGAGTTATTACTGCAATCCAGATAGTTCAACTGGGTTTGCGAACTAATGCTCAGCGAAGTCAGTTCATTGTTGGACACGTCAATGACTTCAAGCCCCGTCACACCTGTCAGCGTAAATCGGCGCAACGAGTTATCCGACGCATAGACACGCTTGAGGTTCGGTGTCTGCGTGTTAATGGTCATCGTCGTGATCTCGTTGTTCGAGCAGTTAAGATCTTCCAAAGCATCCCCTCCGTTCAGTGAAAGAGTGCTGAGTTCATTGTTCGAACAATCCAAGGACACGAGATTCGGAGCCTGGTTAATCAAGATGCGGCTAATACCGTTGCCTGCACAATTGAAAGAATACAGACCATCACCGGCACTCACCACGATGTTGGAACCTTTCACTTCTGCGGTCACAGTATCCGTCTCATAGGCCACAGGCGTGCCATCGCCCCAATCAACGGTGATGCCTCCGTGGACATGATTCGTGATCAGCGTCATTGTTTCCCCGGCGCTTTTCGACGTAGTCAACTGGATAGTCTGGTCTTGTGCCAAAACTGGCAAACCGAGACTACATACTGACACGGCGGTCAAAAAAAGTAATCTTTTGTTTGTCATTACAATATAAGTTATTGATGGATGATTTAGAGTTAACATTGCAAAAGTGCGAATAAATCGCGGACTGACAAGCATGTCCCGCCTTTTTTTATCTTTTTTGGGATAATTTAGCCGTCAAGGAAGAAAGCGACACTTCCCTTTTTGGTCAAATATCTTTGCCGTCAATAAAAATATCACTACTTTTGCCTCAAACAGTCAACTTAAACGAATTAATATCATGAGAGTAATCATTGAGCCTACTTACGAGAAGTTGTCCGAATGGGCAGCCAACTACGTCGTAAACAAGATTAACGCCGCCAAACCCACTGCCGAAAAGCCCTTCGTACTGGGTTTGCCCACCGGGTCGTCGCCTATCGGAATGTACCAAGGCCTCGTCAAAGCCTGCAAGGAAGGCCGCGTAAGTTTCAAGCACGTCCTGACGTTCAACATGGACGAATATGTGAACCTTCCGGAGGAACACCCTGAAAGCTACCACTCTTTCATGGCCAAGAACCTCTTCGACCATATTGACTGCCCCAAGGAGAACATCCACATCCTTAACGGCAATGCGGCCGACCTCGACGCCGAGTGCGCTCATTATGAGGAAATGATAGCCCAAGCCGGCGGCATCGACCTCTTCATCGGGGGTATCGGTCCCGATGGACACATCGCGTTCAACGAACCGGGCTCATCACTCACCTCGCGCACCCGCGTCAAGACGCTGACAACCGACACGCGCATCGCCAACTCACGCTTCTTCGGCGGCAATCCTGACAATGTGCCCGCCCACGCACTGACCGTTGGCGTCGGCACAGTGATGGCAGCACGCGAAGTGCTCATCCTCTGCAACGGCCACAACAAAGCCGCAGCGCTGAAAGCCGCCGTCGAAGGCAGCATTACGCAAATGTGGACCATCTCGGCCTTGCAACTCCATCAGCACGGCATCATCGTCTGCGACGAGGCCGCCACGGACGAACTTAAACACGGGACTTACAAATACTTCAAGGATATTGAGAAAGAGAACCTCTGATCTCACGGCGTGTAAGGGCATACTCACGACCCGGAACACGCGACACATAAAAGGCTGCCGCTTGCGCCACACTGGCGGGCGACAGCCTTTCACTTTCTTCACTCAGAACCCGAACACCTCCCATTCCTCCCTACATGGCACAACAGACCGCCAATCCTTTTGCCCGGCCACTTTATATCATGACGAAGCCGGCAGGTGCACTTTGCAACATGGCTTGTGACTACTGTTATTATCTCGAAAAGTCCAAGCTCTATCCCAATAATCCGCGCCACGTCATGAGCGATGAACTGCTCGAACGCTTCACGCGCGACTACATCGCCATGCAAACCACGCCCGAGGTCCTGTTCACGTGGCACGGTGGCGAAACGCTCATGCGCCCGATTTCGTTCTACAAGAAGGCGCTTGAACTACAAAAAAAGTATGCCGGCGGGCACACCATCAGCAACGCAATCCAGACCAACGGTACCCTCATCACCCGCGACTGGGCTGAATTTTTCAAAAAAAACAACTTTCTCGTCGGCCTATCATTAGACGGACCGGAAGAGTATCACGACGCATACCGCCGCACGCGTAACGGCCGCGCCACGTTCCTCCAAGTGATGAAAGGCGTCCAGTGGCTCAATCGTTACGGCGTTGAATGGAACGCCATGGCAGCCATCAACAACCTCAACGGCGCCCACCCACTCGAATTCTACCATTTCTTCAAGGAGATAGGCTGCCAATACATCCAGTTCACTCCTGTCGTGGAACGGTTCTACCGCCATCCCGACGGCCGCCTGCTCGCCTCGCCCGTTGACGGTGCCACGGCCGAACTGGCGCCTTTCTCCGTCACACCGGAACTTTGGGGAAATTTCATTTGCACCATCTTTGACGAATGGGTTCGCAATGACGTCGCCCAATTCTACGTCCAGCTGTTCGACTCGACCCTTGCCGGATGGATGAACGTTCCCCCTTCGGTCTGCTCCATGGGCGAGACGTGCGGCCACGCCGCCGTCATGGAGTTCAACGGCGACCTTTATACGTGCGACCACTTCGTGTTCCCCGAATTCCGCCTCGGCAACATTTACGAACGCAGCCTACTCGAAATGATGAACAGTCCCGAACAACAGCGGTTCGGCGAGAACAAGCGTGACCTGCTCACCGACCAGTGCCGCCAGTGCGAATATCTTTTTGCCTGCCACGGCGAGTGCCCGCGCAACCGCTTCGTCCTATCGGCAGACGGACAGGAAGGCCACAACTACCTTTGCGCAGGCTACCACCGCTTCTTCGCACACGTAGCCCCGTACATGGACTTCATGAAATACCAACTCATGCACAACCAGGCGCCAGCCAAAGTCATGAAGTGGATACAAGACGGGCAGCCTGAATATCGGAAAGCATAGAAGGCCGGCACGCCTCACCTCCCCGGTCTGCCAGGAAGCCTGTAATGCTGTCACCAATGAGGCGTGCGCAACACCGCGCAACGACCCGACGTGACAGAAAAAACGGGACGGCTGACAGAAAATGCTGAAACAGCAACAGAAAAAACAGTCGGCCGTCACGCTTCAACCCGGAAGGCAGACCCAATACAAAGCCGGCTGCGGAAGAAAGGTATGAACTCCTAATCCGCAGCCGGCTCATTATTTTCTTATTCTCATAAGCATCACTCCCACTCGATCGTAGCTGGTGGTTTCGACGAAATATCGTAACAAACGCGGTTCACTCCGCGAACGTGGTTGATGATGTCGTTCGAAACTTTCGCCAAGAACTCATATGGCAAATGAGCCCAGTCCGCCGTCATGGCGTCTGTACTGGTGACAGCACGAAGCGCGACAGCCCGTTCATAAGTCCGTTCGTCTCCCATCACACCCACGCTGCGCACGGGAAGCAGGATGACACCCGCCTGCCACACCTGGCCATACAGTCCCCACTCTCTCAATCCACGGATGAAGATGTCGTCGGCGTCTTGCAAGATGCGCACCTTTTCTGGGGTGATGTCGCCAAGGATACGCACGGCAAGCCCCGGTCCGGGGAACGGATGGCGATCGATAAGATGCTCGGGCATATGAAGCTCGCGGCCGACACGGCGCACCTCATCCTTGAAGAGCCATCGCAGCGGTTCGCAAAGGCGCAGGTGCATCTTTTCGGGCAATCCGCCCACATTGTGGTGACTCTTGATGACTTTGCCTGTGATGTTGAGGCTCTCGATGCGGTCGGGATAAATCGTGCCTTGTGCGAGCCAACGGGCGTCTTTTATTTTCTTTGCCTCGGTCTCAAAGACATCGATAAAGCCCTTGCCGATGATTTTGCGCTTCTGCTCCGGGTCGTCCACACCGGCCAGCTCGCTGAAAAACTTCTGGCTGGCGTCGACTCCAATCACGTTGAGGCCCAGAGCGCGATAGTCGTTCATCACGTCGTTGAACTCATTCTTGCGCAGCATTCCGTGATCGACAAAAATGCAGGTCAGCCGCTCTCCGATGGCTCGATGAAGCAAGACGGCGGCCACCGAAGAATCAACACCTCCGCTCAGTCCGAGAATCACGCGGTCTTGCCCCAATTGCTCGCGCAACTCAGCCACCGTGGTTTCAATGAACGAGGCAGAACTCCAATCCTGGCGGCTGCCACAAATGTCCACCACAAAATTACGCAACAGTTGCGAGCCTTGCGTCGTGTGGAACACTTCCGGGTGGAACTGCACGCCCCAAAGCTGTTCGCCGTCTGCTTGGTATGCGGCATTAACCACCTTGTCGGTCGACGCGATGGCATGGAAGCCTTCAGGCAGTGCTGTAATGGTATCGCCATGGCTCATCCAGACTTGCGTCCCGGCATCAAGTCCTTTAAGCAGCGGATTCGACGCATCGAAATGGCTGAGCATGGCACGCCCGTACTCCCGGCTGCCGGCCGGCTCCACCTTTCCGCCATAAAGTTGGGCCATATATTGGGCACCGTAACAGATGCCCAATACGGGATAACGGCCACGGATTTCCGAAAGGTCTGGATGGAAGGCTTCGGGGTCGTACACACTGAACGGCGAACCACTGAGGATGACTCCGATCACGTCCGGATCGTCTGCGGGAAACTTGTTGTAAGGGATGATCTCGCAGAACGTATCGAGCTCGCGCACCCGACGACCGATGAGTTGCGTCGTCTGTGAACCGAAGTCGAGGATAATGATTTTCTGTTGCATATGCGGGATTGGTTTATTGGATATTTTGTTTTAGACCGCAAAGATACGCTTATTCGCTGACACTTGATGCCACCGGCGGCAGCTTTCCGGCACCGGAGCAGTTGCCGGCCGATGTGAGGAAGTCTTCCGCTGCGGCCAAAGCGGCTGGTTTCCCGATGTCAAGCAATCGCAATCCGGGCTCCGGACAGCCGTAAACCGGTACTTCACGACAGACGGAAAGATAAAAGTCGATGATGGAAAAACGGCGCGGCCAGCCTTCCATCAGACTGAAAAGTCGCGGAGAAAAAAGCTGAATGCCTGAAAAAGCATAGCGACGGCAACGCGCCACGTCAAGCTTTGAATACGGACTACGCACCTGGCCTGTGGCCACGTTTGTCCAGCCGACAAGGCGGTTTTCTTCATCGAACAGCAAATAACGCTGGGTCTGCCGCTCACTTACAAGGAGAGTCGTTCCGTCTGGATGCGCTCCGGCCCAGCGATGCAGGTCAACATTGCTCAGAATGTCGACATTGTGCACCAAGACCGGAGCGTCGCCGTCCAGCCACTGACGGGCGCGGGCCAACCCACCACCGGTGTCGAGCAGTCCGTCGCGCTCGTCCGAAACACGCACACGGAGGCCAAAGTCGTGTTCTTCCAAGTAGCGGATTACTTGTTCAGCAAAATGATGAACATTCACAACGACTTCCTTGACGCCGGCTGCGGCCAACCGTTCCAGCTGGTAACCCAGGATTGGACGTCCTGACACCGGGACAAGGGCTTTTGGCATTGTGTCGGTCAACGGCCTGAGCCGTGTCCCCAGCCCAGCCGCGAATATCATGGCTTTTTCCATGCTTCTCTGTGCTCTATTGAGAAGCAGCCCGGATTCTCCGGACATGTCCTCGTCATCGCCACGCGTCAGGTTTTGTGCCGAAACCCGTGGGCTCCGAAGCCATGTCAAATTCCAACACGCCGCCTTTCGTTAGGGTATCGTAGTCTATATATGTTTTTCCGTAGGATTTGCCGTTCAGGCGCAAGCCTGCCACATAGATGTCGCCGGGTTGGTCACGATGGACAATAATCTTGAACGTACGACCTCCGCCTACATGCAATGTGGCAGTGCGCACGATAGGCGAACCTATGTCGAAACGACCACCGATCGGGTCTATCGGATAAAATCCCAATGCCGAAAGGACATACCAGGCCGACATCTGCCCGGCATCTTCATTGCCGCTCAATCCGTCGGGCCGGTCAGCGTACATCTCGTCAAAGACCCTATGCAGCCACCGGGCGGTTTTCCATGGCTTACCAATACGGTTATACATATATATAATGTGATGGCTGGGTTCGTTGCCGTGGGCATATTGACCGATAAGCCCCGTGATGTCGGGCTGTGTACTCTCCCCCAAGTCAGAAGAAACGATGAAGAGACTGTCAAGGCGCTGTTCGAAACGCTCGGCGCCGCCTACGAGCGAGATGAGCCCGTCCACATCATGCGGAACGAGCCACAGATATTGCCAGGCCGTGCCTTCGGTGAAGTCCTCGGTATGGTGACCGGGATGAAAGTCGCCGGGGCGGAACTCACCCGTCGAAAGACGGCCGCGGAAGAAACCCGCCTTTCTGTCGTAAAGCTTTACGTAACTGCGCGAAAGGCTATCGTAATGAGCGGATTCGGCATCTCGCCCCAAGAGCTTTGCCACACGGGCCACACCGGCAAAGGCAATGTAATTTTCGAGACTGACCGAAACGCTCTCCTTCACTTTGTCGCAAGGCACATAACCCATTTCGTTCAGATAAGGCAAGCCGCGGAACCCATGGCTCATCGAACGCTTCATTGCCTCATAAGCCGCGGGGACATCAGCCACCAAGCCTTTCAGACAGAGGTCAGCGAGGAACGGCACCGCAGGGCTACCCACCATACAGCCCGTCTCGCTGCTGGTCAGCGGCCAAATGGGGAGAAAACCTTGCTCGCGCTCTGCGACCAGAAGCGACTGCGCCCAATCGTGCTGCAACTCGGGATAAACCAGAGTGAACAGTGGATGAAGGGCGCGATAGGTATCCCATAGCGAAAAGGTAGTATAGTTGTCAAAACCGTCACTGCGATGCTTATTTCCGTCACTGCCCCTGTAACTTCTGTCACTGTCTCCGTAAAGCGTGGGATGAATCATGGTGTGGTAAAGGGCCGTATAGAAAATCCGGCGTTCACGCTCACAATCAAAGGTCGCCTCTACACGCGAAAGCGCGGCGTTCCAAACGCTGTCGGCCGACGTTTTCACCTGTTCAAACGAGCGTCCGGCACTCTCGTTGTCCAAATTGGCCATGGCTCCCGCCAGACTGACGCTCGAAAGCGCCATACGCACGCCCACGACCGTGTCGGTCGTCACGTCAAAAGAAGCTGCGCCATAGCCCACGGGGAATGCCGGGCTGCCGTTCTCAGACTTAGCCTGACTGGACGCCGTTATCCAAGACTTCATGGGACGTGAAAAGCGAATAACGAAGTAGTGGCGGCGATCCGAAGCCCAACCGCGTGAGAAGCGGTGACCGACGAGCGTTGTGTCGTCGAGTTGGCGAAGTTCGCAACTGACGGGCACGTTCCATCCGATTCCGTTTTCCACATCGACGACAATGCGTGCGTCGGAACCGGCTGGATAATGATACTCTTCATAGGCGACTCGCTTTGTGGCCGTCATGCGTGCCTTGATTCCGTAACGGTCAAGAAGCACCTCATAATAGCCCGGACGACAGGTCTCGTGCCGGTGCGAATACGTAGAATAAAAACCCGAGGCACGCTTTGTCGTATCTCCGACCGTCATGTCGACCGCCCCGGTCACTGGCATAAGCAGGATGTCGGCTAGGTCAGGACATCCGGTCCCGCTAAGGTGCATCGGGGCGAAACCACGAATATATTTCCCGCTCCAATGGTAGCCTGAGCACCAATCCCATCCGTCCTCAACCTGCGTCGGGCCGACAGTGACTCCACCAAAAGGCAAAGAAGCTCCTACGAATACATGTCCATGCCCACCAGAGCCGATGAAAGGGTCTACGGCGTCTGTCAGGCGTTGGGCATCAACTGGCAGCAAAGGGCTAAACACAGCCATCGCCGCAATAAACAGGATTTTGTGTTTCATCTTCATTGTCGGTTAAGGTTTGAGCGCAGCGACTGTTCGTTCGATAATTTGGATAGTCGTGTCGTCTACGTCGAAAACTGAATACCAGCCCTGCGGCTCGTGAGGCGGATCAACCATATAGTCAGCTCCAGGCATCCATGTGGTACTGTCGGCCACGGCTTCGCCACCCCATCCCCAGAAATTGCATCCCGCGAGAACGCCCTGGTGGCGATAGCTTTCGAGCAGTCGGTTGAAAATGAAGCTGTAATAACCGTCACGGGCACCCGTTGTCGACTGACGTGAAAGACTGTTGCGATCACGGGGATAGCCGAATTCTTCAATAACAAGCGGCTTACCCGCTTTCGCAGCCATGCGCTGGTGCAGGTCAATATATTCGCCAGAACGTAAATAGGCATTGGGTAAATCCTCAATCAAGCGGTCGATGGCCACCCACTGCCAATTCCGCGGCCAAATATGGATGGTGTAATAATCGATATTCAAGTCATTGTGGATACGCTCACAAAGATCGGCGTCGACTTCGCATCCATAAAGTCCTTCACTGCCCGTCGAAACCAGGTGGTTCGGGTCTAACTGCTTGATAAGTGCCACTGTGCGCGCAATCCAGCGCGCGAATCCATCTTTGGCCTCTTTGCTGAACGCTCGGGGCTCATTGCAGACCTGCCAAGCCATAATCGTCGGGTCGTCGCGGTAGGGCTGACCTGTAATGCTGTTCGTGCGACTGACGATAGCCTTCACATAATCGTAAAAAAGCTGTTGCGCTCTTTCGTCGGCAGCAAACGCGGCTGCATAGCGCACATAATTATTATAACCCTCGCCGGCTGAATATGGCGATTGCCCATGACCGGTCTGATTCAGGTAGTAGCCGTAACCTCCGCTCCAATCCCACGAGTTTGTAAGATAGAAAACGCCCACCATGTCGCGCTTGTCCATCTCAACGAGCAGGTAGTCGAGCCCACGAAGCAACGTATCGTTGAGCACACCGGGGCGTTCCTGCAAATAGGGTCGCACATGGTTCGCGCTGTCACTGCCTGCATCCGCTCCGACAAGGATACGCAGATTGTCCACACCCATAGATTGGAGACGGTCGAGCTCGCGGCTGAGTCGGGCACGGTCTCCACCTTGTCCTTCTGAGGCGAGAATGGGTGCGTACCAGAGATTTGTCCCGACGAAGTAGTAAGGTTTGCCGTCGCGGACGAAGTGACCGTCCGACACACGGATAAAAGATTGTGCGGCCACAGGGGCGAAGAATCCCGTTACCAAGACAAACAACAAAGCCAATCCCCTTTGCGCACAGCGCATCAGGCGCAAGATGAGAAGAGGGAGAATTCCTGTTTTTTTCATAGTCGTAAATTGTTTATGCGGTCATTATGGCTAAAAAAGTTTGAGCCTGTTTTCTCGCGCTTCGTCAAGCGGAGCGAGCGGTTGTGACTGTCCTCCGCGTGAACAGCGAAGGTTTTCATATTCGGCCCTCAGCTGGGCTTCAAACTGAGTGCGCGTCGCGGGATTGAGGAGTTTGGCTACGGCCGGCACTACCTGCGAGGCATCTTTTGTCCAGACTACGGGACCATCGTAGGCAGGCGCTATCTTCAACGCCGTATGCAGGCGACTTGTTGTGGCGCCACCGACAGCAACAGGGAGGTCCATTCCCGCGGCCCGGAGGGCACTGACGGTGTGCACCATCTCGTCGAGACTTGGCGTGATGAGCCCGCTGAGCCCTATCATGTCTGGATGTTCGCGACGCACAGCCTCGACGATTTTCTCTGCCGGGCACATCACGCCCAAGTCGATCACCTCGTAATTGTTGCACGCCAGAATGACCGCTACGATGTTCTTGCCGATGTCGTGCACGTCGCCCTTTACGGTAGCCAACAGCACACGGCCAGCCCGTTCACCCGGACGGCGTTCTTTCTCGATATAGGGATTGAGATAGGCCACAGCACGCTTCATGGTGCGGGCTGTCTTTACCACTTGGGGAAGGAACATCTTGCCCTCTCCGAAAAGGTCGCCGACGCGATTCATAGCATCCATGAGCGGCCCCTCGATAAGATCAACGGCATGGGGGTAGTTACCAAGCGCCTCTTCAAGGTCAGCGTCGAGATAATCGTCGACACCCTCTATCAGGGCATAGGCCAAGCGCTCCTCGACACTCCCATCCCTCCATGCTGCAGCCGCCTCGCGGCGCCCTATGATGCGATCGGTCTTGTCGTTGGCAAGGCGGCCAGCCTCAGAGATGAGGCGCTCGGAAGCGTCAGCAGAACGATACAGGATGGCGTCCTCTATCACGTCGCGCAAGGCTGGCTCAACATCCTCATACGCCATGATGGCCGACGGGTTGACAATCCCCATGTCCATCCCCGCCATAGCGGCGTGATGGAGGAATACGGCATGCATGGCCTCGCGCAGGTAGTTATTGCCCCTGAACGCAAACGAGAGGTTGCTCACGCCGCCGCTAACATGCGCCCCGGGCAGATTTTTACGAATCCAAGCCGTAGCTCGGATAAAGTCGGCAGCCTGTGTATCGTGCTCAGGCATCCCTGTACAAATGGCAAGGACATTGGGATCGAAAATAATGTCTTCGGGCGGCATAGCCGCACGGCGCGTCAGCAAGTCGTAGGAGCGGGCACAAACTTCTATTCGCCGTTCATACGTGTCTGCCTGTCCCTTCTCATCGAAGGCCATCACTACGACAGCCGCACCGAAGCGTCGGGCCTCAGCGGCATGGGCCAAAAAAGCGGCCTCGCCTTCTTTGAGCGAGATAGAGTTAACGATACACTTTCCTTGGATGCAGCGCAACGCGGCGCTAATCACCTCGAAGCGCGAGGAGTCCACCATGAACGGGACGCGGGCCACGGCTGGCTCAGCTCCCAACAGGTTAAGAAAATGTACCATCTCTTTCCGGGCGTCAAGCATACCGTCGTCCATGTTGATGTCGACGACCTCAGCGCCGGCCTCCACCTGATGACGAGCGATACTGACAGCCTCATCATAACTTCCCTCGCGAATCAGGCGAAGGAACTTGCGCGACCCAGCCACATTACAGCGCTCACCGATGCGGATAAATTTGCAATCCGGTGTCACATCGAGGCGTTCAAGACCAGCCAATGACAAGCAAGCGCGGCGTGCCGCCGGCAAGCGCGGCGCCACGAAAGTGCCGTCGGTCCTCCGGACGAGACGGGTCAAGCAGGCGATGTGCTTGTCTGTCGTTCCGCAACATCCCCCGATGATGTTGACCAAACCGGCGTCGACGATGTGCTTCATCTCGGCCGCCATAGCTTCGGGGGTCTGGTCATAAGTGCCCATGGCGCTGGGCAGACCTGCATTGGGATAGGCCGAGACAAAGCAGGAAGCCTCAGCCGCCAGACGGGCCAAGAAAGGTTTCATCTCAGCGGCACCGAACGAGCAGTTCAAGCCGACAGAAAAGAGGGGAACGTGGGCTACCGACGCTAAGAAAGCCCCCAGCGTCTGCCCCGAAAGAGTGTGGCCGCCACGATCGGCCAACGTGGCCGAAAGCATCAGTGGCACACAACGCCCCACACGCTCCATGGCATGGAGCGCGGCATCAAGGGCGGCTTTGGCTCCAAGTGTGTCAAATACCGTCTCGACCAATAGCGCGTCGACGCCCCCTTCCAATAGGGCAGTGGCCTGCTCAACATAGGCGTCAAAAAGCTCATCGTAGGTCACGGCACGACGCGCTGGATCTGCGGCGTCGGGGCTGATCGAGCATGACTTGTTCGTCGGTCCCATGCTTCCGGCCACGAAGCGCGGCCACTCAGACGTTGAGAAACCGTCAGCCTCACGGCGCGCCAAGCGGGCCGCCTCCACGTTCATCTCTCGACAGAGGGCCTCGCAGCCATAATCGGCCATCGAGATGCGCTGGGCGCTAAACGTGTTGGTCTCGATAATGTCTGCCCCAGCTGCCAGATAGCGACGGTGAATCTCTGCCACGACGTCGGGACGCGTCAAAGTAAGCAGTTCGTTGTTCCCCCGTTGTGGCACGGCCAAATCCCCGAAACGGTCACCGCGGTAGTCGGCTTCGCTAAGACCATAGCGTTGGATCATCGTCCCCATGGCTCCATCGAGCACAAGGATGCGCCCGCGCGCTGCTTCATAAAGGTTACGCATGCACCTGTCTGCCACTTTTTCCATCACCTTATCCTTATTCTGTTTTTCTTTAATATCGTTTCATAACACGGTCCATCTCGCGCCGGTCATCCTTCTCACGCAGGCTTTGCCGCTTGTCGTATTCCTTTTTTCCCCGACATAGACCTACCTGCATCTTGACCCGACCGTTCTCGTCGACAAAAAGTTTCAGCGGCACGAGCGTGAAACCCGGAGCCTCCGTATCGGCCGAGAGCTGGCGTATCTCTTTCTTTTGGAGAAGAAGTTTGCGGTCACGCCTCACAGCGTGATTACCCCACGAACCACGGGCATACTCAGCCACATACATATTCTTCACCCAAACCTCGCCGTCATGGATGTAACAAAACGTGTCGACAAGACTGGCCTTGCCGGCGCGGATGCTCTTTACCTCCGTGCCCGTCAGGACAATGCCCGCCACGTACCGGTCGACAATCAGATAGTCAAACTCGGCCCGGCGGTTCTTGATCTGAACCTTTCCTGTTTTCGTTGTCTTTGCCATGGGTTATTTTACAGTTTTCTTTTCCTTTGAGGAATGTAATTTTTCTTTATGGAAGCCGGTGCCTTCCGGCGATACTTCATTCCACGACGGTCACAAAATCCTCGAGATGCTCCTCGACATAGCGTGCCACGTCGAGCGTAAATTTCTCCTCATGGAGGACAAAGTAGTCATCGAGCACATCGAATGCCGGAAAGCGCTCATAGAGAGCCATGAACTCCTCATCCGAACAAGGACGTGCCAACTCGTCGCCGTAACGCTGCCAAAGACGCCGCATCTTGTTCATGAAAGCAGCTAGGTCGGCCATTCCCCATTCGCGCACAGCGCGCGCGAACGGGTTGCGGAAGAACAAATTTCCCCATCCATTGTGGATGAGCTGGACACAACCACCTTCCATCATTTCATCGCGCAAGATGGCGTAGGCCCAAAGTGTCACCTGTTGGGGCGAGAGGGCTTCAAACGCAGCAGCATTCATACAACCACCCACTGCCTCTGCCGTACGCTCGGCCACCATGCGTACCAAGACATCGGCACCCGTTTCCGTCACGTAGCGCAATTCAGCCTGCGTCACGAGAGCCCTCCGAGATTTGTCCATAAGCAGTTCCATTTTTTCGTTTCGCGAAGCAAAGATAATGCAAATGACTGGAACGAGCGGTCGGAAAGCCGCAGGATTTTCAGCCCACACCGATCCGAATGATCACTTATTTATATAAAAAATGGCGTCTATGAGTGGAACAAGCAGGGAGTTGGCTAGGAAAAACGCTCAGGCGTCCATCGCGAATGCGACCTTGTATTCATATAATAGAGAAAGAATGGGCAACTACACTCTCACCGCCGCCTCACGAAAGAAACGGGAAAAACACAAAGGGTCGGATAAAAGAAAAAAGTAGCACGGTAATGGGGCAAAACAATTAGGGCGACAGTTTTTTTCGGTCAGCCGTCCGGATAAAACGGTCAGCCATTCAAATAAGCCGATGAGACACCCCTTAAAAAAAGACACGTAAGCAGCCACACCGTTTACCACACTATCGTCCGCTCACTCAGGCTGAGAGTGGAGGATGTGAATTAATCGGAAAAAGCCCTCCGGGAGCCCCATAATCCGGAATAAATGCGTAAGTTTGCAGACGAGTCCGGCCGCGAAAGACGCGGGCGCCCGTCCTTGTGTATCAGTCTCTGTATATGTGAGTCGCTTTTCAATATGAGAAAAAAGTTTGTCTGCTTCCTTTGGATCTGCTTTGTGCTGGTGGTATGCGCGGCAGCGGCCTTCTTCGCGGCCATCGCGCGGGGCTGGATCGGCTATGTGCCACCTTTGGCAGAGTTGCAGACACCCATCAGCCGGTTCGCCTCGCAGGTAGTTTCAGCCGACGGGGTTCTATTAGGCACGTGGTCGCGCAGCGAGAACCGCATCTTTGTGGACTACGACGAAATCTCGCCCCATGTCTTCCGTGCCCTCGTGGCCACGGAGGACGTGCGTTTCAACCGTCACTCGGGCATCGACATACGAGCCTTAGGCCGCGCCGTGGTGAAACGCGGGCTCTTCGGCGACAAGGGAGCCGGCGGCGGCAGTACCATCACCCAGCAGCTGGCCAAACAGCTCTACTCGTCGACAGCGTCCAGCTCTGCCGAGCGTCTCCTGCAAAAGCCCATCGAATGGGTCATTGCCGTCGAACTCGAACGGCAATACACGAAGGAAGAGATTCTGACACTCTACTTGAACTACTTCGACTTCCTGCACGGCGCCGTGGGCATTAAGACGGCAGCATCCACCTACTTCGGCAAGCAGCCACGCGATCTGACACTCACGGAAGCCGCCACTCTGGTAGGAATGTGCAAAAACCCTTCCTACTACAACCCCGTGCGCTTTCCCGATCGTTGCCGCGAACGGCGTAACGTTGTGTTGGGACAAATGGAGAAAGCGGGCTTCCTCTCCGAGGCCGAGCGACAGACACTCAGCGCCGAGCCGCTGACACTCAACTTCCACCGCGCAGACCACAAGGAGGGCAGTGCCACATATCTGCGCGAGATGCTGCGCCGCGTGCTGATGGCACGCCGTCCCCAACGGGCAGACTACCACGACTGGCAGGCACAACAGTTCTACGAGGATTCTATGGCATGGGAGCGCGATCCACTCTACGGATGGTGTAACAAGAATTTCAAACGTGACGGCAGTCCATACAACATCTACACCGACGGACTGAAAATCCGGACTACGATCGATTCGCGCATGCAGCGCTATGCTGAGGAGTCGGTGCGCGGCCATGTCGCATTCTACCTGCAACCCCTCTTCGAGCGGCAGCGACGCGGCTCGGCTACATTCCCCTATACAGACGCACTGACGCCTGCTCAGGTAAAAGCCATTATGGACAAAGCCATGCGCCTAAGCGACCGATACCGCACCATGAAGGCCGCAGGAGCAGACGAAACGGAGATCCGCCGGGCCTTTGACGTGCCAACAGCGATGACGGTCTACTCCTATCACGGCGACGTCGACACGGTGATGACGCCGATGGATTCTATCCGCTACTACAAATCGTTCCTGCGCGCAGCATTCTTCTCGATGGATCCCGCAAATGGGCACGTCAAGGCCTACGTTGGCGGGCTGGACTACACCCACTTCCAATATGACATGTGCACCTCGGGACGCCGTCAGGTGGGCTCGACCATCAAGCCCTTCCTCTACGCCTTGGCCATGCAGGACGGGTTGACGCCATGCGACGAGCTAATGAACGCCCAGCGAACCTACTATGTGGCGGGGCGCCCTTGGACTCCACGCAACACGAGCCACTCACGCTACGGCGAAATGGTGACACTTAAATGGGGCCTCTCGCGGTCGAACAATTGGATTTCTGCCGCCTTGATGCAAGCTATCGATCCCACGGGACAGCGTTTCGCCGCCCTTTTGCACGAATTCGGCGTGATGAACCGCGAAATCCATCCCTCCATGGCGCTCTGTCTGGGACCATGCGACATTTCCGTCTCGGAGATGGCCTCAGCCTACACAGCGTTCGTCAACCGCGGAATCCGTTGTGCCCCACTCTTCGTTACGCGTATCGAAGACAACCAAGGCAACGTATTGGCCGAATTCCAGCCCCGCATGAACGAAGTGATTAGCGAAGAAAGTTCGTACAAAATGATCGACATGCTGCGCGCCGTAGTCGACGGCGGAACAGCGGGTCGCCTGCGATTCAAATACCACCTCAAAGCTCCGATTGGCGCAAAAACGGGAACCACGAACCGCAATTCCGACGGATGGTTCGTCGGCTTCACGCCGCGCTTGGTAAGTGCCTGCTGGGTGGGCGGAGAGGACCGCGACATCCACTTCAACAGTATGGCCATCGGACAAGGCGCCTCGTCGGCTCTACCCATATGGGCCTACTATATGATCAAGGTTTACCGCGACAAGTCGCTCGGCTACCGACAGGATGAGACGTTCAGTGTGCCCCAGGATTTCGATCCCTGCTCATCGGGCATCGGTTCCGACGCAAGACCCGACTCCACGGCCACAGCGCCACCCCCAAACAGCACTCCCGGCGTGGACGGCATCTTCGACTGAGTGCCATCCACTGGTAATGCATGCCCACGCAGGGCTCACCAGTTCGCTCCGAAAAAACGTAAAATGTTACAGACATGAAATTCATCGCCATTATACCTGCGCGCTACGCCTCTACGCGCTTTCCCGGCAAGCCGCTGGCCATGCTGGGAGGAAAACCTATCATCCAAAGGGTCTGCGAACAGGCTCGTGCCGTGTTCGACCGCGTTCTCGTGGCCACCGACGACACCCGCATCGCAGAATGTGTAGACAACTTTGGAGGGGAAGCCGTCATGACTCGCCCAGACCACCGCAGTGGAACCGACCGATGCTTCGAGGCTTATGAGAAGGCAGGTGAGGACTGTGACGTGGTCGTCAATGTACAAGGCGACGAGCCCTTCATCGCCCCGCAGCAACTTAAAGCGGTCTGTCACTGTTTCGACAATCCGGCCACGGATATCGCCACGCTGGTAATGCCTTTTGCGCCCACAGCCACGTGGGACGAGATCGCGAACCCAAACAGCCCGAAAGTCGTCGTCGGCGCAGGTGGCCGCGCACTCTATTTCAGCCGATCCGTCATCCCTTACATCCGTGGCAGCGAGCACGCGGAATGGCCACGACGTCACACGTTCTTCAAGCACATCGGGCTATACGCCTACCGCTCCGAAGTGCTCAAACGCCTCACAGCACTCCCTCCCTCACCTCTTGAAATGGCGGAGTCACTCGAACAGCTACGTTGGCTCGAAGCCGGATATACCATCACGACAGCTGAAACGCACACCGCAACCATCGGAATCGACACGCCAGCCGACCTAGAACGCGCGGCGCAATTCCTCACAGATCATCCATAACATCCCTATACACCCACTGTTATTCCAGTAAAAAAAGACATGACCAGCAAAGCCATAATCACCGCCTTGACCGCAGTACTCTTAGTGAGTATGCCGGTAGCAGGCCAGAAAATGAAAATCGGAAGCTATACGTTCAAAGACGGAGCTATTTACAGCGGCGAACTCGTATCAGGCAAACCAAACGGGAAGGGACGCACCGTCTTCAAGAACGGCGATACGTACGATGGCGAATACGTCAAAGGCAAACGCCAAGGTTACGGCATCTACACTTTCACTGACGGCGAGCGCTATGAAGGACAGTGGTTCCAAGACCACCAACACGGAAAAGGCACATTCTATTTCCGTAACAACAACCGATATGAAGGCCTCTGGTTCCGCGACTACCAACACGGCATGGGTACCATGTACTACTACAACGGAGACACCTATAAAGGCGAATGGGAAGATGACATGCGCGACGGGAAAGGCACCTACACCTATGCCGGAGGCGCTTATTACAAAGGCGAGTGGCAAAACGACCAGAAAAGCGGTCAGGGTGTTTTTGACTGGAACGACGGTTCGTATTACGACGGCCAATGGGCCAACAATCAACGCAACGGCCAAGGAACGTTCAAATATGCAGACGGCGACACATATACCGGACAATGGAAAGACGACATCCAGCATGGCCGTGGCATATACAAGTTCCGCAACGGCGACGTCTATGAAGGCGACTATGTCCAAGGCGAGCGCACCGGTGAGGGTATCTTCACCTTCGCCAACGGCGACACTTATGTAGGACATTTTCTCAACGGCGAACAAGACGGAGAAGGCACTTTCACTTGGAAAGCAGGCGCAACGTACAAAGGCCAGTGGCGCAACAATAACCGTAATGGCCGCGGCACATACCGCTGGAAAAACGGTGACACATACACCGGAGACTGGAAAGACAACCAAATGGACGGTGAGGGCATCTTACGCCTATCTAGTGGCGAGAAAGTCAAAGGAACGTTCAGCCAAGGCAAAAAGAACGGGAAATTCATCGAAGTTCAAAAAGACGGCTCACGCTTTGAAGGGTACTATAAAAACGGTGAAAAAGACGGACCTTTCGTTGAACGCGATGCCAACGGCAACGTCACACGCAAAGGCACCTACAAAAACGGGCGCGTCACACAAGAATGAAAGCACACACATACACCTTATAATCTAATCAAAGCTTATGGCACGCAAAACAACCGCACCGAAGCCAAAACTACTCAAACTGGTCAAAAATGACCCTTGGCTTCTCCCCTTTAACGACGCCATCGAAGGACGCCACAACCACGTGTTGGCCAAAATCGACGAGTTGACACAAGGAACCGGCTCACTCTCAGGGTTTGCCGATGGCCACCTCTACTTCGGTCTGCACCGCGAGGGCACAAAATGGGTATTCCGCGAGTGGGCCCCAAACGCTACGGACATCTATCTCATCGGCGACTTCAACGAATGGAAGGAGAACGAGAGATTCCGTCTGAAACGCATCAAAGGCACAGGAAATTGGGAGCTTAAACTCCCCGGATCCGCACTCAAACACGGCAACCTGTATAAGATGAAAGTCCATTGGGAAGGCGGACAAGGCGAACGCATCCCGGCATGGTGTCGGCGCGTTGTACAGGATGAAACGACAAAAATTTTCAGCGCCCAAGTATGGGCCCCCGAACACCCCTACGTATTCAAGAAAAAAACATTCCGCCCCAAGCGCACACCACTACTTATCTACGAATGCCATGTAGGTATGGCGCAGGATGCAGAAAAAGTAGGCTCGTACGACGAATTCCGCACAAAGATTCTTCCGCGCGTCGTCAAAGATGGCTACAACTGCCTGCAAATCATGGCCATACAAGAGCATCCCTACTATGGGAGTTTCGGCTACCACGTGTCGAGCTTCTTTGCGCCGTCCAGCCGGTTCGGCACGCCCGACGAACTCAAACATCTCATAGACGAGGCACACCAAAACGGTTTGGCTGTCATTATGGATCTCGTACAGAGTCATGCTGTCAAGAACGAGGTGGAGGGCTTGGGAAACCTTGCTGGCGATCCATGCCAATTCTTTTACACCGGGGCACGCCGCGAACACCCTGCATGGGACAGCCTATGCTTTGACTACGGGAAAAATGAAGTCATCCACTTCTTGCTCTCCAACTGCAAGTACTGGCTCGAAGAGTTCCACTTCGACGGCTTTCGCTTCGATGGTGTCACTTCAATGCTCTATTACAGCCATGGCTTGGGCGAAGCGTTCTGCCAATATGGCGACTATTACAACGGTCACCAAGACGACAATGCCATCTGCTATCTCACACTGGCAAACCAACTCATCCACGAGGTCAATCCACAAGCTATTACTATCGCAGAAGAAGTCTCCGGCATGCCAGGCCTGGCCGCACCGTTCAAAGACGGCGGCTATGGCTTCGACTACCGCATGGCCATGAACATCCCCGACTTTTGGATCAAAGTCATCAAGGAGCGCCGAGATGAGGACTGGAAGCCCAGCAGTCTTTTCTGGGAAGTAACAAACCGCAGAGCTGACGAACATAACATCTCGTACTGCGAAAGCCACGACCAAGCCCTTGTCGGCGACAAAACTATTATATTCCGTCTCATCGATGCCGACATGTACTGGCACTTCCGTATCGGTGATGAAAACGAAACGGCCCGCCGCGGCATCGCCCTGCACAAGATGATCCGCCTCCTCACTGCCTCGACCATCAACGGCGGCTACCTTAACTTCATGGGCAACGAGTTCGGCCATCCAGAATGGATCGACTTTCCGCGCGAGGGCAACGGATGGAGCTACAAGTATGCCCGGCGTCAGTGGCATCTTGTCGATGACCCAACACTCTGCTACCACTACCTCGGCGACTTTGACCGCGCCATGCTCACGGTGCTCAAAGAAATCCGGCAATTTCCCAAGTGCCCGGTTGTCGAAATCTGGCACAACGATGGCGACCAAATTCTGGCATACAGCCGTGGCAATTTCGTTTTTGTATTCAATTTCAGTCCAAACCGCAGTTTCACAGATTACGGATTCATGGTGCCGGAAGGCGCATACGACGTCATACTCAACACCGACGCGCCTGACTTCGGCGGAAACGGGCTTGCAGACGACACCGTGCGCCACCTCACCAACTTCGACCCCTTGCTCAAACGTGACGGAAAGGGATGGCTGAAACTTTACATCCCAGCCCGTTCCGCCGTAGTGCTGAAACGAGCCGAAGAGTAAACCGCCATGCTATCTCCAAGATACTCAGGAAAAACGTTCCGCTCCTCAAAAACAAAGCGAAGCCGCATGCTTGTGCAGGCGTGCTTCGCCTTGTTCGCTTTCCTCTACCTCTACGTCATGCAAGGGGACTTTTTGAGTTGGAGCCTAAGTGTCCTCACATCAGGACAAAGCCATCATGCTCCCCTGCTCTACGCCTTGGCTGGCTCCTTCCTGTGTGGGCTCATGCAATACGGCACAAGCCGGCTGTTCCCGACACTTCCGCCACAAACCTATGCGCTCACCGCACTGCCAAGCGCTGTAATACTCGTCCTGCTGACGGCTTACCCAAGCTATCATGCAGCCCTCGTTGCCTCGGTCGCCGCTCTCGCATCCGGCGGCATCGCCATCAAACTTGCCCTCCATTATGGACGTAAACACATGGCCGCCGTGAATATCTGCACGTGGAACACGCTCACCCTCTTCTTACTCTTCCTCTTTGTCGGATTGGCAGGAAACACACACGACGTTCTCCACTACGAACTCCGCGCAGCCCGCCTTTTAATCGACAACAAACCGGACGAAGCCGCAGAGGTGGGAAAAAAATCCCTTGCCACCTCACCACGACTCACCGCATTGCGTGCACTCGCTCTATCAAAGAAAGGACGACTCCCAGAAAACCTCTTTCACTATCCTATCAGTCCAGGCGGTTGCCGCAACTTGCTCCTAACCCCGACAGAAGCTGTCCAGCTGGGTCTTCCCCAAGCATCGCCTGGCACCATGATGAACTGTCCGGCTTTCTGGGGAGGCAGTGCGCGCCAATACTTTGACGGTCCAGTGCGCCGGTCGGCATTACGCTCAAACCGAACAGCCCAAGACTATCGCCTATGCGCCTTGCTACTCGACAAAGACATAGACCGTTTCGCAAGCGAATTGCGCACTTATTATGACCTAGACAGCCTCGCCACGCCACTCCCGACAGCCTATCGCGAAGCCCTCATACTCTATCGCCAACTGCGCACCCGCCCGATTTACCTTTACGACGACAGCGCCGGCCAAGCCAATTTCAACGATTTTGAAACCATTCGCCGTGCATCCGGGAATCGGATGGAAAACGAAAATCGCGCACGCCGCGAATACGGGCACACCTACTGGTGGTACTACTTCTATGCCTGAACTATTACGCTACAACAGCATTACCATCTCTCACAACATCTGAACAACCGGACGAACCGGACGAAGCGACAGAAAAAACGAACCATCCAACAGACTTTCATAACCCGACAGGCAGAAACATCCGTCGCCGCCAACCACACAACACCGGGGGCAACATGAAAAGAAGGGAAGCAGCCCGAAAGAGAACCCTCAAAAGCGAACTTCCGCTGAGCAAAATCAGTCAGCCGTCACCTTGCGACAGAACGGCTGATTGAAAAAACAGAACGGCCGACTGTTCCTACGGACGCTGCGACAGCCTCCTCTACCGGTATATGGCTCTACTGTCCGGCTGAAAAGAAATGCCCCGGCAACGGTCCTGTCGGGGCATTTCGTATGATAAAATCAACAATGACTTGACTCTCTTACGTGAAGAGGCATCCCGCCTCAATCAATAAGGTCGGCATAAACGGCTTTGGACTCACGAAGCAGGTCGGCAGGAGCTATGCGCAACTGCAAACCTCTCATGCCCGCACTGACATAAACATAATCGAAGCGCGCAGCCGTCTCGTGAACATAGGTAGGGAACATTTTTTTCATCCCTATGGGAGAACAGCCACCACGGATATACCCGGTGGTCGGAAGGAGCTCTTTGAGCGGAAGAAGCTCGCATTTCTTGTTTCCGCTGGCCTTAGCGGCTTTTTTAAGGTTAATCTCATGGTCACCAGGTACGACACACACGAAATAACCGCTCCGGTCACCGTGCAGGACGATGGTTTTGAACACTTGTCTGACATCCTCACCCAAACTTTCAGCCACATGGCCGGCACTCAGGTCGGACTCATCCACTTCATAGGACACCAGTTCGTAAGCGACCCGGGCTTGGTCGAGCAGCCGGGCTGCATTGGTTTTCTGCTTATGGCTCTTGCTCATTGTCGCAATGATTAACATTTACTGGCTGAGGGTAATTCATTTTTCAGGAATTGTGCCGTGAACCCTTTCCCCGACGCAACGACAGCTTCAGGTGTACCGGTAGCGACCACTTCTCCACCAGCCCGTCCTCCGTCCGGCCCCATATCAATGATAAAATCTGCCATCTTGATAACGTCTAGGTTATGCTCGATGACTATCACCGTATTCCCTCTGTCGACCAGACGGTTCAGCACATTCATCAGTACTCGTATGTCTTCGAAATGTAGTCCGGTAGTAGGCTCATCAAGGATGTAGAGTGTCTTTCCCGTATCGCGCTTGGCCAGTTCAGTGGCCAACTTCACACGTTGGCTCTCACCACCTGAAAGGGTCGTAGACGACTGGCCGAGCTTGACATATCCCAATCCGACGTCTTGCAACACTTTGATTTTATGCGCTAACGAAGGAACGTTTTCAAAGAATTCGACAGCTTGATTGATGGTCATGTCAAGTACATCGGCAATGCTCTTTCCCTTGAAACGTACTTCCAATGTCTCACGGTTATAGCGCTTGCCATGACAGACCTCGCAAGGCACGTAAACATCAGGCAGAAAGTTCATTTCGATTGTCTTGTAACCATTACCCTTGCAGGCCTCACAGCGCCCACCAGCCACGTTAAACGAAAAACGACCGGGCTTGTACCCCCGGATCTTGGCTTCGGGCAGCTCCACAAAGAGCGCGCGTATGTCGGCGAAGAGACCGGTATACGTGGCAGGATTGGAACGGGGCGTACGACCCAGCGGGCTTTGGTCGACACAGACCACTTTGTCTATATGTTCCAATCCTTCAATAGCCTCGTAAGGAAGCGGTTCAGCCAGCGAACGATAGAAATGTCTTGAAAGGATAGGATAAAGCGTGTCGTTGACAAGTGTAGATTTTCCACTTCCTGAGACACCTGTCACGCAAATGAGGCAACCGAGCGGAAAACCCACCGTCACCTTTTTGAGATTATTCCCAGTCGCGCCACGCAGATTGAGCACTTTGCCGTTCCCTTTCCGCCGCACAGCGGGCACGTCTATGGCGCAGGTTCCGTTCAGGTATCTGCTCGTAAGAGTGTCTCGTTTCAGCATCTCATCGGGTGTTCCCTCGAAAACGACCTCGCCGCCAAGCCGGCCGGCACGTGGCCCCATGTCGACGACGTAATCGGCTTCAAGCATCATGTCGCGGTCATGCTCAACGACGATGACGGTATTCCCCACGTCGCGCAACTGTTTGAGCGAACGGATGAGACGGACATTATCGCGCTGGTGAAGACCGATGCTGGGCTCATCAAGAATGTAAAGGACATTGACCAACTGCGAACCTATCTGCGTTGCCAGCCGGATGCGCTGGCTCTCACCGCCGGAAAGAGTCATTGTGGATCGGTTGAGTGAAAGGTAGTCTAACCCGACATCGAGCAGGAATTTCAACCTTGTCATCAGTTCTTTCAGTATCTCGTGAGCCACGACACGCTGACGTTCGCTCAGGTGGCTTTCGACTTGCCCCAACCATTCATAAAGTTCGGCAATATCCATAGAAGCCAACTCATAAATGTTTTTGCCGTCAATGCGGAAGTGAAGGGCCTCTTGATTCAAACGTGCACCGTGACAGACAGGACAAACGGCAGTCTTGGCGAACTGGTCGACCCATTTCTGAGCAGCTGCCGACATTTCACGGTCAGCCATCTGGGTGATGTATTTCACCAGACCGTCAAACTCGACATAATAATCGTCTGACGTTCCCATCAACTTGGCCGGAATACGCAAACGATCCGTCGAACCATTGAAGACTTCGTCAAGGGCGTCGTCTGGAAGCTCGCTGACAGACGTCTGAATAGTACATCCGTATTTTTCAAGCACACTCTCAATCTCCCAGAAGATAAGCGAGTTCTTATACTTTCCTAAGGGCACAATGGCTCCGTCCTTGATGGATTTTTCGGGATGAGGGATGACTTTATCGCGATCTATAACACTCACATAACCTAATCCCCTACACTTCGGACAAGCTCCTTGCGCAGAATTGAACGAAAAGTTATGGGGAGCCGGATCACGATAAGAAATACCGGAAGTAGGACACATCAACCGTTTACTGTAATGACGGAGCGTGCCGTCAGTTGCATCCAACAGGAGCACAAGTCCATTCCCTTGTTCCAGCGCCTTGCTCACGCTGCGTGCAAGGCGCTGGTCGTCCTTGTCTTGCACAACCAGCTTATCTATGACAACTTCAATATCATGGTTCTTATACCGATCGACTTTCATTCCTTTTTTCAACTCCATTATCTCGCCGTCCACGCGTACGTTGAGAAAACCTTTGCGGCGTATGGTGTCGAAAAGCTCTTTATAGTGTCCCTTACGGTTGCGCACCAGAGGAGCAAGCAGATATACCTTATGACCGACGTAATCACTCAGAATAAGGCTGAGGACTTGCTCCTCTGTATACTTCACCATCCGCTCACCGGTGACGTATGAAAACGCTTCTCCCGCCCGAGCATACAGCAAACGCAGGAAATCGTATATTTCAGTAACTGTACCAACAGTCGAACGCGGATTTTTGTTCGTTGTCTTCTGCTCAATGCTTATGACCGGGCTAAGTCCCGTAATCTTGTCAACATCAGGACGTTCGAGGTTGTCAAGGAAATTACGGGCGTAGGCCGAAAATGTTTCTATATAACGGCGCTGCCCTTCGGCATAGAGCGTGTCGAAAGCCAGCGAACTCTTACCACTCCCACTCAATCCCGTAATCACTGTCAGGCTATGACGTGGTATGCGTACATCGACATTTTTCAGGTTGTGCACGCGAGCCCCCCAGATATCTATCCAACCTTCCTCTATCCGGGCATCAGGTGTTTCTTTGTCTATATTGTTCATTATGGGTCACTCTATCGTCGTCGTGCCTTCTTCGGAATAACCACGGAGCAGGTTGATCGTTTTTTTCATATTATACTTCACGCCATCCGCTCCCTGCGCTTTTAACACGAAATAGTAAGCGCCGGCCGGCACATCACTGCCGTTGAACTTTCCGTCCCACCCTCCAGCGGGGTCGTTCCACTCGTAAAGTTTCCGTCCCCAACGATTGAATATCGCGGCTTCAAAACTTACAATACTCTGATAACCGTCTTTCGCACGGAAAACGTCGTTTATTCCGTCACCATTGGGTGTAAATATATTTGGAAACTCCAACTTAGACTCACTGACTGTCACCTGGAACGGCTCATCCATCTCATACTCGATAGTGTCTGTCCCATTAATAAAACTAATCAGTAACTCTACGATCATCGTACCCGACGTTGTGAAGGTATATTCAGTATCCTCGTCGTATCGGATAATGGTGGGGTTCTGTTCATTACCTGGCGTATAGAATCGCCATTCGTAATAGGGAGTATACTCGCCCACGTTGGTCGGATTGGCACGGAAAGATGCTTGCACTGGAGCTGAACCAGAATAAGAGGTCTCCTGCTGCTCGCCATCCTCGGTCGTAATGGTCATGGTAGGCTCTGCCGACGGAAACAGGGTCTGCGCACTTACCATATTTATGGCTCCCGAGCATACTAATAAAATAAGGAACAATAGCTTTCTCATATCTTTAAATCCATGCAAAAATAACGCTTCTCGTTCAAATAACGGTAGTCATTCACATTTATTACGTAGTACGCGCACACACCACGACTACGCACAATAAAAAAATGGCGTGCCTCAGTTGAGACACGCCACGCTTCGTATTGGGATTAGTTGCTTAATTGCAACGGTAAGTCAATTACTCACCTTTCTCCATTTTAGCTTTCAATGCAGCCAGTGCGTCATTGTCACCCAAGCTGGTCGAAGCTACTTGGTTCTGGATAACCGGAGCATCTTCTTTCTTGCTCGTTTTCTTCGAAGCAGCCTTCTTTTCAGCGCGAGCCTCGCGTTGAACATCTTCGAACGTGCGGCTGTGTGAAAGGATGATACGCTTGCTGTCCTTGTTAAACTCTATCACCTTGAAAGGCAGTTTCTCATTCAGCTGTGCATGGCTACCATCCTCTTTTACGAGGTGCTTCGGCGTGGCAAAACCTTCTACGCCATATTCGAGCTGTACGACGGCACCCTTTTCGAGCATCTCGATAATTGTACCTTCATGTACTGAACCTTCGGTAAATACGGTTTCAAATACATCCCAAGGATTCTCTTCAAGCTGCTTGTGACCAAGACTCAGACGACGGTTGTCCTTGTCAATTTCAAGAACAATTACGTCGATATCGGCACCAATCTGTGTAAATTCAGACGGATGTTTCACTTTCTTCGTCCACGACAGGTCGGAAATGTGAATCAAGCCGTCAACGCCTTCTTCGAGCTCAACGAACACACCAAAGTTCGTAAAGTTGCGCACGCGAGCCGTATGCTTCGAACCTACGGGGTACTTAACTTCAATGTCTTTCCAAGGATCTTCTTTGAGCTGCTTCAAGCCGAGTGACATCTTACGATCAGTGCGGTCGAGTGTCAGCACAACAGCCTCTACCTCGTCACCGACTTTGAGGAAATCCTGTGCAGAACGCAGGTGCTGGCTCCAGCTCATTTCGCTCACGTGAATCAGGCCTTCCACTCCGGGCGCTACTTCTACGAATGCACCGTAATCGGCCATCACGACCACCTTGCCTTTCACCTTGTCGCCGACTTTGAGGTTCGGGTCGAGGGCATCCCAAGGATGGGGAGTAAGTTGCTTCAAGCCGAGAGCGATACGCTTCTTCTCTTCGTCGAAATCAAGGATCACAACGTTAAGTTTCTGATCAAGCTCAACGATTTCATGCGGATCGTTGACGCGCCCCCAAGACAAATCAGTGATATGTATCAAACCGTCTACGCCACCAAGGTCGATAAACACGCCATAAGAGGTGATGTTTTTAACGGTACCTTCAAGCACTTGTCCCTTTTCGAGCTTCGAGATAATCTCCTGTTTTTGTGCTTCAAGTTCAGCTTCAATAAGTGCTTTGTGCGAAACAACGACGTTCTTGTATTCCTGATTGATCTTAACAACCTGGAATTCCATTGTCTTGCCGACAAATACGTCGTAGTCACGGATGGGCTTCACGTCAATCTGTGAGCCAGGCAAGAAGGCTTCGATGCCGAACACATCGACAATCATACCACCCTTCGTGCGGCACTTGATATATCCCTTGATAACTTCCTTATCTTCAAGGGCTTGGTTGATACGCTCCCAAGACTTGCTGATACGCGCCTTACGGTGCGACAGCACGAGCTGTCCTTTCTTATCCTCTTGGTTCTCGACGTAAACTTCCACTTTGTCACCCACTTTGAGGTCGGGATTGTAGCGGAACTCGCTTACGGGGATGATTCCGTCGGATTTGTAGCCGATGTTGACAACCACTTCACGCTTGGTGATGCTGATGACCGTACCTTCGACTACTTCGTGGTCGTTGACCTTGTTGAGCGTGTCGTCATAAGCCTTTTCAAGGTCAGCCTTGCTCTGGCCGCTTTCGGGCAGGTTACCGCTTTCAAACGAATCCCAATCGAAATCAGCCAAGGGAGCGATGTTTTTTAAGTTCTCCATGAATTAATTGTGTGATTTGTTGAATTAATAAAGTTAGACTTTATGTTGACTCGTAGAATCGCGGGCAAAATTACGAACTTTCTTCCGAACCACAAAAAAACAGCCCAAAATCTCGGAAATAATGGGCAGAAAAATTGCTGTTTGCCATTATCTTCCTATCTTAGCGCCGTCATTTAACGACTTATCCATGAAAAAGACACAGATTTTGACCGTCTTGGTGCTGTCAGCCACCCTGCTTGCCGCATGTACCGGCAAGACGACGGATCCCGCAAGCGGAGTAGACTCAACTGCCACTGATGCTTCACTCGTAACAGAGCAAGACACCATGACATACGGCACGTCGTACGAGTTCGGAATGAGCACATTCACGCTCGTCACCGACGCAGGAGATACTCTCTACCTGACGCGTGACGCAGCCGACGGAAGCATGGCGCAGATTTATGGCGACATTGATGAAGGCCAACGCTATGCTATCACAACGCGTGACGGCGGCGACGCACTGGGCACAGCCATCAACCTGACGCAACTTGACAAATTCGTAAAAGACTACAAACTGTTGAACGGACGTATCATACTCGCCACTGACAGTACGGCAGACACACTGAAGTTCGTACAAATGGACAACGAAGGAGTGACTTTCGCACGTGAAAACGGCGAAACATTTCGCATGACACAGACAGGCGAACCCGGAAAAGACTGAGAACAGTATAATAATTCTTAACCAAGCCCGCTCACGTATGCTGCCAATCTCGTGAGCGGGCTTTTTTGGATATGTCCCACTTTAAGACCACTCCGACAAGCAGCCTTCCGAACTTCGTCGGCAAAGAACCATGCCACACTCCCGACAAAATGCACAGAAAAATCAGGACGGCCGTAAGGAATGACACAGCGACAGAAAAAGCGGTCGAACTCCCGGCCTATCAATGCGGCCACATCTGGATGTTCCCGATGGGCATGAAGGAACGGGACAAAAGATGCCAGATATCGGTTAGCCTGTGGCTGACGATAAACGTGATCCAATAGGATGTCTTGCGTCAGCCCCGTTTCAGACAGGAACCGCTGACGAATGGCTTCATCCATCTTTCCCTTGAACACCTCTGCCACCCATTGGCGCCCCAAGACCGCACCGCTCCCTTCATCACCGAGGATGTAACCCAACGAAGGAACTTGTGCGACGAAACTGCTGCCATCATACAATCCACTACCCGATCCTGTGCCGAGGATGCAGACAACACCTTCCTGGCTACCACATAAGGCATGAGCTGCACCAAGCAAGTCAGAACGCACACGGACGGCGGACTTGTCCACTGCAAATTCCAGAGACAAGAGCCGCTGCAAACGGGTTGCCGCTTCCCCCCGGCAGCCCGCACCATAGAAATGAACGGCTGTCACGACGCTTTCCGGAGGAAGCGCCACACGCATTTCCCCATGCAGGATACGACCAATCGTCACATCGTCCATTGCGTAAGGATTGATGCCCGTTGTCTTCACGGACAGTTCGTCGCCATCGACAGATATCGCAAGCCAGTCCGTTTTGGTCGAACCGCTGTCTGCCACCAATGTCCAATTTTTCCCCATCCGTTTCATCGCTATTCTTTCTTTTCGTCGAAGAGGTCTTTCAGTTTCATATCAGCATAATCCCCCGTAACAGTGCTCCGGGCGTAAGCCTCATAGCGGCGCCAAAATGCAGCATAATGCGCCATCTCGTCCGTCGCCGGTGCATTCCCCCGCTGTGCCAAGATGTCCAGCACGCGCCCGACCGTCAACTGGTGGACATCAATAGCCGGAAGATATGCCGGTGTGTCGTCTTTTTCATCACTGGCCACTGCTACCACAATACCCGACGAGCTGAGCTCGTATAACACGTCTGTGGCCAGACGGATTGGTATTTCGCGTTCTCGGGCCAGCGTCGGCGCATCATAGGGCGGCCGCCCGTCGGCAAACCTCCGGCACACAAACGCCGCCACCAACAGGCATAGGAAGTCATGCTGCCGGCGGCTCAATCCGGGCAGCTCACGACCATGATAAAAGTAGTCGATATTCTGGTCTACGTAGGAGAGCGTCGCCCCGTACAGGCAAATGTACCACGACACTTGGCACCACAGCATGAACAAAGGCAGTGCGGCAAACGATCCGTAGATGGCATTGTAACTCGAAAGCCACATCTGCGAATGTATATAACAGAACTGCCATCCTTGGAATGCCGCACCCGCAATGAAGCCGGCCAGCGCCGCACTGCCCCATCGTACGCGAGTGTTAGGCATGAACATATAAAGCGCGGTGAAGAGTATGCCCATCAGTACATACGGGACAAGCTGCACGAGCAACGTCATGGTCGGACGAAGCAATACGAAATCGGGCAAACGCTCCACAGAGGTCGACAGGAAGATGGACAAGCCGCCCGTCAGAATCCAAAGCAGAGGCAGCATGAAAAAAATAGCTGCATAGTCCGTCAACTTGCGGAAGGGCGAACGCGGCCGACGCACCTGCCAGATCTGGTTGAACGTCGTTTCGATGGCACCGGTCAACGAGGCGAGCGTCCAGCCCAGCAGGAGAAGGCCGAAGCCGAGAAAGACACCGCTACGCGTATGTTCGAGATAAGAATTGACGAACCCGATGACTACGTCCACCGCGGCCTGGGGCGCATGCAGTTCGTTGCGGATGCTTTGCTCTATGTAACGGTCAAGCCCAAAGCCACGTGCAACGGCAAAGACGACGGCCAGCAACGGTACGGCCGAAAACAGCGTCCTGTACGTCAGGGCCGAAGCCATGCTGTCGAGCCGTTCACGTTCGAAACAACGCACTGCCAGCACAATGCGTTTCACCGTTCCGCGTCCCAGCTGTCCGGCACGGCTCGCGCCGGAGGCATCACGCCAAAGCCCGTCACGCAAGAAGCGCAACGTGCGCACAATCTGTCGGGTGATCCATTTGGTCAGTTTCATCGGCACTTCTTGTTGTTTTTCTTCTCACGCCACCGCGGCGGAATATCGGACGGCGAAGAGGCGGAACAGTGGGAAAAAGACACAAAGGGTGGAGACGTCAATGAACTCGGCCGGTCCACATCCCTTCTTTTACAAGCAAAGTTAAGCAATTCTACGCAAAACGGTATCGTTCCGCCGACAAAAATGCCCCACTCACCCTTTGCACCCCATACGTCCCGACTATCTGCTCCCGAATAACGGGAAATGTGCTTGCAAACACCGGCCGCCATGACAAACCGCCGTCCAAGATTTACAAGTCGCCGGCTAGGATTTATGGGACGCCGGTTAGGATTTATGGGACGCCGTCTTGGTTTCGCAGAACGGCGACGCCGCGACACCTGACGCACGCGCGGCGACACCACGGGCGAACTTCTCGCCATCGGCATACCGTAATCTCCCAAAGACGCGCCATGCATTCCGAAAAGAAAGCGTTAACTTTACGCCCGGATGACGTCTGTCCGCACCTCCAGCTCTACCAAAAACGGACAGGACGCCGCCAGTCCATCACTCCAAGCCCTACTCGAATGACACTTGCCATCCCGCTTCGGCTACTCGCCGCTACCGCACTGACGGTCCTCACATGGCTATCCGCAACCGCACAGCCCCGCGAACGGATGTTCATCGACGAAAACATGGCTTTCGCCGCCCGGCAATACCACCGCCTTGTAAGCGCCCATCCCAAGGGACGTGCGGTGATGCCGCACAGTTTCAATGCCAATGGAGGTCTCGTGCGTGTGCCCGTCCACGCCTGGACGTCCGGCTTCTTCCCCGGCACATTGTGGCTCTTGGCTGACTACAACGACGACAAAGCTCTACTTGATTCAGCCCGGGCCTATACACTCCTGATGAAACCCATGCAGCATTACACAGGCAACCACGACATCGGCTTCATGATGATGTGCAGCTATGGGAACGCCGCCCGTCTCGCACCACAGCCTGGCGACAAGGCGGCTCTGGCCACAGCGGCGCACACGCTAACCCGACGTTTCGACAAAAGGGTCGGCGCCATCAAATCGTGGAACAGTTTCCGCTCGTGGCACGGCGACTCCACCTACGCTTACCCCGTCATCATCGACAACATGATGAATCTTGAACTCCTCTTCTACGCCGCACAGGTCACTGGCAACGACACGCTGCGCAGCATCGCCGTCAGCCATGCCGACAAGACGCTCCGCTGGCAAGTACGCCCAGACGGAAGCTGCTTCCATGTTGTCTGTTACGACCCCGGGAATGGCGCTTTCATCAAAGGGGAGACCGCACAAGGCTATGCCGACAATTCAACATGGTCGCGGGGACAGGCGTGGGGCATTTACGGTTTCACAATGGTCTATCGCGAAACAAGCGAACGCCGTTTCCTCGACGCCGCCATACGCATGGCTGATTTCTACGTCAATCACCCCGACCTGCCGGCTGACAAGGTACCATTTTGGGACTTCAATGCCTACCAGCCCGGCTTCGTGCCCGGACGGCACTCCCATGCCCGTGACGTAGTGACAAACTACCGCGACGCATCAGCCGCAGCCTGCACGGCGTCGGCCCTGCTCGAACTGAGCACATACGTCCAAGGCGAACGTGCCGGGCGCTATTTCGAGACAGCCCGCACCATCCTCCACACATTGGCCTCGCCGGCCTATCGTGCCGCTGAGGGGAAGAACGGAGGTTTCATCCTGCGCCACAGCGTAGGCTCCATTCCCCACGGCAGCGAGATCGACGTACCGCTGAACTACGCCGACTACTATTTCGTCGAAGCCCTCTGCCGCTACGGGCTCCTGCTCGACAAGAAGCCTCTCTTCGTCGGTGAGGACGTCAAACAAGCCGGAAGAGCCAGATAAACTACGTCCGTACACATCTAATTATATAGCCACACGAAATTCAGAAAAAAGCCGTATCTTTGCACGACCTTTCTGCCCGATGAGCCGAAAGGGAAGATAAAAATAAGAAAGACGACTATAATGAACAAGAACGAAACCAATCAGAATCCTTTTTCCTTGATTGCTGATTTCGACGGAGACATAGCCAACATCTTCAATATCACCCTTGACGAGACCCTGCCTATCCTCGCGCTCCGCAATATGGTGCTGTTCCCGGGCGTTGTGGTGCCTGTGGTCGTAGGACGCCAGAGCTCGCTCAAACTGACCCAACGCGCGGCACGCAAGGGAATGTATATCGGTGTGGTCTGCCAGCGCGACGCCTCGGTCGACAACCCGAAACGCGATGACCTCTACCCTATCGGCACGGTGGCCAAGGTGGTGCGTGTGCTCGAACTGCCCGACCAGTCGACCACCGTCATCCTACAAGGCTTCTGCCGCTTTGAGCTGGGCGAAATCACCGGCACGCGCCCATTCCTCACCGCCCGTGTGGAACGCCTTGCCGACACGTTGCCCGAAGACAACGACCGCGAGTTTGAAGCCATGGCCGACACCTGCAAGGACCAGACCATACGCTATTTGCAGGCCAACGAAAATATCCGCGACGAAGCCACTTTTGCGGTACGTAACATCTCGAACAAGGTGTTCCTCGTCAATTTCGTCTGTACCAACCTTCCCTTCTCCATCGAGGAGAAAATGGAACTCCTGCGTATCGACGACCTCAAGCAACGTACACTCAAGCTCATCAGCATCCTCAACCGCGAGTGCCAGTTCGCCAACCTGAAAGCTTCAATCCAGCACCGGACGCGCGAAGAGATTGACCAGCAGCAGAAAGAATACTTCCTGCAACAGCAAATCCGCAACCTGCAAAACGAACTCGGCGACGGCGAAAGCGAAGACGCCCACGACCTGCGCGAAAAAGCGGACAAGCGGCAAATGCCGGAGGACGTGCGCGCCTTGTTCGACAAGGAGTTGTCCAAACTCGACCGGATGCCGCAACAAAGCCCGGACTATAACGTACAGCTCAACTACCTGCAAACCATTGTCAGCCTTCCATGGAACGAGTACACCACTGACAACTTGAACATCAAGACAGCCGAGCGCGTACTGAACCGCGACCATTATGGTCTGGAAAAGGTGAAAGAGCGCATACTCGAACACTTGGCCGTCCTGGCACGGCGCGGCGACATGAAGGCGCCCATCCTGTGCCTTTATGGCCCGCCGGGAGTCGGTAAGACATCACTGGGCCGCAGCATCGCCGACTCCCTTAAACGCAAATATGTGCGCATCTCGCTCGGAGGCATCCACGACGAGGCTGAGATACGCGGTCACCGACGCACCTACATCGGCGCCATGCCGGGCCGCATCATCAAGAGCCTCATCAAGGTAGGCAGCGGGAATCCCGTTCTCATCCTTGACGAAATCGACAAAGTATCGCAGAACAACTACAACGGCGACCCGCAATCGGCCTTGCTTGAAGTGCTCGACCCGGAACAGAACAATGCGTTCCACGACAACTACCTCGACATCGACTACGACCTCTCGAAAATCCTGTTCATCGCCACAGCCAACAGCCTCGCCACGATTCCTGGCCCACTGCTTGACCGCATGGAAATCATCGAAGTGGGCGGATACATCACAGAAGAGAAAATCGAAATCGCCCGCCGACACCTCATTCCGAAAGAAATGACAGAAAACGGTTTCAGCAAGGACGACGGAATCCGATTCACACCCGCCGCGCTCGAATACCTCATTGAACGTTACACTCGGGAGAGCGGCGTGCGCCAGTTGGAGAAACAAATCGGCAAGATTTTCCGCAAAATCGCCTATCAGACTGCCCGTGGTGACGATGCGCCCTACCTGCACACCAGTATCAAACCGACAGACATGGAGACGCTGCTCGGCAAACCGTTGTTCAGCCGGGACAAATACCAAGGCAACCGCTACGCTGGCGTAGTGACGGGACTGGCATGGACGTCGGTCGGCGGTGAAATTCTCTTCATTGAGACAAGCCTGAGCCGGGGGAAGGGAGCGAAACTCACCCTGACAGGTAACCTCGGCGACGTCATGAAAGAATCAGCAGTGCTGGCCCTCGAATACATTAAGGCACATGCCGAAAGCCTCGGTATCGACTACCGGATCTTCGAAGAGTGGAACATCCATATCCATGTACCTGAGGGAGCCGTTCCCAAGGACGGCCCGTCGGCGGGCATCACCATCACGACCTCGCTGGCATCGGCTCTGACACAACGCAAGGTGCGCCCGCACCTCGCCATGACGGGAGAAATCACACTACGTGGCCGAGTGCTCCCCGTAGGCGGCATCAAGGAAAAAATCCTCGCCGCGAAACGTGCCGGCATCACCGACATCCTCATCAGCGAAGAGAACCGCAAAGACATAGAGGAAATCCCCGACCGCTACCTCACCGGCCTCACGTTCCATTTCGTCGAGAATGTGAAAGAAGTCCTTGATTTCGCCCTGCTGAAAGAGAAAGTGGACGGTGCGGTAGACCTGACCATAAAGGAAGACAAAACGACAGACAAGACAGCATGACGTTCGACCTCATACACACCGACGCCGGGAGCGCCGCGCGCTGCGGTCTCATCACCACCTCCCACGGCCAGATCGAGACGCCAATCTTCATGCCTGTCGGAACGCTTGGCAGCGTGAAAGGCGTACATCTCCGTGAACTCAAAGACGACATCCAGGCACAAATCATCTTGGGCAACACGTATCACCTCTACCTTCGGCCCGGCCTTGACGTACTGTCGAAAGCCGGAGGGCTGCACCGGTTCAACGGGTTCGACCGCCCGATGCTCACCGACAGTGGAGGATTCCAGGTTTTCTCACTGACAGGCATCCGCAAACTGAGTGACGAGGGATGCGAATTCCGCTCACACATCGACGGAAGCCGCCACTTCTTCACGCCGGAACGCGTCATGGACATCGAGCGCACTATCGGCGCCGACATCATGATGGCTTTCGACGAGTGCCCGCCAGGCACAGCCGACTACGCCTATGCCCGGCGAAGCCTCGACCTGACCCACAGCTGGCTTCGTCGCTGCGTGAAACGTTTCCGCGAGACGGAACCGCACTACGGCTATCCTCAGGCGCTCTTCCCTATCGTACAAGGCTGCACGTACAAAGACCTGCGTCAGGAGAGTGCCCGCTTCGTCACTGAGTTCGACGCCGAAGGCTACGCCATCGGCGGACTGGCCGTAGGCGAACCGGCGGAGGTGATGTATGAGATGATTGAGGTTGTCAACGACATTCTTCCCACCAACCGCCCACGCTACCTCATGGGCGTCGGGACACCCGTCAACATCCTCGAAGCCATCGAACGCGGCGTTGACATGTTCGACTGTGTCATGCCGACAAGGAACGGACGCAACGCCATGCTCTTCACGGCAGAAGGAATCCTCAACATGCGCAACGCCAAGTGGGCCGACGACTTTTCGCCCGTTGACCCCGACGGCCATTGCTTTGTCGACACACAATACTCCCGCGCCTATCTGCACCACCTCTTCAAAGCCAAGGAACTGCTGGCCATGCAGATTGCCAGCATCCACAATCTTGCGTTCTACCTCTGGCTCGTGGGCGAGGCCCGCCGCCAGATACAAGCCGACAACTTTGGGCAGTGGAAGAAATGCATGGTCGAGAAACTCTCACGCCGCCTGTAATATATAATAATGTATATGGAGAACGACAGCCCTACCCATTCTGAAATTCCGTCACAGCCTGCTTCCACGGCCTCCGGTATAGAGACAGAACAGTCGCAGCGACAGGAGAAACCGTCAAAGCGACAGAAAAGACGAGCACGGCGACAAGAAAAGAGCCACCGGCAGGGCGGACTATGCAAAAGACTGGCAGACTGGTGGGTGAAGCATCCGCCGCTCACGCGCATAGACCGCTACATCATGGGAAAGTTCCTCGGAACGTACATCTTCCTGATCGTCCTTATTATCTCCATTGCCATTATCTTCGACTTCAACGAGCGCATCGACAAGTTCACCCAAAGCCACGTCGCGGTCGAAAAAATCATTTTCGATTATTACCTCAACTTCATCCCCTACTTCTCTAATCTTTTCAGCGCGCTCTTCACGTTCATTGCGGTCATCTTCTTCACCTCGAAGCTGGCCGACAATTCCGAGATCATCGCCATGAAGGCAGCTGGAATGAGCTTCCGCCGTCTCCTGCGCCCATACATGCTCTCAGCGGCGCTCATTGCTGTGACGAGCTTCTGCCTCGGCGCCTACGTCATCCCCAAAGGGAACGTGGCGCGCGTCAACTTCGAGAACAAATACATCAAGAAACGCGACATCACCTCCGTCGAGAACGTCCAGATGCAGGTGGACAGTGGCGTGGTGGCTTTCATCTCCCACTTCGACAACACCACGAAATCCGGCTACGGTTTCTCGCTTGACAAGTTCTCCGACAAAAAACTCGTTTCACACCTGACCGCACAAAGCATCCAGTACGACACACTCGCCGCCGAGCGCTACCACTGGAAAGTACGCACCTACCGCATCCGCGAACTGCGCGGCATGCGCGAAAAGATAACCAGCGGAATCCAGCTCGACACCATCATTCCGATGGAACCCTCCGACTTCATCTACACCAACCGTCAGCAAGAAACCATGACGCTCCCCGAGCTCGACGAATTCATCGCCAAACAGAAATTGCGCGGCGCCGCTAACGTCAGCACGTTCGAAGTGGAATATCACCAACGCTTCGCCATGCCCTTTGCCGCCTTTATACTGACACTGATCGGCGTCTCGCTCTCCTGCGAGAAACGCAAGGGCGGCATGGGACTCTCCTTGGGCATCGGCCTGGCGCTGAGTTTTTCCTATATCCTCTTCCAGACCATCTCGTCCACCTTCGCCATCAACGCCGGATGGCCAGCCATGATTTCAGTCTGGATACCAAACATTCTCTACACCTTCATTGCCCTCTACCTTTACCGCCGCACGCCGGAATAGGACTTCGGGGTGAATGCTAAACGCACATCTATGGATTTTTACGACTTAGACCTCAACGACAGCGTCCTCGACGCTCTCGATGCCATGCGCTTCGAGACTTGCACGCCAGTGCAGGAAAAATGCATACCGCCACTCCTTGAAGGACGCGACCTTATCGGCGTGGCGCAGACCGGTACGGGAAAGACGGCAGCCTACCTGCTCCCCATCCTGAGCCGACTGGCCGACGGCGGCTTCCCCGCCGATGCGGTCAACTGCCTCATTATGGCACCCACCCGCGAACTGGCCCAGCAAATCGACCAGGCCATGGAAGGATTCTCATACTTCCTGAACGTGTCGAGCGTGGCCGTCTACGGCGGCAACGATGGCGTACGCTTCGAGCAGGAACGGCGTGGGCTCAAACTCGGCGCCGACGTCATCATCGCGACCCCCGGCCGCCTCATCTCCCACCTGGCCATGGGAGGAATCGACCTTTCCCGCACGTCGTTCTTCGTCCTCGACGAAGCCGACCGCATGCTCGACATGGGATTCAGCGACGACATCCTCCAAATCGAAAAAGCCCTTCCCAAAGAACGGCAGACTATCCTCTTCTCCGCCACCATGCCTGAGAAAATCGTGGAATTGGCCAAGACCATCATGAACGACCCGGTCGAAGTGAAAATCGCCGTCTCCAAACCTGCCGAAAAAATACAGCAGAGCGCCTATGTCTGCCGCGATGCGCAGAAAGTACCTATTCTGAAACAGATGTTCCGCGAGACAGCGCCCGAACGCGTCATCATCTTCGCCTCGTCAAAGCAGAAAGTAAAAGAACTGAACGTGGTGCTCAAACGCCACGGCTTCAATGCCGAAGCCATGCATTCCGACCTCGATCAGAAAGAGCGCGACGACGTGATGCTCCGCTTCAAGAACCGGCAGGTCGGCATCCTCGTTGCCACGGACATCGTGTCGCGCGGCATAGATATCGACGACATCCAGCTCGTCGTCAATTTCGACGTGCCCCACGACGCCGAAGACTACGTGCACCGCATCGGCCGCACAGCACGGGCAGGCCGCGGCGGACGCGCCGTCACCTTTGTGAACGAAAAAGACATGCCGAAATTCCGAGCCATCGAACGCTTCCTCGAAAAGACCATCACACGCAATCCCCTTCCGGACGGAATGACTGCACCCGAGGAAGCCGCACACGTCGCCGGCGGCAAACGCCGAGGCCACGGGCAAGAACGCGGGAAACGCCACGACGGACGGAGACGGAGCGGGCGCAACCGCCAAGACAAACGCCCTGCCGACCAAGCGCAAGCCAACGCGCAGACCACGAAAGCGGAAGCCACCAGCCCCCAGAAGACATCGCAGCGTCCGCCACGCCCCAACCAACGCCGCCATTCACCCGGCAAGAACGACGGAAATACGTCCCAAGCCTGACACTTCCGTCACTTACAGTCCCACATCCAAGTGGCATCGCTGTCTCCGACTGAGACAGCGATGCCACTTGCGTATACTTCAAAACCCTTTCAGGTATGTGGAAGGACCTATAAGCCAACAGAAAAAAATGACCATACTTGCGGAAAATACGTCCACACTACGACAGATAACATGAGAACCCGCACACATAAATGTCATCAATAAACACTTTTTCCCACTCAGCTTACTGGCATAAGCAAAATAAGCACTAAATTTGCGACGGTCGACAACAAGGATGTGGCTAAACGACAAAAGAAAAGCATATCACGCCCCTAGCATCGGCCAACAAACTTATCACATTTATTTATTCATTCACTCTACAAAAAATCAGTGTTTATGAAAAAGATTACACTGCTTGGATTGTTCGCATTGCTTTGTGCGACAGTCATGAAAGCCGCCGTGCCTACATGGATCGAGGGACAGGGCGTGCGTCCCGCCGACGTCACGGCCGGGATGGAGGTCGTTCTTCGCTGTCCGGCCTCGGATTTGACGACGTCTTACTTTGCGGGAGCTACGTGTGTCGCCGGCGAGAGCCAGGACATCGTCTGGGTGCTCGAAGCCGTCGAGGGCCAAGACGGTAAGTACTATCTGAAAAAGAAGAACGCCGCGAGCGACGACGCAGCCTACGTGCAGCAACCGGCCGCCAACACGAACGAAACTCTTGTCACTATGGGCGCCAAGGCGACGGCCGGCGCGTTTGAGTTCCGCGCTTTGACCGAAGCTGACATTGAGAAGTTCCGCCCTTCTCAGAAGCTCGACGGAACGTATAATACGGATTTTACGGGTCGTCTCGTCGTTGTAGCACAAAACAACAGTGAAGCTGCTTTGCGCGCCGATAGAGCCCATGCCACTTATGCCGGTAATACTGGTGGTGAATGGACTATCTGGAACATATACGTGGCTGGTGAGGCTTTTGAAAGCTACCTTTCTTATCTTGCCAACAACGGCCCGGCTATCGAGCAGTACCTCCTGCCGGCAGCCGATGGTGTGGTCGGCGGTTTCCACGCCGCAGATCTCGCCGATGTCAAGGCTGCTGCCGAGGCTGGCAACTGGGCCGAGGCCAACACTGCCCTGCAAGCGCTCATCAGCAGCGGTAAGCAAATCGCTTTCGACGCCGACAAATTCTACACCCTCGTGTCCGCACAAGCCGCTGCCGCTGGCGCTGAGCTGGCAGTCTTCGAGAGCTATACTACCGTCAACGACGAGGGCGCCTATGCCCTGCGCTGGGGCGCCCCGAAAGGCGCAGCCTCGATGTGGAAGTTCATCCCCGCCGGCACGGTGACCGTAGAAGAAGGCGAGGTGCAGCAGTACAAAATGCAGGCACTGAACTCCGGGAAGTTCATCCCGACGGTTCCGTTCAGCACCGCCAGCTACATGACTGATGAAGAGAACGCCGGCTTCTACGAACTGGAAGACGCCATCGGCGCCCAGAACGCGGCCCAAATTGCAGCCTCATTCTCCATCAAGGACTACAACGATAATCGCGGCGATTGGGCCGTGCTGACGGCACAGGGCAACGGTAGCACAACGCCCGACTGGACGGCTGAAAACGCCGAGGGCTTCATCAGCACGTACAAGAGCACGACGCTGGGTGTCAACTGGTATCTGCGTCCCGCCACGTCGGTGAGCGTGACCGTGCCCGCCGGCAGCCAGTACGCTACGATGAACCTGCCTTTCGCCGTTGAGTTGCCCGACGGTGTGACAGCCTACGTAGGCGGCAGCGTGAGCGACTCTGAAATCACGCTATCCCCTCTCGACGGCACCGTCGTACCGGCTGGTTGCCCCGTAATCCTCACCGCAGAAGAGGGCTCGTATGACCTCACCATCGCTTACGACAACGAGACGGCGGCTCCCGCCAACTCGCTCAGCGGAACGCTCGTTCCTCAAACTGTGGACGCCGATGCCACCGCTTATATAGTAGCAAACGGCTCTGCCGGTGTCGGATTCTATAAAATCACGGACTCCGAAGACCGCACCATCCCGGCCAACAAGGCTTACTACACCACCAACGCTGAAACTGCGGACGCAGTCCTGGCCTTCTCGTTCGGTCCCGCGGTGGGCATCGACGGTGTGACCACAGCCGACAAGGGCACTGACACCTACTACGACCTCCAAGGCCGCCGCGTGCTCTACCCCGCACATGGCGTCTACGTCAAAGGAAACGGCGAGAAAGTATATATTAAATAAACAATCAGACAAATAAGAATAATGAAAAAGACGTATGTAGCTCCAAAAGCAGAAGCTGTATCCCTCCATTCGGAATCTCCCATCATGACCGCATCCATCACTATGGGCATACACGACGAAGAAGGCATCGGCGGTTCCGAGGCTTACGCGCCGAAGAATGGATGGAGTTCTGACAACTGGGCTGAGTGAAACAGCCTACCGCTCTTGAATTTTGCAGCCTGTGGCTGAACTGACAAGCATCCTGACGAGATTAATCGTCAGGATGCTTTTTTGTTTTGCGCCGACATGCCAGCAACACGCAGAGGCGTCGGTATTATGTCTGGTTGGACGAAAAACGTCGAAGTGCCACGCTCTGAACAACCATTACTCATATACAAAAGGAGGACACGCTCTTACTGAGCGTGTCCTCCTTTTGTATATATTCCTCTACCGCTTTACTTCACTTCGATGCTGCGGCTGACCGTAGGCCGTACTTCGGGCCTGCGTTTGGGAAGCTCGACGTGAAGAACGCCATGCTCTACGTGAGCCGAGATCTTGTCTTTCTCCACATCGTCCGGAAGAATCAGGGTTTGCTGGAACTTCGTATAAGAGAACTCGCGGCGCAGGTAACGTTCAGGACGTTTGCTTTCCTTGTTCTCTTCTTTCTTTTCCATCGTGATGACAAGGTTATCGTTCTGGTCAACATCGACCTTGAAATCTTCTTTCGACAGACCCGGGACGGCCAGTTCTACGACATAATCGTCCTCGTGCTCAATCACGTTAATGGCCGGTGCCGTAGCGCTGCGGCGTACTGTCCAATCATTATCGAAAAAGTCGTTGAAAATGTTCGGCAGCCAAGTGTCGTTGTGTCTAATCAGTGCCATAATCTTTCTCTCCTATTTTTAATTTGTTTGTAAATCCATTTGCGGGTCCCGTTGCTTAGTCCCGGAGCCCACTTTCCTTTTTGCAAAGGCCATGCCAAGCCGTGAAAAACCTCACTTTCATTCCGGGCAAGAAAGAAAAGTGACATAAATGTGCCTTTCGCGTCATTCTGTCAGTTGCAAGGCGCTGGCAAGCACTTCGCGTCTCGCCGGACCATACCGGCAAAAGAAGAGACGGAAACAAGCCGGCAACCTATAGCAGACAAGTCGGCTGACAAAAATCGCAGGACGGCTGACCGTTTTTCTTGTCAGCCGCCCTGCGGAAACACTCGCCCATGAAGTCCCGCGTGCGAAAGGACACAAAAAAGCCGCAGCTTCCGACTGGGAAAGCCGCGGCTTGCGAAAGTTTCATCAAAGCGCTTTATTTCACCTCAATGGTATGTTTGGCGTTCGCCTCTGGCGTCTCCTTGCGTTTGGGCAGTTCGACGTGCAGCACACCGTGTTCGACGCGAGCAGAGATCTTGTCTTTCTCCACGTCGTCGGGCAGTATCAAAGTCTGTTGGAACTTCGAGTAAGAGAACTCACGGCGCAGATAGCGTTCGTTCTTTTTCTCCTCCTTCTTTTCGTCCTTCTTTTCCATCGTGATGACGAGGTTATCGTTTTGATCGACGTCGACTTTGAAATCTTCCTTCGACATGCCGGGAGCAGCGAGTTCGACGCAGTAGTCGTCGTCATGCTCAATCACATTGATGGCCGGTGCGGTAGCATTTGCACGTCCCATCCAATCGGTGTCAAAGAAGTCGTTGAAAATACTCGGTAACCAATTCTGATTGTTTCTTACAGGTGTCATGGTTTTTATCTCCTATCTTTAATCGTTTGTTTAACTTGTTGTTGGCCTCTCGCTTACGTTCTGAAGCTCAACCATAGGAGTGCAAAGGCCGTGCCAGCCGGAAGAAAGGCAAAATACTGACAAAATTTAGCCTGTTAGCTGACAAATTGTAGCCATCAACGCCATTCTGTCCGCCGGGACGACGGACAGGACGGCGAAAAGGAACTATACGGTAGGCTGGTGGCCTACACACGGTTAGGTGTAGGCCACCAGCCTCACCACGCTGCCTGGATGTCAGGCGTCGCCGGCGGTCTTCGTCTCGAGCAGCTTTTCGAGACGGAGCATCTCGTCGCGGAACTGTGCGGCCTGCACGAAGTCGAGTTTCTTGGCAGCTTCCTGCATCAGGCGCCGGGTGCGTTCGACGGTCTTTTCAAGCTGCGGACGCGTCATGTAAGCGAGCACAGGATCGGCGGCAGCCACCATAGCAGCATCGTCGACCGGGGCGTAGACCTTCGGAGCTGCCGGCTTAGCCGTTTCGGCCGTGGCCTTGGCCGTATCAACGAGACCGCCCATGCCGAGCGCCTTGCGGATCTGACGGGGAGTGATGTGATGCTCCTCATTGTAGCGCAACTGTTTTTCGCGCCGGCGGTTCGTCTCGTCAATGGTCAGTTGCATCGACTCCGTAACGCGGTCAGCATACATGATGACGCGGCCATTGACATTGCGGGCGGCGCGACCGGCTGTCTGCGTGAGCGAACGGTGGCTGCGGAGAAAGCCCTCTTTGTCTGCGTCGAGGATGGCGACGAGCGAGACTTCGGGCAAGTCGAGCCCCTCGCGCAGAAGGTTGACGCCGACAAGGACGTCGTAAGTACCGGCGCGCAGGTCGTCCATGATGCGCACCCTGTCGAGCGTGTCCACATCACTGTGGATATAGGCCGTGCTGACGCCTTTGTCCGTCAGGTAGTCCGTCAGTTCCTCAGCCATACGCTTGGTGAGCGTCGTGACAAGTGTGCGCTCATGGCGCTCAATGCGCTGACGGATCTCTTCAAGCAGGTCGTCAATCTGGTGCAGGCTGGGACGTACCTCAATGACAGGGTCGAGCAGGCCTGTCGGACGGATCACCTGCTCGACCACCACTCCCCCGCTCTGCTGAAGCTCGTAGTCTGCTGGCGTGGCGCTGACATAGATCACCTGACGCGCCATTTGCTGGAATTCCTCGAACTTCAAGGGACGGTTGTCGAGCGCCGCAGGCAGGCGGAAACCATAGTTGACAAGCGCCTCCTTGCGTGAACGGTCGCCGCCGTACATGGCTGCGATTTGCGGCACACTGACGTGGCTTTCGTCAATGACCATCAGGAAATCCTTGGGGAAGAAATCGAGCAGGCAATAAGGCCGCTCGCCCGCACGGCGACCGTCAAAGTAACGCGAATAGTTCTCGATGCCGCTGCAATGGCCGAGTTCGCGGATCATCTCCATGTCGTAGGTTACACGCTCGTGCAGCCGGCGCGCTTCGAGTTCCTTGCCGATGCTTTCGAAATAGGCTTCCTGCTCAGCCAGGTCGTCTTCTATCTGGTAAATAGCCTGCAACTGGGTATCCTTGGAAGTCAGGAAGAGATTGGCGGGATAGATCTTGTAGTCGTCGAACGAAGCGATACGTGTACCGCTCAACGCGTCGACCTCCTCAATGGTGTCCACCTCGTCGTCCCAAAACGAGACGCGGAGCACCTCGTCGGCATAAGCCAGATAGACTTCGACCGTGTCGCCCTTGACGCGGAATTCACCCGACTTCGGCGCCACGTCATTGCGCACGTACAGACTGTCGACCAAGCGGCGCAGAAGAGCGTTGCGGTCCAGCGTGCGGCCGCATTGAAGCTCGATGACATTCTCATAGAAAGCGCCGGGATTGCCCATGCCATAGATGCACGACACGGACGACACCACAATCACGTCCTTTCGTCCCGACAAGAGGGCAGACGTGGCCGCCAAGCGCAGCTTGTCGATTTCCTCATTGATGGCCAGGTCTTTCTCGATATACGTGTCCGTCGAGGCGATGTAGGCCTCAGGCTGATAGTAGTCGTAATAGGAAACGTAATACTCTACTGCGTTCTCCGGGAAGAAACGTTTGAACTCGCCATAGAGCTGCGCGGCCAACGTCTTGTTATGGCTCAGCACGAGGGTCGGCTTGTTCACCTGGGCCACAACGTTAGCGATGGTGAACGTCTTGCCCGACCCGGTGACGCCGAGCAGCGTCTGTGCGGGTTCGCCGGCCAGCACGCCGTCCGTCAGCTGCCGGATGGCATCGGGTTGGTCGCCCGTGGGAGCATAATCGGAAACCAATTTGAATTTGTTCATGCGGACAAAGTTAGCACAACACCGGCGAAGCGGAAAGGACGGGCGGTGTTTTTTTAGGAAGCCGTGACCGGTTTCACAGTCAGCCAGATAGAAATTCCTGTCAGCCGGACAGTTTTTTCGGGATGCCTACACATTTATATTATTTATAGCCCCAGCAGAGGACTAGCAGGCGACGCGGCAATTGGAGCCGTCGGGAGAATACGTCCCTTGCCCACGCGACACGGAAGCTACCGGCGCGGCTACTCGCCTCCGCCGTACTTCTTACGGAACAGCGCTTCGTTCTCGTTGCCCCACTGCATCATGGCGTCAATGATCGGAATGAGCGTCCGGCCCAACGGCGTGATGGTGTACTCCGAACGCGGCGGCAGCTCGGGGTAAATCGTCTTTGAAACTAGCCCGTCCTCCGCCAGTTCTTTCAGTTGGAGGTCAAGCACGCGGGGCGTGGCTTCCGGGAAAATCCGGTGCAACTCACTCGGCCGCAGCGAGCGGTGGCGCAATTCATCAAGAATACACGACTTCCACTTTGCACCTATCAGGCTTATGGTCAGTCGGAGCGGGCAATTCATGTCGACGGGCGTCTTTCTTTCGTACATAGGCCACAAAAATTTCGTTCATACGGTTACAAATTTACGTATTTGACTCACGAAACAAGGATACGGCGATTAATTTTTCAATATCTGAAAAAATTTTCGGTACTTGTGCGAACGATACCTATCGCTTACCTTTGCGGCAGACAATCACCCAAAAACGAAACATTATGAGAGCTAGCATTGAAGAGTACAAGGCTGTGGAAGAGGCAGCCATGAAGTTTGTCAAGAGCGTCGCCGAGGGCAACAGCCGCTACGCCAAGGAACTGTTCATCGACGAGGCCGTGCTGTTCGGCTACCTGGACGGCAAACTGGAACACGGCAGCATCGAACAATTCTACAAGAACGTGGACACCGTGGGCGCCGGCGACGACTTCAAAGCCCGCATCGACGTAGTCGACGTGGAAGAGACGCTCGCCGTGGTGCGCGTGCTGGAAGAGAAATGGAGCGGCCGGATTGACTTCACCGACTACCTGCTGCTGATGAAGATGGACGGCGAATGGCGCTGCGTGGCCAAGGCTTACAACCAAAACTCAGATACGGTAGAAATATAAAACGCAGCACTGGACATGGAGGTTGCTGTAATCATAGGAAGCCCCCGCCACCGGGGCAACAGTTTCTCCCTGACCGAAACATTCATCGCCAAAGTGAAAAACTTGGCCACACGGTGCAGCGCTTCGACGCCGCCATGGTGAACATTGGCAACTGCCACGCTTGCGAGACCTGCTTCAAGACGGGCAAGGCCTGTTCCTTCGACGACGACTTCAACCTCATCGTGCCCGCCGTGCTGGACGCCGATGCCATCGTCTTCATCATGCCGACATACTGGTACTTCATACCGGCACAGATAACGGCGTACGCATCCCCTTTGAACGCTCCGCCGCGCTCCTGAAATGGGAGATGGTGGGCGAAGTCCAGCTACCCGGCGTAATGGACGAGGAATACGTTGAACGCACCGACGGCCGCGGACAGACAGCCGCGTTGGCCAGGAAATTCGGCCAGGCCTGAGACCCACCCAACACCGACGTGGCTGTCCCCTACAGCCCATGGTTTGCCGCCACATGTGCCGAACGCATGTGGCGGCCCTGCGTCTATGCATCCACTAGGCCAAAAAGAAAAACGGGAGGGACCGCCAGTTGCCATTCCCGGCGCAAAAGCTTATCCGTCACCCATGATACACATCGGCGCCCTCATCGAGCAAGATCTCCACCGCCCACACCGGGCCATCCCCCCGGCTTCTTGTGTGACCGCATGAAGCTACGTCCGGAACGGGCACTTTGCAGAATTCGTTCTGAACGCAGTTCGTTTTACAACTCGCTTCGGGCGAATTTAGACACTGACGTATGGCTTTTTCTGACAGAATGCTGTAACTTTGCCATTCGTTAAAAAACCGACCGAATGGACAGCCGTTACGACCTCATAAGGCAAGACACAATAAAAAATGTATCTTTCTAAATATGAGATAATTAGCAGAGAAACAAAACAGGCTTGTTAACGGTTTAGAAACCAGCGAACTTCTATAATCTGCCTCATTTTACATCAAGCGAAAGAACGTCCTTACTTTTTGCAAAGGTACAAAACAGTCCCCGTCTTTGCAAAATTTCCCGCAATTTTATTTCGCCCGCAGATTTTATTCTCCATCATTTTTCCTGTTCTGAAAACGGCTTCCGGCTTGATGTACGCAAGCCCATTTCAGAAGCGGCACAAGCAAAGAAAAGCCCATGACGGCCACAATGTCACAAGTGACACAGCCATCATTGCGGGCACTTCTTTTATGTGCTTGTGCTGAACGGCGGAGACCGTCTTGTCATTTTCTCTTTTTTAGCTTCCGTTGGTAGCCGGGAATGCCGCCGGATGCAGGACACGGCAAGCGTGAATCTGCACCTGCGACCATTACCGTCTGTCGTGTGTTTCCTGTCCTCAAACCGTCTTGCCCTACCGTTGCCAGACAGGGCAATGGCAGACAAGACCGTTTTCAGACAAACGCCGCCGGAGGAACACCCGCGACCGCAAGCCATGCCCGCATGACAATGACGGTCGCGGGACTTCCGTCACGGCGGCAAGAAAGCACAGCGTCCCCTTTATCCGTTGCGCCGCCCTTTTTCACCTTTCCCGTGGCGCGTCGCGCCATTTCACATACTTACTCCTTTTCCTTTCCGCCTCTCCAAGTGTATGCCAATGTCCCCATGCCGCCATTCCAGACGGCATCAGTGGTCATTTTCGTTGCAGGGGCAAAGGTAAAGACGGGATTAGGAACACAAATTTTTTAGCCACAATCTCCACACTTCGCAGGCTCAGGTAGTATTCTGTCGAAAAAATTTGCTGAACCTACTCCCCTGACCTTTGCTTTTTCCCCTGAAACGAAAACGACCGATGCGCGGTCGGAAGACGTCACAAGGGGACATCGGACATACGGAGAGGCGAAAAGAAAAAGGACTCGACCCGACCTCCAAATCCGAGCAAGACAAGTAACAACAAAACAACTTAAAAATTGGAAGATCTGAGAATGACATTGAACGACATCGGAAAGGCTTTGCGGATGGCATTGTCCGCAATGGCGAGAGCGGCATGGGATATTACCCTTTGCGCAGGAGGTTTGGCGGTGGGCATTGCTGGGGAAATCCTGCTTGGAGTGTTGAACTTCATGTTCGGCATCCTCACCGTCCTGCTTTCAGTAGCGGCGGTTATCGGAATTTTTATCTGGTTATTAACCCTTTAATTCATACGGATATGGCGAAAAGAAACAGTAAGACGGCAGCGCAGCAATGCAGGTATTATGAGGTGGACAACATCTTCGAGTATATGGTAGAGGTGTACATCAACGGCAACTTTACTTCATTCAGAAAGTTGTACCACGAGTTGAACAAGGAAACGAGAAAAGACTTCATCGCCTTTCTCATCTTGGAATGCCCACCCCAATACCATATAGAGATTTTACAAGAAACCGTATAACCACCTTAAATTACAGACAATGGAAACTTTCGACTTTTATATGGATTGCAAGGTAACTTGCTGGGAACGTACCCGTTTCTCAATCAAAGCGGGAAGCTACGAAGAAGCCAAAGCCATTATTCTTTCCTGGCAGGACAAAGACGTGAACAGCCATATCGGTATGGATGAGAACGTCATCTATTGCGACTACGAATTGAACCCCGAAACGGTGGAAGGACTATCCCCTGCGGAAAACGATAATTACCCCACGATGGAAATCTACGGGGAAGAAGATGAACTGCTATATGCCAACATGGAGGGCGAAATATGAACAAGACAACGGAGAAGATACCCACATGGAGTTTAGGGTACATCATCAATGGTGATACAACGGGATTGACGGATGAGGAAATCCGAATGATTGATGAATGGTACGGCAAGTGGAACGTGCAAATTGTCGTACCCGTTACGGACGAGGAAGGCAGCGCACACCCTTACTTTTCACATTACCCTCTTTTCGGCTTGCCCACCGAAGTGGAGGATTGCGAGATACTTTACACGATTGACAACATCTAAAAAATTGACGATATGAACGGAACAGACCATTTCAAGCGGACAATCCAAGCCTATTTGGACAGCCGCGCAGCGGAGGACAAGCTGTTTGCAGCAAGCTACTACAAGCCGAACAAGAGTATAGACGAGTGCGTGACCTACATCCTTAATTGGGTGCAAAAAAGCGGCTGCAACGGCTTCACGGACGGAGAAATCTATTCCCAAGCCGTACACTACTATGACGAGGACGAGATAGAGGCAGGCAAGCCGATGCAATGCCAAGTTGTGGTGAACCATGCGGTGGAACTGACGGACGAGGAAAAGGCGGAAGCAAGGCAGAGAGCCATCCGCCAATACCAAGACGAGGAACTGCGCAAGATGCAGAACCGGAACAAGGCTAAGACGAGCCAAAAGACAAATGCACAACAAGTTGAACTTTCATTATTCTGAACCTATGAAACCCAAGACACCCATACAGAAAGAAATCATCCGTTTGAGTGCAACCCTGCCCAAACTGACAAACGCACAGAGAACCTACGCTTTCCGCCATTGCTTCGAGCATTACGGCAGGCGGACGGTAAAAGGTATCATCACCTGCACGGAGTGCGGACACGCATGGAAAAGCGGACACAGCCTTGCCGACACGCTTTGCGGATGCACATGCCCGAACTGCGGGACGGCATTGGAAATCAAGGACACCCGAAAGAGGGTGTTCACCGACAACGAGTATTTCTCCATCATCACCACCTGCAAGGGCTACCAAGTGATACGTTTCTTTTTCGTCAGAAGCCGTCAGAAAGTCGGGCAGAAGGCGGAGTATTCCATCTGTGAGGTGGTACAACGGTGGATTGCACCCGACGGAAAGTCCGAGACGGTGGCAAAGTTGCGTGGCATGTCTATCCTATATTATGACTTGTGGATTGAGGACAGCCCGATGGAAATCCGCAAGAACAACCAACACAGAGTGTACGACATCGACCCGATATGCACCTATCCACGCAGGCGGATTATCCCCGAAATCAAGCGCAACGGCTTTGACGGCAACCTGCATGGCATACTGCCCTATGACTTCTTCAAGGCAATCCTTTCAGACAACCGTATGGAAACATTGCTGAAGTCGGGCAACATCGGACACTTGCGCTATTTCCTCTCCCGTCCGCAGGTTCTTGACAGATGTTGGAACTCGTACAAGATAGCCATGCGGAACAAATATGCCTTGAGTTCAACTTATAAATGCAACTTTTTGGGTGCGGATAA
>UMBE01072373.1_pt1 | contig 69031 bp, 100 predicted proteins | sample 1963881 | NCBI WGS metagenome assembly UMBE01 (sample SAMEA4835933, study PRJEB28245) | human gut metagenome | biome: gut microbiome; material: fecal sample | place: Denmark | collected 2008 | reverse complement strand
TTTATATTTCAGTCTCATTTTTGCTCTTACTTATATTTTCATCATACTTGTGCGGCAATATTTACAATCCCACTTACCAGCACCTGATCTACAACAACAAAAAGCCTGACTCTATTCCCATAAGCCAGGCAAAAAAATAACCCCTCTCAACTTCCGCTGAGAGGGGAATATTTTTTATTTGCTATCTTACAATCACTATCCGATAAAATCAAACAGAGCTTACATTAAAAAGCAGGTACAACAGCGCCTTTATATTTCTCTTCGATGAATTTCTTTACTTCAGGGCTGGTTAAAGCTTTATCCAGTTTTTGCAGTTCCAGACGCTTATCGTCGCCTTTACGTATTGCTAAGATATTGGCATACGGAGAATCCTTCGGTTCAGTAAAGAGAGAATCTTTGACTGGATTCAGCTGTGCTTCCATAGCAAAATTGGAATTGATAACAGACAGATCAACATCATCCATGGAACGCGGCAGCAAAGCTGCTTCTATTTCCACGATCTGTAGATTTTTAGGATTATCAACAATATCGCCAGGCGTACCGGAAATGCCTACACCGTCACGCAGCTTGAGCAGCTTGGCGCTTTGCAGCAATGCCAGAGCACGGCCGCCGTTAGTAGGATCATTCGGGATTGCAACTTTGGCTCCGCTTGGAACATTATTTAAGTCTTTTAATTTTTTTGAATAAACCCCCATCGGTTCGATATGTACCTTGGTATAAGCAACCAAAGGCAGATTCCTTTCGGAAGCAAATTTCTCGAGATACGGAGTGTGCTGGAAGAAGTTCGCGTCTAATTCTTTATCAGCCAAAGACAAATTGGGTTTAACATAATCGCTGAATTCAATGATCTGCAGATCAACGCCTTCTTTAGCCAGTTGCGGTTTGATCAGATTCAAAATTTCAGCATGCGGTACAGGCGTTGCGCCTACTTTCAGCACCACCTTTTTATCGCCGCTGTTAGCGGCTGGTTTGCTGTCGCCGCCACAGCCGGCAACGACTAATGCAATGCTGAACACTGCCAGCAAAGCCAGAAATAACTTTTTCATAAACAATCTCTCCTTTAAAATGAATTTAACACAGTACCTATCTTAGCTCGGTCGGACTAACAAAAAAGCTCTTTCCGAGGAAAGAGCGCTTGCTTCTGCTTTCCTCTCATCTATCAAGAATGTTCTTGCAGGATTTAGCACCATAGCTAGGCTTGGTTGCCGGGTTTCACAGGGCCTGTCCCTCCACCGCTCTCGATAAGAGTGTGTTATTCGATTGGCATTATGATAGCTCAACTAAATAAGCTTGTCAAGACTTTTGCAAAAAATAAGGAACTGCTTCTGCAGTCCCTTAAAGATTTGTTAAATTTGTTACTCTTTACTGTATTTGGCAATGCCAACTTTATAAAAATCGTTGCCTTCGCTGTCGATACAGACGATAGCAGGAAAATCTTTAACTTCATAACGGCGAATAGCTTCAGGCCCTAAATCTTCATAGGCAATCATTTCTTCGCCTTTGATAGATTTGGCAATAACTGCTGCCGCTCCGCCAATAGCAGCAAAATAAACAGCGCCATGCTCCACGCAGGCATCAATAACCTCCTGCGAGCGCAGTCCTTTACCGATCATCCCACGCATACCCTGTTCGATCATCGTCGGGGTATATTTGTCCATACGCCCACTGGTCGTCGGTCCGGCACTGCCAACTACTTCACCGGGTTTAGTAGGGCTTGGACCTACGTAATAAATCACCTGATCCCTTACATCGAAGGGCAATTGCTCTCCCTTGGCCAGCGCTTCTGTCATACGCTTATGTGCCGCATCACGGGCAGTATAGATGTAACCGCTGATACGTACTACATCACCTGCATGCAGATCTTTGATCGTAGCTTCGCTTAACGGCGCATTTATATATTTGATAATCGCTTCACTCATCTCAGGCCCCTCCTTACAATACCATTTCTGCACGGCGTGCAGCATGGCAGTTCAGATTAACGGCAATCGGCAGGCCGCCGATATGGGTCGGTGCATATTCAATATTAACAGCTACGGCAGTAGTGCTGCCGCCCAGTCCGGAAGGACCTACGCCAGTCATATTGACACGTTTCAACAGTTCTTTTTCAAGTTCTGCATACTGAGGATTAGGATTGTGCTCCCCTACCTTACGAGTAAGAGAATACTTTGCCAAAAGTGCAGCTTTTTCCATATTACCGCCAATACCGACACCTACGGTAACAGGCGGACAGGGATTAGGGCCGGCACTGCGTACGGTGTCGACAACGAATTTGATAACGCCTTCAACGCCATCAGCCGGTTTAAGCATTTTTAGTGCGCCCATGTTTTCACTGCCGCAGCCTTTAGGCGATACGGTTATTTTGACCTGTTCACCGGGCACTATCGTTGTATGAATGATCGCCGGCGTATTATCACCGGTATTTTTACGTACAAATAAAGGGTCATCAACAGAAGATTTACGCAGATAACCGCCAACATAACCATCGGCGATACCGGCGTTGACCGCCTCGTAAAGATCTCCGCCTACAAAATGTACTTCCTGTCCGATTTCCATAAAGACAACTGTCAAACCGGTATCCTGACAAATCGGCACGTCTTTGGCTTTTGCTAGTTCGGCATTCTCAACGATAGTCGTCAATATTTCCTGCCCCAAAGGAGATTCTTCGGTGGCGATAGATGCTTTTAATTTTTCCAGCAGCTCTTCCGGCAGGTAATAGCAGGAATCTTTACAAAGCTTACTGACAGCAGCAGTTATCTCCTGAACTTTTATCTCGCGCATGATAGCCTCCTTATCTGCCGACACGTTTCATAGTGTTGGCACGCACTTCTTCTGGATCGACTTTAATGCGGGCAATGCCTGTTTCCATAGCAACACGGGCCACTGCGGCCGCAACTGCCGGCGCAACACGCGGATCAAATGCATCCGGAACAACATAATCGGCACGCAGGTCTTTCTCGTCGATCAGTTCGGAAATTGCATAAACAGCAGCTACTTTCATTTCTTCAGTGATTGCTTTAGCGCGTACATCAATAGCGCCGCGGAACACACCCGGGAATACAGTGACGTTGTTGACCTGATTCGGACTGTCACTGCGGCCGGTACCTGCAACAGCAGCACCAGCTTCGATAGCGTCAGCATAAGAAGTTTCCGGAACCGGATTGGCAAGTGCAAAAACTATAGCTTTATCTGCCATGCTGGCGATGATTTCTTTCGTAAAGACGTTAGGAGCGGAAACACCGACCAAAACGTCAGCGCCTTTGGCGATATCCGCCAAAGTTCCTTTTTTATGTTCTTTATTAGTGACTGTCGCCAGATAAGACTGGATGCGGTCAAGATTAGCGTCAATGCCTTCATACAAAGCGCCGAAACGATCAACCATGGTTACATTTTCAGCACCCATGCTGATAAGCAGACGGCCGATAGCAGAGCCTGCTGCGCCGCAGCCGTTAACAACAAATTTAGCTGTTTTCATATCTTTTTTCACGAAGCGCAGAGCACCGATAACTGCTGCCAGACAGGCAATTGCAGTACCGTGCTGATCGTCATGGAAAACAGGGATATCGCAGATTTTCTTCAATTCACATTCGATATCATAGCATTTAGGAGAGGAAATATCTTCCAAATTGATACCGGCAAAGCTGGGCTGCAGGAAACGTACAGTTTCAATAATTTTAGCAGGATCTTTAGTATCGATACAGATAGGTACAGCATCTACATCGCCAAAGGTTTTAAATAGTGCTGCCTTGCCTTCCATTACCGGCATTGCTGCTTCCGGTCCGATATCTCCCAGGCCTAGTACACGGGTACCGTCGCTGACGATAGCGACCATATTGCCGCGGCAGGTATATTCAAAGGACAAGTCTTTATTTTCTTTGATTTCTTTACATGGTTCAGCAACACCAGGGGTGTATGCCAAGGCCAAATCTTCGCGGGTTTTAATGGGAACCTTGCTCACAACAGCAAGCTTGCCATGGTTTTCTAAGTGGAGTTTCAAAGCATCGTCACGTAATGTCATACATTATTACCCCCGTAATTTCAATTTAGTATATACTAAATATTGTAAATGAATTATACTGCTTTTTCAAGTAGCAAGCGTCAGAATTTTAAGTTTTTTTACAAATTAAAAGCTTACCTGACACGATGGCACTATAATTTGTAAAGCTCAGCTTCCGGGCGTTCTCCTTCTTTAACAGTTAATACAGCAAACGTAGCTCCCATTTCGCTGCGCGGTAAAACAGGGCTGCCGGGATTAACAAGCAGTACATCACCGAACCATTTTACCAAAGGTACGTGTGTATGTCCGAAAACCACAATATCAGCTTCCAGCTTACGTGCCCACCAGGCCAGTTCGGATACCTGATACCCATGCAGATAACGATGTCCATGCGTCAGCCAGATACGCTGCCCCGCCAACGTAATAAATTCGTCTACATTTGCTTTCCCTTCGCCGGGATCTGTATTGCCGCATACTGCCAGTAACGGCAGCTTGGTTTCGGCAACTAAAAAACGTCCATCCTGACTGTAATCTCCGGTATGAAACCAATATTCAACAGGCGGCACAGCATGCAGAACCTGCCTGATGGCTTGTTTGCTGCCGTGAGTATCGCCGGTAATACCGATTTTCACTTCATTTTCCCCCAATTCGCAACAAGTTTTTTAATAGCTTTGCCGCGATGGCTGATTTTATTTTTCTCCTGCATCGTAGCTTCGCCCATACCCTTATGCAGTTCTGTTGACCAAAACAGAGGATCATAACCAAATCCCTCTGTCCCTAACGGCTCATGCAGCAGCATACCGTCACAAATGCCGTCGCTTTCCAATAAAATTTTTCCGTTAGGAGCTGCCACGGCTAATGCACAACGGAAACGGCAAGTACGTTTTACCTGAAATTTCATCGTCTGCAGCAGCAGTTTGTTGTTTTCTTCGTCCGTAGCTTCCTCGCCGGCATAACGCGCACTGCGCACACCTGGAGCCCCCTCCAGCGCCAGTACTTCTAATCCTGAATCATCGGCGATACATGGCAGCCCTGTTTCTTTAGCATAATAAACAGCCTTCAGTCGGGCATTGGCCATAAAAGTTTTCCCTGTTTCTTCTGGTTCAGGTACATTCGGCCATTCTTCCAATGAACGTAATTCCACCTCCAAATCTTTCATCAATACTTTGAATTCTTCAAGTTTACCGGGATTACGTGTTGCAATAACAATTTCTTTCATTAGTTTTCTTTACTCCGTTTCCTAATCTTTGAAGGCATCAGCCTATTTTAATTACAAACTTTCTATTTCACCATCAGCTATGTGCTGCACTAAAACATACTGCCATTTGCCATTACGTTTTTCCAGCTGTGCTTCGTCATAAGCAGTTTGCCGGCATTCACTGCAGGTATCGCGTTTCAACGAAATGATAAACGCGCTCTGATCTCCGAAACGTGTTCCCGCAGCCGCAGTCCTGATCGTAAGATAACCGCTGCATTGCCTGCAATAATGAGCGGTCTCGATCTGTTCTTCTCTGATCCCTTCTTCATCATAATAAATGCTTTTCTTCCTGCTCCAGCTATTACCGCATTTTGCCAGCAGCTCTTTTCTGGTGCTAAACCGACTGCGCCACAATTCACCTGTTTCAGCAATCAGCTGATCGACACGTTTATTACAGCGCTCATCCTGCTGCCGCAAATCGCTTTGGTCAGGTTCTACCACCTTGCTGTAGTCAATATCCGCCATTGCCAAAATGATACCTGTATTAACATAGGGCAGCGCAGCCTCTACAGAATAGCCGCCCTCCAGTACTGCAATATCAGCCTGCAATTTATCGGCTAATTTGGCATATCCCTGCGCTGTTACAGCCATTGAAGCCAGAGGATCACTGAAATGATTATCCTGACCTGCTGAATTAATGATCAGCTCCGGCTCAAAATCATCAAGAATATGCTGGATCAGACCATCATATAATCTTTGCAGTCCCTCATCACCTGTGCCCGGCAGCAACGGCAGGTTGATATTTGTACCCCAGGCTGCCGGACTGCCGGCTTCATCAGGAAAACCCGTACCGGGATACAAGGTCCTGCCGTCCTGATGAAAAGAAATATATAAAGTATCAGGATCATGATAAAAAATATCCTGCGAACCATCACCATGATGTACGTCAGTATCGACAACAGCGATTTTTTTGATTCCATAAACACTGCGCAGATACTCCACCATCACCGCTTCGATATTAACAGTGCAAAAACCGCGGATTCCGTGAACTACGCGCATTGCATGATGCCCAGGCGGCCTGACTAAAGCAAAAGCCCGCTTTACTTCACCTGACATTACTGCATCAGCTGCGGCTAAACAACCGCCTGCAGAAGTAAGGTGCGCCGGTGTGATAAGACGTGCAATGGACGGCACGCCGATATGTGCACGCTGCAAATCATTGATTTCTGCCAAACGGGGGCGGTATTCTCTGATCTGCGGCAAATCAAAAAGCCCCTCTTCCAGCAGTTGATCACGCGTATATAACAAACGCTCCTGCCGCTCCGGGTGTGTAGGCGATATCATCCAGTCAAAAGCCGGAAAAAATATCAAGCCAAGCTTCGATTTCAAAATGCCACCTCCCTGCCAATGACAGTTTGCAGGATACCAGGCTTCAACTGCATCCTCAGTGAAATAATTTCACCACTGTCGTAATAGCCATGGATAGTTCTGAAAAACTCTTTACTGATCACTTCAGCTTCCTGCCCCGGCAGCTGCCAGGCTTTAGCCTGCTCATGCAGCCATGCTGCCAAAAGTTCTTCCGCCATTTTCATACTGAAGCCACTGGGCAGCCGTTCACGCTGTCCGCTCTCCGGGATCAGATAATATCCTTCCGTAGTATCGGCCCGCAGACTGGCAGCTAAAGTCGGCCGGGCCAGTGCCGCTCCGACTGCATTAGCAACAGTTGCGCCAGCCGGTATTTCCACAGGCAGTCCCATCCGTTCTCCCAAAGCCATAATCAAACCTGCTGCGCCACCGCCGACTCCTACAAGCAGCTCCGGCTCAAATTCAGTCCCTTTAATAACATCGTTGACAGTGTAAACAGGCTGAATACTCCATTCATGCAGCATTTCATTAATCGTAGCTTCAATAACAGACACTGCCGCTTCGACAACCTGCATGGCAACCTCAGCTGCTGTCTCACCCATCAGGCACAGCTGCTGCATCCCCTTATGAGCCGCCGCCTTATCACCAAAACCAACACGCCCAGCTACTATCAAAGCATCTGACAAAGTCGGTTCACAGCCTCCCACTGCCATCGCCGGACCAATACGTTCAGGGCCAACCTCAAAACCGGTTTCTGTCCGACGGATACGGCTATCACCGCCAATGCCAACGCTTCGCATATGGAACGAACGTACAGCTGTCGGATAGCCGGCAACTTTAGCTCCATGTCTGGCTAGCAAAGGCAGTCCATTTTCCCAAAAAGCAATATCAGTAGTCGTCCCACCTACATCCAGCGAAATACTTTTCACCTGCGGTGCGCCCAGGGCCTCTATACCCAAAACGCTGGCTGCCGGTCCTGTAAAAATAGTTTCCACAGGCTGTTTCAGCGCTATATCTAACGGCAAAGTTCCCCCGTCAGCCTTTAACACATGTACCGGTGCAGTAATATTGCGTTCCTTCAGGCTGTCTTGTACCTGACGGCAAAAATTTTTAAAGGTTTTATAAACAGCAGCTGCAAAATAAGCAGAATTAGTACGCCGCACAAAATTCAATTCGCCTGATAACTCCGAACCGAGAAAAATTTTCTCATAACCGCAATCTTTCAGTTCCCCTGCAAGTGCATATTCATTTTCAGGATTACGTACCGAAAATTTTCCGGACACAGCCGCCATTTTGTTTTTTGCCTTAGACAGTAAGCCCTGATGCTTCTGCCAGTCAATACGAGCTGTTATTTTACCGCGATGATCGACATAGCCGCTCACATAATAAGGCTCTACAGGAAAGCTCTTACTAACATTCATTCCCGGTCCTGTCATCACAGCCAAAAATACCGGATCAGTTCGGCCTTCTGTTAAAGCGTTAGTTACGATTGTGCTGGAAATCACTACCCGTTCAATATTATAAACTTCCTGCTCCTGCAAAACCTCATCCAGAGCTTCTAAAATACCTTGCAATACTGCTTCATGTGTTGTTCTGCGTTTAGCCTGCGCTATTATTGTACCTCTCCCTATCAGCACGGCATCTGTAAATGTCCCGCCGACGTCAATTCCCAGTAGCATATCCTCACCCCGCTTTTCCGTACATTCATTAACATTTTATAATTCCATATCCATACTGAAAAAACCTGCCAAAAAGAAAAATTATTCCAAAAAGAAAAACCGCCTTCCGGCGGTTTTAATTGAATTTTTATATTATGCCAGCAAAGCCTGCAGCTCATCTTTATGCAAAGTAATAATTTTTTTGACAGTATAGAGCGCAGTTCGTCCACGGCAATCCAGAAACAGCGCAATGTCCACATCCGGCATGCCTTCGACAGCCTGCTTCAAAGTAACGCCATGTTCCGGCACCAGCTCAAATTTTACAACCATCGTCTTCTTTACACCAGGTCCAAGCAGCATTGCTTCGAAATAATCATCTTCACGCGGCGCTTCTTTTAAATTGACGCGTCCGCGCAGCTGGGCATCAGCATATTGTTCCTGCGGCAGATACACACGGATAAATGCATCCAAGATAATGCCTTCTTCTTTGCCATCGTTATGCATCGGCAGCTCAACTTCAAACTCCAGCTTATTTTCGCTGCGTTTAATCAGTCTGGCTTTAGTACGCTGAGTAACTTCAAAAAACATTTCTTCCTTGCCCTGAAGCAAGATATATATTCCGATTACAACAACTGCCAATAAAATCAGTGCTGCAATAACTTTTAAAATGAAAAGCATTTTTTAGCCTCCTTAACGTGCTCTGCGATAGTTTTTTATAACAACGACCGGTGTTTTCTGACTGCCATTACCAAAAGGATTATCAATCAAAATCTGTGCTACTTCATCAGCATTAACACCCTTGGAAACCCCCAGAACACAGGAACGCTTCAAATCGTTAACATCCGCTACTGCCGCTCCAAAAGCACCTGTGCCGCTGGTAATTTCCTCGGCTACTTTACTGGGGTTATGCGGTCCGTAAACAATATGCTTGTCATATGGAGGCATCGTACCCGTAACGTCATCGATCAAACGTGCCTGTTCTCCTGCCATACGATAAAATACACCGGAAACACCCACGCATTTTGCCGCAAAGCCACAGATAACAGCAATCAAAACCCTCATTCCGCCTTCAGCATCGATCAGAGCCTGCATACTATGCCAGCCAGAGATACTGCCCTTGGACGGAAATAAACGGCACAAAACCTTTGCCAGCAAACCTGGCTTAAAATCCTCACTGCGTTTGGCCCCGCCCTGTGTAATAGCCACAACGCTTTCAGCAACACAAACTACATCATCAGGTCCTATCTTGTCTCCGCCATATTCAACAATGGCTTCTACGATATCGTCGTGATGGGTCAGGATACGTGTCGGAACCGGCACGATTTCAAATTTTGTTTCCATCTTCTCACTCCTTGGCTGTTTCCTGCTGAAACAGCGCATTGATTTTATCAAAATAACAGGCATCTAAACGAATAATCTTTCCCTGTTGGTTGGTAAATAAATTACGGGTCCTGCCTTCAACCAGCACCACGCCATCAGCAAGCCGTATCACCTTGTAAGCAAAATCCATTTTAGCCCGGCTGAATTCAGTCATTATCGTCTGTACTTCAAACTCATCATCAAAAGTACAGGAATTTTTATATTTCACATGCACTTCTGTAATCGGAAAAATAACACCGTGTGCCATTAAATCCAGTAATTCAACACCTGCGGCACGCAGATAAGCCACACGACCCATTTCAAACCAGCGCAGATAATTGGCATGATGCACCACGCCCATCATATCTGTTTCTACAAAACGCACCCGGTCACGGATAGCAATCATTTCGGCTTTCTCCTTTACTTACTTTCTTCAAATAAAACTAATTTATATTATACCACTTTTTACCATCAGGCTTCAACCAAAGTCAAAATTCTGCTTACAGCCTCTTTCACTAACGAAGCCAGTGACTTAGGCTCCACGCCAACTATTTCAAAATGATTTTGGCTCACGGGCAAAAGAACTTTTTTAGCAGCAGCGCTGCCGACTGCTTCCGCAATACGTGGAGTGATTTCACCCATCATAGCATTGGGTATGATGATGCCGATAGGGCCGACGATCAAATCTGCTGCAGCCGCTGAAATACAGATCGCATTTTCTCCTGTGGCTCCGCGTTTGACTCCTGCTTTGAGCATTGCTGCCGTTGCCAAAGCATTAGTTCCCAACCCGATAAGCTCAACCTGTTCCGGAAGCTTGCCGGTCAATTGGCTTACGACCTGTGCGGCAAGTCCGCCGCCCATTCCATCTATCACAGCGATACGCATAATCTTCTCCTCACTTACGTCTTATATTTGCTTAATATTATAACAAAATATCTCTTTAATGAAAAATTTTCATAAATTTTACTTTGAAACACGAATTTCATCAGCTGAAAACATTGAAATTATTACTTTAATAGTCGATAATTATAATATAAGATTAAATTTTTCATTATTAAGGAAGTGAACATCATAGATACTTTACAGGAACTTTATGCTAAAAAGGGCTTTATCTGCGATATGGACGGCGTCATCTATCACGGAAACCGTTTACTGCCCGGAGTAAAAGAATTTGTCGACTGGCTTTATAAAGAAGAAAAAGAATTCCTATTCCTGACGAACTCCAGTGAGCGTTCTCCCAAAGAATTGCAGCAAAAATTAGCGCGAATGGGACTTGACGTTGATGAAAGCCATTTTTATACCAGCGCTTTGGCTACTGCTAAATTTCTGGCAAGCCAGTCTCCAAAATGCAGTGTTTATGTTATTGGCGCACCAGGACTTGTCAATGCTCTTTATGATGCCGGTATCACGATGAACGATACTAATCCTGACTACGTAGTTGTCGGCGAAACCCGCGCTTATAATTATGATATGATTTTAAAAGCTGTAAGCCTCCTACAAAAAGGTGCACGTTTAGTAGCTACAAACTCTGATCTGACGGGTCCCACTGAGACCGGTATCATTCCCGCCTGCCGTGCTTTGGTTGCTCCTATCGAACTTGCTACAGGAAAACAGGCGTACTTTGTAGGCAAGCCCAATCCTCTGATGATGCGTACCGGTCTGAGAATGCTTGGCGTCCATTCAGATGAAGCTGCCATGATAGGCGATCGTATGGACACAGATATAGTTGCAGGAATGGAAAGCGGCCTGACTACGGTCCTGGTACTTTCAGGTGTTACTGACCTTGAAAATATGCAGGTTTTTGCTTATCGTCCCCGTTATATTTTAAATGGTGTTGGTGATATCGTCCCCAAATAATATAGTAAAAGAAAAAGCTCCTGCAAATCAGGAGCTTTTTTTATTGATTGACACGCTTTTGAAAATTACCAACAACAAAAACATTTTCTTCTATAATTATAAAAACTTCAGGATCGGCAGCCAAAAGCAGACGCCGCAGCTGCAGAAATTCACTTTTGGAAACTACGGTCATCAGAATTTCTCTTTCTTCATTTCTATATGCACCATAAGCATTCCATTTTGTAACGCCACGATTGACTTTTTCGAAGATTATCTTTTCCAATCCTTGCTTTTTCGTAATGATCAGCATCGTCAGCATTATATTCTGGAAATGTACCTTATCCAGCACATAATAAACGATACCCGTAAACAAAACTGAATAAATTGCCTGGGAAATACTGAAAATTACCGCACATGTCCCAAAAATAAAAATATTCAGCATCGCTGAAACCTTACCGACACTCAAATTTGAATGCTTCTGCATCAGTAAAAGTCCCAAAATTTCTTCACCGCCGCCGCTGCCGCCAGAAAGCAAAGTCATCCCGGCACCAATACCGCAGATCACACCGCCTGCTACACAGGCCGTCAAATGTTCGTCGACCAGTAAATGATCTGCAATCGGCACTACAGTCAAAAACAAGCTGTACCAGCAAACACAGTAAATGGTTTTAGCAAGAAATTCCTTCCCAAAACGTTTCACGGAAACCGCCAGCAACGGTATATTCAAAATAAAATATAAAATACCGGCGATATTGGTATTGCCAAAACTGATACCGAACCAGCTTTCCATGAAGTGTCGTATGAGCTGGGCAATACCTAAAAATCCCCCATTATACAGACCAACAGGCACTATAAACTGATTCAAACCTACAGAATAAATCAAAGAACCGATAACAATCAATAACGTCATTCGCGGCGTCAATAACAATCTGCAGTAGCTCATAAAGCTTTCCTCCGCCAATATTATCTAATGATTTGATTATATATAAAACGCAGAACTAAGTAAATCCCTTAGAAAAAATTTAATATTTATTTTACTGCACTTCCTGCTTCTTTATTATATTTTTTATTTCATCAACCCAGTATAAAACTTGCAAGAAGCTTGCCGTTATGCTATAATTCGCTATGGTGCATTGTGCACCAAACACTATGCGCCCGTAGCTCAGTGGATAGAGCATCGGCCTCCGGAGCCGTGTGCGGTGGTTCGATTCCACTCGGGCGTACCAACAAAAAGTACCGTCAAAGCCTAGTTTTCAAGGGCTTTGACGGTTTTTTATTTTTCTTTCCAAATCTTCCAGTGCTTAGTAAACAGTCGCGAAATCGCATCAAAAAGTGGTAAACTGCGACCAAAAGTGCGACCACTTTTTCAGGTTTTACTACTCTTCTTTTCGACGCATTTGTCCCAACCATGTACAGAAAACTTTACCCTCTGCTGCATCAGGATCTTCCATATATGCTTTAGCCATTTTTACATACGTTCCTACATCACTGCCTAAGACATCGGCGTAGTCACTATGCATCATATTCATAACATAATAGAAGTCAGCCTTTTCTTTAATATCATGCTTGGCAGCAAGAGAATTTGTTTGCTCCATGCTCCAGTGCTCACCATGAGTGCCATCGACATTTTTCATATGAGAAACAGCTTTCTCCGCTAAACGGTCATCAAAGTGCGGGCCGCAGATCAAGCAATGGATTTTGTACATAGCTCCATAAAATTCATCGGGGCAATGCTTCTTGATTCTCTCAAGAGCTTCGCTGATTATTTCAACAAGCTCTTTTTCCTTTTCACGATCACCGACAATCTTTTCAAGGTATTCTACGTACTTATGCATCTTTGCTCACCGCCTTTTTGCTCTCTGTTACAGCAGCAGTAGGCGTAACAGGCACAGGCAAGCTTGCTACAGCACCGCAGTTATATGCGCAGATATAGCCGCAAATAAGCACAAATGAGCTAGTATCTGCTGCTACCTTCAAAATATAATTTCTGCGTGTTCTTATCTGATTAGCATATAAATGATGACCGCATTTGCGTAGTACCGGGTACTGCGTTGCTGCCGTACCGATTTGAATTACTACCGGCATCAAATTTGTCGCTGTAGAAGGAATATCTTGAGCTACTCGAATAACGTAGTTCTCACAATTTACATAAGTTCCTTCCGGAATAGTTAATACAAGGTTATTCCCTGTAACCGCTACATCGGTTGTTAAAATCGTCCTGCAATTACACGTTGCCATTTTTATTTCATCTCCTTAATAAAAAACAGGGAAGCGTGACAGCTCCCCTGTTAATAGTCACGCTTTAAGCGGAATTACACGGTGCCACAACCGCCACAGCCATAAACACCGGTTGCAGATTGATACGGGCTGCAAGTGATGTAAGCCGGTTGCGGGAACGGACGTACCGCATTAATGATGTTAGAAGTCTGAGCCAAAGTTCCAAGTTGCAGCTGAGCAGCTTGCAGTTGGTCACGCAGTTCCTGCATAACATTCGCAGTCATTAATGCGCGAGTTGCTTCACCTTCCGCATGAATAGCAGAGGTAATGTCACAAGTGTTTTTAGCATTCTCGTAACGAACCGCGTCAATGTTGCGATTGGTTTCGCAGCAGCACTGTTGAGCAGCGAAGGTGGACTGAGCAATAGCAGCCTGAACACCGCTGAAACCTTGACATAAGTCTTTTTGAATACCGAAGTTTTGATTTGCAAGTTGATTAAAACCACGATCTAAAGTACTATTCAGATTGGTATAAAGAAATTCATTAGTCAAAGTATTTACAGCACCATTAGCGCCGCCTCCGAAACCACCGAATCCACCGCCGCCCCAGGCAAGCAGGAAGAATAACATTACTACCCACATCCAGCCGCCGCCAAACCCGGCGCCGTCTGCTGCTGCGGTACGGTTATTCAGATCATATACAGGCATTACGCCACTACCTTCCATAGTCATATAGAACATCTCCTTTAAATTTATTGTTTAAAATCATCTGGTGGCCACCGATCAGATTTTAATACCGAATTGAGAAAGCATTTGCTGAGCTTGCTGTGGATCAATACCACGTTGTTTTGCAAGATTCATAACAGTTTCTTTTAGCTGCTCAGGCGACTTACCTTGTGCCATTTCCATAGCACGCCCGAACATAGGGTTATTACCAAACATTTGCTGCATCATACCCATAGGGTTATTGCTGCCCTTGATTTGGTTAAACATTTGCATCATTGTCAACGGATTCATTTGCATTTACTGTCTCCCCCTTCACATATCGTTCTAAAGAATTTACTTTTTGCTGCAGAGCTTCAACTAATTCTGCATCAGCGTATCTCTTCGGAACCGGCTCTTTTTCAAGCGACAATTTATAATTTTGTATTACCGGCATCCCATTCATATCAATATACTTTGCATATATGCAGCTATCTGCCGGGCAAGGAAAATATGTAAGGCTTCCATCCAAATCAATTTGAGCAGCCTTTACTTCGTCTAAGCTGGCTACTGTACGTCCTTTCATCATCAAAGGCATAGGTGGCTGCGGTACAAACTGCTGTGGCTGATATGTAGACATCTGCGGCATTTGTGATTGGTAATTGGCTAAACGCTGCTGTGTAACTCCCGCCATTGCAGGATTTACAGGAGCGTAGGGATTTATTCCATACATTTTATCGCCTCCGTTTCTTACTTAAATTATCGCTTAAATCAGCCTTTATAATCCGTCAACATTCCTTCATATTTCCCTCATCAAGACATAAAAAAATAAGGCAGTCACACTTATCATGTGACCGCCTTTAGTACTCTCTTAACCGAATTATACGCCTGCCGCAAATCTCTTTCGACCGTTTGCACTGACGTATCTATTCTCATTGCTATTTGATAATTTTTGAGATCGTGAATAAACTTCAGTTCAATAATTTCCATCTGCCGTGGCGTTAACTTGGCTTCCTTGATTATTGCTTCAAATTCCTTACGGGTAGATCGAGAAAGCCAGTCTCTTGCCTGCAACCGGCAATTATCCATATAATCACCTGCTCGCTGCTATTGTTCCAACTAATGCCCCTCCGATAAATCCCCATCCAAGCTTTTGTTTTTGCTTAAGCTCACTTTTGGATTGTTCTTTCTTTATTTGCTCGCTCAACGTCTGCAAGGATTTGTTTTGCTCTGCTATTGTTTTTTTGGAGTTCAATAATGATTCCTGTGCACTCGTTAGCTCGCTTTTGATTTTCTGATAGGATAAACGCTGCTCTTCGATTAGCTTCTTCAGCTCGCTTGAGTTCATCTCCTGCACTGCCGACATGTTCGACAGCTCGGTCAATAGATTCTCCTGTCTGTTTATTATCGTCTGCAATTCGTTGAACTGTTCCCGAGACATCGTTATTGTCTCCGGAAGTTCCTCCGCAGAACATACAGCAGGCAGCGATACAAGCAATAATAATGACCACAATAATCCAATACCGATGATTATATATTTTTTCATACACGATTTTCACTCCATGTATATTATTTTCCTGTTTTTACAGTCATATTAGCCACGTGCGCCGTTTTAGATGGTCGCCTTACTATTTTCTTTTGCAACAGTTCTTTATCGGCGCACAGGCTAAATATGAGCAAAGTTATTTTGAGATTACAGACCAAACCAGCTATGCATAGCTCCCAAAGCAAAGCCGATGATCATACCAGTCCAGAAAACTTTGTTCGCCAAATATTCTTTTACTTTTTCCATGTTAGTCACCTCCTTATAAAATCTTTACCAGTTATGATGCCACCAGATAGCCTTGCCACGAATAACATCACCGCCCGGCTTCAGTTCTCCGTCGCCTGGCACATCTGGTAATTTCCATAAATCCCAACGCTCAAAGGTTGTCGCTGGTCCATAGTCGTCTAAGTCTGCTGCTTCTGCATGCGTCATTACGGTATCGGCATTGATGTCCAATCCAAGCTCCTCGCACAATACAGCTACAACTTTTGCCATGCTATCTATCTGCAGTTCTGTCGGCGGCACGTTTCCGAAATCGACACGACCATCAGCATAAGCTACCGCATCGGCGCAACACGCTAAAGCAATCCCAATAGCTCTAGAATTGCGCCGCCATGTATGAGCTTTATATTCAGTTAAATCATCTGTTGTCGCCATAACAGCGCCGTCGCTGTCAATGTTTAGGTGATAGTCACTAAAAAACTGGTGATAATTACCAGCTGACCAGTGTAGATAGATTTTATCAATATTACCTCTAGCTCTTTTAGCTAACTGCCGCAGCTCATCTAAAGTGATTCTTTTTGTCACCATTGCTCTCAATCTCCTTTTCAAACGGATCAGGTACACCGTCCCCGTCTTTGTCTACCAAACTCGTAGCTATGAATGTCATAAATGCAACCATAGCTGGACTGGTAACTTCTCGTATCAGTGCCAGTAAGTCACTCATAACAATCTTGTCTAACCACAGCCACATGTAAAGCCAAGCTGCATAATAAGTAAAAATCAGCAAAACTACTGCAATAAAATAGCCTACAATGACCGCCATTATTTTTGGCGACATTGAGGCTACTTTATTTCTAGCACTGACTATTAAGTTTTTTATTTTCTCAAACATGAATATCACTTATCCTTACATGCACAGTTATTACATTTGTTTTCAATCAGCAGTAACCGTTCACCAACTTCATCAATCCTGTTATGTGCAGATCTTGCCCTCTGATCTACTTTTGCAATCTCAATCTGCATATTTGTAGCTTTGGTCTGCTCTTCTTTTATTGTATTTAACAAAGCATCAACAGTTTTCTGCAAATTTTCTATTGCCGTTGACAACGGAGAAATTATCCATATCTTAAACACAAAGCCAGCGATACCAAATAAAAAACTAAAAATTGTTATTGCGGCCATTACTGTTTCTACCATCTTTGCACCGCCTAATCTAAAATAATCGCATCCAATTCCTCTTTGCTTTGAGCTGCATTTACTTCAGCCTGTTTATTCCAACCTGCCTGCTTACACGTACCTATATGGGTAGATAAATCAGCGCACCACTCGAACACCTGTTCCGGCGTAAGATAGAAGATCGTTTTGACAGCACTTCTATCTGCGTAACCACGCACAGGGCAGCCTGTAGGATATTCTACAGCAAAGCGATCTGTATTTACGTTCAAGGCTATACCCTGCATTGTAAGTTGTGTATCTTTATCGCTGTCATATCTGACCAGCTCTCCGCTACATTCAGATGTAAACCCGCCGGTGATTTTTCCTTCTGTCCAAGCGTCTACCTCTGCCAGTTTATTTGCCTTCAGTTCTTCTAAGTCAGGCGTAGGAGGTTCATATATACTATAACTTCCATCAGATTTACGTATATACTCATGACCATCAATATTACCGACAATAAGCTGATAATCTTCTTCTGGAATTTGTACAAAACCTTTTTCAAGCAGTTCTGTAATTTCTTCCTGTGTTTTTTCTTCGGCGACATAGGTTTCCCCACGTCTACCGGTTTCATCGAATTTAATTAAGTAAGTCATATAGTTCTCCTTTTCATAGAAAATACCACTGGCTTCACCATCCAGTGGTGGGTAGGGAATACTGATGCTACATATAGAAGCATTACTTATCCTAGAAGTTTTTCAACTTTGTATTATGCAAATGTTATAGCGTCCAGCAACTGCGAAACATTTGTTACAAGTGTTAGTAATACCAGTATTAGTTTTTGCCTATGTAATGGTTACAATGATGATCGCTGGAGCGGTTCACAGCCTTGTAGGCTTTATGCTTGTGGCTTGACTTAACTTATGCCAAACGCTACATACCTTTGTCCTTGTCCTGGTGACCCAATGGTGAAACCATTTTTAGAGATAGATGTTACAGTTACTTGGTTCTTATATAATTGTTCACCTTTATTGTTATTAGTTTGCATTACAACCTGAAACGCTGTTGTAAAAGTGCGAGGAAAGGTAGTTGTATCGCCCCACTGGATGGTGAAGCCAGTGGTATTTTCTCGTGCCCAACCTGCCGCCCCTTTTGAAACAGTCCAACCAGAACCTATGCTTGAGCTACAAGCTGTAAAAGTTCCGTTATTCAGATACACCGGCGTGTTGCTGTTCCCTACAGAACTATTACTTGCAGTTGCCGTACCTGCATTAAGATAAATTGCCTTTACGCCACTGCCTACAGTGCTGCTTCCGAGTTTTGTTGCAGTAGTCGCATTAGCTACATTGTTAATGGTAATAGTACTAGTTGTACCATCATTCTTTGTTATAGTAATCGTTGCATTAGAGTTACTCAGACCTGATAGTGATGCATTGATTGCATCTCTTATTTTTTCAACTGTTACTAATCCCTCAAGTCCCATTTTTCCTCACCTCAAATCGTCAGAATAAAGCCGGCAAACTTTTCCGTACTTTGAATTATAATATTGCTGTCGCTTTCAACGGCATCAACCATAACACTCTCATATGTACTGCCGTTAGTTCTGTACATGCCGAGGAAGTGTTTTCCTGACGCCGCTAAAGTAAATGGATAATAGCCGTCTGATAATGTTCCCCAGTTAGCACTGCTTGCTGTAAATTCAGTTTTGGTTACTGTAGTAGCGGAAGAAGGTGGAGTGTAACCTAACGCCGTCGTAACATTAGCTTTAGTTAAACTAATTGTGCCGGCTGTATTCGTAATGTTAGAACCTACTTTAACACCGCCCAACACGCTTGCCGTAGCAGTAGGAAGTGTGTAGTTATTTGCGCCAGCTGCAATGCCGTCTAACTTGGTTTTATCTGCAGAAGCCATTAAGCCGTTTGCGGTAGTGGTAGCTACAGAATAAGTAGTATCGGTAAATAATGCGTTAGCCGGTACTGTTTTATTAAGAGAATATGTCGTAGCGACAGGAACGCCATTAGAAAAGAATACCGGCTGTGTTGCTGAGCCAGCAGAAGAAGTAGTCAACTTAGCAGCCGCTGCCGCAGTTTCTGTCTTTCCAAGTTTGTTTGCTATAGCTTCATTCATAGCTGCTGCACCAGTTTTATCTTCTGCAATGTAATCCGCAATTTCTTTTAGCGTATCATAAGTAGCAGGAGCACCATCAATCAGTTCATCTTTTACTGCAGTCTTTGCCGCTTCAATAGCACTGTTCATAGCAGTAGTAGTTGCATAATTGGCAGCAGCTACTCCACCTAATTTACTACTGTCAGCAGCAGTTTCTGTTTTTCCGAGTTTGCCGGTATCCAACGCTTCAAAATTAGCGTTTATCGCAGCATCTCTTTCACGCTGCGTTCCAGTTCCAATTTTTTCTACAGTCATTGTAAATAACCTCCATCCAAAATTATTTTCCCTGCGAACGTTTCGCTTGCATTTATAACAACGTTACCGTTATTATCTACGCCGGTATTAGCATAATAAGGATAGCTAACACCATCAATGGTCTTTGTTAAGCTGACGATGATAGGACTGCTCCCTGCCTGGTGTTCCTCGGCAGATATGGTCAGTACATAATCACTGCCAACCTCTGCAAAATCTTCTTCAGTAAAATTTTTGATATATACTTTGTCACCGGTTTTCTTAGTCAGCGACGCCAGTATAACGATGCCTGCAAACCTTTCAGGGACTTCAATGATTACATTTACAGCGTCCATATATACGCCGGTAAGTACCATTTCATACTGCGGCTTTTTGACTTCCTTATAGACGCCAATAAGTCTACTGTTACCCATTGCCATAGTAAGACGCCACATGCCATTACTTTCAGTCCATCTGCTATCTGATGCCGTAAACTCTTTTGTAATAGTTCCGCTTTCAAAACGAAGTAAAATATCTTCTGCACGCTCTGCTGCGTCTTCTGCTTTTTCTGCATCTTCCTTAGCAGATCCAGCACTTTCTGCAGCAGCTGTTTCAGACTTCTTTGCAGATTCAGCGCTCGCTTGTGCCTGCTCCATAGCAAATTTAGGATTAGGTCCGGAAACAAGTTTTTTACCAGTTTCGTCCCAATAAAATCCTTCGTTTGGCATAGGTCGTGGTAACACTGTGGAAATATCTGTAGGAGCTGAATCTGATAAACGAATTGCTCTTATTGCACCATCCCATAATTGCTGACAAATTATTGTCAGTTTATCTAATGCTGCCTCAATAACATTAAACGGCCAATGTGTATCTAATTGAGATTCCTGCGTTATGGGAACCTCACGATATAAGACAAGCTGCCAGCCTTCTGGTAATACTGGAGGTCGCTCTGCTTCTGGTGGTTCTGCTCCTGGCGAATACCCCGGATAGAAAACAACTGACTTTTCCATATCAACGAAATAGTCTTTTGTTAGAGCAGTTTCATTTAAATCAGGATCGACAAGTACTACATTAATATCGGTCTTTTCCAATATCTTAAAAGAATAGCCAAACTCTGTCGCTACACCGTTACCATTATAGATAATCCTATTTTCGCTATTGCCTATCATAATCTCTCTCCTGTTCTATAATAGGAAGCACGCCTTTTCCCTTTAACAGGTGGTAAATAAACAGGCGTCCCTTCTGCGTCCAGTAAGTATGGAATCTATTTTCGCCATCAGCAGTAGAAAAAGTCTTGCTTTGGGTATAACCGTAGCACTGATATTTTTCATACAAGAACCATATCCCGCCTTTTTTATACTGAACTCCCAAATCGTGCAACAGGCTATTCATTTTCTTTGCGCTCATACCATAGTCTTTGGCAATCTGTGTTACCGACATCAAAGTATTATTTTGTAAGATGAGATCGTAATAGCTTGCTTTAGGCTGCATTTCATTGATAATCTGTTTTTGCTGGGTATTTTCAATTTGCAGAGCTTGTGCTTTTTCTGCTATTTCAGCAGCCATCCTAAGAGCCGCTGGTAAATCTTTTGGAATAATTTCCTGCTCTTTTAACAATTCTTCCATTTTATTAAAAGCAGCAATATATTTTAGCTTCCATTGCAAAACATCTCTAGTATTATTAAAGCTCATAACTAATAAAGAAAATCCATCACGTGTCATCAGATATTCTTTTCTATGCTCACCTTTTGCGTCAATATACTGGTGTTCGTCAAACCAACGAACTTTTACGCCGGTTTCCTGCAGATCCAAGATATGTTTTTCAACAGCTTTAATTACATCAGAATGACGTTTACCAAAATGCTCTGCTACCTGCCGGCTGGAAACAACTACCTGCCTTCCAATGATTTGTACTAAATTTTCCATAAATCTCTCTCCTTCCAAATAAAAAAGCGCCTACCGAAGTAAGCGCTTTCTATTAAATTCTAACTAACTTATGATACTATTTTAACTCATTTTTATAGTGGTTTTGTCGGATACATTTTTAATTTTTTTTACATCGCCTCTGCTCTCAAATCCAATAACCTTACATTACTATTTTAACTCTTGTTAAAGGGCATTTTGTCGGAAACTTTTTATTTTTCTTTCTTCTTTGAAATAAGATTAAATAACTAAACTAAAATTGACAAACTATTATAGTTCTAGTACTATAATAGTAAAGATAATTGAATTTACTGGTTTTATTATATAGCAAATAGGCGGAGGTGGTATATGTGTGGAGCGAATCCTGCGGAATTTTAGAACGAAATGGTAACGATCCATTTAAATTCGATGCCGAGTTATTAGTAAAAAAAGATAATACCCCTAAAAAAGAGCAAAAAGATAATAACAAAGAAAATAAATAAGAGAGCATATCATGCTCTCTTATTTATTTTAGCAATTATTCTTTTGGCGAAAAGCAGTTTCTTTACTATACCATGTATTATATAATTTTGCTATTTCAGTATAATATTTTTGAGCAGGATCTATATTTCTGTAAACGATAAAGAAATATAGATTTTTTACATTCATTAAAAAAGTCTGGTGCAAGGAATTATAAACATAGTCACTACCAGCTAAATTGTTATTGAAATACATACAAAAATATTCTAACTTGTTTAAAGACTCATTGATCATACGTAATACATCAATCCTAATATCAGAAGAACATATATCATTTAATATCTGGGCTGGAATAATATTATTTGTATGATTACACAACTCATGAAACGGTAAATAATATTTAATTTTTGATCGCTGGTATCCCAACGCCAAACATTCTACAGAATTACTTAAATCAATTTTTTTATTTAAGCTATCAGCTATCATTGTAATTTCTTCTAAAGTGAATATCATTTGCAACTCATTTACGTCAAAATCCTTTATATCAAAATTCTTAATTTTGTTCATTAATTTTAAAGTTCCAGTAAATTCAAGATACTCACTTGAAGCCGTTAATAAAGGTAATATTTCGTTCCCATAAAACTTAGCCATTTCAAAAGCATTTTCCTGTGCAAGTTGTTTGTTTCTAGTTTCATTTTCTAACTTTATATAATAAACCTGTACTGCAACGAAAATAAGCGAAATACCTGTTGCTATGGATCCTAAAGATGAAAAGAAATCGGTGTTTTCTTTCAGAATTTTATAAGATGCGGAACAATAATATAAAATCACAACAATGAATATAGTTAATACAGTAGTTATAGATATCTTATTATTAGAACAAAAAGAACATAACGAACATATTTTATTTTTCAAAAAAACAAACATATACAGCACTTCTTTCCACGATAGTAAATACCTTTTATAATTATAGCATATAGTTTATAATTGTGATATAATTGTGAAAGCAACTAAAAATAAACTCGATATTATAAGGCTCCTTTGCTAGTGGAATCGCTGCTAGGAGATTGAGCCTATAATAAAAACCGCTATCTGTTGAAAACGGCATGAGCCATTCGGGCTTCTCGTTTTCAATCAGTTTAGCGGTTTTATTTTTATCAATCATAAATAATTTTTAGCCCAACAATTATATTAACACAAAACAATGCAAATAAAATTGCCCATACTCTAATAGCATTTTCCATAAAATCAGATTTATGTTTTACTGCTGGGTCAGCTTTATCAATATAAGTTAGTAGAGCGGGCAATGCCCATAATATATAAGCATAGACATAATACATTTTTTTGTTTGGATTATCAATTAAGTAATTTAATAATACAGGTATCAATAAAAACAAAACAAAAACTATAAATATCTCTAAAAAACAGTTGATTTTTGGGAAAAATAATCGTATTAATGTTTGTTTTTTTTCAGCAGTTCTGAACTTAATAATACATTCTACATCATCCATTATTTTTTTATTTCCCTTATCAATAAATTTAGCCAATAATGCCACATCTATATTATTACTTAAAGAATTTGGCAAATTTTGAATAAACGCTACAGTGATAGAAAAATATCCACAACAATCTTGCATGTAACCTTGAACCCGGCTTGATATTTTCTTAACAACATTATCAAAAAATAATGAAGTAGGAAACAACGAGGTATTTTCTTCAAGAAAACTAATTGTTTGGGATATTAGTACCTCCAATAATGTATTTTTATCTCGTATTACATCATTGTGATTTAAAAAGTCTGAATCCACTAAAAGCTTATATACCATATAGGTTTTTACACATATGTATTCTTCGATAAAGTTTAAATAAGGTTCACTAATTCCATCTGAAGAAGTTAAAATGCATATATTTTGACTTTCGTTAGAAGAAATAGTAGATATATCCTTGGCTAATAATTTAATAAGTTTCATAGAATCTATCATTTGTATCCCTCACTTTTCACAATTATATCACATTCGTAATTTGTTGAAAATAACACTTGACTTTTTCGGGCTACAAAAATATAATTTAATTAAGGGCTACGAAAAAGGAGGTGAAAAAATGGTAGCTAAAAAAAGAGGTCGTCCGACAAATAATCCCAAAACAAATCCTATTCATGTTCGATTAGATGAAGAAACTTTATCTGTTTTGGATCGTTATTGCAAACAAGAGGTTATTTCACGAACAGAAGGAATAAGGAGAGGCATAAAAAAATTAAAGGACGATATAAAAAAATAAGACTGGCCGCCGTGGAAAGCAAATACCAGTCTTATACACAGAAGCAAGTGCTTCTATGGAATATTGTAACATAAAGCACTTCTTCTTTCAAATTGAAAGGAGTTGTCAGCATGAATAACATCAAAAGTTTAACTTTAGACAGCCGTGAAGTAGCAGTAATGCTTAACAAAAGACATGACCATTTATTGAGGGATATTGATACTTATATTAGCTATTTAGGTCAAAACCCAAAATTGGGTTCTGATGATTTTTTCAAAGAAACATCCTATAAAGCTGGTACTGGCAGACGTTATAAAATCTATCAAATAACCAAGAAAGGCTGTGAGTTCTTAGCCCATAAACAAACCGGTCGTAAAGGGTCGTCGTTTACTGCATCTTATATCAACCGGTTCCATGAAATGGAGGAACAGCTCAATAAAAAGCCTTTACAGCAAAAGCTTATTGAGGAGCCATATAAGCCTACAGTAAAATATTGGAAAGGCGTACCGGTATTAACTAAGTTAGATATAGCTATGATCTTCAATGTTGATGCATCGTCGATTCAAAATTATATTCGCAGACCGTGGTTTATGACAGAGAGCGTAGATTTTTATTTCTTACGTGGACGTGATTTGTTTGAGTTCCGCAGAGAGAATAAGATTAAGCATGCAATCGTTGCATTGCTGGTGCTCACTGAAAGCGGAGTTAGAAAGATATACGAAGCTAGAAATCGAAAATTTACACCTGCTGAATTGTTCCCAGTAAAATCGTCGTGTGAGCCGCAAAGACCTATGCTTGTTAATGCACCTATGAATACAGAGCTGCAGAAGAAGATAAAGGATTTAGAAGGCAAACTGATTGCTCTACATGAAGTTTTAAAGCTGTATAACTACTGTAATACGCCTGAAAAATCTCAATGTTTTGCCACAACAATAAAAGACATAGGAATTAAAATATCGTGTGATGCACTTGATATCATCAATACGAAACTCACTTTAATTCCTGCTCCTGTGGGATACTAAAGTTAAACCGCCCCAAAATTGGGGCGGTTATTTTTATTCTTTTAAACTATACTTCTCATTTGCCATGGTAGCAATCCTTATAATATCCTGTTGATACTTATCCATCTGTGTACGTTTTTCCTGTGCAGACAACTTAGGATTATTAAGTATTGTCTTCCGCTTCTTATTAAGCGCACGCACTTTTTTCATTGCATTTTTTAAATTATTCCAGTTTTTAGCATTTTTACCTAACTTACCATAAGCATTAAACTCTTTACTGGTATCATTATAAAGCTGGTAAAAATCCTCTATATTCTGGCTTCGTTTACCCGGCGTATATCCGAAACGACCAATAACAGGCTTTTCATTCATATATTTAGCCGGCAATTCATTTTCACGCCCCAAAACAGAATCGCCGATCATAGCATTTAATGTAACTGCCCCAGTAGCACCTACATTCTGAATCAAGTTATCAATTTTCTTCGGAGAAACATTCAGTGCCTGACCAAGTTTTATTGCAGTCATGCTTGTATAAATATCATATTGTTCTCTATCTGGTAGATTCTGCAAACTTACAGGTACAACATTCTTTTCTGTAAAGAAATTATAAGATGACTGCCATTCTAAAAACGGTTTCATAAAAGCAGGAACATAATCAGGCAGCATTGTATCAAGCGTATTAGAAGCCCATTTATTCATTGCATCAGGATTATCATCAAGTATTTTACTAAGTCCTCTTTTAAATCCGCCAGATAAAAATGCAACTTCCTGCGGTAATGGAGTTTTTACTATTTCATCACCAATTCTGGCAATAAAATAATTGTCCCTAATATCCTGCGGAACATCTTGATACCAGTCTTCATCATGAAACGCCAACCATTCAAACAAAGCCGGTAATATTATTGCCGTTCCAACTCTAGCTCCCAAACGTACAGGATGAGCCTTAACTTCTCTAATAAGCCTGTCTGTACCCTGAATAGCAGCATTAAAAAACGGCACATATCTATTATATTTCCGTCCTAAACTGCCAGCTCTACTAAAGTCAGTAGTTATTTCTTTTGCATCCATCCCAGCTTCCGAAATGCTTTTTCCTCTCCTGCGTCCTGCAGCAAATTCACCTAATCTGGCAGCTTCCTCAAGAGATTGGTTTAGCTTTTGAAAAGCCTTATAAACCATTGTGCCTTGCTTTATACCAGGAGTTTCTTGCAGTTTCTGCCATTTTAAGCTTGCTCTATCTGTAGAAATACGTGTCGTCATCGGTACACCAGCCGCTTCAAACTCTCTATACAGGCTGCTTTTTTTACGAATATTGCTTCGAAATGCTTCCCAAAGTCCATACATCGTATTGCCAATTGGTTCGATAACAGGAATCGTTGTATTATTAGAATATAAAACAGAAGTCAAAATATCTCTGGCAAAGTTAAAAGCACCAAAAGCCGGTGTTCCAGTTGCGCCAGCACGCATAACTTCGGCTGGTGTCATAAATACTTTTTCAACAATATTAAATGTTGGCAAACTTAAATTAACCATTGCATCATATAGTTCTGGTGCCGTTTGATATGATTTCTTTTCGCCGTTTTCCCATACAGTAAACACAAAATTCTCTGGTGATCCTTTACCTTTTAAATCTGGCCTTTCTTCTAAGTAACGTCCAATCCCTTCTACATCCTTTAGTCTTGATAATGCCAGTCCTACTTTATTTCGTTCGGCAGCATCTATAGACTTCTGTGTATAGGCAATTAAACTGTCTAATGGGTCAATGACATTCCATTCTCCACCATATTCAACTAAATCTTTTATTGGATTTGCGACATTGGCAAGTCCATTCTTTGGTTTGTAACCTGGAATATTTTTTGCATCCTCAAGTGTTCTATCTCTATACATAGGAACATAATTCTTGTATTTATCAGATAAAATTTTATGTTGTTTTTCACTTATAATATCAGCATCTTCCAATATAGATAAAACATTATCAAAATGCTGATAAACCTTCTCTGATGCAGCGGCAAATTCCTTCGGAGCATTTTCTACAATACTTACTGCAAGATTCTTCTCCATAGGTCCATTATATTCTTTATGAATATTTTGTAATTCAAGTTGCCGTTTAGCAGCTAAATATGTAGAAAATGCTTGCCTGTTATCCTTATAACCATTACTACGCAGGTAATCTTTAGGAAACCGCACACTATCCACGTCTTTTAGAATATCCTGCAATGTAACAGCATACTTTAATTTGTTGTTGTAGACTTTATTTAAAGCCTCAATAACGTCTGCAGGTCTGCCCTTATCATCTAAAAGCATTGTAGCCCTTGCTTTTGAACTGCTTGCAGCACTTCTTGCGAGCAAATAAGGGTTATCTTCATATGATAACTCTTTCCCAGTTTTTTCAACAACAGCTTCAACAAATTTATTTATAGGGTCTTTGTCATCAACTGCATATTTATATGCATCTGCAAAAACATCTTCTGCTTTTTGAGCCATATTTTTTAAGTTTAAATCATCTGCAAAAGATATGGATGCTCTTGCCCTTGCTTGATCGCTTTGCAGAGAATAACGATGCATTACATCAGCAAGCCTGTCAAACTTTTTAGCCAAATCTTTATTATTCGGGTTACCTAATGCTTGAATAAAATTTTCATAATACTTAGGGAAATTCCGCTCTGCCATTTCCGGATCAGCAAATATTTGCCGTGTAAATTCAGCAATACCCTCTGCACGTTTTTCGGCATTAGTATATTCTCTGAATATACTATTATCACCCCATACTTTTTCTGCTCCAGCTATAAGTTCCGCATCACTGCCCTTAACTCCTAATTTTTTATCTAAAAAATGACCTATTTCATGTGAGTATGTAGCATAATCAGCAAAAGTCCTGCTCCTGACAACTTCTGGCCCAACTTTAAACAACCCTTTATATTTTTCACCAACGCCGCCAATACGAACTGGAACGATTGCATTGAAAGCAGCTTCAACCTCTTTTCTAGTAACTGGCTTAATTTCATCTCCGCTTCTAGTTCGTCCAGATCTACCAAAAGTAACTTCTTCTCCAGTTGACTTATTCCCTAAAGAATATTGTTCTGTCTTTCTATTTTTTAAGTTGACAAAGTCTTTTTCAGTGGGTATATTTAAGGTAAGAGAACTGTCGACTGCTCTTTCCAACATTGGGTATTCGTCCCTTGCGGATTTGAGCCATTCGGCAGTTTTTCCTTTATTTATATACCGCAATCTGCCAGCACTTACATTATCTTCATACCATTTAGTGGCCTGTTGCTTAGTAAATTTATCCTCTTTTCCGAAAGCACTAAGCATTTCATTGATTTCATAGCCCTTTTTATTATTTTTTTGCTTTAATTCAAATGGTGTTACAACCGTTGTACCATTCTGATCCTTTAAATCCAATACTGCAATTATCCTATTTTCGCCCTTTTTGCCGCTATATTCTGCCTCAAAAATCATAAGAGGATCAGTCAAAGCCCGAGGTATTTGTTTTACAATATCTGGGGTCATTCCTTCACCATTAGCAACATTGTGCTTGCCTATGGTGATTTTTTTTAGGTTTTTAGGACTTATTTCAACAGGTAATATTTCAGCACCAGCCAACTCCAAAGCGAGAGGCGTAGACATGACCGGAACGGCACCATCGCCCTCATAAGTATTTTGAACAATAGCATCAACATTTTTAGCAAAGTTTTGTTCATCAATAGCCAATTTTACCTCTGGCAGACTTTGATTTTCGCTCAACATACCTTGAACTTTACGTGTATCTCTTAACGGTTCTACACTAACCTCCTGCATTTTAAATTCAGGTAGATTCTCTTTGCTATTATCATATATATTATGCAAAATTTTTGATGCAGCATATGCCGCTCTTTTTTCTGTTTCGCCTAACAAAGATGACATTGCTGTTCTGTAGTTGAAAGTGTTCTCCTTTACTGCATGTTTTCCAGCTTTTAAGGATAATATATCAGGAATTGCACTTCCAAATGCGTCGACTATAAATGCTGACGGTTGTTCTTTTGCATACTTCCCAATATCTTTTTGAGAGAAAAATTGATATAACCCATATCCTGGCACAAATTCTTTGGCTGTCGAACCTACGCCTTTAATGCCTTCTTTTTTTACATTAGTTTCTAAGCTAGACAAAGCAAAAGGAGAAATAACTGGTGCGGCAAAACTACTTGGAGCTAACAGTGCTGTAGCCATTGCAACTGGTGCTATAGTTTCTTCTGTAAAATTGCCTGTAGCCTTCTTATACAGCTCCCCTGCTTTCTCCTGTTCTTCTGTCTGCATCGGAGCTGGAGCATTTGTATATCCGCCCTGCATCGGCGTTCCAGTCAATGCGAGTGGATTAGATACCGCAAGCCGGTTAGCTTGCCTACCGACCTCTTGTGCGCCTTGTATCGCTCCTGTAGAGAAATTACTTGCTATTTCTCCCAATCGTTCACCCACACCCTCAAAAAATTTACCTCTTTCTTCCGCAGTTACATCTTCCATTTGTTCTTCTAATGACGGTTCAACTTCACCCTGGCTATTTAAATAATTCTCAGTCACACGTTCTGCAGCTCGTTGAAAGAAGCCTTTATTTTCAAGAACCGGTTTATTTGCAAACTTTGCCAGCATTTTTTCTCTTGCTGTTGACATTATTTTACACCGCCTTCAATTTTACCTAATTTATCCCACATAATAGTGTCAAGAATATATTGTTCATCAAAGCCATTTTCTTTAGCTATTTCTTGCACATATTCCGTTATTTCATTTTTAGAAGCACCTCTTTCCGCCATATATTCAATATCTGAAAGCATTTGTTTATACTCTTGGTTATTGCTATAGTCCTGTTTATAATCTCTGGTCTGATAATTAGGATTCGCCCAAGCATAATAGTCATTCAAATGCCGAGCTGCTTTATCATATTTCTGTTGCTGAGCAGGAGTTATTTCATCAGCACTATCCATAGCACGGTTATTATATTCTTCCATTAACGCTAAATCTTTATTATAATTACCACTGTTTACATATTCCCACATGGTTTTATCCGCAGTAGTCATATAATTCGCAGGATTTCTAACTTCACGTTGAGCTTTTATCAACGATATTTTTTCTTTATTACTCAAATTAGAAGCGTTGATAAGCCTTACCGCTTCCGCTTCTGTAGGAGCTGTATTTATTTGCAAAGCCAAATCTTCCTTGTATTTTGCAATTTCCTGTTTTTTAGCATTATTGATATCAGACGCTCTAGCTTTAGCTAACTGTCGGACTTGTTTATACATCTGTGGATTAAACGGACTGCTGATCTCACTATTAGGGCTAAGATTTTGTTTATATTCACCTAAATGCAAATGATCTCCGCTACCGGCATTATGATAAATAACTTCGCCAAAATACGGTTCAAATACTTTCTTCAAGCGTTCCTTTTGAGCTGCATTGATATTACCTAAATAAATATCAACAGCATTACCAGTAATATGATTACTATTGGGAACGCCGCCAGCCCTGGTATTTCTTTCCTTATCTCTATATCCACTAGTAATCTCTGCAACATTTCCAAATCCCATTTGATTTAAAATTCCACCAATCAAATCCAAAGAATCTTTTAATTCCGGATTAAGGTTCTTCAAATCAGGATTATCCCCCGTACTTATTGGTATAGAATACGGAACAATTCCCTCTAAAATATCATTTTCAGGTCCAAAGTCCTGATCAATCATCTGGCTGAGTTTTGCTTCATCCACATATCCGTCAGCTCCAATACACTTATCGACTATATTATATGCAGTTTGGTAATAAACATTTTCGAGCCTAATTTTTGCAAGACTATTAGTCAGTGTAGTATATACATTAGGATCTATTATATCCTTATAAGTCCTAAGTAAAGTATCTGCACTGTTATAATCTTCTTTACTCATTGCATCGCCTATTGCTACTTTTAATCCATCAGTAACCGCAGCAATTTTTGCTCGCATTATAGTTTCATCGTCCCAACCCTTTTGTTCACCATAAATTTGCACTAAAGTACTTGTATCTTTTATGATTCCATTCATAGCATCTAAATCATTATAATTTATAAGCATATTGCTAATGTTATTGTTAGCTGCCGTGTTAAACCTGTTATCATCTGCTATTTGTCTCTGTTTTCTTTCGTGAGATGCCGCCGACCGAAGATAATTAAAGGCATTAGGGTTGAATTTTTGTCTAAGCATTTGTGCACGTCTTTCGTTACCTAAGGTAGAAGCATACTTATCGAAAGTTTTGTTTATAAAATCTTCTGATTCTTTAAGGCTTCCTTCTGCATTTACGCCCTGCCGTCCAAGAATACCATCCTCTCCATTAAAGAAATTTATCAATTCCATATTCATTGCATTAGATGCATCTAAAACAGCTGCTATATCATCATTCTGCATTTGTTTAAAGACTGCTTCATTTGCAGCCCCCAATCCTCTACCAATAGCCTCATACCCAGCGCCATTACCGCCGTAGCTGTTTAAATCGCCTGGTCTTTGTACTTGCCCCTGTATTGTATTTGGATTTACTTGCTCTGCATATTGACTGAATTTCATTCTGTTTGTACCTCCTTTTCGGGCATAGAAAAAGCGCTTTAACAAATTGTTAAGCGCTTAAAGGTGTGTTATAATGTTGTCCGAGATAGTTTGATAGTCGGATTCTCTCCCTGTCAAGGGAGGTGATAGCATGACTGTATACGAAGCCTTATCTTTGATGGTAACCTTTGGTACACTCGTTGCTATCATTTTGTCTAATCGCAAGTAATTTTACTTACATAAGACAAAAGACCAACTAATGGTGTAGTCGGCCTTTTCTTCAAGTCTATACTTTTCAGGAGAGAGCTGACATGCCAATATCAAGCTATCTCTTTTCATTTATTATATAATACATTCCGTACTAATGCAAGCACAGTCTGACTCAATCCCGATACAGTCCGAATTAATACCGATACAGTCTGTAAAATAGCAAGAAAATAAGCCCAACGTAAGGTCGCGGGCTCGCTTTCAATCACATTCTTGTTACGAGATGAGCTAACGCTACCACACGTTAAACTATCTCTTTTCCCATTTTACAATCATGAGGGAGAGCCAGCGTGCGACCACTGACTATCTCTTTTCGTTTATTATATAATACATTTCATATCAATGCAAGTTAAAATAAACTACCATAGTATAGCCCATATTTTTTGGGATTATAATTTCCAAAGGTCAGATTACCGCTGTTACCCCAACCATAACCATTACCACCTCTGCCATAAGATTGGGCTGCTCCGCCAGTTTTCCCGCTCCCGCCAAAATTGTTATATACGCTGAAAATGTTCGCAGCCGTTCCAAGAATAGTGCCCATATTCTGTTGCTTAGCCTGCTGTTTAACATTGTAAGCAGAAGCTCTTGCTGCATTAGCCTGATTCTTATAATTCACTACACCAAGATAGTTGCTCCACTGGTCGTTACGCTGATTACCTAAAAGCTGATTACTGTCTTTTCTATATGCTCTAAAGCTCGAATCACTAAGGTCAAGAGCTGTACCCATATCCCCGCTGATACCGGCAGCACCAAATGCGGCCGCCTGCTGACCTGCCGCAATACGGCGTCTATCATTGAGCTTTTGTTGTTCATAAGCATATTGCTCTGCTATCTGTTCACCACGCTTTGCCTGAATATCAGCATTTTGTTCTGCAGCCTGTGCCTGCGCATCATAATACGCCTGCTGTGCCTTAGCCTGCTGATTTGTAGACGAGATGGCAGATACACCCTGTAATGCTGTAAGCCCTATACCTAATGTCATTGGATCTATACACATTATATACTCCCCTCCTCAATTACGAACGGAAGAAACTCTTTTCCGTTCTTTTTTATTTTTATCGGTGCCAGGAACATTGCCCCAAGTCTAGCAAGCCACCGTATCGAAGCAGAATTGCCACTATAAACATAATTATAAAGCCGTCCATATTCTTGCACCCATTTCTTGATTAGAAGCCTTGCAGCGCAAATAAGTAGCTCTTTTTTGAAACAGCTTATCCTTTTTGTCCCCAACATCCAAATTTCTTTGCCCGGAACACTGGAAACAGCAGCTAACCCTACAATACAAAGAATATTATCTTTCATATCCCTGTAAATATAACAATGTTCTGCATTTTCAATACTACCGGCAATCAGCATTACTGCATCTTCATCGTATGCTTCTAATTCCTGCCTGTCGCTGTCCCGCAAATCTTTCAGCAACGCTGCAGCAATCTCTATTGCATTATCGACATCCGCTACTTCAACCTTGTATTTTTTAGCCACCAAATGTCACCTGCCTTGTTACGCTTAATAAATTAAATGGGTACGGCTCACTGCTTGTAATGCACAGCCTTCCGTCTCGATCAAACCCTCCTGTCGGCGGAGTAGCCTTTTTATCTCCACTATACAATTTCATATTTTCAGTCATACTAAATTCATCATAGGCGATAGCATCCTGATTCCCAAATTCGGTGCCAACTTCACCGCCAAGAGTATTCTCAACTCGTAAAATCGCTTCTGAGACCTGTTTAAATCTTCCCTGCATAGTTCCGTCCTGTAACTGGATTTCAATGTTTGGAAGCTCGATATTCATAGTATATGGTAATCCTGCAACTGCACGTTTAATTTGTATCGGCAATTTAACAGTGCCATCATCCTGCACCGTATAATTTCTCAATACACGTCCATCTCCTAACACAGAAATTGTATTACCGGCAAGATGACCAAGTCCTGTTAAAGTATCTGTTGCTTCCTCCATATCGTATTTTTTAGCACAGTCCAGCATTACATAATCATTCGGACTGTCACCATCATAATTATTATCAAAGCGTTCAATATAGCGAACCGTCTCTCCATTTACCACACGTTTTACAACAGCGTAGATACTATCTTCGTCCCCTTCTGGAATATTCACGACAGCTTCAAATTCGCCGTCAGTAATGATCCTGGACCATGCGTATACTTCCTGCTCTCTTATATAAGACAGGCAAGCGATCGTGCCATCACTACGCACGAAATAAATTATACTGTCCGGCTCCTGCTTATAAGCTGAATCGATAATAGAAAGCCCCTTTATAATTTGCCCTGCCAGTATTGTTAATTCCATGCCACCATAACTGTCTGTTTCAAAGCTGTAGCCCATATCACGAACTGTCGAACCACGTCCCTGTACAAATACAATCCTATTGCCGATTGTAAGTGGCTCGCAATTACTGCAGCCTCTCGTAGTTTGCATTTTGGGTGTGATATTTGTTGGTGTTACAACCTCACTTCCAGAAACGATCCATTCGTTCCCTTGTGTTAAGACAAGAAGGTCAACAGATGGTATCAAATGTAAAATATCAAACTGTTTTCTGCTGATAAATGATGCAGCAATAGCACTGTCGTCCGTTATCGTCCCACTAACCTTCTCCACGCCAAAATTAGGATAATCCCCGCTTTTTGACATCCAAACCATATAAGGTCTTTTGTTATTTCCACCAAAACAAAGTCTGTCTTGAAAAAAGCATACTGTTTTTGGATAGCCGAAATTGCTGTCCCATGCTCCGAAAGCATAAGTAGTTGTACTTTCGGTAGACCCAAACGGCTCATTTACCATTGCCTTAATATTATATTCATCGATATAGCTAATTATTTTTGCTGTACCATCTTTAGTATAAGGAAGAGCGGTTAGTGTTACAGTCAAATCACCGCTCGTTATAGACGCCTCTATTCTCAAATAGGTAGTGTCTGTTACTGTCCCGCTTTCAGTAGGATTAAAATTGTTTGTGCTTGAATATTTACGGTATTCTTTCCATGTAGTACCATCTTCACTTTTTTGTATTTGGAAACTTCCGGTCCAGGAACCGCCAGAAATAACTTTCCAACTTTCTCCCACTACAACAGCGCCAGTAGTTCCAGTAGCATTGTCCTTCAAATTCAATTCTACTGAAAAAGATTCTACCTCGTGCGTCAGCCTGATGTTACCATCAATCAGCCCTTCGTTGAAAATCGGTCTATTGCTTGTAATGGTTACAGTACCTGTTGTGCTGGACGGCGTAACCTTTGGATTATCCTGAAACGCTATAGTAACCCAGCCGTTAGAGCCATCTGTTCCTGAAAGGTTATTTTCATCATAAGCAACACCTTTCTTACCACCAATGCCACCATTACCATAGTTGGTTCCGTCGCTTCCGTTCTTTGCACCATGTTCTTCCGAATAAGCTGCAGTAGCTCCACCACCACCTTGAGCTACCCAACCAAAAGCGCTGCTGCTTCCGCCGTTGCCACCAGCATTACCGTAACCAGCTCCATAATGCACAGCACCACCTTTGCCACCAGCTCCCACAGTTACAGGGAAACTATCACCTTCGGTCAAATCCATCTCAAAACTGTAAAAACCACCACGACCACCTGTGCCACCTGAACTTTGCTTATCACTTGCTTTTCTGGCTACACCACTGCCGCCACCGCCGCCACCAGCTACTTCTATTGTATAACGGCCATCTTTCGGGACTGTATACGTATAATTGCCAGGCGCCGTGTAAACAGCACTCTCAACCAAATCCATAGTTACCTCATCTTCAAAATAAGCATGAGTAATTTCAAAATCGCCAAACTTCCAATCATCTTCGCTATATCTAGCCAGTTGTTTTACTGGATAATTCCCACTTGTGATATATATAACATCTGCTGACTGAGCAAATCTCAATTTTTCCAAATCAGCTTCTGTAAAAGGCGTTACTATTTCTATCCCTAAATAATTCCCATTTCTGTGGATCCGAATATACTGATCGCCTATTTCAAGCAGATAATTAATATCATCGGTAAAATTAAATCCAGCCAGAATACACCTTTTATCAGCATATTTGGTAGCAATGCAGTAAACCGTACCACTACGACGATATGCAGGTCCATAAGGACGAATATAACAATTTTCAGCAGTCAAAAGAGCATATTGATATTTATCCAAATCGACACGATTAGCAACAGCATTAGATATCTCACCTGCAGTAAATGCAGGTTGCAGTACATAAAAAGGATTTGGTCCGCTTCCTCTAGCCATAATATCACATCCTCGCAGCAAAATAATTGTCAGGGTAATCCAGCTTATCCTGACGTTCAGCTGCTGTGGTATATTTTGCTCTGCTTAATGCAGCCTGTGCCAGCTGATACTGTGTTTGTTGGATAGTTCCATTACCATTTAACTGCAAGCAAATATTAAAGGCCAGCATTCTTGCCAGCGCCTCTGTAAAGTCCGAGCTAAAAAGTTCTGCATTCTCAGCATCATAAGTATACTCTAAATATGCCTGATATACGTTGCAGCCGATAGCCTGCGTATTGTCGCTAACCAAGAACAAATCATACTTGTCCCTCTCTAAACTGCTTACATTTTCTTTTTCATTAAATATGCGCCTTGCACATACACATTTCTCTGGATATGCATACACATACTTCCAATCAGGATTTAAAGCATCCAGTTCTGCAAGCCTGATAATCCTCTTAGCAAATCCCCAACTGTATTCTCGCAATAGTCCTTTTCTGCTATGGTCATAAAACAACTTACACTGCCTTGCAAGTTCGTTATTCTCATCAATAGAAGAAATGCGGCCTTTGGCTAAATAAGCCAAGGCCATATTACAAATATCTGTATTATTCATCACGGAAACACCTCCATGTTATTTTCCTCTTTATTAAAATAGGGACGCCTTTAAGACGTCCCTAAGTGCTTGTACATAGCCGTCACATGACTATATAGGTGTTATTTAATATTTTCTCTAATAAGCCTGATTAAATCTTGTTTGCTGGCATTTACCGGATATTTAATATCAGCATTATAGAGCTTAACTCTCAATTCATTGGCTGACATATCTTCAAGCCTTCTGCCAGGTATAACCGTCTTGCCGTTACTATATAAAATCATTTAAAATCAACATCCACAGCAAGAGCTGCAACAATTTTAGCAGCCGTTGCATTAGTAGGAGTACTGGATTCACTGGCCTTAATGTGCAGATATTTTTTTACTCCCAAAGGAACCTTAGCTCTCACAGGTGCCTTTTCGTCAAGTGTAAAACTTCCCAGTGCTACAGCCTCGCTGAACTCCTCATCATCAGCAGTCTCCAATGTCAAAGCAACGCTGCCGCTTTCAAGCTTCGGTCCTACATAAAGCCACATCGGATTAATGCTGTCACCGCCACCCATAGCGATAACATCACCGAGAACACCATCAACTAATTCTGCAGCAGGTTTCTCAAAGAAAATATTTTCCTTGTCTAATCTCATTATTCTTCACTCCTTATGCTTCAATTTTAGCTTCGTCTTCACGAATGCAGTCAAGTTTACGCACACGCATGCCATCTACATTTAATACTTTAATGCCATTAGCCAGCGTTTCCATCTCAACATGGACATTATTTTTATCGATCAAGCACAACTTGAACAGCGTATACATGCTGCGAGAGCAGTACATCATAACACTGTCAGGGTTTCTCAGTCGGTCATGGACCCGAATAACATTCTCAATAATCTTCTGTTTTTGAGCAGAAGTTGCAGATGCAAACTGTGCTGCATCAATATTACGAATAGCTCCGACAGCTCTGTAATCGCGAATAGTCAGCCCTACATTCCATGTCCATTTCGTAATCATTGCTTCAAATTCAGTTCCATCATCTGCCATGGTAGTTTGTTGTCCCAGATCTTCTTTTTTCAAACCAGCGCTGCCATTTTTAGGAAACACACCAGAACAGGTACGCTCACCCCAGTTTACGAAGTAAATAGAGGTATTCTTAGAACCACCGCCAGCATTAAGAGTGGTATAACCCTCAGCTGTCGGATCATCACCATTGCCAAAATAACGATGTCTGATATCGAATCCGTTAAATTCATCCGGAACCTCGCTAAGTCCGCCATAAATAACATCTTTAGCAATACGGTCGCCAAAGCCAGCTACAAATGCTAAATCTTCACTGTAGCGAAAAGCAGCAGGGTCATTCTGCAAACGCAAAAGCTCTACGTCCATCTTATTACGGTTTTCGTATAAAGTAGTCGTATCGTTGATTTGCTTTACCCCACTCTTTTTATAAGGAACACCGGTATTGATACGGCGGATAGAAGGTTCAGGAACTTTTGTACGCTGAGTAGTCACGATGCCAGTAGGAAGATTTCCTTCCATAAAGGTCATTTCTTCTAAAATTGGATTGGATTGAGATAAGACTTCAATGATATCATCTACATTCCCAGATGGATCAAGTCTACCTCTCCAGTCAGCCAAAGTATAAGCTAGTTGATTTAAAACTGTCATTATTCATTCATCCTCTCTTATTTTAATTTAGTAAAATCTGTTTTGTCATAGAATTTTTCAAGACTATTCCTCTGTGCAACAGGAGCACCAACACCTTTGCCAGGATCGCTTTCCAACAGCCTTCCGAGCATAGAAAAAGCGCGGATAACTTCAATTCTGTTACCTGCGCCTGTTTCGTTTAATGCCTGTCTGATACCCGGAACAGCTTTCTCTACATGCTCCACCGCAAGACCGCAAAGATTGATTGTACTATCAAACTCTGTTCCGAGCTCTTTTTTTGCCGTCTCGCCCCAGTTTTGGATTTCTGTATTTCGCTGTTCGATAACAGCGGTCATAGCAGCTTCTGCAATACCCTTCCCCCACTCACCGCCATACTTAACGATAGCGTTCGCCTGCTCGTTGTTAAGTCCCATATCCTTAATAACCTCTACAAACTTATCGCTTTCTTCCTGGCTGAACTCAAAGTCCCCCATAGCAGAAATAGTTTCTTTAAAGTCATAAGCGATCTGTTCAGCGTTTTCCTGAGATTGGGTTTCTGCTTTACCCCCAAGAAGGGTATCCTGAGATTGGGTTTCATGCTGTGTGTCCTCTTGCTGCTCAACTGTTTCTGTGCCCTGCGTGTTATCGTTGGCACTTGTGTTGATTTCATCTTCCATTATTCATCGTCTCCTTCCAATTGTTCGGCAACTATTTTCTGTGCCTTGATTTGAGTATTTATATATTCAAGCTCAGCTTTTTGTTTGAGCTTTACTCCAGTGATACCAAGATTTTGAATATCGTTTAGGATCAATAAACCAACTTTTCGCATGCCCTCGTTATAAAAGGTCTGCGAATTACCAGTGAAGTTATCCGCATTAACTTTTGTTTTGTCCAGCAACCGCATTAAAAACCAGCGTCCGCTTTCGCTATTTAAGATGGTCAGCAGCGCATCTTGATCGCGTTTTTGAAGTTCTCTATAGAAAAACTCCTGCAATTTTGCTTGCCTGCTGTTTTGGTCTGTAATCGACTTATACACCACCTGCACCACCTCCCATACCAAGCCAAGCTGCCATTGCCGGATTTCCGTCATTTGCAGCCTCAGTCATGTTTTTTGCAGCCTGCGCTGCCGGTGCTGCTGCCTGCATAAGAGCCATTGCTTCCTGTGCCTGCTGCTGCTCTTGTAACGCCTGCTGCTCCTGCTCAATGAGCTTTTTAACGTCATCATCACTACGTTGCATAGCGGCAGGAGCGCCAAGCATTTCAAAATATTTGGACAAAGTTCCAATAGGATCAACTTTTTTTAGCACCTCTGGCCAAGCCTGCGCCATCTGCAGCGTAGTAGCAAGAGCCTGCTCAATATTAACAAGCCCACTCATTTTCTGTGCCTGTGCCAGCGGAGAAATATACTCAATTTTGATATCCTCATTACTTATGCGGTCCTGAATTTCAGGCGGTATCGGAGGGAAAGCTCCTGCTCTTTCAAGGATGTTATATATCCTTACAATGATTGGCGTTAGAAACTCATCCTGCAGACGTTCCACCACAGGACCAAGTTGTTGTAATTTTTCCTGTGTGCGCTCCATAACCTCACGTGCTGTCATCTGCCCGTTATCTACACTATCCAGCATCAAGAACAAATCTGCACTATAATGCCTTTTGATTGCATCCTCCGTGCGAATGATCTCCTGTGAAGCATGGTCAATATCTAAATTGATCTGGAATAGCGGCTGAACAAACTGCTGTGTCTGATCGTCTACAGCGGTCATTCCTCCAGGGATAAGATTGATACCACCATTGTTCAGCAGCGAAGCCGGGCCTTTCATCGGTGGCTTAACTCCAAGTTCAATGGCTGTCAGCAAGTCTTTTTTCATCATTTGAAGAGACTTACTGTCACCTTCGGCGAACCACCCTGGTCCTTTGGCATACGGCTCAAGACCATTGACGAGATACCTTGCAACTGGTATAGCCCATTCTTCGAATCCACCTACATATAGAAATTCATTATCCTGTGACTTATCAAGCCAATAAACTGACCTATAAGGCATATTCAACCTATCCATATATCCTGGAAGCCGTTTGTCATTTGGTTCTACAAGCCAATTTACAGTATGTTTTTTATCAAGTCCGGTGCCATTGGCTACCTGCTGCTGCAGATGTTGCGGCAAACTTTCACTGCCGAAACAATCTACAATCTGTGATAATGTCATTTCATACTTGCGTGCGAATGTCTGTACTTTTCCAAACCCATCTACACCAAGCGCATAAGTCCCTATAGTCATAGGAACGCATCTAATGCCTGTATTTGGGTCATAAAAAATTGCCATTGGGCATTGTCCAAATGGCAATTCAAGATATACTGAATGTATGCTGTTATAAAAATTACTTTTTGAAAGCACCGCGGCTACAATTTCCTGCCTTATGTCCAGTACTCTTGTAGCTTCAATATCGCCACTCATAGCGCTATTGCTAAAGCCTAATTTGAACCACTGGCGACTAGGCGGAGTTAAACCACTCATTACGCCTGCAGCAAATATTTGTGCAGCCAGCCATGCAACCCCCTGGGCTATTTTCAAATCACGTCTGCGGGCAGGATTAGTTTTGTCAGCCGTATTATCAAATTCACCTATAAACGGCAGCTGATAATCTCTAATCTCTTTCCAACGGATTTCATAATCAAGCCGTTTTTCATAAAGATCTCGCATCTTTCTAACTAATTTTCTTTTTTCTGGCCAGTGGCTTTTTAAAGATGGTCCGTCTGACGGGTGCGTTTCCGCAGGCGCTCGTGCCGCAATTGTTTCAATTTCTTTCTGCTTTACTTTAGCTTTAGCCATTTTCAAACTCCTAACCTAAAGTTTTTCTTCCAGAACTGCTGCCTGCAATAGTATTACGATCAGTAGACACTTGAGTGGAAGCAAACCCGCGCCTTTTATTTTTCTTTGCCGGATCTGTTTCTGTTCCAGTCTCTGTACTGGTCACTGTCGTAGGAGCCGGAGGCGTTTCAACAACCTCAGGCATTCTAATACTGCCACCACCAAATACTTTCTTGAAAATTCCCATTGTTATCGCTCCTTAAAATATCGAATATTCTGTATTACACATCATCTTACGTCCATACCCAGGATCACCCGGTTTTAACCTTGGATAAACAGGCCTTGCAAAAGTCAGAGCAAGACCATCTGCAAGATCGGGGCTTTTACCAATCTTTTCCTTAATTTCTTCTTTAGGCTGTAAGATGATTTTGCCACGTTTACTAAACTTGTACTCTACGATACTAAGTTCGCTTTTTAATTCCGGCATATCAGGTATAGCGCCGCCAGACTTGAGCCATTCAAGCATCTTAAAATACATCTCAGCACGTATATTTTCAAAACGCTGTTCATGCAGTGCGTTGCCCTGAAAGTAGACTTCACTGATATTGTTGTACCCCAACTGCCTAATGCGATCTATAACTCCAGCACCCATGACTCCAGCGTCAATAAAAGTCATATCGGCCTTATATCTGATTATCGCATCAATAACTCTTGCCGCCATATCCATAGTGTCCAGACCTTTGTAAACTAAAGGCTCATCTACCCATAGTCCCTGTCTCTTAAAAATAGTAGATCTGTCATCACCATATCTGGCTATATCAACGCCAAGAATAACTGGAGCTCCCTGCACGTCTTTTTCTTGAAGCAATCTGTGTGCTGCCTCTGTAACTAAATCAATAGGGATGACGACATTACTAGCCGATGCAGTAAAATCACAATAAAGCTCCTGACGTATTTCTATATCCGTCATATCTTCCATCATCGACTTAAGCTCTGCTTCATCCAACACACCGCTTTCATCAGCTCTATAAAGGCAGGTAAACCATTCTTCGCTGCGTTGCGCTCTTTGGTATATCTCATAGAACTGATTCTGCCCTTTAGGTGTTCCGATAAAATAAGCGAAGCCCTTGCGGTCAGCTAACGCCGGCCGTATTACTTCGCCCCATAGTTCAGGCTTTATTTGAGCATATTCGTCAAGCACAACGCCGTCCCAGTAAGTACCGCGCAACGCATCAGGCTTATCCGCGCCTATAATATATATCCTTGCCCCAACAGCATTTTTATGCTTTGACGGCAGTTCTATAAACAGATCGCTTTCATTTACCTTTCTACCGGGAATCGCGCTTGTGTAATACTTCAAATAGTTCCATGCAATCATCTTAGCCTGATTCCTAAACGGCGCTACATATGCGAACTGAGGGCTTATAAGCGTATTTTTGATAGCACTCTTAGTCAGCTCATTTATCATTCCTACAGTCTTACCATAACGTCTGTGGGCTACTATAACGGCGAAACGATATTTATCAAGGGCAGGATGAATTATGTCTTTCCAAAGAGGTCTTGGTTTGTATGGTATAGTTATTACTTTCAACCATCATCACCAGCCCAACGAAAAGTAATTGGTTCACCATCTTTACCACTAACCTCGCGCTTCTCTACAAATGCTGCTATCGATTTACCATATAGCTCAGATGCTTTAAGCCTATTATTCATGCGCTCTTCTTTATCGTCTATAACTTCTAACCAGAACTTTCTTAATTTGCTAAGTTCATCTATGATATTCTTCTGTTCATCTGCAATTTTTTCTTCAGTAACCGTTTGAAGTTCCGTTACCCTGTCAACAATGTGCTGCTTTGTTAACAGTCTTGACGCAGCCTGCCTTGCGCTTTTTGCTGAATACCCTGCATCAATGGCTGCCTGTTCCTGTGTTTTACCACCTACAGCCATAAGCCTACAAAACTTCTCCTGTCTTGGATCTTTTAGCGCAGCCATCTGTTATCACCACCTTTGTAAATAAAAAAGCACCTAACCGAAGTTAAGTGCCTTTATATTAAGTTATATGCTAAATTCTGATATATATTACCGTGTTTTATCGGCTTTTTAAGACTAAATTATTTGTGTAAGTTAAGTGGCTATTATTAAGTTATCGATACCACTGAAGTTTGATTTGCATCTTCTATAAAGCGATCCGCGCTCTCTTCCTTTTCTAATTCTACCCACTCGGCAACGGCAAAATCACCATCGCCAGGTACTACTATCAGTGCATCTTGAGGCATTTCCTTGAGCTTTTCTATTAGTTCTTTTACTAACATTTAATCACACTCCAATAAATAAGCCGCTGTATTACCCCAACGGCAGGGCTGGCAGTTGCCGGATTACCCAAACAACACACGCACCTTTAAGCGTGGATAGGTGTTCCCCATCTATGCCGTACCCGTGGCAGGGCTCGAACCTGCGACCACTGATTAAAAGTCAATCGCTCTTGCCATCTGAGCTACACGGGCAGTGTCCAAGTGCTAAACTTGAACATTTCACCTTTGCATGTTATCCCGTTACTAGGCTTCCATGCGATGTTTTGACACTACCAATGCGACTGCTGCTAGCCGCACGGTAGGGGCTATGGGTAGTTATCCGCATCATTCATACGATAAATTGCAGCTATCATATGCCATCATACGGCGAACACCATAGCCAAATATATGCACATACGGTTTATCACTTGCTCGGATAGTGAGCGGATTACTGCGTATGGCTTTATTGTAAGCCCACTTACTTACAATACTATTTTAACTCATTAAAACAGGTAATATGTCGGAAACTTTTTTATTTTATCAAACCTTTTTTCAATGCCAAACCAACAGCATCTCGGAGAAACTCCTTACGAAATTCATAACAGGTATCTCTATTTACGCCGGTTAATTCTGCAATTATTTTCATCGGCTTCCTTTTTTCATATTTTTGATACATAACTTTACCAGTAAGCTGATTCTCATGTATCTTATAGGTTTCTGCGACAACTTCAAGCCATAGCTCCGGGTTCATTATTATCGACTGATATGGTCCATATCCAAACGATATCATACGTACTGGCTCAATGTTTTTTAATGCTGCTGTTTCTGTTGGATTACTAATAAAAGCATGACCCCCACCGCCCGTATGCCCTTTCCTTGCAGTACGTTGCTCTTTTTCTTCATCAACAACTTTTTGTATTTGCTTACGATCCCAAAAGTACCGCTCTACATGCTTAATATACTGTTCTATTAGCATATCAGTCTCCTTCTAGCTTTTCTTTTTTAATCGCCTAAATAATGCTCCAAAAGGATTTATGCTGTCTTCTACGAGTTGGTTCAAAATAGCCTCCTTAAACTCTTCGTGTTTATGTTCTTGTTCGCCCTCAACAACCCAATATTCTTGCACCCATTCTCTCGTACCGTCTGCACTTTCAAGCAAATATAAGATACCTTTAGAATCTAGTTTGACACCAAGTACTTTACATTCTCCCTTAGGCACATGCACATTATCCCCTATATTAAACTTGCTCTCTATTGTTAATAACATTTGTATCGCCCTTCTTATCTGATAGATTTATTGTAAAAATACTAAACCTTCTTAAAACTAATATAAACAAAAACGTTAATATCCAATGTTCATATACAAATTCAAATATCCATTTTATTAGATCAGGATAATTCATGTCTTCACTCCTTAATCATCACATATAGCTTGACCGCAGTATTTGCAGTAGTGAGCATCATCATCTACCTCACGTCCGCATACAGGACATGCCCAGCCTTTAGGTATTTGTTGTGGGAAAGGACAGTTTGGTATAAAATGCTCTTCGACTACCAAATTTACTTCTTGTGGTATCTGCTTTTGAGCAGCTGTCAATAAAGTTATATAAGCCTCTCTTTTCTTATTCATGGGCATTTTCCAAATGATTGGTTTTAATAAAGCTATTGATCTTTCTAACTTTAGTATGTTCATTCGTTTTCACCGTCCATAATAGCCCCGCAATAAGGGCAGATTTTGTATTTTTTGCTACCGCTGTAGATAGGTACACGCTCACCACATACGCTACAATCTCCTACGGGATGTTCAGGGTGTTCAATCCAGTATCCGTGCTTGCGTTCTTCTATAATAGGTTCTTGATCTAAAATTTCCAGCATTTTATTTGCCATAATCATTTTGTTATAAGACCAATCAGCCCTATTCATGTCCATGCATAACATTAATTTAGCTTCTAAAGCATCTTTGCTAATCAATTCCATAATCTATTCGCGCTCCTGACCTTAGATATAAATTCAGACGGTCTACCAAAACTGTATTTCTCATTAGGGTTACAGTTACCACAAATAAAACTTCCTAGATGTTTGCACTCGTGGCACCAGCCTACGTACTTTATTTCAGGCTTTTTCATAATTTATTTCTCCCTTGTTGACGTTCAAGTTGCTCCATTAGTTGAGACAGCCACTTCACTTTCGCTCCACGTTTTGATCTGTATTCTTCCATTCGACAATATACATTCCATCGATAAGCATAATCATAACCATGTTTTTTATAAATTTTGAACGCCCTTTTTATTTGACGAGCTTTGTATTCTTTCATCTACTTCACCGCCTTCGCTGATTAAAATAAGTTTCAAACAAATTTATTCTCTCATCAAACCTATTTATAAGTCGGCCAATCTCTTGTACGGATCCGGCATCAGCATCATACATCAATCGCAAATAAAATTTACTCAAAGCTAATATTGATCTTTTTTTACAAATTTGGCACTCTGCCGTAATTTGATAGTACATAGGATATTCTATGGTTCTCAACTTCAAGAAATCTATACATCTATGTTCCACTACTCCACCGCCTTAGTCGCAGACATATTTTTTATTAACATACGCTTTGATATCTGCAGGATCAAATGCTCTGTCACATTTTGGGCAGCAAGGAAACATAGTGTTCTCGCCACGCCCCATATTCTTCTCCATATTCTTCAAAGCAACTCTATATGGCTTGTAGCTATGTGCTATTTTCCAAAAACGTCTAGCCCTTTCCATATATCTACTCCACTCACGTTTTTTCTGTTCCTCAAAAATTGCAACTATGACCATTGCTGCAAACGGATCTACAATAGCACCGCATCGGTCGCAAAATATTAAATGACTTTCTTCATCTATAGAAAGTTGTGGGCGAACGCAATTAATGCCGCCATATCTATTATCTTTATAGCATTTGCAGGCCGAAAAAAACTTCTTTTTCGATACCATGCCTACAAGACTTTTAATTTTCTCCATTACTCCACCGCCTTAAACTTCTCTAAAGTCAATGTCCGGGTAACGATATAGCAGCATCTTCTTTTTGATCAGATACACCTGCGTCCGCATCCCTTTCGTGTCGACGTAATATATATGCCCGTCAGCTTCTGTTACCTTGAAATCTGCCTTGTAAATAATCGGCCTTATCTTTTTACCTGCGACCTCGTAGCCAGGCTGTAAAACAAATTTTGGCTGTAATTCAATGCTTTTTACTGCACCGGTACGCTGCTGCCAAAGTAAATCCTCATAATATTTTGCTTCTTTCCTGCTATCAAAGCGAATCCCGTCAACCTCAGTTATTGCATTGCCATATTTCAGCACAGGGACAGCCCCGGGTAAATTCGCCGGCGCCGTTACGCTGTCCGAACGAATTTTACTTACAAGGTGTGCCGGCAGTTCATTCCACGTCGTCATTTATTACTACCGCCGATAACATAATTTCTAGAGCTTTCTTCTCTCGCCTTAACCGGGCATTTTTACCGCCGAGCTGACTATTTTTCCGACGCAGATGTTTGAGTTCCGTCAAAGCCTGCAGAAGTACTGACTTTAATACCGGTATATATTGATCCTCCGGCTCATCTTTAATCATTGCCATCATGGCTTTTATATCCAAGGATTTCACATTTAACCACTCCAAACTTATATTTAAAAGGCCGCCCCCCTACGGGCTAATCACCTCCGCAGGGGTATACTTCCCTTTATGCTTGTATATAGTTAGTATGCGCGGCCGTTTTAACTAAAACAAATTTATCGGTATCTCGGTTTCCGCTGCCTTGCAGTATGCTGGATTAAGATCAATCCCGATATACTGCCTGCCGTACCGGTTAGCTACTCTACAAGTTGTACCACTGCCCGCAAACGGATCAAGAACAACGTCACCTTCGGCAGTACCACATAATATACACCGTTCCGCTAATTCGTCCGGAAATTTAGCATAGTGAGTAATGCCGCCACCTGTCGCAGTTGTAGCCATATTCCAAACACTTCGCATTCTGCGTTTACCGGTATTATTCTCGCAATTACCATGACTATTACGTGACAACTCTCTTGAATTATCAAATGTATTTTGCGCTGTGTATTTGCCGCCTCGGAAAGTCTTACTATTGCCTTTGCGTCTACGTGATTGCGCTTGTCCAAAAGCTCCAACACTACCAGCAATTGGCTCATTATTAAATCCAACTGCTGGCTCTAATATCGCCTCGGAGTTAAAATAATATCTCTTCCGCTTGGCAAATAAGAAAATATACTCATGGCTTTTGGTACAACGATCTCGTACACTCTCCGGCATACAATTTGATTTATCCCAAATAATATCCTGACGTAAAATCCAACCATCATCCTGTAAGGCAAATGCAAGTCGCCACGGTATGCCAATTAGATTTTTAGCAGGTAAAGCAAACTTCGCCTTTGTTATTGCCGCACAGCCCACACTTCCTACGTTGGTACCCTGTTTATATTTTTTAGCATTCTCAGGATATCTTGCAGCACCTTTACCGCTGCCAGCGTAACTATCAGCAATATTAATCCACAAAGTACCATCGTCAGTTAGTACCCGCTTAACTTCTGCAAATACCTCAACAAGTCGGGCAATGTACTCCTGCATTGTTGGCTCAAGTCCTATTTGCCCTGGTACACCATAATCACGTAGGTTAAAATAAGGCGGCGACGTTACACAGCATCTGCAACTTTTATCCGGTAAAGTACGTAATACGGTTAGTGCATCGCCGCATATGATTTTATTCATGACCTACCAACCTTTCACGGCCTTCACAATTCTATTAATCCAACTAACAAAATTATTTTTAAAAGCTTTCCTGTAAACAATCTGATCAACTAACCTTCTAATCTCATCGCTTACCTCATCTACTGTCCATACGTGACCCTCACTGCGATGTTTTTTATAAAAATTATAAAGCCTCGGATTTAATTCTCGTAATATATCCATATCCTCAGCATCACCACCATGACGGCAGTCAAAGCCTATCCAATAGACTTTACCTTCTGTCGGCACAGGATAATTACTATCACTGCTTCCATATGTCAGTCCACCATGAACACTAAGATTATCGTCAATATCAGTAATCTCATCATAACTTTTAGCAAAATACGGATGACCTTTCGGTATTTGTACATATCCACACCTATGTCCCATTACCGAAGCTACTACTACGCACCTAAAGCCTTTATATTCAAAATCTTCTTCTACTCTGTAATTCATAATTGTCCACCGCCTATTCGTTGCTTATACTAATATCTTCCAAAAGTCTCAAATTCTTGAAGTTTTTAATTATCTCCCGCGCCTTCACGGCCCGCAGATCGTCGGACCACATCAAGCAGCTCGGGCAAATATGCACCTCAAAATATCGACCTCTGTTTACGTGACTACCCGCTATTGTATCCTTATGGCATATATCGCAATTCATAATCTCACCTCAAAACGGTTCTGACTTATTAGTGTTCAGCTTGTCAATATCTTCTGGTGTAGAGTAGTACCCTCTTGCAAGATTTTTATTTATGACTTCTCGCTTAGCTTTGGCATAAACCAAAAACGCCAAAGCATGATTCTTCCGCAACTGGTAAACAAACGTGTTACAGCAAGCTTTAACGTCGATAATCTCCGTCATCAACGCCAGCAGCTTATCTTCTGTCGGCATTTCTTTAAACTCTGTGTAAGCAGCTTCTACCTCAGCCAATTCTTCTTTAATTTTTGCAATCTGTTCTTCCGGTGTTGCGTCCCTGAATTTATAACATGGTGTTGTTGCTTTAATTTTCATAGTTACCACTGCTCCTTATAATCAAACTTTAGTTAAATCACCTTGACGACGTGTTGACTGTTTAGGTGTTACATCTGGCACTAACGGGTGATATTTATAGCACCGTTCACGATCAGCGACCACATAGGTAAATCCGCTTTCTTTGTCCACCCTCAAAAACGGCTGATGTCCACTGTACGGGCAATCACCAGTGTTAATGCATTCAGCGCATTTTCGGTCAACGTCTGCGATAAAACTGATATCGTTGTAATTACGCTGCAAGAAGCTATCGTCGGCATCAGGAAAACTCCTCTTTGCTGCAGCTCTAACTTTATCGCTTATTGGCTGCCGTAGTTCACAAAATGTTTTACCGGCATCAAGGTCAGCAAATAGCTTCTTCACAAACTCATTCGCCGCTTTAGAATTACGCTCAATAGCTTTCTTTTCTGCACCAATTTTATTTTGCCGTAGGATGGATAAGGTGTTATTAATATCTGCCCATGTTGGCCAATATTTATTATTATCAGCGATATAATCAACAGTATCGCCCCACATCTCAATATCTGTGTATTTATACCGCTCCAGGGTTTGCCTTTCGATAGCTTTTTTTTCATCTTCGCTTACCCAGTTCGGCTTTAGTCCCGCCGCCTGCCACACTTCATAAGCTGCCGTTATCTCTCTAAGTTCCAACATACGGCATATCCCTCACTTCTTCCCAGTCCAGCCCCATAAAACAAGCCAGCCTGTACTTTCTTTTCTCCGGAGGTATCGCTGCCCAGCGCTCCTTGTTCTTTGCTATCCATTCGGCTTTCTCTTGGGCTTCCTTATCAGCAGTTTGCACTGCTTCCGGCAATTTGATTTCATCCGCCCAGCGTTCATCCTGTAAAAAAGTATCAGGATCAGGTATGTACCTTCCGTTTTCCTCCTGCCACTGATTAGTTTTTTTGTATCGCTCAACAGCAGAATTAATCAAGGCATACTGTTCTTCCGAGTGTACACGCATATTCATCCATGCTATTCTTGCAACAGGCTTTTTCCGTTTCGACGGATACAATTCCCAAAATAACTCAAAGCCTTTTTCTTTTTCGTTAACCTGAATTGGATTTTGGATTTGCTCGTTCACGCACACCTTATTCTTTATTTCTTTATCTTCTTTAAGTTCTTTAACTTCTTCTTTTATGTGTCGGTTATCTGTCGGTTGTCTGTCGGTTATCTCTTTGTTATTCTGTCGGTTATCCTGCCGGTTATCTTCTTCTTCGTTGGACTGATAAAGCCGCCAGTTTACTATGGTCATAAGCTTTCCGCTCTTTGTTGACTTGCCTGTTAAACTGACGGTTAAAAAACCGAGTTTTTCAAACCGTTCTAAAGCAGTCCTAATTTTCATTATTGTAACCTCAGACGAATTACATCTTTCTTTTATGGCTGGCGCACTTGCTATAAATTGACCAGGATTGAGCTTGATTTTTTCACCATAGTAATCCCATTCAGTCTCTTTCCAGTTCGCCATAGCCAGCAAGGTTATTAATATAACCCTCTGTTCATTTGAGCTGTTCAGCCATATTGGTTTATTTAATAGCTCCCTATAAAGCTTGAAATATCCGCTCATGCCGTCAATCCTCTAATCTAAATAATTTCTTCCGATAATCTCCATAAATTCTTCTCTGCTATGAGTTTCTTCAAACTTACGTTGACATACCCTTTTCAGCAGTAAATCTGTTTGCCTATCCTGATGCGGACCATTCTTCCCTCTATGATATTCAGGGGTAAGCCAAACTTTAAAGCCGTATCTTTCACTAATTTTTCGTAACGGACCAAAGAAACAATGATGCTCCTCAAGTGGCACATTTTTCGCTCCAGATAGGTAACAATATTTTTCTTTCTGTATGATACTCTTAGCCATGCTTTACTACAGTCCTCATCAAGCGCAAAGAGTACTCAACCATTTTAGTCATAAGTTTTGTTGTGCATCCAGTTTCCGCTTCTAACGAAAACATGAGGTGAGCAATACCTGCCGCAGTTCGTGCTTTTAAGTCCTCATGATTTTCAAACGTCCCGGTTATAATAGTGTGCCCTTCTATCATCACAAATAAAGGCTCATCTTTTTCCAGTTTTTCTGTCAATATTTTCAAGATATGCTCTTTTTCTTTTATCATTATTATTTCCCCCATTCTTCAAGCATAAGTGCCATGTCAGCATCAGAAATAAGGTTTATACCAATTTCCTTTGCGTCATTAATCGTTCCATCTAATAACCGGCTAAATTCAAGCGTATTATAGGTACTACTGCCAAAATAACACTGCAGTTGTTTACCAGTCTGTCCATTAACAGTAACTTCTCCAAGATCCTTAACAGTACGCCATTGAGCTTTAAATCGTTCCGCTGCATTCGGTTTTGCAATGATATGCGTAAATACTCCATATCGCCCCAACATTTCAAGATATAGCGCATCTTTATTTGTCCGTAATTTAGCCGCCATTTCTCCAAGTAAAAACCATAATGCCGCATTTGCATCAAGGCTACGCTGCTTCCTAGCGATTTTTAATTCAAGCTGCAAGGGTTTGCCCTCGTCAGCCTTTTTCTTAAGTTCTGCGACCTCTTCTGCCTCTGACGATGATAGAGGAATCACAACGCTTGCCCCCTGCCATGTCTGTATCAGCTGAAGGTCTTTCACCGTGATCTTCATTTTGCTGCTGCCTTTTGACAGTTCATACAAAGTGGTCTGCCAAATTTCTGCACGCTATAATCATGTACTTTTTTGCTAATTTCAACCGTACATTCTTGACACATCAAAAACTGCGGACCAGTATTTTCATCAGGAAAAGCAGGCTTTGTTTTGTTGATTGGTGTAGGTGCTTCTACATTATTTGTTGTTTTAGTGGTTGATGGTTCAACAGATTGCCGTCTTTCTCGAACACTATATTTACCATCACAAAAACCACGATACACATCTGCTGCAACACCTATGTTTTTCATAGCATTACCAAGTGCGTCAGTAAGACACATCTTAAAGGCTTCGTCATTTGCCGTAAGTCCAGTTTTATATTTTTGAACAATGAAGTCGCCCCCACAACCAATGATAGGTTCGCTCCAACTCTCACCGTTTTTTATAAACAAAGCTACAGTCATATACAGTAATATTTGTTTATCCTCTAATGGATATATAGTCTTATCTAAAATTTCAAATTTCCACCCAATACCACACAAGCCAAACTGAGCAGTAATAGCTTCAATCTTCCATTGTGGGTTTATATCACTTTTTCCCCTTAGATTACCTGCTTGAATTATTTTCAATGCATCTTCAGGCGGTTTTGATAAAGCTTTATATATATCAACCATGTGTATCGCACCTCACTTAATCTGCATATTCATTCGTTCTATAAGTTGTGCTCCGTCTACTACTTCGCCAGCCTTAATAGCTTTTTTAATTGCTGTCTTGTCAGCTAAAATAGTAGTTTTAATGTACTTTGGGGAAATTTTATCAATGTCTAGGACTTCGATTGCTTCACTTTTCCTATACGTTACAGCAACCTTTGATGTACTGAAAGTCTCTCCATTAAGACTAGAAGCAACATATTCCTGTAACCATATTGCTTTATTGTTTAGACTACGTTTCCTGTCAGCCAGCTTTTTCATTTCGGCATCAATAGCATCAGCTTCAGCAAGTTTATTTTTTATTACCAAAAGGCAACCTTCTATTTTTTCAGCCCTATCCATCTGCAGCTTATCAATATCCTCGGCAGTCAATATCTCACCTGTTTCAGTATCTACCATTCTTTCAGTGTCAAGTTCTAGTAACCGTTCTAATTGTTGATCAATTTCATAAAGTTTCATATTTACACGCTCCAATTTTCAATTCTATCTTCAATAATGTTTGCACTATTTTTAATCCATTTCAGCAATATGCTCACTTTGGCTTCATCACCATCTAGATCATCCATTTCTTTCAGATTCTCTAAAATAGATTCTGCTTCATAGCGCAGCGAATATACTAAATCGTCAAATTTGTCCATACTTGCAATCCTCCAATTCTTTTGCTAAAATGAAGGTGGACGCTAAACTTCGTAAAATTTACATGTCCACCCTGAGCTATCAACGTTGCACCGTTGGTAGCTCTTTTTCTTTTGCTTTGTCATAATCACTCCTCCTAAACTAAATCAGATACTTCACAGTTCATTGCTGCTGCAATTTTCCTGAGCGTGGATAATGTCACATCTTTACCATTTTCAATATCAATTAGATTTTTATACCAAACACCACTGACTTTAGCTACTTGATATCTGGACAAACCTTTTTGTTCACGAATTTGTTTAATTTTGTTCATCTTGACTACTCCTATCGTTGTGGTATAATTACTACATATAGTGTGAACGTATATTTTGTTTTCCATTTTATCGTTCTCAACTATCTTAAGAATATTATGTAGAAAGGAGGGTTTGTTATGCCAAACACAAAACAAACATCTAAATCTGTAGCAAGCAAAGCATCCAAGATATTGAAAAACGATAACTACAGCAAAACATCTAAGTCTGTAGCTGGAAGTGCGCTTTCTCAGACTAAAACTACCGGCAAGAAGAAATAACTCTGGACAAGTTACTTTCTTCAAAGGATATGATGAACTCTGGATTAACATAAATTGTTTTACCTTCCGTTTTGACCTTAATAAATCCAGATAGTACATCGGTATCCACTTCAAACTCTGTTTTGTCGAACTCATCACCGTTCGCAAGGCAGAGTTTGTTTGTTTTTATAAGACGTTTTTCGCTCATCTCAACACCCCTACTGTCACTACAGCAGCCATAATAGCTACGTATGTTCCAATAAATATTGCAGTAGTTGCTACGGTAAAGTCTCTAATCATAAGCCTGCCACCTGCCCCATAGCGTAACCAATGTTGTAGATCATTCGTACTGCTACCAGTGTTGCTACTACAGTCAGCAGCCACATAGCAGGATACCTTGCAATACTATCAAGTAAGTCTGTTATTATATCAACTGCTGCTAAGTAAATATCTTTCATTTTCTCGCCTCCTATAAAGCCTTTAGAGCTGCTTCAAAATCAAATTTTTTTCTTCGCTGATTAGTTCGCTTTATACCATTAGGGCGGTATTCCATATTTTCATGCATAACCTTTGATAAAGCTTCATCAACTAGCGGAGGATCTAGTCTGTATGTCCTGCCGATTCTAAGATGTGGGACTATTCCTTTACGGCAATAACCTCTAACTGTAACAACTGGCAATCCTCTGCTTTGCGCGTATTCAGAACATGTCACTAGTTCCATCTTCCTGCTTCTCCTTTCTTTCAGTTTCATCAATGTTTTCGCCATCTTTAACATACTTATCTTCAAATTCTTCAGGACTTAATTTTTTTACCACTTCGACAAATTTTGCCAAAGCTTCTTCTTTCTTGCTCATGGTATATCCCTCTTTCAAAGTTGATATACCAGCCAAAGCGTGTTATAATGTTCTCGTCAGCTTCGGCTGGCGGCAAGAAACACTCGCTAAACTTTTCCAGAGAGCAGCGGGTGTTTCTTTTTATGTTGTAAAAGAACCTGCTCCTTCTTATAATGATTGTAGGAAGGAAGGTAATATCATTTATTCCAAGTTATAATTAAGTAATAATTTACAGAGGTGATATGATGTCTAAAATCACACTAATTTTTTTAACAGCACTTTTTACAACCTGTTCCAGTCTCGGTGTCGCATACTTCGTTCAATGGCTCAAAGACAGAAGTCATAACAAGCATCAGCACGAAATCCGACAAGCCTACAAAGTTTTATTTGAAACTATTTTGTATTCTTATTCCGAATGCCTAAAGAACGGAAATCCTCATCTTTGGGAGAATTCTCTTTGGACGAACCATCAAGCAGAATTTGCTGAATTTTTTCCACACGATACAACACAATTCGCGAAGATCTTGCTTCGTGTTCAATATCCCGTAGCTTCGACATTATTACCTGGCTGTCCTGATCATTTTGACGTGATTCAAGAAATCGACGATATTCTCCAACACATGCAACTGCAACAAAAGTAAGCAGTCCCATCAGCCAACAGGCACAAAATCCTAACATATAAAGGAATTCTTCCATTGTTACGCTCCTTTTGTTTTTCGCTTATATTTTTCTCAAACCGTTTTTGTTTCTTTTAAGAAACTTTTGAGGTAAAAAAAATAGCCATTACTTTCTCATCCGAAAGATGTAACACTTTAATTATTTCGTTCATTTCCGATCTACTAAATTCGGTAATGCCTCTAATCTTCTTTGACCAAGTACCTTTCGGCATTTGAATTTTCAACAAAAAATCTTTCATTTTTAATCCATTCAATTTGATTTCTGCCATAAGCATATTTGAATTCATTTTACTCCCTCCTTTCGTTTCCTTTAAGCAACTTAATTTTACTTCAATACCTTTCACATGTCAATACCTTTTGGAAACTTTTTTCTCTTTTAATGCTCGATTAGTTGCCAAGACGAAACCTTGATGTTATAATAATTTTACAGGAGGATATTATTATGAATATTCAAGATTTAATATATACAAGAAGGAAGCAATTAAATTTAACACTTGAGGAAGTTGCCAATCATGTTGGCGTCAGTAAAAGTACTGTAAAAAAATGGGAAACTGGATTTATAAAAAATATGCGTCGTGACAAAATGGCGCTATTAGCAGAAGTATTAAAAATTCCTCCAACATCTTTATTGACTGATGAGAATGTAAATTCTGAACACAAACATTATTATATTGATCCTGAGGCAGCAAAGATGGCCCAAGAACTTTATGACAATCCAGGTATGCGTATATTATTTGATGCGGCAAAAAATGTATCTCCGGAAGATTTAAAAGTAGCTGCAGAACTCATTTCAAGAATGAAAAAGAAAGAAGAATACGAAGAGTAACAGGAGTGATAACCATGATATCAAGGGTGGTTCTTGCAGACCTTCCTTACAAAATAGGTGGCTATTGCGTTACAAATGCGGATGGAGAAAAAATATGTGTCTTAAATGCACGTCTTACCTATGAAGCAAATAGAAAAACTCTTCTGCATGAGCAGGAGCATATTATAAATAATGACTTTGATAACTATTGTTTTGTTGATGAACTTGAAGCTCAACGTCATAGCCATAAATGATTTAATAAGAATTATTAAATCTTAAATTAAAATTTAGAAAAGAGGCCTCATTATGGATAATATACTGCAAGCATTAGTAGAAATATTTATTATACTTGTAGGATTTGTATTTGTTTTTGTTGGAATTATGTCGTTAAAGGATGACCAAACCGCTTTTAGCAACATATTATTTGCTTATGTTCCTGCTATTATTATGCTTACTGCACTTGTTATAGGATTACCACGTCAGGAAAACTATTACTATGCACATACGCTTCTAACTATATGTTACTTTTATAGTGCTTATAAATTCTTTTCAATAAAAATTATTAGTTTAAGTTTACTGAACATTGCTCTAGGAATTCATATTTTTCCTTTTGTCGTCCAATATACTCGTTCATCGTGGGTTTTTATTGACATTATATACGCACTTTTATTTATGTTTTCTATTGTTTACGCTGGTAAAACGCTACGACAACGAAAATAAATTCATAACTCCCATTAAAAATATGTATGCTTTGTTTCCAAGCGTATCAAATAAATTTAATATCACAAGAAATTGATAGCCTTTGGCTTATGCAATCTGGTATAGATGATGTATCTGACGACTTGCGCTACATTCAACGTGAGCTGTCTGATATACAGTCTTACCTTATAAGTTTGTAAAAACATCCCTAAAAATATAATAAAAAAGGACGTGAAGCAATGTACGGCGACGGTACTATCTGGTACGATAGCAAACGAAAAAAATATTGCTACGACTATTGTGACAACGACGGCAAACGTCACCGAAAACGCTTTGCCACCGAAAAAGAAGCCAAAGAATTTAAGAAAGAAATCCGTGCAGAACGTGATAAAGGAAATCTTACATCCTCTACTATTACCATTGGCGAATGGGTAATAGAATTTTTAGAAACATATCAAAAACCACACCTGCGCAGCAGCAGTTTTGCAAGGCAAAAACAAAGTGCTAATAAGCTTGCTCCTATTGCACATATACCAATTGACCAGCTCAGCGGCAAAGAAATACAAAAGCTGTATAATAGCTATGACGGGATTTTAAGCACATCCTCAATAAGTAAGATACATAAGTTGCTTTTCGCCGCTTACAAGAAAGCTGTGGCTCTGAGAATGGTACAATATAATCCAATGCAAGCTGTCGAACCGGTGAAAATCAAATATAAAGAAATGTCAGTATTTTCTTTTAGTGAACTGATTCGCATCTTCCGTGTACTACGGACCAATAAATACTATAAGAAATACTACACATTATTTTATTTGCTCCTGGTACTTGGCTGCAGGATAGGCGAACTTCTTGCAATAAAATGGGAAGATATTGATTTTGATAAAAGAGAAATTTGTATACAACGCGCAAAAGACAGTGGTACTGGGCAAGTATTCCATGATCCTAAAACAAAAGCCGGTATACGTTACATTCCGATTGTCTATGATGCATGTATCAACCGACTAAAGGCTATGCAGACAAGCGGTAAAATTACTTATATAAACGGCTTCGTGTTTTGCACTGAAAGCGGCAAAGCCCTTAACTATGGAAATATCCGGCGCGCTTGGTTAAAGATATGTGAGTTGGCCGGAGTAAATAAAAATATCCATACATTCAGGCATACATTTGCTACAGCAGCACTCACTAAAGATATACCTATCTTAGAAGTATCAAGGTGTCTTGGACACGCTGACGCAAACACAACCCTTAAAATGTACGGACATGCAATGCCAGGATTTAACAGGCATATAATAGACCTTTTTCAGAAGAAAAAATCAAAGAGTGCGACCAGAACTGCGACCATAAATCAGCAAAGCTAGTTATACCAACGGTTTCCAGACTTGCAACAAGCCCTCCGGAGCCGTGTGCGGTGGTTCGATTCCACTCGGGCGTACCAATGGAAAAGACAGACGTAGACTTGTTCTGCGTCTTTTTTATTTTCTCGGGTGCAGTAAAACCGTGTGCCTTTGGGTGCAACGAGGGTGCAATTGCGTTTTACAATATAAAAAATAAGCTATCTACAACATAAAGTAGATAGCTTATTTTTTATACTTAATTTAGAAACTCCATCGTGCGCCTATATTCCATTGCCAGTCTTTTGTAAAATCACTTCCTGAGCTGCGTTCTACATCGAAATAAACATGGCTGTTTTTACCAGATGCAAAAGCCGCACCTACGCCATACTCAAACCAGGTATCGTTGAAACTGTCACTCACCTTCACGCGACCAGTACTATCGGTCATCGTAACATTATAGCTACCACCGAATTCATGTAGCAGGTTAGCTTTAGCATAGAAGATACCTTTGCTCCCGATTTCTTTACCAATATTGAAGCCAACACGTCCAACCGTACTTTTAATGCCACTTTGGTTTACTTCAATACCATTGCTGGCTGTGTAGCTGTCACCGCCTAAATAACCCAGTGTGAACTGTGCCTGCGGCTCAATATACCAGCCATTTTTTTAAGCATTTTTCCTTCCATATTCAGCACTCAATGCTACGCCGGTATTGTTAAAATCACCAGTGATCTTGTTACTGTTAGTGTCATACACTGTAAAATCGTTATCCATATTGCTGATTTTTAACACCAAATCCAGATAATGGCCCTTGCTGCCGATCTCGGTATTGTAGAAACTGATCGCCTTACTGCTGTTGTCTCCGCTACCTCTGCTGTAACTGCTGCTACCATCAGTATAGCTGATAGCTGCACCTTGATAACGGGTTTTATCTACTGTACGCTTGGCAACTTCGTCATAGCCCAACTCATATGCAGTATATTTATTGTCAAAACCAAACTTGCCGCCACGACCAATCTTACTGCCCTTCACTCTGAACCAAGCACCTTTAGATTCTTCACCATTATGACGCAGTTCACCCATGCGCTGCAACAGCTTGTCATTTTCTGTACGCCAAGTATGGTAATTAAGTCCATTGGAAGCATTTATGATCTCCGTGCTGGTAGTAGGGTTCTCTATATTTGTAATTTTCTTCAGATACCAGTCCGTAGTATAGTTTCCGCTCGTATCAGCAGTTACCTGCTTATCAAGTTCATAACGCTTCCAATAGAGCGTTCCTTCTCCATCTTTCGCCAAGAAGGTACCATTGTTATTGTTTACTGTTGCCAACACAGTTCCCTCTGCACCATCAAGGTTCCCATGCCCAACTTCATTTAAATCTAGATACTGGCTGCCAGTAAACATTCCCTTCACATAAATCCTGTCACTGTTATCAACATTTGTGCTGGCATCTATGTCAAGTTTGAACATTCCATCAACACCTTGAAGGTCGTCTGTTTCAATTTTTTGGAACCCGGAAGCATAAGTCATGTCTATTAAAGCGCCGTTATTTAAAACCACATTTGTAACAGATGAATCACCTGTCATTTTCCATACAGATCCATTGATTGCGCGAATGTCTATTTTCCCTGATGCATTTCCTTGATTATTTGTTGCCGCGCCGATATAAACAGTTCCTTCCTGTTCCATTTTTAATTCAACAAACCCGTTATTCTGCGCTCCCAAATTACCCTTCAGCACTGATCCGGATTTGTTCAGGTTCCACAATATCCTGCCGCTATTATTAGCAAAACTGATGCCTTCACCCTTAACCAGTCCTCTTCCTGCTTGGTTAAGAGCAATCTCAGAACCATTCCCGTCGCTCCAGGCTGCCCAGCCTTTGATGCCGTCATTAGCATTGATATCTATGTTTCCTTCTGCCGTTACCTTACTCATGCCGCCTTCATAGCCGTCAGTAAACGCACGAATGGCAACCGCACTTTCCTGGATTGAAGAAGCGTTGATAATCAGCCCGTCATTAAAAGCAATATTTCTTATCCCGCCGGTCTTCGCAAAATTGTATATGCCATAAGCCCATGAGCTTTCACTTAAGGTTTTGATATCACCTTTACCGTTAACTGCAAGTGAGTTATGCCCTGCAGCTTCAGAGGTTCCATAAATACCGTAAGCATTTGAGTCCGAAGCAGCTTCTATACGAAGATCCTTTGCAACGGTAATGTCAGAAACACCCTCGTTTTTACTGTCCATTCTCAGTCCGTAACAAAACTTTGTTGAAGCAGCGGTAGCCGCAAGCTCATCACCAAAAACTATCTTCTGTCTGCTGTTATCGATGACATTAGTTGCCACGGAGACAGCATAATAATCTCCCGCAGAAGTTATATCAGCAGGGCCCTGTATATTTACATTCTGACTACCGACTCCTTCATTCATCTTGAAAGCGTTAAATTTAAGTGCCTCAGCATAGTTTTGCCCACCTTTTTGTACTGTCCTGATTTTTAAAGCCGTACCCTTTTCCGTTTCGAATGATTGTGTTCCCCCGGCCGCCTGGGAAATAACCCCCCATGCACGCCCACCATGCAGTGATTCAACATTTATCGAAGTATCTCCTTTTAACAGTAACAGGCTACCTTTGCCATTTTCTTCCTGATCCTCATACCTGATACCGTAAATATGTTTATTTTGAGTATCCACGCTACCGGAAATATCAAGTTTTTTATTGAATACGACTTCATTCCTGCCACCGGAAAAACTGCTCATCGAAATTCCTTCCACAGAGGAAGGATTCCAGCCGCTTCCGGTAGTTTCCGTCTTATTCACAACTTTAATATTTACATCATCATTAAAATTAGCTTTAGTAATAGCACCTGCCCCAGGTACAGTACCATCTGTCGCATGAGCCGTAATATCTAGCGCTGCGCCTAGAGATTCTCCACCAGTATTTTGGGAAACAGAAGTTTCCATATCAACATTAAGTTTTGTATCAAAAGTCAACTCTGTCGTCTGACTGGTCGTAGTTCCGCCCGTGGAAGAATAGGCATATACCCCATATAACCAGCTGTGTGTCATGCCAGGTTTTGGACGAACTATTAAATTAAGAGTCCCTGGGGAAATAATTTTTGCAACGCCACCCTTATCCGCAGAGATAACGGACGGTTCTGGAGCTGCAGCTGTACCATTACCACCAAGGATCGTTCCATCTGCGTAATTCATCTCCCCATTGGCAATAACAACATGCCAGTTGTTTTCAGTTGGTGTCTGCCAGTCATAGCCAGACGCATAACTCAAACTATTAACAGCAATCAGACCAGATAAAATAACAAGTTTCTTTCTCAAAGTGACCCCTCCTTCAAATTTTTTTACTCAATGTTTAATTTATTACTTACAAGTTATTAGAATAAAATAAACCCGAACTACTTCTTGACCTTTATGCCTTAACCAACATATTCCATCTACCTCCATCACCTTTTTTCTTTTGGATTGGGCCGCTGTTTATAACAGCTGTAGCTACAATAATACTGCCGTCTGCGTTTAACTAAAGCTGTATATACATGGTAAGCTTTATTACAACCAAACTCCTTACCACAAATCGGGCACGTCATTACCAATCCGCCTAAATGCCCACATTTATCCCTTTCACTTGATTCTTCAAATGCTTCTAACTTCATTATTTTCATTCCTTACTTCGTCATAATGCCTGAACCAAGAACATTTTTAGAGCTTTATTTTAATGCTCATGCCATCTTTTACTCGTATTTTCTAAAAATAAATATGTTTCTTTTCCCAGCATATCTCACCTCTTACTTGTTTATGTCCAATACATCTTTAATCATTGTTGCTTTCAACATGTTTTCCAAACTACTTTGCATCATGGAATAAAATTTTCTTAACGAGCAGTTTTGTGTTTCAAAGCATTTACAGTAATCATCTCCTTCCCAATAACGGTTTATCTTCACCGTCGCTTCCATAACTTTGAAAATTTCATACATGGATATCTCTTCAACCCTCTTGTCCAATATAAAACCGCCTTTAGCACCCACGATTCTTTGGATAATCCCTGCTGCAATTAGTTTATTAGTAATTTTAAAAATATAGCTCTTAGGAATCCCCATTGCCATAGCGATATCTTTGGAGGTAGTGACTTTGTTTTGTATAGCCAGATACAAAACTATTCTTATCGCATAATCGGTAGTAACATTTATTTGCATATTCACCCCCATTAAACCAGACCAGTAAAGTCCGCTTTCTTTTTGTAAAAATAAAAGCCTACCTCCCTCAGAATTATTATCTGAGAGAGGTAGGCTATGAAAGTTCCATGCAAACGCATGTCCCCCCCACATATACTTTCACTCTATATAGCTTTCAATAATACAATATATTGCTCTCTTACTTTTCTATATTATATATTTTTAACTTTTTCTGTTCAATAAACAAATAGTTAGTATACTTTTATATTTATTAATATTTACTTCAAATCCGTATTATACATACTTATTTAATTCGTGCATTTTTTATCATCAGCATTCAAACATATATACTTTTTGTTCTTCGCATTATCTATTTTCTTAATATAGTAACACTTATGTATTTCAGTTTAGTTTTACATTTACATAAAATAAGCCTATATGTTATATACAGGCTTATTTTATAGAAATTCAAGTTTCACTTATCTTAAGTTTGATTTTTCAATAATGATTCCCTTTTTCGCTAAATTTTCCAAACATTCGTGCATATATACTTCATCATGTTCTAAATATACTTTTTCTTTTATTAAAGGTATTAAGTCATTTGGAACAGTGTTAATATGCTTTCCCCTATAATTCCTATAAAACCACTCACTACTTACTTTATAACCCCTATTAAACATCTCCTGCATAACCTTTGCATGATACAACTCAAGATCATGCAAACTATGCTTAAACACATAATCTACCACTCTATGCTTTTTACCCCAACCGTTACCTCGCATAGCACAACATTCACGATGCTGCCCAAGTAGCTGTTGCCTTGGTAATAATGGTATTAATTCTTCATGCCACAATCTCATTTTATACCTCTACATAAGACGACATTTTTTCTACTTCTTAATTTTATAATAAAAAAGAAAGCCTGACTACTACATTAAGTAATAGTCAGGCTTTCTTTAATACGCATATGTTACCCACACACCAGTTTTTTTATCTTGCCAATCATACTCGCCTCGAAATCCTATATATTTGCTACCTATCCGGCGGCTCACTCCGTAGCTGATACCTGTAACATAGTGATCAATATCAATCTTGGCTCCGATCTCCCGCAGAACCCCTGGCGCGGACGGTGGCAAGGATTTCAAGATTTTCTGCTGCAATTCTTCCTGCTTCTTCGACCAGGCTTCCAGCTCTGTCAACTGCTTCTGCAGCTGATTTATTTGCAGTTTGGCTTCGCTCGATGCTTGATCCGATAGCGTCTGCTGTTCCCTTGCTATCTGTAATTCCAGCGCTAATTTCCTGCTGATTTCCAATTGCCTGGTTGAGTTTTGTTCCAGTGTCGCCAGCTCGCTTTCCGTTATCATGTATGCCGGCTCGGCTGAACAGGTAGCAGGCAAGAAAAAGAACTGCGCCAACGCCCATACCAACAAGAAAGCGATTATTAGATATCCAACTTTTGATTTTTTCATACATGTTATTCCTCCATAGAAAAAAGCACTCTGCTTTCGCAAAGTGCTTTTCTACTTTATATATACACAAATGACTGTGGCGCGCAATTGACACCAAATTCTTTTAAGGTTTTTGGTATTTTATATTTCTTAACCTCTCCTAACTTATACGCAACTGCCATATCTTTATGTTTGTAATATTCTTCAAAAAATTCTTGAGAAATTCCAGAAAAAATACTTGTCAAATCCCATATTTTCTCTGGAGAATCTTCTACTACTTCTATAACTTCTACTTCCCCAATAACTTTTCCTACAGGTAACGTAGAGTAAATAATTATTTTGTCAATCGCCTTCTTGCATTTTGTTTTTCTATACTCGTATTTTTTGCTTTTATTTATTATATTTTCAACGTGTTCTGGATTTATCGATAATAATATTTTGCACATTTTTACCACCCATTTCTATAATTTTACTAAAATCATCTAAAGAATATCGTATTCCATATGGATATGTTTCAAACAAATTATTTTCCTTTAATCTCTTATGTATAACATTATTCCCTCTGCCAAAGAATCCATTGTAAACAAACTCAAAAACAACTAAATTAGGTCGAGATGTCATATATATTCTTTTTAACTCTTCACTAGAAAAAATTGTCTTATTCCCACATAATCTTTTATATTCATTTTCATTTATTAAATATCGATATTGTTTTTTTACAACAATAATTTTTGTTATGGTTGCAAATGATGTTATGCAAGATTTGTATGTAGCCGGAACTCCTTTCTCCGTACATTTCCTATACATAAAAATAGGACTTCCTTCACACAATCCACCAATCTGATTTGGCGACCCAATAAACATTTTTGTTATTCCATTTCCCGCAGCTTCATCCCAAAACTCTTGTGATGTATTTTTTAATTCAGAATAAGGAAGTAAACGATCATGATAATAATCATAAATTGGCAAAACACCAGCAGAAGTAAAATCGGGACTTAAGTAAGGGAATGATTTGTGAGGGTTACTATAATCTAAACTTTTTTTATTTTTTATATAAAGAAGTTCTTTGTGATTAATAGTTGGTGTACCATATTTGGGCAATTCACCTGCACATACAAATCCGAATTTTTCTATCAAGGCAATTAATTCTTTATGGTAATCATAAACTGTCAAATAAATTTCATCAACATTAGATTCTTGCCATTTCCAAAGAACAATCCCAATAGCGCCCTCACCGAGTCTTTGACCTTGTTGTCGTTCTTCAAGCTTTAATGTTCCTATTTTGATTCTATTTTGTTTAGGCAAAACTCTATCCACTAATTTAATTTCTTCATTTTCATTTTCTTTAAGATACACGAAAGCGCAAATCCCCATATCATCTCCAAAAACAAATGCTTCTTCCCCTGCATCTGCTTTTTTTGAAAACCAATCACAAAATTCTGGATAATCTTCTTTTAACGAATCAAAAAAACGATCTTCAAGTGAACAGTCTGAAAACTTTTTTCGCTCAAATCTTCCTGCCATATAATCATCTCCTTAAATCTTTATACTTAAAACGACATATCCTTTAGGTATTCCTTCAGGAAAATCTTCATGTCGCAAAAGGTATATAACTTTCACTATTACTTTATTACCAGTATATCTACTGTTAGAAAACTCATTTAAAATCAAAATATCCCCCACTGAATAGTTTCTATCATCTATTCTTATTTCGAAAGTTTTTTCTCCACTCAAAACTTTCGAAAAATATAAAGGCTTGATTTTTAATTCATGTACCATGTCATTCTCCTAAATACTATCAACTATACTTTATTTCTCCTGTAGCACTTTTAATAATAAAATCATTTAACGAGCTAGCCTTGAACTTGCTTTCTGCTATTAGAAATAACTTATTTATTTTTTCATATTCATCAACACGCATTTTTAGCAGAAACGATTTATCTCGTTTGAACTTTTTTTCTTTTCTAGGTCTGCCAACTTTATTTTTCTTTTCCATAACAACCTCTATAATAGTATATATTTTAATATATATTATTATAACATATATCAATCCATAATAAAAGACGGTAAATTATTGTTAATCTTATAAATTTGCGTAATCCGTTACTCCACGTGCAATAGCCTTTGCAATCGCATCTTGTTTATGTTCCAGTAAAATAACATCGTGATCGTTATCAATAAAACCCATTTCGATAAGAATAGCCGGCATCTCAGTGTTGCGTAGTACAGACAAATTCGGACGTTCCTTCAACCCACGATCAGGAATATATGGATCAACGCTCTGCTCCGTATCGACCAACTGCTTATGTATACAGGCAGCCAGGCGTTCAGCTTCGCTGCCAAAGTTAAACATCAATGTTTCAATGCCCCTCGCATAACCATCAAACGCATTGCAGTGCAAACTGACAAATACATCTGCACCCCATTCGTTAGCATTTTTACAAACATTCGGATATGCCGGAGATTCGCCGTTTAGGTTGTCGCTCTGCATACGCATTACCTCGCATCCGGCATTTTTCAGATAATACTCAACAAGTTTTCCTACAGCCAATGCTACGTCACATTCTTTTAAACCACTGTTAGGATTCATGGCGCCAGGATCGACACCTGGCATATGCCCTGGATTAATAAATACTTTCATTATTTTTCACGCTCCTTTCAGATTTCAACCTCAATTCTTACAATTTCTTTTTAACAAAAACAATCAATCCACTCATAGCTTCCACGCCAGCATCATTTAAGTTTTCAATAATACTAAGCAGCTCAGTTACAACAAGATATCCTATAACCGTCATAACTGCCCAAGTAGGTTTATCTAAAACTTTCATAACTACATCAACGACAGCTGCAGACAACGCACAAATTAAATAAACACCGATTTTCCCAAGGAAACGGTGTTTCATAACTTCACTTTTTATCTTTTTGGCAGCTCTGGCTTCTCTTATGCCTTTTATAGAATCCAAAATTGTCGGTGCTAATATCCCCTTATCTTTAAGATACGAATATGAAATAGCTACCCATTTTGTAAAACAATCCATAAATACTAAAATAACAAAACTATAAAACAATATAGCGTGTTTATGAAATATCATGGCCAACATTGCAGCCATTAATGTTTTGTAAGACCACCCTTGTGTTAAAGTTTGAGCAGCTCCAATAGCCGCAAATTTAAAAGATTCCCAGTTCATTTTTGCCTCCTGTTATAATGCTCCTTAAAGGAGAGTGATATTTTGAATACTAAAAAAAGAAAACGCATGAAACTACCAAATGGCTTTGGTAGTATTATTTTTTTGCACGGTAGCCGTCGTAGGCCTTGGGCCGTACTTAAAACAATTAACGGTAGATCCAAGTACATCGGTTATTTTCCAACACATGCAGAAGCCTTAATCTTTTTGGCTGATTGCAATAAAGACCCGTCTATTTATCTCCCGTCTTTGATTACTTTCGGTGAAGCCTATCAGCTGGAAATGGCAGAACGTAAAGCTAAGATCGCCAGCGTCACGGTCAAAAATTATGAAGTAATTTTTGGATATTGCAAGCCTCTGCACAATAAGCCTCTTACCAGCCTTAAAGTTGCCGATTTGCAGGCCGTAATAAAAAAACTGTCAGACAAAGGTATTGGCCATGCTACACAGAAAAAAGTACGGCAACTATATCATAATATTTATAACTATGCCGTTAAGTATCAAATCATACCGCCTACTGCAGATATATCACGGTTCGTAGATGTAGATTTGCCGAAAAGAAATAAAATAAAACAGCCATTTAACACGCGCCAGCTCAATCGGGTTAAAGCGCTTGCTGACAGTAATGATCCTCTAGCGCCTTATGCAATGATCGTAATAATGATGTGTTATAGCGGACCAAGGCCAAGCGAATTTTTAGCGGTTGAAAAAAACGATGTCAAATTGCATTCCCGATTTTACCGGATACGAGAAAGTAAAACCGAGGCTGGTAGAAACAGGCTAGTACCTATAAGCAAAAAGATCGTGCAATATTATGACTATTGGCTGCAACGTCCAGGGAAAACTCTTATTACAGACCCAGACGGAAAGCAACTTACATACCACCGCTTTCTACGCATCTTTGACAAGGTTATGAAAGTTACTCGCTGCAAACATAAACCACATGAGTGCCGCCATACTTGCGCTACATGGTTAGATGATAAAGGAGCTAATAAGTTATCTATCAAAAAAATATTAGGCCATGCTACACAGGATATTACTGACGGCACATATACCCATAAAAATCTACGCCAGCTAAAAAAGGCTATTGACCTTTTGTAAGTAATTTGCAAGGATTTTTTACAGCAATACCTTGAAAATCCATTAATAAAGCCGTTAAAACGTAAGTAATTTGTGTGTGATGATTTTCATCACACACAATCTTTATAAAAGCAGTATTTATGCGCTTTCTGTTGGCAAATATGGTTTTAGTTGTTCTGCTGTTGTGCAATTAGCAATTTCGGCACTCACTTTTTCAAATCCGCTGTAAGCCGCATATTGCTGCGCTTTTACAAGATTTCCTGCTTCCATCATCTGAGCACGCGTTACCTCTAAAAACGACTTTTTAGACAGATTATTTTTATCTGTATAAACCCTGTACATCGTGATATCGTTTTCCATAAGTGTCAAAGCAACCTGCCAGTTGTTCTGATCATCGTCATTGCAATCGAACCCATAACCGCTGCTGTCTTGTAGCCATACGATAGCATGCTTTTGAGCATCATATTTTTGATATTGGTAGTTTAATGCCTGTTCACGCAGTTCTTCGAGTGTCGGTGGCACATATTCCCTGGCAGCTTTAGCGGCTATATAGGAATCAATAGCAGCGATTTTATCCTCGATGGCTTTAATCGGTTTATCGCAAAAATCACCATTTACGACAGCATGGCTCTGCTGGTCGTCATAGATTACCTCGCTTAATGTTACCTCGCCAGCCTGTAAGCTACCACCGTCAATAATGAAGTTATCAGGGCTATCCTTATACATCTTTTCCTCGTTAATTATTAAAACCTCACTGTTCAATATTTGAAAACATTTCATAAGTTATCAATCCTTTCTTATTTTTCTGTCGG